>Ga0335083_10000170_pt1 | contig 112346 bp, 97 predicted proteins | sample Lox_Sample_42_FD_206716 | JGI IMG/M metagenome (GOLD analysis project Ga0335083, IMG submission 206716) | Soil microbial communities from Loxahatchee National Wildlife Refuge, Florida, United States - Lox_Sample_4.2 | ecosystem: Environmental > Terrestrial > Soil > Wetlands | place: USA...
ACGTGTTACTCACCCGGTCGCCACTTTACTCATGGATTGCTCCACTTTCTCGTTCGACTTGCATGTGTTAGGCACGCCGCCAGCGTTGATTCTGAGCCAGGATCAAACTCTCGTTTGAAACCTGAAATTTGTTCGGAAAGAACAAATTCGCCATCGGCCGGTCAGGCCGACAGCATATTTTGTGAGTACGTTCAGACTTTTGGCCCGAACATTTCAATCACGTCCGCCGAGAAGCCGAAGCTCCCCGCCAGACGCTTTACATCACAACTGGCACGTTCAACCTTTTGTCAAAGACCGAATACGCTGCCGGAGCAAAGCTCCTGACATTTCTTGCCGCCTGAGCGGTGCGTTTTCAGTCCGCACAGACCGAAATCCGTGCGTCCTCGAAACCTGTTAAACCTATCGCGTTGCCGGAAGCGCTGTCAACCCACTGATCCCACAGGATTTCCACCTGTTTTCAACAGTGCGGGAAGCCTCATTCAGAAGAGAGCACGGAGTGCAACTGGCTACTGGAGAGCTCTTTCAAGCGCGTCACAAACGCTCTTCCGCAGGCTGATGGCCGAATTGCAGCGCACGCCAACGCGGAAGCTTACTCAAAATTAAAGATCGCTTGGAGGTTCTGCTATTCGCGGAAACCCTTCAGGGAACTCTGTCCCCGAATGCGAACCCCGGAACCGGGGTCATCTGAGGCTTTCAGTATTGGATGCCGCAAGCAGCCGCGTGGACTCAGCAGGCAGCTATAGACACTCAGTCGTTGTCCTCGATCTCAATGGTTATACCAAACGTCGCATCCGATTGCAAGCAGAGAATCAAGAAAGTTACTTGTAGTGCACAGGAGGGAGATCCTGGTCATCGGTCACAGGTCAGAGGTCACCGGCGGTCGCGCATTTCGCGCTCTCGATTCGTCCTCCCTATAATGGCAATTGTGAGCAAGATCTCAGTGGTTCAGCTCGGAAGAATTGGCTATGCAGACGGCCTCCGCCTGCAACAGAAGCTCATCGAGCTGCGCAAGGCGGGCGAGATCGGCGATGTCCTTCTGCTACTCGAACACGCGCCAGTGATTACTTTAGGTCGGAACGCGAAGACTGCGAATGTGCTCGCTTCGACCGAATCGTTGGCGGCTCGCAGCGTCGAGGTCTTCGATTGCGACCGCGGCGGGGACGTGACGTTTCACGGGCCGGGACAGATTGTCGGGTATCCGATTTTTGATCTGCGGGGATTTGAGAGGGGCTCCTCTCAGCTCTCAGGTGTCAGCTCTCAGGAACAGCACTCGGTTCAAGAGTCCTTGCCTCATGGTCGCCGGACCCTTGGAGCTGTGGACTATGTTCGACGTCTTGAAGAAGTGCTGATTCGTGTATGTGCCGATTTCCGCATTCCTACTCGGCGCGTACCAGGATTAACCGGTGTGTGGACCGAACAGACCCCCGAAACAAAGGTCGCCGCTATCGGCGTCCACATTTCCCGCTCCGTCACTTCGCATGGATTTGCGCTCAACGTCAACACTGACCTGAGCTACTTCGATCTGATCGTGCCCTGCGGCATCACGGCGAAGCCGGTAACGTCGATGCAGAAGGAACTGCGACGTGAAATCGATTCGGGCAGAGTCGCTGAGTCAATCTCGCGAAATTTCGGCTTCGTCTTTGGTCGGCAGATGCTCTGGGTAGAGACGATTGATGCACTGCTGGGCCACGCGATAGGTGTACCCATGAGGGCGCCGGAAGATTTGCGTCACCTCAGCGGCGAAGACGATTCGCGCTTTGCCTGATGCCGAAACGCCGACAAGAGTGTCCGCGGCACACGGTGATAGCATGTTCGCGGACCGATCATGGCAAAGAAGGCGAGCCCAAAGCCCCTCCGAAAGAAACCGGCATCGCGCGCGGCTTTAACCCGTGAATCCGAGCGGGCAGCGCCCAAAGCCCAAAACCCAGTGCCAAAAGCCGAGACCCGCACCTTCTCCATACTTGACTACCGTCTCGAGCACCCCTCTTTTTCGCTGCGTCAGATCTGCACTGACAAAGGCGTCTGCTACGAGGTCGATGGCGATCTCTCGCAGTCCCCGCCGCCCCTGCGCGAGTCGAAATATCTCTCGAAGCAACAAGTCATCGAGATCTATCGCTGGATGCTCCTCAACCGGCGGATGGAAACAGCGCTCGAAAATCTCTACAAGCAGGGCAAAGTCGTGGGAGGCGTCTACTTCGGGCTCGGGCAGGAAGGATGCTCCTGCGCCTCGGCCTACGCTTTGAAAAAAAACGAGTGGCTTGGCCCGATGATTCGCAACCAGGGCGCGCTGCTTGTCCGAGGATTTTCGCCCCGCGACATCATGATGCAGTACATGGCGAAGTCCGGCTCGCCGACCAAGGGTCGCGACGCCTCGTCGCATTTTGGCGATATCAAGGAACACAATGTCGTTGCGCCGATCTCGACCCTTGGCGATCTCATCCCCGTGCTCTCGGGCGTGGCCCTAGGCGCGCGACTGCAAGGCCAGAACATCGCTGTCATGACCTACATCGGCGATGGGGGGCAGTCTACTGGCGTGACCTATGAGGGCCTTAACTTCGCGGCGGTGCAGAAGCTTGGCCTGGTGTTGATTGTCGAGAATAACCTTTGGGGCTACTCAACTCCCGCCGACATGCAGTTCTGCGTCAAAGATCTCGCCGAGCGCGCCATTGCCTATGGTATTCCCGGCGTGATCGTCGACGGCACCGACGCTTGCCAAGTCTATGACGCCTGCCACGAAGCCTGCGAGAGGGCGCGCCGCGGCGAAGGCCCAACACTGATTGAGGCCAAGATGATGCGCATGAAGGGCCACGCTATCCACGACGCGGCAGAGTATGTCCCAAAGCCGCTCTTCGAATACTGGAAAAAACGCGATCCGATTGCCCGGCTGGAGGATCATCTAGTCAATAAGAGAAAGTGGTTAAGCGAGGCCGAGAATCACGCGCTCATCGCCGACGTCGAGCGGCAACTTGAAGCAGAGCGCGAATTTGCGGTGAATTCTCCAATGCCCAAGCCCGAGTCGGCCGCGGGCGGTGTCTACTGTGAAGAGGGCTGCCACGAGATCCGGCCGAAGTACGCGGTACCCAGGGTGCGGAGCGGAGGCACAGCGAGGACATCGGCGGGCGAAGGCGCAGTGCATCTCAAATAGGCTACAGGTGCCGGTTTCAGGACCACGTAGTTTCTTCGGACAACCGGCCTGGAGAGTGCGTGCGTCATATTCTTGATTGGCTTTGGGCGGGCAAGAATGCCCGCCCCACACGTTCTATATTCTCTCCTAAGTTGTTATGAAGCTCTCTTTGCGATCGTCCGGCGCGCCCCGTCTCTGCTCGATCACCCTGCGGTCGCTTGCCATGCTCCTGATCGCGACTGCCGCCTACGGGCAGGTCGAATCCGGTGCGCCGACCCAGCAGCCACGCCATGCGGTCAGGGGCACCGTCGTGAACTCGGTCACCGGGGAACCCATCGCCCGCGCCCTTGTGACCATGTCGGGCGAGACAGAGCCGGCGACCATGACGGATGCGAACGGCGCGTTTCGCTTCGATGCCGTTCCCGAAGGGCAGGAAAGAGTCGCCGCCGAACGCCCGGGATTCTTCCCGGTTGATACTCGCGGCCAGGCATTCTCGGTTGCGGGAGATGTTGAAGGGCTCGTGATTCCTCTGGCGCCGCAGGCCGTGATCCGTGGGCGGATTGCATCGCTTCAGAATGTTGCGCTCGAGGATCTTCCAGTGCGCCTTTTTCTCCGCTCATACAGCAATGGCAGGGCGCAGTGGCAGCTGGCTGGAATGACGACCTCGGACGACGACGGCCAGTTTCGTTTTGGGGGATTGCAGGGAGGCTCGTATTGCGTGACAGCGGGGCCGGAAAACTGGCGACAGCGCGCCCCGGGCTCGCGGCCGCGTGGATACGCGGAAGTGTTCTATCCGAACGCGCCTGACTTCTCTTCGGCCAGCGTGATCTCGGTTAACGCAGGGCAGCAGGCGGAGGCAAACTTCTCGCTCGCGCCAGAACCTCTCTTCGAAATTTCCGGTCAGGTGGCAGGCGTGCCCGCGGGTCTTGAAAGTTCTGTCCAGTTGAGAAACGGTGCCGGGGAGTCCGTGCCCGTCATGCCGCGCGGCCCGCACTCGTTCTCGACATTTGTGCCGGCTGGAAATTACCTGGTGAGCGCGGCGGCGTCGAACGAAACCGTATCGCTGCAGGGCTCGCTCCCTCTCGCGGTTGCCGGAAATACGGCAAATATTCAGGTGATGCTTACGCCCCGCTCTTCAATCACAGTGAACGTAAGAAGCGAAGGGGCCGAAGCGAGTGCCGGTCGCACATCACTCTCTGAAGCTGTGCGTGTCATGCTTGTCCCGCCAATTCTGGGACTGCATGGGCAGTTGTGGGCGCAGCCAGTCAATGGTCAGCGTGGCCGGATGGAGATCTACGGCGCAGAGCCGGGCACGTATTCGGTTGAGATTACGGCCTACGGCAAGTACGTTGTGTCGGCGATCTCGGGCTCGACGAATCTTCTTACAGACCCGCTGGTCGTTTCAAGTGATGGACAGGCCGAACCAATCGAGCTCCTGCTGGCCGGCGACGGCGGCATGGTAAGTGGGAGCGTGCAGACCTCGGAGCCGATCAATGGCGCAACCGTTTTACTAATCCCCGATCGCACCTCGGCCGGGCTCGTGCAGAGTGCAGCTTTATCGGGGTCGGGCGACTTTCAGTTCGAACAGGTTCGGCCGGGAAATTACTCGCTGATCGCGCTCGAAAAGGGCGACGAGTTAGAGTATCAGAACCCGGAGGCGCTGAGCCGGTATCTGTCGCGCGCGACGCAGATTACGGTGGCTTCCAAACAGCAGGTGCAGGCGAACCTGCAACTAATTTCGGCGGACAAATGAGGACGCGGTGATTGGCAAGGGACAACGACGAGGAAGGCTAGCCGTGGTCGGCGTGTGCCTTGTGATTTCGATATTTACGCTGGCCGCGGCCGCCCAAACTAAGCCACACGCGACCGGGAAGTTCCGGATCGCGGGAACGATTGTAGACGCGGAAGACAGACAGGCGTTGCCGGACATCGAAGTTTCGCTCGCGGTGAGCCAGGCGGATACCTTGTTCCGCACCGTGACCACCGGCGACGACGGGCGATTTGAGTTCGATGGCCTGGCGGCGAACAAATACTCAATGACAGCGCGCGGCCGCGGGTACCGCCAGCAGGGATTTCAGGAGCACGAAGGATATTTCACTGGCATTGTCGTCGGATCAGGAATGACGACGGATGGTATCGAGTTCCGGCTGAAGCCCGATGCTTCCATCTCAGGCACGGTGACCGATGAATTCAACGACCCTGCACCTGCAGTGCACGTCATTCTTTTCCGCACGGGCATGCTCGACAACTCGCAGATGGTGATGATGCAGTCCGAGGTGATGACGGACGACACTGGCCGATACCACTTCGGGCGCCTGCAAGAGGGCAAATATTATTTAGTGGCTTACGGCTCGCCGTGGTACGCCCGGGAACCGGAGGGGCGCGGCGGCACGGAACTCCAATTTTCCAGCCACGGCGGGCACGAAACGGTTACGGAGGAGGAAACTGTTCCTAAAGGCCCGTCGAGTGCGGAGAATCGGCACTCGGAACTCGACGTTGCTTTTCGCACTACGTATTACCCCAATGGCAGCGAGGCAGAGCAAGCGACGCCACTGACGCTGAAAACGGGCGAGCGCGCCAGCGCGGATTTTCAGATGTTTGCCGTGCCGGCAGTGCGCCTGAAGGTGCGCGGCTCTCAGGCATTTGCCGGCGGCACGACTTCGGCGACGCTGTTTGAGCCGATCTTCAACTACTCGCGGCAGGCAGGACTGCAGCCCTTGACGGAAAACGGCGCGGAGATAAGTGGCCTTGCCCCGGGACATTATGTCCTGCGTTATCCGGCCGACGGCAGAGGAAAAAAGGACCAGCGGGAGCCTCTCGATCTGGTCAGCGATATGGAGGCTGGCCCGGGCGACCGTTCCAGGCTCACGAGCAGCGTGACCGGCTTGCTGCAGTGGGAGGGCGCTGCGTGCTCGCGGTGCTTCGTGCAGCTGATGAACGCGGCCAGCGGAGAACAGTTCGTGGCAGAGACGACAGCGAAGGGATTTGAGTTTGACGGCGGCGTGCGCGCAGGCCGTTACAACGTTGCGCTGCTGAATGCGGACGATTCCCAGCCACGCGCGATTGCCGCGGTTGGGGCGCGAGTGGTTGGTACGCAGGTGGAGATACCCTCGGGAGCCGCGGTGCAGCTGACGATTTCGATGACAAAGGGGCTGGGGACGATCGACGGCACCGCCTTGCAGAATGGCAAGCCGGTAAGCCAAGCGGCGGTGGTGTTGCTACCCAATGACGCAGCACACAACTTGATCCTGATGCGGCGCGACCAGAGCGATAGCGACGGCACCTTCACTTTGCGGCGCATCGTGCCGGGAAGTTACACGGTGGTTGCTGTGGCGGACGGATGGGATTTGGACTGGCAGAATCCGGCAGTCGTGAAAGCGTACGGGACCGGCGGCGCGAAGGTGCAAGTACAGGCTGGGGGCGGGAAGTATCAGGTGAAAGTAGCGGTAGCGGAGAAAGCGGTCGTTAGCCGCTAGCCGTCAGGCTGACGATAAACCTCGCGGCGGTGGCCGATCTTCACAATCAGCACTGTCACTTGTTTTCCATCTACCCGATAAATGACGCGGTAATCTCCGACGCGGATGCGGAAGAGGTCCGGCCCGGCCTGTAATTTCCTCGCACCGGGAGGATATGGGTTTGTGGCCAACGCCTCCACGCGGGAGCCAATGCGCCGTTGAAGAGAGCGGTCGAGCGACTTAAACTCGCGTTCCGCCGAAGCGGAAAACCCAATCGTGTAGGGCATTACGCGCCCGCTAAATACCAAGATCTTTTTTGATCTTTGCCCAGGAAACCACCGGCTCGTTCAGTCGCTTTCGCGCATCTTCGAGGTCGATGCGATCTTCCAGTTGTTCGAGCAATTCAAGATCCGAGAGGGGCACAACGGCAGCAACGGGCTTCTTTCGACGGTGCACTATCACTCGCTCCCCAGCGTAAGCGGCCCGGTTAACGATATCCGCGAACTCAGTGCGGGCGGTGCTGCTCGCGATCTTGCGGTGAGTGGTCATGTATGACAATTACTTTTTGTACAATTAGTACCATAGCACAAATTGAGACAGGCAACCAGCTGATTTTAGGGGCCATGGCAGTAGGGTGATTGATCCCACTCCGATGATAAAATTTGGAAGGTGTCAGCCTCTTCCCAGCTTGTCCAGATCGATCTCGGACCGCGCATTCCTGCGCCGAAGCCTTCCTGGCTGCGAGCCAAAGCTCCGGTCGGCGAGAACTTCCATAACCTGAAAAAACTCGCGCGCGGCTTGGGTCTGCATACGGTTTGCGAGTCGGCGCAGTGCCCGAATATTGGCGAGTGCTGGCATCACAAAACCGCGACCTTCATGCTGCTGGGAGACATCTGCACGCGACGCTGTGGGTTCTGCGCGGTGCCTAAAGGGCGTCCGGAGCCGATTGATTGGGACGAACCGCGGCGCGTGGCTGAGGCAGTTGCAACACTTGGCTTGAAGCATGCCGTTGTCACTAGTGTGAATCGAGACGACGACAACGTTGGCGGCGCAAGGATTTTTGCAGAAACCATCCGGCGGATTCGCGAGCTGGTGCCGGGCTGCCGGGTCGAAGTTTTGATTCCCGACTTCCAAGGGCTCGAAGAACCGCTACGCATCGTGCTCGAAGCCAAGCCGGACGTGCTCAATCACAATACGGAAACCGTGCCACGGTTATATCGCGCGGTCCGCTCCGGGGCACGCTACCAACGGACCCTGGATCTGTTGGCAAACGCCAAAGCCTGGGATTCCGCGACCGTTACCAAGAGCGGCGTGATGGTGGGGATTGGCGAGTCGGTCAGCGAGTTGGTTGAGGTCTTTAAAGATCTCGGCGAACGAGGCGTGGCCATTCTGACAGTTGGCCAATACCTGAGGCCGTCGAAAAACCACCTGCCGATTACTCGCTTCTATACTCCCGAAGAGTTTGCTTTCCTGAAAGAAGAAGCCCTGCGCTTCGGCTTCAAGCACGTGGAATCGGGACCGCTGGTGCGGTCAAGTTATCACGCGCATGAACAAGTAGCTGCGAGCTACGAGCCCCAAGCAACGAGCTAACTACCTTCGCTTGCGGCTCTTGCGGGCTCTCCGTCTTCATTCTTCATCATCAATAGCGCGGACAGGAGTGTGCGCGCCCACACGCGACGCGGGCAAGGGAGCCCGCGCTACACGGACAGACGATTAAAACACCTTCACGTGGAAGGTCAGATACTTCTTGGGATTCTCGCGGATTGCCTTCACCAGTTCGCGTGTCTCGATCAGCATCTGGTTGCTGTTGTTGTACAGGCCCGGGTCTTTGAAGAGCATGCCCACAGAGCCTTCGCCGCGCTCCATGCGATCGGTGAGCGCGGTCAGATTATTCAGCGTCTGCTGCAGCTTGTTGGCGAACTCCTGATCATGCGTAAACTTGCCGAGCGCGCCCTTGCCCGCGTTCATGTCGTCGGTCAGCTGGCGTATGTTCGCGATGGTCTTGTTGGTATTGTCGTAAAGCTCGGGGTCCTTGAGCAGCTTGCCCGCCGAGCCCTTGCCCGACTGGATGTCGTCGATCATCGCGTTCACCTTGTCGATGGCCGCGATGGCCTTTTTATAAGCCTCGTCGCTCGTCAGCAGCGGGCCAATGGAGCCCTTGCCCTGCTGGATATCGTCCATCAAGCCTTTGAATTCGCCGACGGTGGAATTCAAGCGGTCATACAGATCGGAGGAGTAAATGATCTTGCCGATCGAGCCCTGGCCGCTTTCGATGAACCCGATGATGCGATCGAGTCGCTTGATGAGCGCGTCGACGTTTACGAGTGTGCCCTGCGTGGAGCGCACCACATCCTGAATATCAGGCACGGATTTGGCGGCCAGCATGTCGCCGTCCTTCACCAGCGGACCGGTCGCAGTGCTGCTGTCGACATCGACGAAAGTTTCGCCGAGAACGCCAGCCGTCGCCAGCATCGCCACGGAGTCCCTGTGCAGAACGATGTCGTCGCTCTTGACGACCTTCATTGTGATCTTTACCGGGGTTTGGGGCTTGGAGGGATCGATCTGGATTTTGGTGACGTTGCCGATGTCGACGCCCGCCAGCCGCACAGGCGCGCCCACGCGCAAGCCGCCGGCGTTATCGATATAGGCAAGGAGGTGGATTTTGTTTGTAAACCATCCGCCGGTGCCGCTCATGAGAAAAATCAGGATCATGAGGATAATGCTGGCGATGACGACGGTCAGTCCTACGCGAAGCTGCGACCACTTGAGCTGTTTTTGACTAGGCACGGTGGTTCCCCGAACCCCAAACCGAAAGAAGCATGATAGCAAAGAGAGGCAAGTTTCAAGCGGGGATTTTGGGGAGGTCAGAGGTATGAGGTCGGAGGTCAGAGGTTAAATCCCAAGACCGTCCAGGTCGGGCCTAAACCTCTGACCTCTGACCTCTAAACTCTAGTAAAAGGCTTCCAATCGGCCTGGTTGACTGGCGGAAGCCTTTCTTATTCGGCAAGATTCAAAAGCCCTGGTTAGCGGCCGGGGCCTTTGTCTGGTTTATTAGGTTTCTGCTCGCGCTGCGGCTTTTGTTCATGCTGCGGCTGAGGCTTCTCGGCTCTTGGAGTCGATTGCCGTTGTTCCTGGCGCTGCTGTTTTTGTAGCTGCGCCTCTTGCCGCTGTTCGTTCTTCTGCTGCTGCGCCTGCTGGCGTTCGCGCTGCTGATTCGCTTTCTGTTCCTGCGCGCGTTGACGTTGAGCATTTTTTTGTTCGTTTCGTTGCTGTTCAGCCTGTTGCCGATCACGCTGCTGACTTGCTTTCTGTTCTTGCGCCCGCTGCCGTTGCTCGTTCTTCTGCTGCTCAGCCTGTTGGCGCTCGCGCTGCTGACTGCTTTTCTGTTGCTGGGCGCGTTCGCGCTCGTTACTCTTCTGTTCGTTTCTCCGCTCTTGCGCCTGCTGCTATTGATTGCGCGCCGCCTGCCGGTCTTCGCCGGTGCGGTTCGCTTCCGGCTTGCGATTTTCGCCCGGTTTTACGCGAGCTTCACGCGGAGACACATTCGGTGCGCGATACGTTCCGCCCGCTTCCCTGGCGGCCACTACATGACTCTTGAAGTCGCCAGCTCTCGCAGTCGCCGCAATCGACGGACGCCCCTGGTTTTCGCGCGCGAACAGCGCGCGGTTGTGGCTGGCCTCGCGAGCCTGCTGCCGCTGCGCCGCAATCGCCTCGGTGTGGCGCTCGCGCGAGAAGCGCTCCTGTTCCGCGGTCGGACGCGCGGAAACTCCACCCTGGCCACCGTTAAAAGCGACATGATTGTTGTTCACGATCACGGTGCGGCTGTAGACGTTGGTGATCCGCGTGTTGCGGACGTTCACGACCTCGCGGTTGTAGTAGAAAGACCTGCCTCTCCACTCGCCGCCGTAATAGCCTTCACCCGTGTATCCGAAACCGTAATTGATGCCGCCATAAAAGCCCACCTGCGGACCCCAGTAGCCGTCGTGCCAGAGGAACGCTCCTTCCTGCCATCCCCAGTATCCGGGCGTCCAGTACATCCCGACCGGCGCCATCACCCACGTGCCGGGGACCCAGTAGTAGCCGTCATCGTCGCTCCACGCCCAGTAGCCGGGCGTCCAGAAATATCCTTCACCGGGGCACTGAGGCTGCTCATAAGTTGGAATCGGAGGCGGGCCGAAACTCACCGAAATGCCAACTCCAATTTGAGCGAACGCTCCTGCCGAGAGAGAAAGCATCAGAATTCCGAAAACCAACCATCGAATTGTTCGTCGTACATTCATAGGGTTCCTTTGAGTACTGCCAAAATCTTCCTAGCGATCAGAAATGCAAACACCGGAGGGGCGCCGGAGTTGCGACCTTCTCTAGAATGCCTACGCGCTTAAACACTTGGCCATTGCGGAAATTCTGTAGAGATCGTGCGGAAAGGGATGAGAAAGAATTTTGCTACTGCTGAGACCTTAAGTCAGATTCGAACAGCGCGGGCTTGGTTCAGCGTCATTTAGTTTTCAGGCGCGATCAGCTTTCGATATTCGAGAGGCGAGAACCCGACCATCGATCTGAAATCGTTGATGAGATGCGCCTGGTCGAAATAACCGAGATCGAGAGCGAGTTCGGCCCAATCCAATTTTGCACCGGAGTTGAATTTCTCGATCAGTTCATGCAGCCGGTAACGGCGAATCACCCACTTCGGACTCGCACCCACATATTCGCCGAATAAGCGTTGGAGAGAGCGCACGCTCATCGCGGCACGAAGCGCAAGGTCCTGCACGCTTTTGATCGCGTGCTCGCGCAGAATGAGATCGACGAGCTCTCCGGCGAGCGCAACCGTCGGATCGTCTTTCGGCATCCGCGCATGGAAAAACGCATTGGCGGCTGTGACCTTTTCTTTTTCGCCACAAGCGGAAAGTGCGACCTGCTCGAAGGCTTTCAGATCCAGTCCAAAAAGGCGCCGGGCAGGAACTATGCGGTTGGCTAGCGTCGAAACCGTAGGCTTGTAAAACGGGCGAAAGCCGCCCGGGCGAAACTTCACACCGAAGACGCACCCTTCGCCCTCAATGCGACGAGAGAATTTGTGCGTTTGCACTCCCGCTATCTTGGCCATCCCGTTTTCAAAGATGAGGTGAACGTTCGGGTGCGGGACGCTCTCGGCAATATAAGGCTCGCAGCCACAGAGGTCCCAGTTGATGACCCAGTAGTGGGTGATCCATGTCGTCAGGTCTGCGGCAGGACGGCGGCGTGCGTGGCGCATCTTTCCCTCGGGCATCTGGCGCCGGAGCATACCGCGGGCGCGACCCGCCTCGAGATCGAAAAGCTCTTCGATTTCCGCCGAGCGCGTTTGTCGCGTTTTTCCAATCATTCGGATCGGTTCGAGTTTACAGTCTCACCAGTGTCTAAAGAATCACAAGGGTCGATCATGAGAAATAGCAGGATTCAAGTGTTCGCGAGCGTTATTGCGCTTGCCACCGCATTTGTATGCGGAACGTCAGCCGAAGAGCGGCCAACTATTCGTAAAGGAGTCACTGTGACAAAGCATGCCAGGGGATCATTCGACGTGAAAGTCATTCCGCAAAAGGCGGACAACAAAGAGGCAGAGGCAGCGAACTTTCAGAGACTGTCGCTCGACAAGCAGTTTCATGGCGATCTCGAAGCCACCAGCAAAGGCGAAATGATCGGTTCGATGAGCGAGGTGAAAGGCTCCGGCGGCTACGTGGCCATGGAGCGGGTGACAGCCACGCTCGGCGGCCGCAAGGGAACATTCGTGCTGCAGCAGAGCGGCACCATGACCGGAGGGGTGCCGAAGATGACGGTATTCGTAGTGCCGGATTCAGGAACGGGCGAACTGGCGGGAATAGGCGGGACGATGACGATCAAAATCGAAGAGGGCGGAAAGCATTTCTACGAATTCGAATACACGCTGCCTGAGTAGCAGCTAGCTCTCCAGAATTACATGCGCCAGCGCCTGCTCTGATGTGTGAGTCAGTGAGAGCGCGATGTTCTTGTAGCCCAACTTCGTAGCGATGGCCGCGGCCTGTCCGTGCAGTTGCAGCGTAGGGCGCTGACCCTTGGGCCGAATTACCTCGATATCCCGCCACCGCACACCGTGGTTCCAGCCGGTTCCGAGCGCCTTCATGCCCGCTTCTTTCGCGGCAAAGCGAGCCGCGTAGCTTTCAAATCGGGTCGCTTTCGCCTCGCAATAGCGAATTTCTCCCTCGGTGAAGATGCGGCTCGTAAAGCGGTCGCCGAACCGCTCAATGGATTCGCGAATGCGTGGAACTTCGGCGATGTCGATCCCAGTGCCGATGATCATTGAGACATTGTGCGGTGCGCATAAGAAATTGGCAAACAAGGCTCCTACTTTCCCATACGATTTGCCATCCCGAGCCCGCGCGAAGCAAGTGGACGAGGGATCTGCAGTTCACTTGCGCCGACAATGCCTAGAAGAGCTGGTCGCCGCGGTAGATCATCTGTCCATCCACCACGCGAGCCTCGGCGGTGAGCTTGTGCGTGTGAGTAGGCCCTTCAGCATCAATGTGCAGCACCTCATGCCCGTGTGCCAAAAGCCAGTCGGACACGATCATGCGATGACAGTGAAAGTAGACACGCTCGGCGCACATGTAAGCGGTGCGCGAGTGTTCTGCGAGTCTTAACAACTCACCGATGGCCTGCTCGAACTCGGGTGTCAACGTGTAATCGGCATACGCGCGAAAGCTTGCGTTGCGCATGGCGGTGTGCGGCGAGTCATCGCGCGTCGATTTGCGATAGCCGCCGAGCGACTTCATCCAGACATAGCGAATGCCCTGCTTCGGTAATTCGCGTTCCAGCGACTCGCGGTTGAAGTTAGGCAAACGGCGCGACATCGGAAAAGCGCGTATGTCGACGAGCGTCTGGATACCATGCGCTTTCAGGGCTGACACAAGTTCGTCTAATGTGCGCGTGGAGTGCCCGATAGTGTACAACGTGGCCACATATCCATTTCACCACATAGCCGCAGCGGGGCAGAGCGAGAGGTTTGGAGAGAAAATCTGTGTGATCTGTGTCTCTGTGTGGATTTACGCCAGGGATTCAATCGCCGAGGCAAGGGTTGCATCCTGGCCCGGAACCACGGTGCGCAGGTCGAGCAGCACTCGGCCTTCTTCCACGCGCGCGATGATCGGTGGCTCGTTCTTGCGCAGACGACTGCACAACTCGTCGGCGCTCAGGTCGCGATGCGTGAGCGCAATGAGGCGGGTAGGCAAAACAGCAGTGGGCGCGGCTCCGCCGCCAATGACCGACTCGCCCTCGATTACTTCCATACGCAGCGGCCTGCCTCGATCGGGCGGAACCTGAGAGATGACCGCTTCGGCGCGCGCCGATATTTCCTCCTTCGACAAATGCATCATGCGCAGCGCGGGAATGGCTCCATGATCGCGCTTGATGTAGGCCAGGAGCGTGGCTTCAAGCGCGGCATAGGTGAGCTTATCCACTCGTAGGGCGCGGAATAGTGAGTTCGAGCGCATATGCGCAACCAGATCCGCACGGCCCGTGACGAGTCCGGCTTGCGGCCCTCCGAGTAACTTGTCACCGCTGTATGTCACGACGTCCACGCCCGCCCGCAGGCTGTCGAACACGCTCGACTCGTTGGCCAGGCCGATTTCACGCAAATCAAAAAGGGCGCCACTTCCCAGGTCCTCCAGCAGCGGAATATTGCGCAGGCGAGCGAGCCCCGCCAGTTCGTCGAGCGATGGCTGCTCGGTAAATCCTGTGATGGCGAAGTTGGAGCGATGGACGCGAAGCAGCAGCCGAGTGCGCTCGTTAATAGCGCGCTCGTAGTCGGCGACGCGCGTGCGGTTCGTGGTGCCCACCTCGCGCAAGGTGGCCTGCGATTTCGACATCACGTCTGGTATGCGAAACGATCCGCCGATTTCGACCAGCTCGCCGCGCGAGACAATGACCTCGCCACCCTCGGCCAGCGAATTCAGTGCCAGCAGCACAGCAGCGGCATTGTTGTTCACGACGATCGTGGATAGCGCGGTCCCCTGTCGTTCAGCCTGCACTCCGGAGCTGCCCGTGCCGCCATACTCCTCGAACAGCCGCTGAAATAGGCGGTCCACGTGCACGTCGCGCTTACCGCGCTCGCCGCTCTCCAGATTGAACTCCAGATTCGAGTAAGTTGTGGTTACCTTGCGTGCATGATCGAGAGCGCTCTCGGCGAGCGGCGCACGACCCAAATTCGTATGGAGAATCACGCCCGTCGCGTTGATGACGGGTCTCAGCGAGTAGCGCAAGGACCACCGAAGCTCGCGCTCGACCGCGTCGGCAAGCCCACTGAGCGCCAGGCCCAGAGAATCCTCATTAAGCACGCCATCCGCAATTTCATTGCGCAGACGCTCGAGAACGGCTCGGGTCGCGTCGGTCACCGCGGGGAGCCCGTCGCGCTCGGTCAGTGCGTGAACATCCGCGCGGCGGAGCAGGTCGTCCGTCGACGGCAGCTTACGATAAAGAGCGGCATTGGAACTCGAGGACACCGACCCGGATTATGACACGGAGCGGAGAGGAGTGTCCGCTCCGCATGAGCTACAGCGTATGCATATACGCAATCAGGTCTTTAATCTGCTGGTCGCTCATGACCTGGCCAAAACCCTCCATCTTCGAGCGGCCGTGCTCGATGATGTCGGTGACGCGATCGTCGTTAACGGGCAGGCCGCTGAGCTCCATGTACTGACGCTTGTAGATGCCCTTCATGCTCGGGCCCTTTTTCCCGCGCAACGAGTAAGGCTCGTGGCAACGGTCGCAGTAATTGTCATAGAGCTTGCGTCCGGCAGCCTGCTGTGGATTAAGCCCAAGCTCGGCGTCGGATTTGCGGCGCTCGACGTCGCATCCCAGGCTGAGAACCAGGGCAGCGGCTGCCACTCCTACGCACGAGCCGAGAATGACGCGACTGCGGAAGTAAGAAGTCAAATTCGAGAAGTGAATGCTCAAGATGGTGACCTTCTTATGAATTGCAAATCCGGAACGCGAACGTGCACTCGCTCCAGACTAGGATCATAATACGGAGCGAATGAGCGTTGTGACCAAACGGGTATACGAACCAACGGCGGCATCGGATGGTGTGCGCGTGCTGGTGGACCGCCTTTGGCCGCGCGGCCTGACCAAAGAAGCCGCTGCGGTGAAGCATTGGCTCCGCGATCTGGCGCCATCGAACGAGCTGCGACAGTGGTACCACGCCAATCCCGAGGCCTGGGCGCTGTTTCGCAAGAGATATTTGAAAGAACTGGCAGCCGAGAAAGCAACGGCCGCGGTCGACAAGCTGCATGACCTCGCCGAAGGCACTAAGAATCTCACTCTGCTATACGCCTCGCGCAACGAAGAGCGGAACAACGCCACAGTCCTAAAAGAGCTGATCGAAGGCGGACGGAAGCCACCCTACGGAGTCGGGCGTGCCGCGCTGGGCCGCGACAGGATTCGAAAAGCGAAAAGATAGTTGCTAGCGACTAGCGACTGAGAACCAAGAACCCGAGAACTCTTATAATCCCCTTCATGCCCCCGGCCGCCCCCGAGAAGAAAATCGCCTCGCTGCGCGAGAAAATTCGCCACCACGAATATCTCTATTACGTTCTCGACCAGCCCGAGCTCACCGACGCCGAATTCGACAAGCTGATGAATGAGCTGAAGCGAATCGAGGCCGAGCAGCCCGATCTAATCACGCCGGACTCTCCGACTCAGCGTGTGGGCGGCAAGCCGCGCGACGGATTCGTCAAGGCCCGCCACTCCTCTCCGATGCTCTCGCTCGACAACGCCTATAGCGAAGAGGAGCTGCGCGACTGGGAACGGCGTGTACATGAGCTCAGCGGCCGCACCGAGATTGAATACATGTGCGAGCTTAAACTCGACGGCATGTCGCTGGCGCTCGTCTACGAGAATGGCCAGCTCGCTCGCGGCATCACACGCGGCGACGGCACCACTGGCGAAGACGTAACTTCGAACGTGCGCACCGTACGTTCGGTTCCGCTCTCCGTCTCGAAAGAGAAATTGAAAAAGGCCGGCATCCCCTCAGATTTCGAAACGCGCGGCGAGATGCTAATGCCAGTTGGCGCATTCAAAAAGCTGAACGAAGAGCGCACCCAGCAGGGACTTTCGACCTTCGCCAATCCGCGCAACTTCACTGCCGGCACCATCCGCCAGCTCGAGCCGAGCATCACTGCGCAGCGTCGTATGGATTATTTCGCCTACATGCTGCTCAAAGACGGCCGGACATTTTTCGACCGCCAGTCCAAAACCATGGACGCGCTCGAAGCCGCCGGCTTCAAGGTCAATCCCAACCGCAAGCTGGCCAAGAATCTCGACGAGGTCTTGGAATTCATCCAGCACTGGGAAGACAAGCGCGAGTCGCTGCCCTATGAGATCGACGGCATCGTCATCAAGGTCGACCGCACTGCCCTCCAGCAGGAGCTCGGGTTCACGGGCAAAGCGCCACGGTGGGCAATGGCTTTCAAGTACGCGGCACGCGGCGCGGTCACGCAGACCGAAAACATCGTTCCGCAGGTCGGACGCACGGGCAAGCTCACGCCGGTCGCGTGGCTGAAGCCGGTTCCGATCGGCGGCACAACCGTCTCTCGCGCCACGCTGCACAACATGGATTTCGTCGATGAGCTAGGCGTCAAGATAGGCGACTGGGTCGAAGTCGAACGCGGCGGCGACGTGATTCCAAAAGTCGTTAAGGTCGTCGAAGATAAGGACCACCCGCGCGGCACGACGACCTTCAAAATGCCTGCCCATTGCCCGGTTTGCGGCGGTAACGTCGTTCGCACGGATGGCGAGGCCGACCATCGCTGCGTCAACGCCAACTGCCCCGCGAAGCTCCAGGGCACAATTCTGCATTTTGCCTCGCGCCACGTCATGAACATCGACGGCCTCGGCGACGCGCTCGTCAACCAGCTCACCGAACGCAAGATGGTGAGAAATATCGCGGACCTTTATCGTTTGAACAAGGACGATCTGCTCAAGCTCGAGCGGATGGGCGAGAAATCGGCCGAGAACGTTATCCGCGAAATCGAAGCTTCAAAGAAGCTGCCGCTCGAGCGCGTGATCTTCGGCCTCGGCATCCGCTTCGTCGGCGAACGCACAGCGCAATTCCTCGCCGAGCATTTCGGATCGCTCGACGCGATCATGAACGCGACTGCCGAGGAACTCGAAGAAGTCAATGAAGTCGGCCCGCGCATCGCCGAGAGCATCGCCGAATTCTTCGCCGACGAGCACAATCGCGAGTTGGTCGATGATTTGCGCAAAGCGGGCCTGACGTTCAAGGGCCAGAAGAAAGAAAAGGGCACGAAACTCGCCGGCAAAACATTCGTCCTCACCGGCGCGCTCGAACGCCACACCCGCGACGAGGCGAAGAAACTGATCGAAGACGCCGGCGGCCGCGTCTCAGGTTCGGTCAGCAAGAAAACCGATTACGTCGTCGCCGGTGCCGAGGCGGGGTCAAAACTGGATAAGGCACGAGAGTTGGGAGTGAACGTCATTGACGAAGAGGAGATGGAGGAACTATTGAGGTAGGAAGGATCGACACAGCAATCGGAAAGACGCCCGACCGCGAGCCCTACTGTAGCCCTTCGACCAGGTAAAGATCGGACAGCAGCCGCCGGTAGCCGTAAACGTAGGCTTTACCGTCAGGCGTGGGCAGCACCGGCCCGACAAATTCAACGCCCGCCGGATCGGGCGGCATCAACTGCTTCCACAATGCCCGCTTGCCAGTGGCGAGTTCCAGCCGGTAAACCTTGGCGGGCAGTTCGCCTCCACGATAGATATACAAAGAATGGCCGTCGGCGGTCCAAGCCACCGGCACTTCTCCCGCTTCCAGCCCCTTGATCGGACGCGGGTCCCCGGCAGGAACAGGAAAAAGATAGGCCTTATCGTCGGGCCCTACAGCGGCGACCGAAGTTCCGTCGGGTGACAGCGCAAACGAAAAGCCGTTGGTCCCTTCCGGCGTCACTGCTTCGACCTTGTCCACGTTAATGTTCTGCACGTACAACCTCAGGCCGTGATTCGGTTCCGTGCCCGCCAGCAGAACCCGCTTGCCGTCGGGGAAGAACATAGCCGCGCTGTGGATGATGTTGTGCCCTTCCAAATGTTTCGGCTCGCCCGGCCCTGTCGGCAGCAAAAACAAATCGGTGCCGTTATCGCCGCGGCATGACAAAGCCCATTTTCCATCCGGAGACAAAGCCAGCGACTGCCCATCTCCCAGCCGAACCGCAGGCGAGCCGTCCGTCTTGCGCACGTAGACCGCATAGCTCGGTCCGCCCGCTTCGCCTTCTTCGCGGAACAGAAGCGTCTTGCCATCATCCGAAAGCGTCACCGGAAACGACCAGTCAAGCCACGTGAAGTCGTGCTCCGCCGTATCCTCCGCGCGATGCACGATCAACCCGCGCCGCCAACTATCCCGCGCCAGCAGAACGCGTCCATCAGGTCTCACGTCTTGCAGTGTGAGATCGGCTGGCACGCGCACTACCAGACGCTCCTTGCCCGCGAGCGTCACCGCAAACAATGAACGGTCGATCCCGATCAGCGTCGCGGTCACCCACACTTCGTCTCCCTTTGGAGACCACGCCAGACCGTCCGCACCGCCTCCGTAGGTCTGGCTCAACGATAGCTTCTTGCCGCTCATGTCCACGACGGCCACGCTCCCGATCGAATCTCCCTGGATCGGATGCTCCACAAAAGCGATCATGTCGCCTTTGCGGGAAATGCGCGGATGGCTGATCCAGCCGCCCGTTTCGTACAAGACCTTGCCCGGCGGATATTCCAGCCGATTTCGTCCGTTGACATCGCGCACGATGGCAAACTGCGTCCCGTCGGGAGACCAGTCGGCCCATTGGATATTCTCCAGGATCTCGCGCGGTGCCCCGCCCCCGAGCGGCATCTGCGCCAGCGTCCCGGTGTGCACCTGCGATTTCGACTGCTGGCTGTGCAACAGCACCGCCATCTCTCCGTTGGAGGAAATGCCAAGAATTTCAGCACCCGGAACACCTACCGAACGAGATTCAGGATTGCCGAAGCGCGTGCTGAAAATCTCAACCGGCCCACCTTCCCAAGCCGCGGAATAGACGATGGTTTGCCCGTCCGGGGCGAATCGAGCCATGCGAATGGTGCCACGCCGGTAGGTCAGTAGGTGATAAGCAGCCGTTGCACCCGGCCCCTTCTGCCGCAACAGAAGAAATGCGATGACCGCCAACGCAATCAGCAAAGCCGCTCCAAGAGCCACCACGATCCGCCGCGAAGAAGGCTGTGGAATCGCGTGCGTCCCAGACGCGACAGAAGACGGGACGGAGGCAGCGCCGGTGGCAGCGATCGCGCCCGAGATTCGTGTTGCAACCGGGACGCTCGGGGTCTCGCTAGGGACCGCCGAAGAAGAAACCCGCGCCGCATCACGCTCGCGCTTAAGTCTCTTCAGATCGGCTCTGACCTCTGCCGCACTCTGGTAGCGTAGCTCCAGGTCCTTTTCCAGCAACTTCTGCACGATGCGCTCAATCTCCGAGGGCAGATCCGGATTCAGCCGGATCGGTGCTGTCGGCGCGCGATTGAGAATCGCCTCGGTGATAACGCCCTGCGTCTCCCCCCGGAAAGGCAGCATGGCCGTGGACATTTCATAGAGCACCACTCCAAACGAGAAAAGATCAGTGCGTCCGTCAAGTTCCTTGCCGCGCACCTGCTCGGGCGACATATACGCCACTGTGCCGATCGCGGTGCCCGGGCTGGTAAGGCTCAAGGCGTTGGCGTCCGCCATGGTCAGAGAATCCGCGCTCACCGACTTGGGCGAGGCCGCGATCTTCGCCAATCCAAAATCGAGAATCTTCGCGTGCCCGCGCTTGGAGACAAAAATGTTCGCCGGCTTTATGTCGCGGTGAACGATTCCCTTGGCGTGCGCCGCGTCGAGCGCATCCGCCACTTCAATGGCGACTTCGAGCAGCGGCTCCAGTTCCATCGGCCGCATACCGATCAGGTGCTTGAGCGTGGAGCCTTCGAGGTACTCCATCGCGATGAAGGACTGACCTTCATGCCGGCCGATCTCGTAGATCGTGCAGATGTTGGGATGATTCAGCGCAGAAGCGGCGCGCGCCTCTCGCCGGAATCGCTCGAGCGCAGGCTCGTCATGGGCCACCTCGTCAGGCAGGAATTTTAAGGCGACGAAGCGGCCAAGCTCCGTATCCTCGGCCTTGTAGACCACTCCCATACCACCCCCGCCGAGCTTTTCCAAAATGCGGTAGTGCGAGACAGTCTGGCCGATCATCAGGGGCAAATCTTACGTGGGCGAATCGGGCAAGTCAACGAATGGCCGTAAAGCCGACAGGAGAACTCCTGGCGTAATCACTTCCTTATAGCGCGGAACGCCCGCCCTGAGTTCCCGAAGCGACGGTTCCCGCCACACAACTCCGGTTGTCACAACCCCGCGTGACCTGTGTCATTGTCGAAACCGCGCCAAGGGCGGAAAAAGGGTGAGTAAGTAACTTCCGAAAGTAGCCAGTTAAGTTCGCTAGTAGCACAACTCCTAACCCAGCGGCGCAACCACGCCGGGGAGAGCCCTATGAGCTACGGCATCGATAGCCGGCTTACTCAGCCCCCCGCAGAATGTGTACCCCTCAAGGGTGCCGCCGACCGCTGCCATGTGCCGGCGGAGCAGATCGAGGAATGCATACGCCAAGGCCTTCTCATTCCTCTGAAATCCAGTAACGGGGTCCCGTACTTCACCGATCTCGACTACGGCTGGATTGTCACTCTCAAGCGCTTACGCGAGGAAGCGCATCTGTCGTTTGACAGTATCCGGCAACTGATGCTGGGGCGCTGTGGCTGCTGGAAGTTCCGCCACTGCGAATTTCACAACACGAGAGAGTGCCCGATGACCAAGGACCCGACGCAGCCATGCTGGGTCAACCGCGCCTCCTGGCACGTGCTGGCATCCTATCCCTGTTATTCCTGCCTGGTGTACCGCACGCTTCCCTACTGTGCCGGCATAGGGACGGTATTGCATGGCGCCCCTGCTTCGCCGCCTGCCACTGACAGGGATCACCAGCCTTAAGGAACCCTTCGAAGCGGGCATGAGGAAGATCGGCTGCGCTCACAGGCTCCTGCCAGAGTTTTCATTTCGCAATCTCGTAGACTGTACCCTTTCCCGCTGACCCGCCAAGTTCGGAGGTGCCAAACAAGTTCCCTGCCTGATCGAGGACGAGGCCACCGTTGGGGGTGCCGGCGTCGGTCAGAGTGGCGCCGAAATGGTGGAGCACCTTGCGCCGCCACTGCTTCTTGACCGGCGGCAGCAGCTCGAAAGCTGTCCCACAGACGTTGCACTGGCCGCTCCCGCCGTCAAAGACTGTGCCGTAGAGGTTGCCGTTGGTGTCGGGGGTCAGGGCAAAGGTTGGGCCGATTCCGTCCTTCCCCTGGAAACGGTGAATGACGGTTTCCTTCCAGAGCGAGCCGGTTTGCGGGCTTAACTTGAAAGCTGTCCCACATTCGCAGGAGGTGCCTCCAGCGTAGGTAGTGCCGAAGAGGTTGCCGCCGACAAACACCAGTCCGGCCGAGGGGTTGCGGCCATCGCGACCGCCCTGGAAAGAATAGAGAATGGTCGAAGTCCACGAACCTCCGCCGGAGGGCGTGAGCTCAAAGACCGTCCCCGCATCAGCGGTGCCTCCCAAAGCGGTGGTGCCGTACAGGTTACCTGAGCCGTCGAAGATCAAACCGGCCAGATCGGATTCCTGGCCGTCGCTGCTTCCGCCGGCGAAAGCGTGGAGCACAGTCTCCGTCCACTGCCCACCCGCGCCGGATGTCAGCTCGAAGACGGTTCCACAACCGCCCGTGTCACACGAGAGATCGCCGCCAGCAAGCGTCGTGCCATAAAGGGTGCCTTTGTCATCGAGGATCAGATTGGCCTGAGGATTGGCACCGTCAGCAGCGCCGGTAAAGCGGTAGAGCACCGTCTCTGTCCACGAGCCATTCGGGGACGGACTTAGCTCAAACACGGTTCCGCAGCCGCCAAAGCAGCCCTTGCCGCCGCCATCGGCGGTAGTGCCGTAGAGATTTCCCGCTTGATCGAAGACCAGACCTGCCAGCGGGGACGCGCCATCGTTGCCGCCCTGGAAGCTGTAGAGCACAGTTTCGCTCCACTTGCCGTTTTGCTCGGTGAGCTTGAATACGACGCCGCTGCCCGCTCCGCCGCTGGCGGTCACACCATAGAGGTTGCCCTCATTGTCGAAGACCAGCGTGCCCATGGGCCAAGCCCCATCCGCGCCGCCCGAAAAGCTGTAGAGCACCTGTTCCTTGCTTTTCGCCCATGCGTGCGAAGACGAAACGGCAAGCCATGTCAGCATCAGCGAAGCTGCATACAGCACAAAACGTAGCCTGGTTTGTGACATCCTGCACTCCCCGACTGATTTTGAGAAAGCTTGGCGGGTCCGCCCCTTTCGCGTTCTACACGCGTGAGTGGGATTCCGGCTCAGTGCTTCGCCGTCGGCGGCAAGATGCCGTTCAAGCGCAAATACATGGCCGCTTCGGCGTAATGGTCGGCCCAGTTGCTGGCGACGCCCAGCGCGTACCGCGCCCTGGAAACCTTCTGCCCGCCCGGTCCCCCCTCCGTCATTTCCCCGAGTTTGGAGTCATCCATCTTCCCGATGGCGCTGCCGCAAAACTCGAACGACGCTTTCAGCGCAGCCACGAGCTTGTCCTTGGCGTCCGTGTCTTTGACTTCGTCGACCTTCGGAGCCGGCACTGCCGAGGCGCCGCTGCACAGCGTGTAATTCGCTTCGATCATGTGCGCGACAAGATGGCCAAACGTGATCTGATCGGCGCTCGGCTTGTAGCTGAATTTGTCGGCAGGCATCTCTTCGACCGCCGCGATCGTGTTCTTTTGCCGGTTCGGGAAGACTTCTCCCAGAGCGGTTGCAATCGGGTTCTTGACTTGTGCGGTCGCCGACGCGGCAAATAAAAAAAGGGGCAGGGCAAAGCGCAGTTTCATAAGGCCATCCTCCGAGGCCCTGCCAGCATAACGCGGACAAGAGTGTCCGCGCCACACGGGAAGGGCCGTCCGCGCCACCTGCAACTCGCGCTACACTGGAGCCATGCACGCGCACTCGCATGCCGGTCATTCGCATGGGACCGGCCGCGTGCTGCAGATTTCGCTCGTCGTCACAGCGCTTTATATCGCGCTTCTCGTGGTCGCCGGCATCCGCGCGCACTCTCTCGCCTTGCTCTCAGAGGCAGGCCACAATCTCTCCGATCTTCTTGCGCTCTTGCTCTCCCTGGTTGCCGTCTACCTCGAAAGCCGTCCGCCGAGCGCCACCAAGACCTACGGATACCGCCGTGCCGGAGTGCTCGCCGCCCTGGTCAACTCGCTCTCGCTGGTGGTCGTTTCGGTCCTGATTTTCTACGAGGCCTACCGCCGCTTGCAGCATCCCGAGCAGGTGCGCGCCGGATTGATGATCTGGGTGGCGGCCGCCGGCGTGGCCATGAATGGCGCCATCGCCCTGCTCCTCTGGCGCTCCGGACGCGATGTCAACGTGCGCAGTGCACTGCTGCACGAGGTTGGCGATACCGTATCCACCGCTGCCGTCATCGTCGGCGGCTGGATCATCCTCATGACCGGCCTGACTTGGGTCGACCCGGCGCTTTCGTTCGGCATCGGCGCGCTCATCCTCTGGTCAAGTTTCGGCATCGTCCGCGAGACGCTCAACATCCTGCTCGAGGGTACGCCGCGCGGCATGAGTATCGATGACGTGGAAGCAGCGGTCCGGGATATCACCGGGGTCGCCGACGTGCACGATTTGCATGTCTGGAGCATCGGCTCCGAGAATCACGCGCTATCGGCGCACGTGAAGATCGCGGACATGGCGACCTCGGAGAGCGATATGATTTTGCGGGCCATCAACGAAAAGCTCGGCCAGAGTTTCGGCATCCGTCACACCACCATCCAGCTCGAGCACGCGGTTTGCGAGACGGCTCACGAGTGCGTGATTGCGGTCGGCGACGAGACCGATTCCAGCCGACACGTGCATACCGACCACGAATCGCACAGCCACGAAGGCCATCGTCACCAGTATTGAATCATCTAGCCATTTAGGCATTGAGTCATTGGAACGCAGATGCGGACGTCCGCCTCTGAGGAATTTCAATGATTCAATACCTGAATCACTAAACGGCTGAATTTTGATGAAGCGTCTACATTCCCTACTGCCGTGCAAAAATCCTTTCGACCACTTTGATCGTGTCAGCCTCCTCCGGTGGCTTGTCCGTGCGCAGCCGAACGATCCGCGGAAACCGCAGCGCAAATCCGCTCTCGTGCCGCGTCGAACGCATCATGTTGTTGAACGCGACCTCAAGCACGATCCTCGGCTCAACCTCCAATCGCATTCCATGCTCGCTGATCTTGTGTACCAGAAACCATTCGGTCATCTCCGAAATTTCGGCGTCCGTTAACCCCGAATAAGCCTTTCCGATATTCACCAGCCGGTCTCCATCCCAAACCGCAAACGTGTAGTCGCTGAGCACGCCGATGCGCTTGCCATGTCCGTATTCGACTGCAGTGACAACCACGTCGAGCGTGGCCAGTTCACGCTTCATCTTCAGCCAGGATTTCCCTCGCCTTCCGGGCGTGTAGGGCGAGTCGAGGTCCTTGATCATCAGGCCTTCATTGCCGCGCACACGGGCGGCGCGGAATAGCGCTTCAAGCTCGTCGGCCGTATGAGCGACGGCAACGGGAGCGCGCAGGATGTGGGTCTGCGAAGGCTCGCTGGGATCGCCGAATGCGAAGCTCGATTGGCCCTTGGGCGCGATGGTCGTCGTCGTGCGCGGGAGCGCCAGCAGCTCATCGAGAATTTGCCCCCGCTCGCGGAGCGGCCGATCCAGCAGTAGTTCGCCATCCGCATAGAGAATGTCAAACACCATGTACGCTACAGGCACGGCGTGCATCAGCCGCTCGCTGACCTTCTTCCGTCCAAGCCGCTGCTGCAGCACGCCAAACGGCAGGGCGTGTGGCGCGGACACTCCTTTCGGCAAGCTTAGGGTAGGCTTTGTCCGCGCAGCAACATCGGAACTGCCTGCCGCTGCTTGTGAACTTTCACGAAGCCCAGCTTCCAAATGCTCGCCGCTCGACCATGCCACAATTTCTCCGTCGAGAATCGCATCCTTCGGCAGTCCAGCGAGTGCGGGCGGAAGCTCCGGGAACGATTCAGTAATCTCATCCCGCGTGCGTGAGAAGAGCCGCACCTGGCCCCTGGCAACATGAACCTGTGCGCGAATCCCGTCATACTTATCCTCGACCGCAGCGTTGGTGAAATAGCCAACCGCCTCCTCCGTCGAGTCCATCGGGCTCGCCAGCATGAAGTCGATGGGATGGAAGAGCCTCATCTCCGCGTCAGCGAGCTTCCCAGCCGAAGCAAGTCGTAGCGTCTCCCCAATATCGCCCAGAAGCATGTTGGAGCGTTTGACCAGGTCGAGCGGCGCTTTGTAGGCGCGGGCAATTGCCTCCTCAACCAAACTCTCCTTCAACCCAATGCGCAGATCTCCGGTGATGATCTTGACGATGTATTTGACTTCGAGAGGAGTGGCGTGTTCCAGGAGTCGCCGCAACAGAGCAAGCTTTAGGGTGGGGCCGCGAGCTGCCGCAATCTCGGCGAAGGCCGCTTGAACCTCGGCCAGAGACAGACTCTTGGAAGCCGCATCCGTCGTTTGAACGGCAGCATCCGGCTTTGCCACCGCGTCAGCCGCTACCGCGCCTGCATCGCCGTGCCGCCGGTAGAGCGCTGACAGCTCCCGTTCGCTCTTGCCCGAGAGATCAGAGATTGCCTGCCATAGCAGCGCTCCTCCAACCTGAAGAGTGGCTTCGACGCACCTCGCAAACGGCGTTCCGGAAAAAAACACTGCTGCGATGGACGCCTCGGATGCAGGAACGGAACGCAGATAGCCCGCTACCAGCGCCGTCTTGGCCAGCTTGCCGGTTGTTGCGGCGATGGCTTCCGCGGTCTGGACGAAACGCAGCATGTGGCTAGGATTGTACTTGCAAGGAGAACAGCGGAAATCGCGCCGCCCTGTGGTACCCTATTCTGAGGAGTCGTCCCGCCCCGTAGCGACATCCAATTGCTAACGTTTACACCCGGTTTCCTATGCGATTTTGGTGGCAAAACCTGCGTTTTCTGGCGGCAGTGCAACTGCTTCCCGCGCTCGAGAGTGGCGAAGAAACCACACTTGTAGGCGGCCAGGCAGTGCTGGAGGGCGTCATGATGCGCTCACCCCATGCCTGGGGGATTGCCGTCCGCAAACCATCCGGCGCCATCGTTACGCACAGCGAGCCGCTCGACCGTCCATCCGAGAAGCACAAGTGGATGGGGTGGCCGGTAGTACGCGGAGTAATGACGCTCGGCCACGCCATGACATTGGGATTTCGTGCATTGAAGTTTTCCGCGAATGCCGTGCTTGAGGAGCTCTCTGCCGCCGAGGACGGGCAAGGTAAGGATCCGGGGAAGAAGTTTGAGATCAGCGGGTGGATGGCTGGGCTCAACATGGCGTTCTCGATCCTGTTCTTTATCTTCATGTACAAGTACCTGCCGCTGCTCGCCACGACTGAGCTGAAAAAAGTAGACCCGGTTTTTGGCAACCAATTTCTCTTTAATTTAGTCGACGGCTTGATCCGGATTGCGATGTTCTTGCTGTTCGTGTGGGGCGTTTCGCTGTGGAAGGATATCCGGCGCGTCTACGAGTATCACGGTGCCGAGCACAAGACTGTGTTTGCTTTTGAAAATGGAGATCCGCTCGAAACCGCAGCGGTGCAGAAGTATTCGACCTATCACCCTCGCTGCGGTACCAGTTTCCTGATGACGGTGATGATCATCTCGATGATCGTCTACATGTTCATTCCGGTGACGACCTTCTGGGCACGCTTCGCCGAGCGCATTGCGCTGCTGCCTGTGATAGCGGGAGTTTCGTACGAGATCATTCGCTTCGCGGGCAAGCGGTTTTCCGCCAACAAGAACAGCGCGCTGTTTTCGCTGATGACGGCGCCCGGCCTGTGGCTCCAGAGGATTACAACGCAGCCGCCAGACGATCGTGAAGTCGAATGCGCAATCATCGCGCTCGATCAGGCGATGGCGCTGGAGAGGCAGCACGGCGGCGAACTGGTAATTGCTTAGCGGCGCCCGCCGCCAAAACCAGTTTTCAGTTGTCGGTTCTCAGTTCTCAGTAAAACCCCTAAAATGAAAAACGAGCGAATGTGAGGCTCGACCAATGTCCCTGGGTAACGTACTTTGCCTTTTTGATGTTGTTTGCTGAGAACTGAGAACCGAGAACTAAGAACTTATGTTTGAACGACTCGACCAAATCGAAGCCCGCTACGACGAGCTGACAAACGCTCTCGCCTCGCCGGAAATCATCAATGACTCGGCGAAGTACCAGAAGACCGCCAAGGCCCACAGCGAAATTGCCCCGGTAGTCGAAAAGTACCGGGAATATAAAGATCTGTCGCGTGGGATCGCCGAAAGCAAAGCGCTCCTTGCTGATGAGACCGACGCGGACATGCGCGCCTACGCTGCCGAGGAACTGGCGAAACTGGAATCCCGCGTCGGCGACGTAGAAGAAGAGCTGAAGGTGCTGTTGCTGCCGAAGGATCCGAACGACGACAAGAACATCATCCTCGAGATCCGTGCGGGCACCGGGGGCGATGAGGCAACGTTGTTCGCGGCGGAAGTCTTCCGCATGTACAACCGCTATGCCGAGAGTCAGAAGTGGAAAGTCGAAGTGCTCTCGACCTCGGAGTCAGGCGTGGGCGGACTGAAAGAAGTCATTGCTCTGATTGAAGGCGACCGCGTTTATTCGAGACTTAAATATGAAAGCGGCGTGCACCGCGTACAACGGGTGCCCGCGACCGAGCAACAGGGCCGCGTCCACACATCCGCGATTACGGTCGCCGTGCTACCCGAAGCGGAGGACGTCGACATAAAGATCGAAGCGAAGGATCTGCGGATCGACACGTTCTGTTCTTCCGGCCCCGGGGGCCAATCGGTCAACACGACGTATTCGGCGGTTCGTATCACGCACATCCCGACGAATACCGTTGTCAGTTGCCAAGACGAAAAGTCTCAAATCAAGAACCGCGAAAAAGGAATGCGCGTGCTGCGCTCACGACTCTACGAACTCGAGATGCAGAAGCAGCAGGAAGCACTGGCCAAAGAACGCAAGCAAATGGTTGGCTCAGGCGACCGCTCCGAAAAGATTCGCACCTACAACTTCCCGCAGAATCGCCTGACCGACCACCGCATCGGCTTCACCATCCACCAGCTCGAGCAAGTCATGGACGGCAAGCTCCAACCGCTGATCGAGGCACTGGTTACGCACTTCCAGGCTGAAAAGCTGAAGCAGGAAACGGCTAGCGTGGTGTAAAGCAAGGCAGAAGTTAGAAGGAAATCAGATTGCAGAAGTGAACCCCATCGCGCTTCACACCTCTGTCGCTCACGATCTGTTCTCCGTGAGATCGATAACTGATTGATTCTGTTAGTATGCACGTATGTGTGCTATGATGGCAACATCATGATGGCACGCACGCAAATCACTTTGGAGCCGGAAACTCACAAGCGTGCACGTAAGCGCGCCAGTGAACTTGGTGTGTCATTGGCTGAATACGTACGGACGCTGGTCAAACAAGACCTTGGCAATAGACCAAAGAAAACCGACGCGAGTTGCATTTTTAACCTCGGGGATGGTGGTAAATCCGACATCGCGAATGAAAAAGACCGAATGATTGCGGAAGCAATCGAGGCCGACCTGCGACGAGGTATGCGGCATTGATCGCGTATGAGCCTGTTCGTTGACACTTCGGTCTGGTACGCGGCAATGTCGTCGTCCGACATCAACAACGCGCGGGCTCGTGACATTCTGACAACTGAAGAACCGCTATATGTGACCGATCACGTGCTGGTGGAGACGTGGCTGTTGGTTCGAAACCGAATTTACCGCGAAGCTGCCGACCGCTTCTGGGAAGGGTTGCGCAGCGGGGTAGCCACTATCGAACCTGTTGGCCCAGCCGACCTCGAAACGGCCTGGCAAATCGGAGATTTTTTTCCGGACCAGGATTTTTCTGTTGTTGATCGCACCAGCTTCGCCGTAATGCGCCGGTTGGGGATCGAGCGCGCCGCTTCTTTCGATAATCACTTTGCTGTTTTCCGCTACGGACCCAACCATCGACACGCGTTCGAAATTGTCCGGTGATTTCTGTGCTTCGGGCCCGACGACAGACCATCTATCACTCGGATCGTGGTGAAATAACTCGTGCAGCTCCGCCAATCCCTCAACGCCGCGATCGAAGACCTCTCTAAGCAACACGTCCCTTCTCCCCGCATGAACGCCGAGCTGCTCATCATGTTTACCCTCGATTGCGATCGGGCCTATCTATACGCGCATCCCGAGCGTGAGCTTACGGCCGACGAAGCTGCCCGTTACGATGAGGCACTTGCCCGCCGCGCCACCGGCGTGCCCGCGCAGTACATCACCGGGCATCAGGAATTCTGGGGAATGGACTTAATCGTCTCACCGGCCGTGCTGATTCCGCGGCCGGAGACCGAGCATGTGGTGGAGACTGTGTTGGAAATTGTTAGTAACGGGGCGTTGCCGAAGGACGTCCCTGCGCGGACAAAGCCTGCCCTGAGCTTGCCGAAGGGAGCGTCCGCGCCACACGAGCCACGCATCGTTGATGTCGGCACCGGATCGGGCGCGATCGCGCTGGCTCTGGCTCGCGAATTTCCTTCGGCAGAGATTCATGCCACCGATGTTTCCGAGGAGGCACTCGAAGTCGCGCGTGCGAATTCGGCGCGGCATGAACTGTCATCGAGAGTTGCTTTTCGGCGGACCGACTTGCTTGCCGGGTTGCCGACAAACTACTTCGATCTTGTCGTTTCCAATCCACCTTACGTCGGCGACTCAGAGGAAGATTCAGTACAGCTTGAGGTGCGCAAATTCGAGCCGCGTGGCGCGGTTTTTGCCGGTCCCACCGGACTCGAAGTGATTGAGCGTCTCATCCCGCAATCGCAAGCAGCGTTGCGGCCGGGTGGATGGCTCGTCTTCGAAATCAGCGGAACAATTGCGCAAGGCGTGCGCGGGTTGCTTTTAGGATGGGAAGATATTTCGATCAAGAATGATCTGCAAGGAATCCCGCGAGTGGTACTCGCCCGAAAACCGCCGACACTCTGACGACAAACAAATGAAAACCACGGAGGGCGCAAGGGTACGCACGGGTCCTTAAGTGGACCCCTCCGCATCGGCGTCCTCCGCGGTTATGGTTTACCGCAACGTCCCTACTTGATCAGAATGTCACCCGCACGCCGAGTTGCGCGGCGAACGGAATGCCAACCGTCGTTCCCGGTCCAAAGAAGTCTCCCAATCCGCCGGAGGGGATTTCGAGCTGCTTCAGGCTGGTCACGGGTACGATGGTGCCGCAGGTTGGGTCAGTACAAAGGCCGGTGACGTTTCCGCTCTCCTTGTCGGCATCGGTAACGGGCAGCAGGTCGATGGAACCGACGAAATTAGCGCCGGGATTGTTGCGGTTAAACAGGTTAAAGAACTCGGCGAACGGATAAATCTGCCAACGCTCGTTCACCTTGATCGGACGAGCGACCCGCAGGTCGGCTTGAATGTAAGCAGTACCGCGGAATTGGTCGAGCGTCGTTGTCACGCCATTGACCGCAATGCGAGTACCCAGCTCGTTTGTAATATTGAACGGACGCGCGCTCTCCGCCTGAGTCAGCGTAGTCACCTCGAATCCGCCAGGAACGTGCAGAGTGCCCGCGAGCACAAAGCGATGTCGGACATCCTCGCCCGAAGGGCCGTAGTCGCCGGGAGCGAAGGCGTTCAGCGGATCGCAGACACCATTGACGTAGTCGAAGAGCTCGCCCAGCGCGCAACCCCATGTCTTGGCACTCGAGAGCGTGTAGTGCGCGATCAGGTTGAATCGGCGCGAGACGTTGCCCTGCACCTTCAACATGAGTGCGTTGTAGCTGGAGCGGTTGTCCGAGCGGAACACGGCCGTACCGTCGTCATAGACGTATGCCCGGTAGCCGTGTTGGCCATCCTCGTAGGTGTAGTCGGCACTGGCGATCCAGCTCTGGCTGAAAGCGTGCTGAACGCCGGCAGTGGCGTGCAGCGAATAAGGCGTCTTGTACCGTGGATCGATGAGCGCCGGTGGGGCTGTCTCCGGATCCGCGATCGATCCATTGTTGACGGCCTGGAATGCTGCGGCCCATCCATTCTGTGCCAGATCGTTGAAGTACAGCCCGACGCCGGCGCGGATCACGGTCTTCTCGTCGTTGCCCGGTGAGTAAACGATGCCAAGGCGCGGCGCGACCTGCCGCCGATAATCGTGCGGGGCAGCCAGGGGATAGCCCAGGTCAGCGAGCGCTGAGAATGAAGGATTCTCCGTCTGATCGCGCCCTGAGGCTTTGAACAGGCCGAAAGTCGTTTGCCAGCGCAGGCCATAGTTCACGGTGAGATGGGAGGAAACACGCCACGAATCCTGGGCGTAGAGCGCCAGCCGCTGTACATTCTGTGAGAAGCTCCCATCGGCGGCCGGCGTGCTGTTACACACAGTATTGGGGGAATAGAGCGGATCACCTTCCTCATCGGTTGCGCAGGTCAGGTCGTAGGTGAATTGCGTCAGACCAAGCGGAACAATTTCCGTGTTGAGGTAGTCCGAGGGGTTGAAGACAAACTGCGTATAGGATTCTGCGGTTCCTGGGAAGGCTCCGCTCATCACCGGTTCGTGGATGAAATTCACCCCGAACTTCAGCGCGTGGCTTCCGGAAACGTGGCTCAGGTCGTACCTGAATTGGTACTTTTCCTGATTGCGCAACGACGGAAAGAGGGTAATCGGCGTGGCGAACTGGTTGTCGCCGAAGGTCTCGAAGCCGGACACGGTAAGGGTCGTCGAACTGAACGGAAAGGCGAGCGCAAAGCCGAGATTGGAGTTGCGCGCCTGAGTCAGATGCAGTTCGCTGGCATCGAAGACGAAGCTGCCCACCCAGGTTGGGCTGAATGTGTATTGGTTGCTGATAACCGTGTTGAAGTAATTGTTGTGCGTCGTCAAGCCGGTCGAGGGCAGCGTGGCCTGCTGCACTAGGTTGTTGCGGGTGATATAGCCGTCCTCTGAAAAACGAAGGAACCAATTCGATTTTGAAGATTGCGCCCAGTCGAAGCGTAGCGTCCCCAGGTAATCGCGGAACGGAACCGGAACGTTTTGAGGAACCGTTATCGACGAAACTTCGGGAATGAGGCCGTCGGAAGCAATCTGCGACAGCGCATTGAACTGGTCGGTGCTCGCGGGGCTATACGCGATGCTGGCGTTCTCGTGAACGTGCTCGAACGACGCAAACACCCACGCTTTATTCCTGGCGACCGGCCCGCCAATCGTTCCAATATAGTTTTGGCGCGAAAAGGGTTGCTTCGGGTTCGGCGCTGGATTCTCGATTGGGAAGCGCGCATTGAGATCGGCCGCGCGTCCATAGAAAGAAGCGCTGCCGTGCCAGTCGTTCGTGCCGCGCTTCGTGGTGATCACAACCGACCCCGCCGTCGTGCCGCCTGTGTCGGCATCTTCATTCGCCGTGCGGAAGTCGAACTCCTGAAGGGCCTCGGGCGAGAAATTCTGCAGAAAGCCGCCGATCCAGTCGTCGGAGTTATCGCCGCCATCGACGGATAGTTCATTGTTGAGGCCCGAGCTTCCGCCCGTAGAGACCGCCGTAATGCGCGCTTTGGTCGGATCGGAGGGTTCGACCGGTTCGGTGCCGGGTACGAGGTAGGCGATGTTAGCAAAGCTGCGCGCCGCGAGAGGCAGGGTCTCGAGATCCTGCGTGGTAATCACGCCCTGATGCACCGCGCTCGCGGTGTCAATCGGCTGGGTGGTGATGGAAGAAGCGCTGCCGTGCACCGTTACTGTCTCGCGTTCAGACTGCGGCCGCAGGGTGATCGATACATCATGAACGACGCTGACTTCCACGAGCACCTGGGAAGCAGCTTGCGCAAATCCTTTAGCGTCCACGACCATGCGATAGCGGCCGGGGAAAAGACCCTCAATGCGAAACTCCCCGCTCGAATTGGCCGTCACCTCGCGTGTAATCGACGAGCCCTCGGCTTGCACGGTGACATGCGCTCCGCCAATGCGAGCCTCACTCGCGTCTTGCACTTCGCCGCGAAGCGTGCCATTCGGATTCTGAGCCAACAGGTTGATGGATACGAGCGCCAGTAGTACGACCAGGAGCGGGATGCGCGAAGAGCGCAGTTTTCCATACGCAGAAAGACATTTCATGAAATTTGCCATCCAGTGAACGAAGAGATCGCCGCCGTCGTTCGGTTCTTCAGAGGGGGACAACTCACAGCGGCTGACGAGTCTTACTCCACTAGAAGGATATTGTTCGGCGGGGCAGTACTACCAGCACTAGTCGTGAGGCGGCTCGCAGCTCCAAGCTCCAAGGAAAAGCAACACCAACAGCTGGTGCGATGACAGCACTACTCGCTTTTCCTTGGAGCTGAGAGCTTGGAGCTTCTATCTAACCAGCCATTCCGTAACTTCGTGAGTGAAGGCGAGAACCGGCTGGTAGGCGACGAAGGCGCACAGGATGGCTAACGCAACGGGCGGAATCGCCAGCCAACGCGGTATGAGGCGCTGGCGTTCCTTACTGCCTTCTTCCCAGGCCAGTAGACGGGCGATGCGCGCGCGGATCGAACCGGTCACGAATCCAACGGTACAGGCGGGCGCGGCTTCGACCGGAACCAGGCGCGACAACTTGACCAACGCAGCCGCGAGGTCGAGAGCATCGTTCACATTCGAAACCGCTGCATCGTCGGCTGCCAGCTCAGCAGCCTGCGACCATGCGGCTTCGAGCTTGCTCAGCCCCGGAAACGGCGCAACACGGAAGAGGAGCTTTTTCAGATTGTCCCAGGACTGGATGTGCGCCAATTCGTGTCTCAGCGCCACGCGCAGCTCATCATTCTCCAGAGCCTGTACCGCGGCCTCCGAAATGAGCACACGTGGCTCGCGCATGCCGATCAGGGTGAGCGGCGGAGTCTGCTGCTTGGAACGCAATGTAGCAGCCTGTCCACCGGTCTCAATAGGACTGGCGCCTTCCAACCACCGCGCAACGATACGGGACGTGCGCATCTGGGCGGCAGCCACGCGGTACGAGCCATACACGATCAGCAAGAGCGCAGCTATCCCGAATACAAACGTGTATTTGCCCATGCCTTCATCGGCGGAGTGCGGCTCGAGGATCTGGAACGACGGTACAACAAAGGCCACTGTCACAATGATTGACAGAAACAGTGGCAGAACACGAAGGGCAAAAAGCAGGTCGGCGACGCTTTTTTCCGCGGCGTGCAGCAACCGCAGCCATCGCCAGGAAACCGCGACCAGCGCGGACAGAAGGCAGTACAACAGGACGAAGAAGGTAAGCGAGACGGCGATTCCCCGCAACGCAAACATTTAGCGCCGCTCCTTGGCCCCGGATTCCTGCGCCTGAGCTTGCCTGCCTTTCAGTTCGCTGCGTTTGCGCTCAATGAGCCGTTGGAGCTCGTCGAGCAATTGCGCATCGTGCGCGCTGAGCGCCTCCACCAGATACGAGAGAGGCAAAGCAGAGGTGTCGTTCGAGCCGAGCAACTGACGAATACCGTCAAGCGCGGCGCCACGCTGCAAGTCCTCGGGACTAAGACGCGGAGTATAGCGGAAGGCACGCCCCTCGGCGGCGCGGTCAAGCAGACCCTTCTTATAGAGCCGGTCCATGGTGGTCATGACCGTGGTGTAGGCCTGGTGAATTTTGCCATCGGAGATCATCTCGCGCACCGTTGCCGAGCCGCGCGACCAGATTTCACGCAGCAGCAATTGCTCGAACGGTCCCAGCTGCGGCGTCGACTGTGATCCGAAAATAGCGAATTTCATTGTCATCAGAAAGAAATAATTAGGGGTCGATCTGGCGGGTGTGGGGGAAACACCCAATTCGAGACTATATCACTGAGCCTGAGGCACGGTACCTAATAAAACGACAAAGGTGGGCTCAAAACGCTGCAAACAGGAAAGGGTTTGCACATTCGAGTAACAATTTTTGGGCTATGAGACGGCTATTTCAGATCACGGCTGCGGCTGGCTGGATCTCTTCCACGTCGATCTTGGTCGGATACTTCCCGCTGTAGCAGGCAGAGCAGTAAGTCGTCTTCTCACCATCCGCCGCCGCTCTTTTCAGGCCTTCCAGCGAGAGATAGGCGAGCGAATCGGCGTCGATGAACTTGCGGATCTCTTCGACCGACTTATTGGCGGCAATCAGCTCGCGCTTGGACGGTGTATCGACTCCGTAAAAGCACGGCGAAATCGTCGGCGGGCACGAAATGCGCATGTGCACTTCCTTCGCCCCGGCATTTCGAATCATGCGGACGATCTTGCGGCTGGTAGTGCCGCGCACGATGGAATCGTCGACCAGAATGACACGCTTGCCTTCGAGCATGCTGCGTACCGCATTCAGCTTCAGCTTCACGCCGAAGTCGCGCACCGACTGCTGAGGTTCGATGAAGGTGCGACCGACGTAGTGATTACGGATCAGACCCAGGCGAAACGGAATCCCGCTTTCGGCGGCGTATCCGATGGCAGCGGTGTTTCCAGAATCTGGTACGGGAACGACGATGTCGGCATCGACCGGCACCTCGCGCGCCAGCTGGCGGCCCATGTGGTCACGGCTCTGATCGACCGAACGGCCGAAGACGATGCTATCCGGGCGCGCGAAATAGACGTGTTCGAAGATGCAGCTCGATAACGCGGGCGACGGAGCATAGAAGCGCGAGCTGACCCCTTCGGGGCCGACAATCACCAACTCCCCAGGCTTGACGTCCCGCTCGTAGATGGCGCCAATCAAGTCGAAAGCGCAAGTCTCCGAGGCAAACACGATCGTGTCCTTCTTCTCGCCAGCTGCGGAAGGAATGCGGCCCATCGCCAGAGGCCGGAAGCCCCGCGGATCGCGGCAGGCAAAAATGCGGTCGCGGCTGATCATGACGAGAGAAAACGCACCTTCGACACGGCGCAGGGAGTCCGCAATGGCGTCAGGCAGCGTCTGCTCGCGCGACAGAGCGATGAGATGCACGAGAACTTCGGTATCGCTGTTGGTCTGAAAGATCGAGCCCTGTCCTTCAAGCTTGCGGCGGATGTCGAGAGCATTGACGAGATTGCCGTTGTGCGCGATTCCGATCGTGCCCTTGTTGGACTGCACCATGATCGGCTGCGCATTGAGCAGTGCGGAGTCGCCCGCAGTTGAATACCGTGTATGGCCGATCGCCAGTACGCCGCGCAGATTCGACAGCACGTCCTCGCCGAAGATGTCCGCGACCAGCCCCATGGCTTTGTGCTGGTGAAGATGTTCGCCGTCGGACGTAACAATGCCCGCCGACTCCTGGCCGCGATGCTGAAGCGCGTGCAGCCCGAGGTAGGCGAGCTTCTCCGCCTCAGGATGGGCGTGTATCGCGACCACCCCGCACTCTTCGCGAAGTTTGTCTGGTGCGTTCATCTCCAAACTATTGTCGTCCTGAGCGCAAGCGAAAGACCTATGCATTCTGCGTGCGCCGTTCGAACCTTGGAACGTGAACCGCTCAGTCCGCGGCCACGCTCACTTCGGCTCGCAACGCCTTCTCCAGTGCGCCCTCATACGTGGCGCGCAATTCTTCGACGCTTGCGGAAATCGATGGCTGATCGCCGATCGCAATCTCCACGCGCTCGCTACCGGTCTCGCCCAGCAAGTCCAGCGAGACTTCGAAATCTTCCGCCACTTCTTTGATTCGCGCGAGCTGTGCCGAGTCGCAACTTAGCAGCACGCGGCTCGCGTCCTCGCCGAACAAGCGAAACTCGGGCGCTAAGCCATGCCCTTTGAGACTGACGCGCGCGCCAATTCTCGCGGGCAGAGCGCATTCTACAAGCGCGACCGCCAATCCGCCATCGGCACAATCGTGCGCCGACTCAACCAATCCGGCCTGGATCATCGAGATGAGGGCCCGCTGCAGCGTCACCTCCTTTTCGATATCGAGTTCCGGCGGATAGCCCCACACCGCGCCCAAAACTTCTTTCGCGTATTCCGATGAGCCAAATTCGGACTCAGCGTCAACGGCATCGCCCGGATCATTTGCTCGCAGCAGAACTATCATGCGCCCCGCCTGGCTGAAGTGCATCTTCGCGGATTTGTGAACATCTTCGAGAATCCCGACGACACCCACGACCGGGGTCGGATAAATTCCCTCGCCCAGCGTTTCGTTGTAGAAACTGACATTGCCGCCAGTAATCGGCGCATCCAATTCTTCGCAGGCCTTGGTCATGCCATCGATCACCTGCGAGAACTGCCACATGATGTGCGGCTTCTCGGGATTGCCGAAGTTCAGGCAGTTGGTCGCGCCAATCGGAGTGGCTCCCGCACACGCAACTTTGCGTGCCGCCTCTGCCACCGCGTGCATCGCGCCCAGCTTCGGATCGAGATAACACCAGCGTCCGTTGCCGTCGAGCGACATAGCAAGCCCGCGCTTCGAGCCTTTGATGCGGATGACGCCCGCATCGCCCGCACCGGGCGCTTCGACCGTATTGGTCTGCACCATGTGGTCATATTGCTGCCACACCCAGCGCTTCGAGCAGATATTGGGGCTCGCCAAGAGTTCTTTGAGCCGCGCTGTAAAATCGCCGCCGCTAGCAAGTTCGATGTGCTCTGGCTTCTCGCGCTCGACCGGCGGCTCCCAGCGCGCCAGCGGGCGCTTGTAGACCGGCGCGTCATCGGTGAGCGCCGCATTTGGAATCTCTGCAACGATCTCTCCATGCTGGCGCACGCGCATCTTCGCGTCGCGCGTGACGTGCCCTACTTCGACAGCGTCCAGTCCCCACTTTTGAAACACACGAAAGACCTCGTCTTCACGGCCTTTCTGCGCGACGAGCAGCATGCGCTCCTGCGATTCGCTGAGCATGATCTCGTAAGGCGTCATGCCCGTCTCGCGCTGGGGAACGCGGTCCAGTTCAATATCGATGCCGGTACCGCCCCGCGCGCCCATCTCGCAGGTCGAGCAAGTCAGGCCCGCCGCACCCATGTCCTGAATGCCAACAATCGCGCCCGTCTGCATCGCTTCAAGGCAGGCCTCAAGCAGCAGCTTCTCCAGGAACGGATCGCCAACCTGCACGTTCGGCCGCTTCGCCTCGGAGCCTTCGCTGAATTCCTCGCTCGCCATGGTCGCGCCATGGATGCCGTCGCGCCCGGTTTTGGAGCCTACATAAATGACCGGGTTGCCCTCGCCGGCAGCCCGTGCATAGAAGATCTGATCTTTGCGGACGAGTCCGAGCGCAAACGCATTCACCAGCGGATTGCCTGAGTAGCACGGCTCGAACTTCACTTCGCCGCCAAGGTTAGGAACGCCAAAACAATTTCCGTAAGAGGCGACGCCGCTGACCACGCCTTCCATGACAGAGTGGTTCTTGTGAATCTCCGCCTGTGTGGCGCGGGCACCCTCGCCCGTGCGGTCTTCGATCGGCCCAAACCGCAGCGAGTCCATCACTGCTACCGGCCGCGCACCCATAGTAAAGATGTCGCGCAGAATTCCGCCCACGCCAGTTGCCGCGCCTTGGAACGGCTCGATAAACGACGGATGATTGTGCGACTCAATTTTGAAAGCGCAGGCCCATCCATCGCCGATATCGACGATGCCGGCATTTTCTCCTGGTCCTTGCAGCACCAGCTTGCTGCGCGTCGGCAGGCGCTTCAGGTGCACACGTGACGACTTGTATGAGCAGTGCTCGCTCCACATCACGCTGAAGATGCCGAGTTCCGTAATCGTCGGCTCGCGGCCACCCAGAAGTTGTTTGATTTTTTCGTATTCGTCCGGTGTGAGCCCGTGGTCCCGGATCACTTCGGGTGTAATGGCAGAAATCGTCGCGGTGGGCATGACGGGAGTTTCTATTTTCGCACGCCTGCACCGCTTTCCGCATACGGATATCTGATGGGAGGTATAAGCGTGTGGGTCGTCGGGAGAAAATCGCAAATTGGTCCTCGTTGATTCATCTCAAGGTCAATGCACGTATTTGCTTTGATCTCGAACGAAGGTCGACTGACGACCGTCGACCGATGACCGCTATACTGTCCCCAATGAAGTCCGTCATCGTCGGCACCGCCGGCCACATCGATCACGGCAAAACCGCGCTCGTCAAAGCTCTCACCGGCACCGACGCCGACCGCCTCGAGGAAGAAAAACGCCGCGGCATCACCATCGACATCGGCTTTGCTCACCTCGAATTGCCCGCGCCGAGTGGAGAGAAGCTGCGCCTAGGTTTCGTCGACGTTCCCGGCCACGAGCGATTCGTGCGCAACATGCTCGCGGGCATCGGCGGCATCGATCTCGTCGTCCTCGTCATCGCCGCCGACGAAGGCATCATGCCGCAAACCTGGGAGCACTTCGACATCTGTCGCCTGCTGGCGGTGCGCCGCGGCATGACAGTCCTAAACAAATCCGACGCGGTCGACGCCGAGACTCTGGAAGTTGTGCGCATGGAGGTCGCCGACTTCCTGCGCGGTTCGTTTCTCGACCCCGCGCATGCCCCGCTGATCGCGGCTAGTTCACTCACCGGCGCGGGGATTGATGACGTGAAGTTGGCGCTTGCGAAGGTCGCCTCCGATGCCACCGCAAAGGATTCCGACGCGCTGGTACGGCTCCCAATTGACCGCGTCTTCACGATGAAGGGCTTCGGCACCGTTGTGACCGGAACGCTGGTGGCCGGAACAATTCTCAAAGAAGAAGAGCTGGAAGCTTTTCCGGCGGGTAAGCGCGTGCGCGTGCGCGGCGTGCAGGTTCACGGCGCGCAAGCCGATACCGCCATGGCTGGCCAGCGAACCGCGTTGAATCTTGCGGGAGCATCCACGGAAGATCTTGCGCGCGGCATGACCTTAGCGTCGGCGGATACGTTCCGCACCACATCGCGAATCGATGCGCAACTCTCGTCGCTCAAGTCCGCCAACCCTCTGAAAGACGGCGCCCGCGTACACTTCCACGCCTTCACGACAGAAACGATCGCCGAGGTCCGGCTCGGCGGAGCAAAGCAGCTCAAACCCGGAGACGAAGCACTCGCTCATCTCAAACTCGCCGAGCCTGTCCTCGTTCTGCCCGGAGATCGATTCATCATCCGCCAGTTCTCTCCGGTAATCACGATCGGCGGCGGAGTAGTGCTGGATGCGGCGCCTCTGTCGCGCAAGCGGCCTCCGGAAGAAATGGCGACATTCTTGAAGACAATGTTGGAAGGCTCGCCGGAACAAGTGCTTGTCGCGCGAGTCGAGCGCCGTGGCGACGCCGGGCTCCCACTCGGCGCAACGCCGGGCGAAATGAACATTCGCTTTGAAGAAGCCGCCAAACTCGCCACCCGCGCGGGCTTGATTCGCTGCGGACAAAACCTTGTATCCCCCGCTGCCTTTGCCGGAGCCGGTGCCCGCGTAATTCAGGCCCTGACGCAGTTCCACGATGCGAATCCGCTCGTCGCCGGCATCAGTAAAGAAGAGCTGCGCGAGCACGTCAACCTCAGTCCGGAAGTCTCAGCCGGCGTTCTCGCCAAGCTCGCCGCCGACAAAAAACTGGAAATCTCCGGCGAGCAGGTCCATCTCTCTGGCCGCGGCGTGGTCATGAAAGACGAAGAAACCGAGTCAAAGAAGATCATCGAACTGGCCTTCCAGTCCGCCGGACTCAAGGTTCCGCTTCTCAAAGATGTCCTGGCCAGTGTGAAAGTCGATCGCATCCGCGCACAAAAAATCATGACCCTGCTGCTGCGCGACAGAATCCTCATCAAACTCTCCGACGACCTCGTCTTCCACAACGCCGCGCTTGTCGATCTCCGCCAGAAAGTTGCAGCTCTCAAAAGCAAAACACCCAAAATCGATGTCGGCAAATTCAAGGAACTCACTGACGTGAGCCGCAAGTACGCAATTCCGTTGCTCGAATACCTCGACCGAGAGCGTGTCACCCGGCGCGTAGGCGACGAACGAGTAATTCTCTAGTCAAAACAAACTCGCATAGAATGGTGCATCATGAACAAAGCACTCTCTATCCTGCTATTCGCAGTCTGCCTTTTTTCTGCGTGCAAATCGACCGGGCCGAGTTCACCCTCCTCACCTACTGTGTCTTCAACGGCAGCCGCTTCAGCTACCAATGATGCGGTCGACAAGAAGATGGTCGAACTCGCCGGCAACGGCGCAAGCAACTGCGGCCGTCTCTCGTCGCAGGCCACAGCCGATCTCGACGCGGCCAGCAAATGCGCGACGCAAGCCGCACAGCAGAAACACGCTTTCTACGTCGCCTATGACATGCCGGGGATGACCGTCGGCGTCGTAGGGAACTCGGAAGGAAAGCTGTTTAGCGTGCAGTCGCAGTCCGGCGGCGCGGGCATCACCAGCGAGCCCTGCCCTGCCGAGCTGCGTACGGCGCCGAGTGGCCGCATGACGTGCTACGCTCCAGGCACTTTTCCAATGGGTTCTGGAGCCGGTTCGCACAGCAACTTGACGATGCCTCCGGGCACGCCGAATCCGCACCAGGGCGGCAGTCAGCCGAACCCGCATCAATCGGGAACGCAGAAGCCGGCGCAGTAACTGTTCGTCTGGCCATTGGCATGAATTTCGGTTATGCACGAACCGGGGGGTTGATATGCGACGATTCGCAATCCTGTCTCTTCTTCTTGTCGTCTGCTTCACTGTTTCAGTCCACGCGCAGACTCCAGCGGCGGCGTCCGCAACGCAGGCGATGCCCGACCCGTCGACCGACGTCGATCTCATTTGGGGCCTGAAAATCCCCATGCGCGACGGTGTGCACCTCAACGCTACTATCTACCATCCTCACAACCAGAAAGATCCCGTGCCGGTGATCTTCGAGCTCACGCCCTATATCAGCGATACCTACCACGCGCGCGGCTATTACTTTGCCCAGCACGGCTACGTCTTTGCCATCGTCGACGTGCGCGGGCGTGGCAATTCCGAAGGCACGTTCGTGCCATTTTCACAGGAACCTCGCGACGGCCACGACATCGTCGAGTGGCTCGCTCACCAGCCATGGTGCAATGGAAAGGTCGCCATGTGGGGCGGTTCCTACGCCGGCTTCGATCAGTGGATGACGATACGCGAAGCACCGGAGCATCTCGCTACTATCGTTCCGGTCGCCGCCGCGCACTCGGGCGTTGATTTCCCGGCGCCCAAAAACATCTTCGCGTCCTACGACATTCAATGGCTGACCTACACCAGCGGCGTGACTCCCAACACAAATCTTTTTGGCGAATCTTCTTTCTGGATTTCGAAATTCTCCCAGATGTATCTGCAACACAAGCCGTTCCGGCAGCTCGACCAGATCGTCGGCAACCCTTCGCCCACCTTTCAACTCTGGTTAAGCCATCCCGCGGCTGATTCGTTCTGGCAGAGCCTCAGCATCACGCCAGAACAGTACCGCGCCATTCACGTTCCGATCCTGACCATCACCGGCAGCTACGACGGCGATCAGATCGGCGCATTCACCTACTATCGCCAACACATGAAACATGGCGCCGACGCGGCCAAAGCACAGCATTACCTCATCATTGGTCCATGGGATCACGCTGGCACGCGTACGCCAAAGAAGGAGGTTGGCGGGCTAACTTTCGGTGATGCCAGCCTCCTCGATATGAACAAGCTACATACCGAGTGGTATGACTGGACGATGAAGAACGGCGCGAAGCCCACGTTCCTCAAGAAGCGCGTAGCGTATTACGTCATGGCCGCCGACGAGTGGAAATATGCGGACACGATCGAGAGTATCTCGAACTCAACCCGTACGTTGTATCTCGACTCGACCGCGGGGGAAGCCGGCGATGTGGTCCACTCCGGGAGCCTGACCGAGGCGAAACCCACCGGCGCAAAACCCGATCACTACGTCTACGATCCGCTCGACGTCCGGCCGGCCGAATTGGAAAAAGAAGACATCAAGAATTCTCTGACCGACCAGCGCTACGCTCTGAACCTCTTCGGCAACGGCGTCGTGTATCACAGCGAGCCATTTGCCGCAGACACAGAAATTTCCGGATTTGTGAAACTCTCGGTGTGGATGGCTATCGATGTTCCCGACACCGATTTCGAAGCAACCCTTTACGAAATTCTGCCGGACGGGACCAGCGTGCAGCTAAGCGGCGACATCCTTCGCGCCCGCTATCGCGAATCATTGAGTCAGGAGAGGCTGATAAAGCCGAGCGAAATCAACGAGTATGACTTTGACGGCTTCACATTCTTCTCGCGGCGCATCGCGAAGGGCAGTCGCTTGCGTCTGGTGCTGAACTCTCCCAATTCGATCTTTCTGGAGAAGAACTACAACAGCGGCGGCGTGGTGGCAGACGAAACTGCCAAGGGCGCACGCACCGCGCACGTCACCTTGTATCACGACACGCAGCATCCCGGCCGGCTGGAGTTGCCGCTGGTCCAATAGTCGGCCCGGCACCCCGGCCGCAGCCTGTAGACTGCCTACAAGTGCGCGAACCGGACCAGCATCAGCATGAATAGAGTTCGCATCATTGGCGCCGGCCTCGCCGGAACCGAGGCCGCATGGCAGTGTGCGCGCCGCGGCGTCGCCGTCGAACTCGTCGAAATGCGGCCGGTGCGCTCGACTCCCGCACACCAGACGCCGGACTTCGCCGAGCTCGTTTGCTCGAATTCCCTCAAGTCTGACAGCGAAAACACCGCGCCGTGGTTGCTGAAAGAAGAGATGCGGCGCGCCGGGTCATTCTTGCTCGAGATCGCGCGCTCCACGGCGGTTCCTGCCGGACACGCGCTCGCTGTAGATCGCACAGAATTTTCGCGGCGAGTGACCAGAGCGATTACGAACGAATCGCTGATCACCGTCCGCAGGGAAGAGGCCACGAGCATCCGCGACTCCGAACTCACCGTGATCGCGACTGGCCCGCTGACGTCCGATGCCCTCGCGCGGGAGATTGCTAGGCTGAGTTCCTTGGCTTCCGATGACAACGTGGAGACGAATGCCGCGCGGACAGGAGTTTCCGCGCCACGCAGTCTTTATTTCTACGATTCCATCAGCCCCATCGTCGAAGCTGATTCCATCGACATGAGCCGCGTCTACATGGCCGCGCGCTACGACAAAGGATCGGCCGATTACATCAATTGTCCAATGACGAAGGAGGAATACGACGCCTTCTACGATGCATTAATTGCCGCGCAATCGGTGGAGCAAAAAGACTGGGAGAACCTCAACTATTTCGAAGGTTGTCTCCCCATCGAAGAAATCGCCCGCCGCGGGCGCGACACCCTTCGCTTTGGGCCGATGAAGCCGGTCGGCCTGATCGACCCCCGCTCCGGCAAGAGGCCTCATGCGGTCGTGCAACTCCGCCAGGAAAATCTCCGCGCCGATTCCTACAATCTCGTGGGATTCCAAAATCACCTGAAGTTCGGCGAGCAGGCCCGCGTCCTGAGCATGATTCCCGGCCTCGAGCGCGCACGCTTCCTCCGCTACGGACAGATTCACCGCAACACCTACATCAACGCGCCCACGTTGCTGACCTCAACGCAGCAGATGAAATTGCATCCGCACGTTATTTTTGCCGGACAAATCTGCGGAGTCGAGGGCTACGTAGAGTCGATTGCCTCTGGCCTGCTCGCCGGCATCAACGCGGCGGCCCTCGCTACGAATTTCGAGCCGATCCCTCCTCCGCGCTCCACCGCTTTCGGTTCGCTCGTGCATTACATCACGCAAGCCGACAGGAAGAACTTCCAGCCGGCGAACATCACCTTCGATCTCCTGCCCGCGCTGCCAACGCGCGTTCGCGACCGCAAGGAGCGACATCGCCTTCAGTGCGAACTGGCCCTGCGCGAGTTTCAGGCGTGGTTCGAATCCTCATCCCAGGCGCTGTCCCGCGCCGACCGTAGCGCCGGCATCTCGCCGGCAGTTATGGCGGCGGCCTCGCCGCCAGCCTGCCCATAGCTTTCTCATTCTTGGGTATGGGCACCTCATGGACGCGCTCAACTCCGCGGAACAAAACGCCGCAATTGCGCGTACTTCTATGCAGCAGGCGTGCGTGCGCTTTCGTTTCCGGGAGAGCCGCGTCGAACAATCAGATGGCCTTTTGGGACCTCATCCATGACGTCTTCCGCACGCTCTGGGCACATCGCATCCGCACATTTCTCACAATGTTCGGCATCGCGTGGGGCGTCGTGTCGATCGTCCTGATGACGGCGGCCGGTGAGGGCCTCCGCGTCGGCCAGCAAAAGCAAGCGGAAACGCTGGGCAAGGATCTGATGATCGTCTTCCACGGTCGCACCAGCCTGCAGGCCGGAGGTCTGCGTTCCGGCCGCCTCGTGCATTGGGTTGATACCGACCTGCCGCACCTCCAGGAAGAAGCCACGGACTGCGAGTACGCCATCCCCGAGCTCGAACAGAATACCGTCCGCTCGCACACAGCCTTCAATGCAGCGGCCTTCACCGTGACCGGCTCGACGCCCGAGTTCGCCGACATCCGTAGCCTCGGTGTCAGCGAGGGCCGGTTCTACGATCAGGACGATATGCGTGAAGCCCGCCGCGTCGCCTTCCTCGGCTCCGATGCCAAGAAGCAACTCTTCGCCAGCCGTCCGGCAATCGGTCAACTCGTCTATCTGAACGACATTCCATTCACCGTCGTCGGCGTTATGTCTTCGAAAAAGCAGGACTCGAGTTACGACGGCTGGGACATCAACAAGGTCTTCATCCCCTTTTCCGCAATGCGCCGCGACTTCCCCGATAAACCACCGGGCACTCCCTATACGTTTGATCAATTGCTGGTCGTGCCGCGTGATGTCGAACATCACGAAGCCTGCAAAGGCGAGATCAGGCGCGTGCTTGCACGCCTGCACGGCTTCGATCCGAGTGATAAGGAGGCCTGCCCCATCTGGGACACCGTGCAGGAGGCCAAGGCATTCCGTACCATGACCGACGGCATGAAATATTTCCTCGGCGCGGTAGGAATCGTGACGCTCTTCCTCGGCGGTCTCGGCGTGATGAACGTCATGCTGGTAGCGGTCCGCGAGCGCACACGCGAAATCGGCGTGCGCAAAGCCATCGGCGCGCCCTCGCGCAGCATCCTCCGCCAGTTTTTCCTGGAGGCGCTACTGATCGCATTCGTCAGCGGCGGCCTCGGACTCGCCATAGCATTCGGCATGTGCGCGCTAGTCGATATGCTGCCTATGCCCGACTTTTTCGCCGGCCTCCTTCCCACCTGGCAGGCCGGTACGCTCGCCTTCGCCGTTCTCGGGATGATCGCTATCTTCTCGGCGCTCTATCCGGCGCGCCGAGCTGCCGCGGTCGATCCCATCGAAGCCCTGCGCAACGAGGCCGGAGGCTAAGGATGCTTCTGCAAATCCTTGCCGAAGCCTGGGCTGCCCTCCGCCGCAACCGCACGCGCAGCGCCCTTACCATGCTCGGCATTGTGTGGGGAATCGCGACCGTCACGCTGCTGATTGCCTATGGAGGCAGCTTCCGCAATGTTTTGGTTTCGGGCTTCAACGCGTTTGGCAAGGGAGCCGTCATCTGCTGGCCGCAGCAAACCAGCGAGCAGCCGGGTGGGCAGCGCGCGGGCAAGAAGGTCGTCCTCGAGCAACAAGATCTCGACATGATCAAGGAAACGGCGACATACGTCCGTCACGCTTGTCTCGAAAGCGTGCGGCGTCCCGGCATCGCCTATGGCGACCGCATGGTGGGCACCTCGCCCGTCCGCGGCGTTTGCCCCGAGTACGGTGACATGCGCAACGAGGTGCCGTCCGAGGGCCGCTGGATCAATTCGCTCGACGCACTCGAACGCCGCCGCGTCATCTTTCTCGGTGCGCGCGTGCGCGAGCAATTATTCGGCGGGCGCCCAGCAGTTGGGGAGACGGTCGTCGTTGCTGGAGTCCATTTCACCGTGATCGGCACCATGGATCGCAAGATCCAGCTCAGCAACTATTTTTCCAGCGACGACGAGTCGACCTGGATTCCATATTCCACGGCTGGCGATCTCTGGAATACCAAGTACGGCGACGTGCTCATCTTCGAGCCCATCGCACCGCAGTTCGAAGCGCGCGCCGAAGCACAGGTGCTGGCGGCCCTGGCCACGCGCCAGAATTTTTCTCCGACCGACAAGAAAGCGATACAAATGTTCGGCCGCGAAGAATTCCGGCCCGTCATCAACGGCATCACCATCGGCCTGCAGGTCCTGTTGATATTCATCGGCATCCTGACGCTCGGCATCGGCGGCGTCGGCGTGATGAATATCATGTTGGTTTCAGTGGAAGAGCGCATCCGCGAGATCGGCCTCCGCCGGGCGCTCGGTGCGCGCAAGTGGCATATCAAAACACAATTCCTCGCCGAAACGCTGCTCATCATGCTGCTCGGCGGCCTGATCGGAATTGCCGTTTCCTACGTGGTTGCCGTGGCGGTCGGCACGCTGCCGCTCATGGGCCCGCTCTTCGAGGACAACTCCGGCAAAGCTGACATCCATCTGAAGATTTCGATGTTCACCGTAATGGTCTCGACGATCGTGTTGCTGTTGGTGGGAGTATTGAGCGCGGTGATTCCGGCGTCGCGAGCTGCCAAACTGGATCCGGTAGAAGCACTGCGCTACGAGTAAGAAGGGGCTGTGGAATCACAGCGCCCGATAGTAGGCTTCCCCCGCGCAAGCCCGGCACAAAATGCGTCCGTCGCGCATAACCTGACGTTGGTAGTTAACGCCCTCGCCGCACTCAGCGCAGACGATCCGCTCGCCCTTGAAACCCGGAAACTCTCCCGCGGGTAATTCGACTTTCACCCACTCCGTCGAAAACAGGTCATCGTCCTTCATCTCACGATAGGCCAGCATCTGCTGCTGGTTCTTATTCTCAATCTCAGGATGCATCTCGCGCGCCAGCTTCTTCGACGACTCCTTCGCCGCCACGCGAATGGCCTTATACGAGTTGCCGCCTTCATCCGCAATCGGCGTATTAAGGTCGACAAACGTTGCCGCCATCTTGCCCCAGTCGCGAAATTTCAGCGCACGCTTGCCCAGACGGCATCCGGTAACGACGCTGATCGCATCGGTGGCGCATCGATCGATCTCGACAAACGTGACAATCCGCTTGCGATCCTTACCCCGCGGATCGTCAATGCCAAGCTTCGCCAAGCCAACCATCGCCAGGCGCACGCCAAGAACCTGCCCGGCGCACAAATGCCCGTGGGCGATTTCAGCTTCGTGAATCAGTTCATCGAGAGAAAGCATGAATCGGCAATTTGCAATTGATAATTGGTTGTAATTTCAGAACGCCGCGATCGTGGGTTGTCAACTACAAATTAGCAATCACAAATCGCAAATTATTTCCTCCTCCATCGCACGCCATCCTTCGTATTCTCGACGATAATTCCCGCGCCAGTAAGCTCGGCCCGCAGCGCGTCGCTCACTTTGAAATTCCGTGCCTTCCTCGCCGCTTCCATCTCAGCGATCTTCTGATTCACCTGTTCATCGCCAAGTTGCGCCGAGCCCGCAATCTCTTCCAGTTGAGGACTGATATCGGTTCGCCCCGCCGCTTTCGCCCAGTCGAGCACAGTCTTCATCTTCGGCTGGTCGTCATCCTTCAGCACGGCAAAGATTTCGTCGAAGCGCTCCATCGTCGCGAGCAGCGCCTTAGCGTCCTCCTGTTTCACTTGCCCTGCATCGAGCGCCGTATTCGCAGCACGCAGCATCTCAAAAATGGCGCCTTGCGCCTCGGCCGTGTTCAAGTCATCGCTGAGCGCGTCAGTAATCCGTTGCGTCGTCTCCGATGCAAGATGAGAAATCTCCGCATTCGATCCCGGCTGGAACTGCGAACTCGTCAGCCGGAAACGGAAGTTGCGCAGTTTCTCGACCGAACTGGCCGCCGCGCCGAGGCCATCCAGCGTGAAGTTCAACTGGTTGCGATAAGGCACCTGCGTCAGCAACCACCGGATCGAAGACGGCTTGTGTCCCTTCAGCACCAGGTCACGCAGCGTAAAAAAATTGCCGAGGCTCTTCGACATCTTTTGCCCTTCGACCAGCAGAAACCGCGCGTGAAACCAGTAGCGCGCAAACTGCTGCCCAGTCATCGCCTCCGATTGCGCAATCTCGTTTTCATGATGCGGAAAAATCAAATCCTCGCCACCGGCATGCAGATCGAAGCTCGGGCCAAGTTGCTCCATCGACATCACCGAGCACTCGATGTGCCAGCCCGGCCGTCCCGGACCAATCGGTGTCTCCCATGAAGCCTCGCCGGGTTTCGGCGCCTTCCACAGCGCAAAATCGCGAGCGTTGTCCTTGTCGTATTCGTCGACGTCGACGCGCGCGCCATCGTTCATGCCCGCAAAATCTTTTTTCGAGAGCTTGCCGTACTCGGGAAACTTGGCAATGCGGAAATAATAAGACCCATCATCCGTGCGATACGCATAGCCCTTGTCAACGAGTTTGCCAATGAACTCCGCCATCTGACTGATGTGCTCGGTGGCGCGCACGAACTGCGGCGTCGAGATGTTCAAGAGCGCCGAATCCTCAAAAAACGCCTGCGCATATTTCGCCGTGTACTGCTGCACGCTAACGCCATCGCGCGCCGAGTTGCGGATGATCTTGTCGTCGACATCGGTGATGTTCATGACGTAGCGCACGTCATATCCCGACTGCCGCAGAAAACGGTAAAGAAGATCGACGGCGATAAACGTCCGGAAATTGCCGATGTGGCCGTAGTCGTAAACAGTGGGCCCGCAGGCATACATGCGGACGCGATTGCCATCAATGGGTTGAAAACCTTCGACCTTGCCCGAGAGAGTGTTGTAGAGACGGAGTGCCATGTATGAATGAGTCGCGCGAGGCGAATTTTCTATTTTAGTGTATGGCGGCAGCTGCTTGTTCGGCGCTGATCTTCATGGCCTGCACATTCTTGAGTCCAACGCGTGTCACCAGATCCTGGAAACGTGCGTCTCCGCGCAAGCCGTCGAGCCGTGGTTCAATCTGCAGATTTGCCAGATAGGGAGAGCGCTCCTCATAGGCAACTTGCAGCCAGTGCAATGCCTGTTCCTGATCGCCGAGTCGGACATAGCTATCGGCGAGATCGTAGGGCGAGACATATGAGGTCTTGGATTTGGCCAAAAGCTGAGCGAGGCGGGTCCGAAAATAACCCTGGTAGCCATCGCGGGTGGTGGCATCTTTGAGCGCATCGAGGATCTCGGGCGTATCGCCGGCGAGTATCTTCCCTTGGAGGAATTCATCGGCCGCCTGAGCGATGTCTCCCTTCTGCTCGTAAGCTTCGCCCAGGCAAAGATGCCCGCGCACAAACTTCGGGTCGAGATCGAGAGCGCGCCGGCATTCCCGCATGGCATCGTCGGGCCGCCGCCCGCGGAGCAGAACCCATCCGGTGCTGCTGAAGATCACGGGCGAGAGCGGATCGAGCTGCTCGGCGCTGCGCATCTGGGTGAAAGCGTCGGGCAATCGGCCCATTGCGGCCAGGTGAATCGCATAGCGATGATGCGCCGTCGCGTCGTTCGGGCTAAGCTCGATTGCCTTGCGCAGCTCCCGATCACTTGCGGTCCAGTCCCAGTCGAACACTTCCATCACCCATCCGAGTGATGTGTGCGCCTCGGCCAGCGAGCCATCCAGCGCCAACGCCTTCAGCAATGCGTCCTTCGCCTTGGGCATTACCTCGTTCGGCGCCGCCTCGCGCATGGTGGCCAGCATGGAATAGCTATCCGCCAGACCCACATAGGCTGGAGCGAACCCTGGATCTTTCTCGATCGCTTCCTGGTAGGACGTTATCGCCGCCCGCATTTCCCTGGCTGAGCGTTCGTTCCAATGAAACCGTCCCTGCACATAGGCGTCGTAGGCCTCCGGGTTCACTTTGCCCGGCGTGGAAAGCCGCACTTCTCCTTGTGGCGTAACACCAATCCGGATTTCTCCAGCAACAATGCGCGCCAACTCGCGCTGCAGTGACAACAAATCGCCTTGTGGACGTTCGAAGCTATGTGCCCAGATGTGCGTTTCGTCGCTGATGCGGATCAACTGCGCGGTGAAGCGGGTCTCGCCCGCGCTCTCGCGGAGGCTGCATTCCAGTGCGTAGTCGGCGTGCAGGTCGCGCCCGATTTGCCCTACCGTCTTCGAGCTTCGCTTATACGTCATGGACGAGGTTCGCGCGATCACGCCCAGTTCGGCAGAATTCAGCGATCCGAGTTGGGCAATCAGCTCTTCCGTCAAACCATCACTCACATAGTCGCGAGCCGTATCTCCTGTGAGGTTTTCGACGGGCAGCACGACGAGCATGATGCGGAGGGGACCAGCCGGCTTGCTTCGGGCAACGAAATATATCAGGGTCGCGGTCGCTGCGATCGCGCTCACGACTACGGCCACTCGGAAGTGACGCGTCCACCGCACACTTTGATGTTTGCCTGTTTTGAGATCCGCGCCGCTTACGGTCCGCCAATCGGCTGGATCCACAAACCGCACCGGCGCCGTAAACCGGTAACCCCGCTTCGGGACCGTCTCGATATACGCCGTTTCGGTACCGTTCTCACCCAATTGTTTGCGCAGCGTAAAGATGTTCTGCGCCAATGTGGACTCTTCCACAAAGGTGTCCGGCCAGACCAGCTTAAGGAGTTCATCTTTCTCCATGAGGCGCCCCTGGTTCTCGACCAGTACAACCAAGGTCTGAAAAGCCTTTGGAGTAAGCGAAACGGGTTTGCCCGCATTCAGCAGGCGGTGTTCGGCGGGGTCCAGTTGGAATGGACCAAACTCGTACAAGCGCTGAGTTTCCACGGGCATAACCGCTTTGAAAATTCTTTGAAAAGAGTTTGATCGCGGCTTAAAGACGGATTGCCCGCCGCCTGTGTATGGGTGAATGACCGACCCGGCACCCGAGCCGAAAGCGAGCGCCGTTGGTGGCGGATTTTAGCAAAGTCCAGAGCGCCTGAGAAGGGCAAAACCCTTGGCGCGAGGATGGCACAAGGTGGGTGTGTACCTGCACACCCCGGGGCAACCCTATCTCGGCGAAGAGCGGCGTATTTGATGAGGTGAGAGTTATGTCACTGGAAATTATGGTAGGAAAGGTTCTGAGACAACTCGCGAAACTGACTCTAGTATCTGCCGTCCTGATCGTGGCGTTGCGCCCGGCGTTTGCACAGACCGAAACCGTGGTTCACAGCTTCGTAACCGGTGGAAAAAAGCCCGACGGGTCGCTTCCGTTCCTGGCGACGCTGCTTCGGGACAAAACTGGCAAGCTCTATGGCACGACACAATCCGGAGGCGCACACAACCAGGGCAGCATTTACCGGATTAGCTTCAACAAAAAGGGAAAGGCGGTCGAAAAGCTGCTTTACAGCTTCGACTACACCGATGGCTCTGAACCATACGGGGGCCTGATTATGGACAAATCAGGCACGCTTTACGGCACGACCGTCGCCGGCGGAACGACTGGGTACGGCACGGTGTTCAAGCTGACCAAAAAGGGGGTCCAAACCGTGCTTCACAGCTTCGGCGCTCCGGGCTCGGGTGATGGCTACTATCCCTACCAGGGCGTAGTCATGGATGCCGCCGGGAATCTCTATGGCACGACTGTACAAGGCGGCACCTTCAATTGGGGAATTGTCTATAAGATCAGTTCGAGTGGCGTGTATTCGAAGGTCTACACCTTCGGGGGAGCGCCGGACGGAGGAAGCCCCGTGGCCGGCCTGACCATTGATGGATCAGGCAATCTCTTCGGTACAACCGCATCGGGAGGCATTTACAGCAATTCCGGAACAGTCTATGAAATTACCGCTGCGGGAGCTTATAGCAAGTTGCACGACGTTGATATTTATACCGGAGAGGGTTCGGTGCTCTGGGGCGGCGTGGTGCTGGACTCGGCAGGGAATCTCTATGGCACAACGACGGGTACGGTATTTCAGTTGACGCCAGGAGGTGTCTACACGGTGCTCTACACGTTCGGGAGCCAGGCGGGGGACGGCTCCAGTTGCTATGCTGGGCTCGTTATGGACTCGGCGGGAAATCTCTATGGCACGACCCTATATGGAGGTTCGGCTGGGAATGGAACTGTTTTTGAAGTGACGGGGCCTGGGTCGGAGAAAGTGCTCTATGACTTCGGGGGCACGCCGGACGGGAGCTATCCCTATTCGGCGTTGACTATAGATCCGAGTGGGAATCTTTACGGCACGTCTCACTATGGTGGCTCCGCCGGGTTAGGCGCGGTTTTCAAAGTGGTGCCGTGACGAATCTGTAGCGAATCGTATCGGAGACGGCTCGTAGCGAGCGCAAGCACGGAGACTAGCTTGGTGCTAGAGTTGCAGGGAGCGGCCCCGTAGCTCAACTGGATAGAGCATTAGTCTTCGGAACTAAGGGTTGGGGGTTCGAGTCCCTCCGGGGTCGCCAGTACGTGGGCGCCCAAGTTACAGCTTCCCACACTGTCATGTCCCTTTGAGGTCTTGTAAGAGAACTCTTGTGGGTCCAACCTCGAAAGATATCGCCGAAATCGCAGCAAAGACGTCAATGGTTTTCCATCGCGGTCACCCGAGACGGTGACGCTCGTCACAGTAGGCTGGTGACATTTCAGCGGAAACTTTAAGCAAGGTTGCTTGTCGGCCATTTCAATCCTCAGCAGGAATGAGAAATGGCGAGGCAAGTTCTCTTTTGGAGTACGGAATGGTTTCCAAGAAGCGGCGGAAAAATGGGGTCGAGGCCGAGATCTTCGAACGTCAGGCGCGTATCTGCAAGGCATTTGCCAATGCCACGCGTCTTCAGATGCTCGATGTCTTAGGCAAGCGCGACCGGACGGCGGGAAGCCTGCAGGAAGAGTTAGGGATTTCAAAGGCTAACCTTTCGCAGCATGTCGCTATTCTGAAGGCCTTGGGGATAGTTACATCGCGAAGAGAAGGGCGGCAGATGTACTTCTCAGTGGCAATGCCTGAAGCAAAAGAAGCCTGCCATTTAATCCACGAAGTGTTGCGAGCCCAAATCCGAAATGGACGCCGCCTTATCGCCTAGCGCAACTTGGGAACCTGAGACGCGCGGCGTTTTTCCCGGCGATAGAAACTAACAAGCAGTGGATCAAAGCCCGCCACGATCTATAGCGGCAGGTGCCTCCCGCTCCTTATTTGTGCTCGAAGGACACTGCGAATCAACTGGCACGCCTTCTTGACCTCTGGGAGCGCCAAATGGCAATGAATGTGAACACCATTGCGGCGCGTGACGACAACGCCAGCTGACTTCAAGATTGCGAGATGCTGCGAGAGGTTGGCTTTTGAAACACCTAGCTGCGTGTGGAGATCGGAAGCCACGTAGTCGCGCCGCGCGATCAGGTCCAGGAGACGAAGGCGAGTGGGATGGGCAAAGGCCTTGCAAATCCCAACCTGGCGTTCGTAAATCTCTTCATTCAAGGTTCGCACATCTCTCCGCTTTCGCATTTATAGCCTCCGAGGGCTTTCGGACTACCCTCGCGATGGTTCTTCAAACCCGGTGAACATTGCCCGCAACAGACTGAGTGGCGTTGATCCGGTAGTTGCCAGGTAGATATGCCCCGCCAGGAAAGCAAGAAACAGGTACGCGCCCAAAGTATGCGCAGGTCCTAACACCCACAATCCGCCGAAACTGTTGAACAAACCGGGCCAGCGATCCGCGCCCCACATCAGGATTCCGGTGATGATCTGAAATGGCAGGAGAACATTTAGCAGCAGTAAGTAGGTGATTTTCTGAATCGAATTCAGCTTGCGACGTGGGTCGGTCTCCAGAGGATGTTTTTCACCTTTGAAGATGCCGTACAAATAAAAGCGGATTTGGCGAATGGCGGCCTCGGTAAAGTCGTCTGCACGGGGAAGGAAATGGTGATACTTCTCCGCCGTGAAGTGATAGAAGATCCCGAGAAATCCGTTTACAAGTAGCGCGAACCCTATCCAGGAGTGGAATCGAACCGCTCGGGCCAGCGAGCCGAACAATCCAAATCGGTCGGGATAGTGAATAGCAAAGCCGGTAAGAATCAGAAAAATGATACTCGCGGCCTGCAGCCAGTGCCAGATTCGTTCGTGGAGTGCGTAGAGCGGTGTGGAGGAATTCATAGGCCACCTCCTAACAGGCGCAAAGCGCCATGCAAAATGCTGAACAGAACAACCGCTGCAAAAAAGATCCAGCCCAACCATTCCACCCAAGCTACGCGGCTGCTGCCGACAACGTAGAAGGAACTCAGAAGTTCGCGATTGTCGAAAACAGGTTCCTTTCCTTCAAAGTTCACGACTCTTGCTTGTTTCCCGCGGAAAGTAACCGGAACGCTTTGTGGAAGGAACGTATCCAGATCCAGAGGGCGATGCAGGATGCTGTTTTTCGAGTGACACAGCACACAATCCCTGATGGCTTGGTCTTTTCCCACGATGCTGTGGCTAATCGCCCAGGGCGTTATCTCAATGCGCAGTTCGGGATCTTCGACCGCGGCGTACTTCTGCAACAAACCTTTCACTAAAGCAATCTTCTCGGGCGTGTCGTATACACCCTGCGGAATATCGATGATCCCGTCTTTGTCGCCAAACGCCTTCAGGACTTCGGGACGATACTTCCATTCGCCATTGGCGGGAAGGCCCTCGAAAAACGCGGTCTGCATCTGCCAGGTGAAGACCGGTCGGCCTTTGGCTTTATCGAACCAGTACACTCCTGAGATCAGGTTGGTCGGCCGGATCTGCAAGTTCCCATCCTTGCCCGGCGAGGTCATGTATGCCGGCGAATATCCGGTCACTTCCGACTCGGGATCGACAATGCCTCCGTCAATGCCACGGTAGGTAATGCGGCTGCCTCCCGTGTCCATGAGAAATGCCCAGTCATCGCTGCGATAGGCCCAGAAATGAACGGAAGGGATGTGACAGGTCTGACATGCCAGGGCTTGAAAATGGCGGCTCTTGTAGGGAAGGAAAGTGTGAATCTTCTCCGCATCGTGGCAGTCGGCGCACCCGCGCATGGTATTGTGCGCGTTGATATTCACCGTTTCCGGCGGGATATTGCCGCGCGCGAAGTTGTGGTTCGGTTGCTTCAGATAGACGGCAATGTCTTCGCCGCTCGGTTTATAGAGAAGGTGTTCTTTCTGGTCCTCGTGAATCATTCGTCCCGGGTTATTCACGGAAAAATGGCAATCGATGCAGACGATGCCCTTGGCGGCGTGCCCATCCCAGGGATACCTCATCTTCTCTTTGCCGATGACGTTGGGTGAAACCGTGTCACTGATCTTGGCGCCGTTGTAGATCCATCCCGATTTCTCAGTGCCGCGCATGATGTCGGCATGTTGAATGGGCTGAATGGTGGTGGTGCTTCTTGCCGTGAAGCCGTGGCACTGCGCGCAATTCTCCAGCGTCGGATCGGAAAGATCGAGCGCCTCCGGTTTTACGGTTCCGTCCTGATTGAACGCCGCGCGGTTGTAGATAAACTTCCCGTCGGCTTGGACGCTGACGATTCCCGTGTCTAACAGGGTCGCGTTATTCGCCCAGCGGAAGTCGCCCACGGCCATCTCTTTCTTACGCGCGCCCCTGCTTGCCTTCGGAGTGTGACATAGAAAACAGTCGGCCTCTGCGATGCCGCTTTTGTTCCAGTCCCATGGCACCACTTGCCCCTTCTCGCGGTCGCGGATGCTGTAGCTGGGATCGAGTGGCCCAGTTGGCTTTGCGTCGGCGGTAAGGAACTTGTGGCCCTGAAGATCGAATTCGGAAATTCCCGCCCCTGTATGGCAGACGCCACACTTGGTCAGCCATTCGGGTTGACTCATGTCGAAGTCGGCAACATCTTTTACGTCGAGCCCGGTGAGTTGGCGATTGGGAAGAATCGAGAACTTGCCAAACATTCCCGGCGATTGATTGAAGGCCGCGACGCCGTGAGAGGTGAGCAAGGCTCGATCCATCTCGGTCTTGCCTTGCTGGAAATGGAAGCTGTTGGCGATGAAGTCGTAATCGTGACAATCGCCGCAGGTGTGACGCGTACTGATTGGTTTGCCCGACTCCAGCACATTGTGCCCGTCTTCATCTTTGAGAACAATTGCCGGATGCGGAAGTTTGGCAACCGGCTTAGAGGCGGCCGGCATCGCCGTACTCGGCTCTTGTCCGGGCGCATTAACAAATAAAGACAGTATTGCGATCGATGTCCAAAATGCCGTGATGCGGCCGAATCGGACGCGACACATCCCCTCTCTCTTCATCATGTCTGGCTCCTGTTGCGAACGTCCCTTCCCGCTACGCGGGCATTCGGCTCATTTGCCGCAAGTTTCCGGTTGAGGCGAGTCGGCGGCGTGCTGGATCAGAAATGCTGACGCGTCGAGTAACTGATCGGGAGGCAGATACTGTGTCAGCGGTTCCTTGCCGTGATTGTGAACACCCTTGGCGAAGTACTCGCGCCACTGCGCCATCGTCTTGTTCATCGGGGTGACATCGCCACCGGGCAAGCCCTTGCCGTGGCACTGCCTGCAGTTATCTTTGAAAAAGTGACGCCCCTTGGTCTCGCTACCTTTGGGTCCTGCGCTTAGAGAGGAGAACACTCCGAAACAGAGAATGAAAGCGAGTGTGACAAGAACGGCCTTACCAAACTGCTGCATGATCGACCCTCCATCAAAGTAAAAATCGTGTTTTAGGCTGACGAGGCCAGTAACCTTCGTAATGCCTGCATTGAAAGAGCTGCGTTTAATTCGCCGGTTCCATAAATGGCGAGCCCTCTCGCGCGCATTGCGTCGCCCCATCAATTCGCTGAAAAGCCTGTAAAACCGCGCTTCCGAGAGCATGACGCGAGCATACAAGGCGGCAACGATTCCCTGCAGTGACACGCGGCACACAGTTGCGTGATTGCATAGTTTCGAAGTTTCTTAACACATTGATACGTGACATGAGTCACGGAAATGTGCTTTCGCTGAAGCTCACCATGAAGCTGCCATGCTCCGGCAGCTTATCGGTTCGAACCACGCCGGCGTGACCCGGCCTGCGGCTTGCCGTGCGGGCCGCGCACTTCATAGTCGAAAGGAATCCTTATTTATGCGGAAGCTTCTATGGATAGCGTTCCTGCTCTTGCCTGCTGCCGGGCTCTGGGCGCAAGCGGCGCCACCGGCGGCCGACGATCCAGCTCAGCTCCGGCAGGAGATCGATCAACTGAAGAAGGCGATTGCAGCCTTGGAACAACGGCTGGACGCGCAAGACAAAGCCAAGCCCGCCGAAGCACAGGCGGCTCCAGCCCCTGCCGCGGCGGCCCAGCATTTCGCTCATGCGGGCACAACAACAAACTCCGAAACCACCGGCGACTCATCCTCGAGCAAGCAAGACGCAGCGATTGCAGACCTCCAGGCAAACATGCGCGACCTCAACGATCGCGTCATGACAACCGAGAGACGAGGCTTGAAAGATCGCCTCGATTGGGGAGGCGATTACCGTTTTGAAGCACATACGATCTGGGGCTCAGTGCCCAACCACTATGACGGCATGCAACTCCAGAACCTGATGGTGAAAACGTTGTGGTTGTTTACGCCGACGTCGCAGGGTGGCTTGGGAATGACCTTCGACCCGAGTCTGCTACAGGACTACACGCCCAACCAGTTCGCCACTCAGGTCATCAACCCGCTTGTACAACAGAACTATTCGCAGTACCAGTTCTACACCAATAACCTGAGCTTCCCCGCATTGAAGCAAGCTATCGGTCAGTTCTCGCCGCAAATGCAGCAGATGCTGATGGGGTATCTGTCGCAGGTTACTGGCGTTTACCAGGCGGGATATTCCAACAACACGGACACGCTTCTCACCAACCGTCTCCGCCTGAAGTTCGAAACCAAGGTAGCGGACAACATCAGCTTCGGCGCGCGCTTGAGCATGTACAAGGTCTTCGGTGACGGCACCGGGGTTCAAGTGTTCAACGGGCAACCCAACAGCTTCAACATCGACGGCACCTCGGTCGGCGTGCCCAACAGCGACCAGGTTCGCGTCGAGCGCGTGTTCTTCAACTGGAACAATATCGGCGGTTCGAAGTTCTACCTTTCTATTGGGCGGCGCCCTGCGGTGGGTGGTCCCCCGTTGCAGTTCCGGCAGGACGAACTTCGTGGTGGTACGCCGTCGGGAGCGCTGTTTGACTTTCAGTATGACGGCATGACCTTCGGCTACCACGTAAACGAAAAGATGACGTTACGCGCTTGCTACGGCATGGGTTACACCTCCGGCTTCGGCAACGCCAACATTCTCAGAACGCCAGCCGATCGTTTGAAGGATGTTCACCTGGCGGGCGGCGTCCTTGATCTTTATGAATCCGACCACACCTTCATTCAGGCGATCGTCGCACGCGCCTGGAATGTCACGGACGGTTTCAACGGCCTGATCGTAATGCCAAACAATCCTCTGACGGGAGATCCGGTCGGCGCGCCAGTCGTGATGCGGTACACACCTTCCGCTAATCTCGGAGCGATTGACCTGTACGGCGTGGTCTTGCAGAAAACGCTGAAGCAGTTTGATCTGTATTCGGCGGTGAACTGGGATAGCCTACGCCCCAATGGTCAAACCACTCCATTCGGAGGGTTGGGAAGCGACCCATTTAGCACACCTACAAACCACGAAGGCCAAATGTACTATGCCGGCCTTCGCTATTCGATTCCGAAGGATGACGGCCGTACCAAGGTCGGCTTTGAGTTCAACCACGGAACGAGGTACTGGTTCAATTTCTCGAATGCCGAGGACGACATCATTGCGCCGAAAACCAACACACGCGGCGAAGTGTATGAGACCTATCTCCTGCACCGCATTGCCGACCACTTTCTCTTCAAGGCGGACTACATCCGCTACAACTACACCTGGTCGGGATCCGGATGGCATATTGGCGAACCGAAGCGCCTCGATGCCAATCCGCTCCTCGGATTCCCCGGCTATGACAAAGCCAACATGTTCACTCTGGGCCTAACCACCGAGTTCTAAGACTCGGCCACTGGAGGACTGGTCATGCCGGTCCTCCTTCCTTCTCACTTAGAGAGGAACCCTATTGACTGATCGTTTCGTTACGCTTGTTTCATGCGTGATATGTTCTAGGCGATGCGGGCGGAAATCCAAAGGGCTGTCGAATTGTTGCAGTCGGGCGACGACGCGAGCGTAGAACAGGCGCTTGCACTGCTTCAGAACACGGTCTTTTCGTTCAGCATGCGCGTCTGCGGGCAGCGTGAGGACGCTGAGGACACGATGCAGGAGGTCCTGCTCAAGTCCATCCCGCACCTGCCGAAGTTCGACAGCCCCAGAGCGCTTCTGGTCTGGTTGTATAAGGTGGCGAAGAATCGCTGCCTGATGAGCCGCCGCAAGAGCAAATTTGCTCCCCCGCAGGAACTCTCGCTCGATGATCTGATGCCGGATCGTAAAGAACTGGAGGCGCTCACCGCCGATGGGCGCATCAATCCGGAAGCGTTTGCGATTCGCGGTGAACAGGCGTCGCGGCTGCGCGAGGCGGTCCAGAAGCTGCCTGCTCAGTACCGCATTATCCTTGTGTTGCGCGACATGGAAGGCCTTACCGATGACGAGGTTTCTGAAATCACGGGCGTTCGCGCTGGCACGATTCGCGTGCGTTTGCACCGCGCCCGACTGTTCGTCAGAAAAGAGCTGATGCGGACATGGATGCCGCAACAAAAGAAGAAAGTCCCCGAACAAACTCGTGTCGGCAAGTTGCGGCCGGCCAGTTGTAAGGCGATGTTCGCTGAACTGTCGGATTATCTCGACGAACAACTGGACGATTCACTCTGCGAAGAACTGGAACGGCACATCAATGGTTGTGCTCCGTGTAAGACTTTTCTTGCGACTCTGGAAGCCACGATCGTCCAGTGCCGAAATATGGGAGCGGATCGTGCGCCCTCCGGAACCTCCCGGCTCCGCGCAGAGCTCATGGAGAAGTATCAACGAGTTAACGCAGCGCTCAGGCCTCATTCCTAGAACACGTTCCGCTTAGCCATCCCCCGGAAAATTCCCTGTAACAAATTCGGGCCCGCTGCATTTATTCGTGTTCCCAGCCGACGAAATCTGTAGGGAGGCACCATGATTGCGGCGCAAGTCGAGCTCACACAAGCACTTAGACAGCAACGTCAGTTTGTTGCCCGAACCGGAAGCGGGCACAGCCTGATTCTGGACGACGCGGCGGGCGGAACTGGCGCAAAACCGATTGAAATGGTGGCGGTCGGCCTCGCCGGATGCACGGCATTCGATGTCATTACAATATTGCGGCAGAAATACCACCAGAAGGTGACCGGCTATCAGGTGCGCGTCGAGGCCGATCAAGCGGAACGACCGCCGCAGGTTTTTACAACCGTTCGAATCCACCACGTCGTGACCGGTGTGGGAATTTCCGACGAAGCTTTGCAAGAGGCCATCCGGCTTTCCGAAGAGAAGTACTGTTCGGTCGGTGCGATGGTGCAGAGGACAGCCGCCTTCCACACGACGCACGAAATCGTTGAGGACAACACTTCGTGGCTTCATGAGGCGGAGCCGGTGGGGGCAGTACGTTGAGGCTCCTGCGCCAGTTCGCCGCCCGACTCGCGATGGGAGGCGTGCTTGTGGCCTCTGCCCTCGCGCAGGGTTCGCCTTCCCCACTGACCTTGCACGAGGCCGCAGCTATCGCGCTTGAAAAGAATCCTCTGCGCAAGGCGGCCCTTGCGGACACGAAAGCCGCAACCGCTGGAGTACAGGAAGCGCGGTCGTTCCTCCTGCCGCATGTGACCTTTTCGGAACAGGCGACGCGGGGCAATGATCCCGTATACGTGTTCGGAAGCAGGCTGCGGCAACAACGCTTCTCCACCGACGACTTTGCTCTATACAACCTGAACACTCCATTGCCCTATGGCAATTTCCAAACACGTTTTGGCGGCACCTGGAGCCTATTCGATTCGTTCGCCTCGTGGCGCGGAGTCGACCGCGCAAGAGAGATGAATGCGGCAGCCGCGCGGCAACTGGAACGCACGGATCAGGAAATCCTCTTTCGCGTTGTGCAGTCCTACTATGGAGTTCTTCTCGCAACGAAACAGTTGGACGTTGCCGAGCACGCCGAGAAGACGGCGAAATCGATCATCGAGCGCAGCCAGGTCCGCTTTGAAGCCGGGCTGGTAGTCGAGTCCGACCTTCTGAGCGCCAGGGTTCGGCTGGCCAGCCGCGAACAAGAACTTATTCGCGCCCGCAACAATCTCGACTTCGGCCGTGCGCAACTCAATACAGCCATGGGGATAACGGTTGACGCACCGTACGAACCTACCAATCCACTCGAGGACGACCACCTAACCGTTCCGTCGCTGGCGGATCTGGAACAAAAAGCTTTAACGACCCGCCCTGATCTCAAGCGAATTGAGGCCCAGCAATCGGCGCAGGAACTAAGTGTGGCCATTGCCAAGTCGTCATTCGGGCCAAGGTTGAATGCCTTTGCCGGTTGGGAAATGGACAATCCCACATTTGTTGCCGGAGGCGGTGGCAGTAACTGGCTGGGCGGGCTTGAGTTGCAGATAGATCTCTTCCAAGGGGGAGCAAAGCGGGCGGCGTTGTCGCGCGAACGCGCCAACGCGGAAAAGATCGCGGCTTTGAAACAGGCGGCGAGCGATGCGGTACGGCTTGAGGTTCGGCAGGCTTACTACGATCAGGACGCGAGCCGTCAGCAGGTGGAAGTGGCGAGGACCGCAATCGCGCAGGCGCAGGAGAGTCTCCGAATCAATCAGGATCGCTATGACGGGGGGCTGCTCACCATAACCGATCTATTGGGCGCCGAAGAAGCGTCGCGCCGCAGCCAGGCCGATTACTGGCAGGCGGTTTATCAGTATCACATCAGCTACGCCAATCTCGAATTAGCCAGCGGAACATTGACTCTACAGTCCCCGGTGGTCATGCCATGAATTTGGAAGTTCTTCCAATGCACAAGACACTAGTATCCCTCGCAAGAACGATAACTGCCCTCATCGCCTTTGGCCTGGGATTGACCGGGTGCTCGAGCGAACGCCCAACCGTCAATGCCGCTCCCGAGACCGTGAACAATGTGTCCGTCATTTCGGCACAGACCGCTACGATTCCTGACGTAGTCGAGGCGGTGGGAACGCTCCGTGCAGCCCAAACGAGCCAACTCGCCGCGCAGATGATGGGGAATATCGTAGAGGTCCGGGCGCGCGAAGGCGACCACGTACGGCGCGGACAAGTTCTTGCCGTCATTGACGACGCCCAGCCGCGGGCCGCCCTTGACCGGGCGACGTCAGGCGACTTGGCGGCGCAGCAGGAAATCTCGGCTTCAGATTCTGATCTGGCGCTAGCCGAAGCAACGTTCAAACGGTATCAGACGCTGTATGAGAGAAAATCCGCCAGCCCGCAGGAGTTCGACGAGATCAAGGCCCGGTATCACGCGGCGCAGGCCCGCCGCGAAATGGCCCGTGCTGGACAAGCACAGGCTAGGGCGGCAGTACAGCAAGCTCGCACAGCTCTCGCGTACTCGCATATCGTGGCACCGTTCGATGGGCTCATTACCGAGAAAAAAGTCGATGTCGGAACGCTTGCCAGTCCCGGCATGCCGATCTTCACAGTCGAAAATTTGCGCCGCTACCGCTTGGAAGCCGGCGTGAACGAATCCGACCTGCACTACGTGAAGCAGGGCGAGCAAATATCGGTCTCCATCGATGCCTTCAGAGATCGCGAACTCAACGGCAAGGTCGTGGAGATTGTCCCCGCAGCGGATCCGGCGAGCCGCACCTTTCTTGTGAAAATCGAGATGCCTTCCGATCCGGCCCTCCGATCCGGACTCTTCGGTCGTGCCCACTTCGCACACGGGGAACGCACAGCGCTGCTCATCCCGCGTACTGCGCTTGTGGAGCGCGGTCAATTGCAAGGCATCTACGTTCTGGATCAAAACCGGATCGCCGGACTGCGCTACATCACGCTCGGGAAAGCATGGGGGCAACAGATTGAAGTACTGGCTGGGTTGCAGGCTGGGGAGGTGTTCATCGCCGACCCGGGGAGCCGCGAACTTGGCGGCAAGAAGGTCGAGTCTCGCTAGGGGCCGGGAATGGGCGCTGATAACAAAAATTCGAAAGCGGCAGAAGGCACGAGCTCTACTCCCCATCTGATAAGACGAGGTCTCGCCGGACGCGTCGCGCATGGCTTCATCGATTCGAAACTGACGCCCCTCGTGATTGTGGCGGCTCTGCTGCTCGGGGCGTTTGCCATCTTCCAGACCCCGCGCGAAGAGGAACCGCAGATCGTCGTTCCCATGCTCGACGTTTTTGTCCAGATGCCGGGAGCGTCGTCGCAAGAGGTCGCACAGCGCGTCAGTTTGCCGATGGAGAAGTTGCTTCGCGAAGTGCCCGGCGTGGAATACATCTACTCGATCAGTCATCCCGGCATGAGCATGCTGATCGTGCGCTTCTACGTCGGGACAAAAGAAGAAGACGCGATCATCCAGACGTACAACAAGCTGTACTCGAATTTTGACCGGATTCCTCCCGGTGTTTCTCCGCCGCTCGTCAAGGTTCGCTCCATCGACAACGTTCCGGTGATGGCGCTCACGCTGTGGGGGAGGAACTACGACTCCTACCAACTGCGGCGGGTCGCAGGTGAGTTGGAAAACTCCCTGAAGAAGCTGAACGACATTTCCGAGACCGCGATCATCGGCGGGCAGCCACGCCAGGTCCGGGTCGTGCTCGACACGCAGCGTCTGGCTGCGTACGGGCTCACGCCCGGTACGGTCATCGGGCAGTTGCAGGGTGCAAATACGCGCGGTGAGGCCGGCAGCTTTGCGCGCGATAATCGCCAGTTTCAGGTGGAAGCGGGACTGTTTTTTACGCGCGCTGAGGAGCTGAAGCAGGTCGTTGTCGGCGTTCATACTGGACGGCCGGTCTACCTTCGCGACGTCGTCGAAAAGATTGAAGACGGTCCGGCCGAACCCGACAACTATGTATTGTTTGCGAATGCCAAGGGGACAAGTGGTCAGGCGACAAATTCTGAATATCCTGCTGTAACCATCACTCTTGCCAAGCGCAAAGGTACGAATGCCAGCATCATCGCACAGAATGTTCTGCAAAAAGTGGCCGAGCTTCGCGGTTACATGCTGCCGCAGGACTTGAATGTCACGGTCACACGAAATTACGGAGAGACCGCGAAGGACAAGTCCGACGAACTACTCAAGCATCTCTTCATTGCAACTCTTTCAGTCACGCTGCTGATTGCCCTCGCATTGGGCTGGCGTGAGTCAGGCGTGGTGCTGCTGGCGGTGCCGGTAACGTTGGCGCTGACTCTGGCGATCTTCTACCTCTTCGGATACACGCTGAACCGCGTGACGCTTTTTGCGCTGATCTTCTCGATTGGCATTCTCGTAGACGACGCGATTGTCGTCGTCGAAAATATCGTCCGCCATTTCCGCCTACCAGGTAACCGGGGGCGATCGCTCGTCGACGTCGCCGTCGAAGCGGTCGACGAAGTCGGCAACCCAACTATCCTGGCGACCTTCGCTGTAATCGCGGCGATTCTCCCCATGGCCTTTGTACGCGGGCTGATGGGGCCCTACATGCGCCCGATTCCAGTTGGCGCCTCGGCGGCGATGGTGTTCTCGCTCATCGTTGCTTTCGTCGTCTCTCCGTGGGCGGCCCTTCGGCTATTGCGCCACTACGCCGGCGATCGCGGTCATGAACATCATGAGACTGAAGGATGGACCACGCGCTTCTACCGCAGGGTCATGAACCCGCTCGTGCTGGACGCGAAACGGCGCTGGCTGTTTCTCGGCGGTGTGGTTGTCCTTCTGCTGGCAGCCGCGGCCTTCATCCCCCTCAAGTGGGTCCGCGTGAAGATGCTGCCTTTCGACAATAAGAGCGAGTTCCAGGTCATCATCGATATGCCCGATGGCACGCCGCTCGAACAAACCACCCGCGTCGCGCAAACGCTGGGCCAATATCTGGCCCGGCAGCCCGAAGTGACCAACTATCAGATCTACTCCGGCACCTCGGGGCCGTACAACTTTAACGGACTGGTGCGGCATTACTTCCTGCGCCATCAACCGAATCAGGCGGACATTCAGGTCAATCTGCTCTCGCGTCACGATCGCAAGGCGCAGAGTCACGAAATCGCCCGGCGTCTACGTCCGGAACTCGTGAAGCTCGCCCAGCCGTTTGGCGCGCGTATCAAGGTAGCCGAGGTTCCGCCCGGTCCTCCCGTGCTGGAAACTCTGGTCGCCGAAGTCTATGGTCCCGACTACAAGGGGCAGATACAACTCGCCGGTCAAATTAAGCAGGTCTTCCAGCAGACGCCGGGTGTGGTCGACGTCGACTGGTATGTGGAAGACCCGCAGACCAACTACGACCTCAAGGTGGACCTCGACAAAGCGTCGTTGCACGGTATCTCGGCCGCCGACGTCACGCGTACTTTGCAGATTGGACTCGCCGGTGCCGACGCAGGCCTGCTGCACGATCCGCAATCCCGCGAAGATATTCCCATTCGCGTGCGTCTGTCGCGTGCCGACCGCTCTGGCATCCAGGATCTCGGCAACCTGAAGCTGCCCACTCCTGCTGGTAGTCAGATCGCATTGCAGGAACTAACCACACCGAACCAGACGACGATTGACACGAGTGTGTACCGCAAGAACCTGCAGCCAGTTGTCTATGTCACTGGAGACGTCGCGGGCGAAGAAGAAAGCCCAGTTTATGCGATTGGCAAAATGAGCGACGCCATCGCCAAAATCAAATTGCCGGACGGTTACTCAGTCAAGCAATACAAAGGCACAGCGATGCCTGAGCGCACGGACCGCTACTCGATGAAGTGGGACGGCGAGTGGCATATCACGGTCGAAGTCTTTCGCGATCTGGGTCTGGCTTTCGCCGCCGTCCTCGTGCTCATCTATGTCCTGGTTGTCGGCTGGTTCCGGTCGTTCATCACTCCGCTGGTAATCATGGCTCCGATCCCGCTGACTCTGGTGGGCATCCTTCCCGCTCACGCCATGATGGGCGCGTTCTTCACGGCAACATCGATGATTGGATTCATCGCCGGAGCGGGCATCATCGTGCGCAATTCCATCATCCTCGTGGACTTCATCGAACTTCGCCGCTCCCAAGGGATGTCATTGGAAGAAGCAGTTGTGGATGCCGGCGCAGTGCGCTTCCGCCCGATGCTGTTGACTGCTGCCGCCGTCGTGGTTGGAGCTAGCGTGATTCTATTTGATCCGATATTTCAGGGGCTCGCGCTTTCACTCATGGCAGGCGAGGTCGCTTCGACCGTGCTATCTCGCATGGCTGTGCCTGTCCTTTATTACATCGCGCAGAAACGAATCTCTGCACCGCCGGCAAATTCTCACTCACCGGAAACTCCCGTCGAGCGTGAGACACCGCAGTTTGTAGTCGCTAAATGAATCTAGCTAAGGAGAGCAACAATGACGATTGAACGCACGCTTCGCCTGATCGCCGGACTCTTTGTCATGATCTCGCTGGCCCTGGGCCATTGGGTCAATGAGTTCTGGTATCTCTTCACCGCTTTCGTAGGACTCAATCTGTTCCAGTCGGGCTTAACGGACTGGTGTCCGATGATGACCTTTCTGCGTAAACTGGGATTAAGCAGCCGGGAGGAGAAGACGAAACATGCCTGAGTGGGTATGGCTCATTGCGATGCTGGTCGGATACTTGATCCTGACTCAGTGGCTTCTGCCTAAGTTGGGGGTCCCAACGTGAAGGAGCGCCGGTTACGCCGAGTCTCGGCGAGAAGATAAGGATGTGCAGGATGCTTCGAACATTCCCACAAAGCTCACCCTCTGATCCATTGCCGAAATTGTTCCCTTTCAAGCTATGAGAACGATTCTGCAAATTGCAGTATCGGAGCGGCATCCTCGAGGTACGTGAGGAAATACTTCAATCACTAGGATGTCCTGTCGTCTCGGTCTTCGGATCGCAAGCCGCAAAGCGGCTTGACCTCTCGAACAGCAACGTCGGAGTGGTTTCGATAGGCCACGGTGCGCCTTGGGAGGAGCGTTTCCAATTGATCCTACACTTCAAGATGACGCTCCCAGGAATTCCTGTCATAGCATCGTTACGACGATCCGACAAACCTTTCCCGAATGCAGATTTCAGCTGCCCCGCCGATAATCCGCCCGAATGGGTCCGTTTGATTAACCAAGCATTGGCGGGAATGAACTAGCCTCACCCTCGAACACCAGTTCCATTGAGATACCTCTTGATCTCCGTCTACTGGGGTTGCAGTGCTTAAGGGAAGAAAAAAAGCTCGCCACGAGCTCTGTCACAAGGTGGCTGTCGATCGTCAACCAAGGCGTCTCAAGAGGATCCCACTTGTGATGTCGAAGTTCTTCTTCCACAAAGCACCTAACGAGGTTGTTTTCCATTTCCCCTGGGAAGGCTTGGGAATGCGCGGTTTCTGGAAGATGTTCCGCTGCATAGTTGGCCGCAGTTTTCGTCAACGCCACTTCTATCGTGAGGTGGGTCTCGGCCGAAACCAGGGTGACTTGGTATGAATCGGCGTTAAAAGGATGCCCAGCCGAATCCCTGCAATCTCCCGCAAAGACAACCTCGCCGATTTTCCATGGGCACCTGTCATTTGTGCGCGGGGTTTTGGTTGGAATGTCAACCGGCTCCGGCGTTTTCTGCGGTGACTGAGCGGGTTTAATCGAGGCCTTCGATTTCGCTGCTCGTTCACTTGCCCACTTGGAAATGCCTGCAATCGCGGCGACAGCCAGATAAACCTCTTCTTCAGAATTGAATGCTCCAATGGAAAAACGTACACCGCCGTCTCGCTCAAGAGTTCCAAGTTGTTTGTGTACCAGAGGAGCACAATGAAGCCCCGTGCGAACGGCGATGTTGTATTTGACATCGAGCATGACGCTCACGTCGCTTGGATCAAGACCTTGAATGTTAATAAGCACCGTGGAGAGATGATTTTGAAGACTGTCGCAGCAATAGAGCTGCACGCCATCAATTGCTCGCAAGCCTTCAACCAGCTTATCCGCCAGCTTCATCTCTCGATCATGCACTTGCTCAACGCCGTTCTCGTCTAGCCAATCCTGACCGGCCCACAATGCTGCCACCCCAACCATGTTCGGCGTGCCATATTCCAGTCGCCATGGGTATTCCTCCAGATGATATGGATTGACTGACTGCACGCCCGTTCCGCCACTGCGAATCTGCTTGACCATCACATGCTTGCGGATGCACAAACCGCCAATCCCCATGCTGCCCATCAACGCCTTGTGACCGGTGAAGGCCACCACGTCGATATTCATTTCCTTCATGTTGATAGGAATGACGCCAGCGGTCTGGGCGGTATCTACCACGAAAGTGATGCCGAGTTCACGGCAAATCCGGCCAATGGCTGCGATTGGTTGCACCGTGCCGATTACGTTGGAGCCGTGATTGACAATCACCATTTTGGTGTTAGGACGGATGGCCCGTGCGATTTCAACAGGATCGATGAAACCGGCGCTGTCAAATGGAACATAGGTGGCTTCGGCCCCATGGTCGCGAACCATATGGTTTACCGGTCGGATCACCGAATTGTGCTCAAGGTTGGTGGTCACGATGTGGTCACCTCGCGATACCAGGCCGGGGATTATGAGGTTGAGAGCATCCGTCACGTTGTAGCCGAAGACGAGACGGCCAGGGGTATCCTCGTCGCCACCAAAAAACCTTGTCATGCGTTTGCGGAGCCTATCTAAGAGCGTCCCAGCTTCGATCGCCAGGTCATATCCACTCCGGCCCGGATTGACGCCGTGAGTGCGGTAAAAATCGTCCATGAACTTGTAGACATGCTCTGGCTTGGGCCAAGCCGTTGCAGCATTATCGAAGTAGATCATTGCGTTTTCCATTCCGCACCTCAGTGAAACTGCCATTGAACAAATGGTTGTTTTAGATCAACGATGGCGTTGGCGATGAGTTCGGCCAAGCCACCGTATAAAATTCCTGACTTTTCCCATACGCCGTAATAACGGAAGAGATCGCGAATCTGCCCTTTGCAATTGGAACAAGGCGCACAGATATATTTATGAACCGCTGGGCTCGGGCAATCCGAAAACGCATCCAGAATCTGCTTAAGCTTCATCCGGCCCGCAACCATGAACCGCCAATCTTCGAAGTTGTGGCCGGACATGATGGCAAATCCGGACCCGCCTCCGCAGCAGTAGTTCTCCACACCGTGCGGCGTCATTTCGCGAAATTGAGGGCAGATGGCGCGAAGAATCTCGCGTTGTGGTTCCACGATGCCCATCATGCGGACCATGTTGCAGGGATCGTGTAGCGTGACCGGAAAGTCGTTTCGTGAAGGATCGAGCCGCAAACGACCACTCCTGAGGATGTCACGCAGTAAAACAAGCGCGCTCTCGCGCGGAATGTTCAAGTCGCCGGTGAGTATGCGGTCGGCAATCACCATCGAAGCCTTGTGGCCGTGGCCACACTCGCCAATTACGATTTTCTTGACCTTGAGTTTCCGCGCCGCTTCGCCTTGCCGCACGGCAACGCGAGCGAACTGAGCATCGTCATACCAGACGCCGTAGTTGACGCTGTCGTATCCGGCCAGTTCGCTCGACATGGTCCAACTGATGCCTGCGGCCTCGAGAATAATCGCGAACGCCATCGGGTTCTCGGGCCATGCGAGAATCTCACCTGCGTTGTGAATCAGCAGTACATCCGCTCCTTCTCTGTCCCAGGGAGTTTTGATGTTCAGTCCGAACTGTTCCCGAATCTCGTCGTCAAGGAATTCGATATTGTTGTGAATCGCGCGAGCCTTCATGCCGGTCGACGACCCCGTCCGCAGTTGAAGCATCGAGCCGTTCTCATGGAGTTCCTGCGGCGCCATGCCCAGTTCCATGCTGAAGACTTTGCGTATTTCGCGCGCCAGTAGCGCGTTGTCGATCGCCATCGGACACGCTTGCGTGCAACGGCGGCAAAGAGTGCAGCGATAAGCAGACTCGAGCAGTCTGCAAAGGGTCGTTGCGTTCAACGCAATGTGGTCCCCGCGAAGGCGCGCCAGGATGCGCCCTCCAAAATTGGAGTGTTCACTGACCAGGCGCCGGAAGACCTCGCTGCGAAAGGTCGGCCGATAGACCTCCTGTTTTCCACTGCCAATGTAGATCGGACAGTGGTCTACACACGTTTGGCACCGGGCACAGTATTCAAGAGAAAGCTGAAGCTGCCTGAGAAATGCCCAATTGTTGTCGGCACTTAAAAGTTTGTCGATTCCTGAAAGAAACGCAGTAATTAGTCTTTCTTCCTCTTCGACCGTTTTCGGACGGTGGAGACCAAGGGCAGAAAAGCCATCCAGAGAAGTATCGACTCCAGCGGCGGGCTGCCTCCGACGCGGTAGCGAGGAGATGTCGTCGTAAGGCGGAGGTAGGGAAATCAATCTGTCGGAGTGCAGTTCTCCGAGCGTACCTGTTTCGCTCGCGATGTCGGAGGGTTTAAGCACGTTTAGTATCCGATTGCGCCGGACTATTCACGAGGTCCGACCAAGTCGTTCTTGTATGCTCATCATGAATATGGGGAGCAGCCCAACTTACTGGTCGCTGCAAGTTGATCTTCGTGGCGGCAGAGGCATCCGGATTCCACGCCGCCGGCGAGTCATTCCACCTCACTCCATGCCAACTGAAGAATTTCATGTAGGCGTGAGTCATGTGTGTAAAAGGGAAGTAGGTCAGGAATAGAGCGACCAGGATTAAATGCGCACTCAAAACGGGAAACGTCGAAAGTCTTTGGAACGTCGCGACGATTGTCGACATGGAGACCGGAACTATTGCCAAGGTTGCGAGACCGCTCCCAAAAATCGAGCCTAGAAGAAAGAGATTGAAAACCGACGCACGAGTTGTGAACGATCGCAATCGCGAACCCAGAACGCGAAAGAGCAGTAGGGTAGCACTGCCCAACAAACCTGCTATAGACGAAATCCAGAAGACGAAAATTGCAGCTGCGTAAAGCTGTGACGGTCGCCACGCAAGACTGGCCCCAACAAACGCGAGTCCACCGATATACAGATATAGGCCCCAATGCAACAACAGGGAGCACGCCCACAGTTGGGGGAAATTCTTGCGTAAAGATATTAGGGCCAGCACTTCTTTTGCGACAACAATCAACTTGCTATGGCGATCTGAGCGCTCTGCCTGCGCCCACCATTCGGAATTCTCAAAATAAGATCCACCGTATCGTTGCCGCTCGGACGGTCCTTTGGGGATTGGATAAAGTTCCCAACGTAAGGGAACGGGTGTCCGCAGGAACCGGACAGCGCGAATCAGGTTTGCTGTGAGAAATACGAACAGCGCAGTCGGCAGCAATATGGTCAGCAACATTGATTGTTGCCTCGTGGGTCTAAGCTATTACAAGCAACCACAAACTCACTACACACAACCCGTTGGCTTGGGCAAGCCTGCAACCTTGCAAGCTCCCTTCGCTGGACCGGAGGGAAAAAGATCGTAAATTTCTTCCAGGGAAAATCCGGTTTCTTTGCAGAGTTTCCGCACCATTGGCGCGACTTCGAATTCACGGTAGTAATTCCGGATGTAGTCGATGACCCTCCAATGATGATTTGTTAGTTCCGAAACGCCGTCTGTGCAGGCAAGAGCCTGGGCCAGTTCGGTGTTCCAAAGCCCCGGCTGTTGAATAAATCCGGCTTCATCTACTTCTATTTCATGACCGCTCCACGCGAAATAACGTTTTTCAGCAGTTCCCGCCAGCATGCTCTTGGGTCTCCTCCAACGATTGATCGTGAGCTCTCAAGCGATGCTAGTAGCTTCTTTCGTGGCAAGTACATGGAGGACTACTGCTCTTTACGGGGGAATTGCCTAAGGATTTAAAGCAAAATGCGGTCCCGAAGAGATTTTCATTAGGTGAGGTTCGTCAGGCTTTGAACTTAGCGGTCTCACTTTTGACTGGCTTCTCTGGCCTGACGATGCTTCCCCACGCAAGGGCCGTCGACAAGACCATTGATGTAGTGGTCGCGACGTAGGGCATCAGCGCATCGAGCAGCCTTTCCAAGTGACTCACATCTGCTACCGCCACCTTAAGGAGAAAAGATTCTTCACCAGTGACGCGATGGCACTCCAGCACCTCGGGATGCGCAGCTGCCAGCTTCATGAAGCAACCAAGATTTTCTCCCCCAACTTTGATGTGCACAAACGCTAGGATGGGCAGGCCAACCATGGCGGGATTCAAATGAGTGCGGTAGCCAACGATGATGCCCGCTTCTTCCATCTTATGCACGCGCTCGGTCACGGCAGGAGTGGAAAGTCCTACAATGCGACCTAGTTCGGCAAAATGGATGCGTGCGTTCTGCTGCAGTTCGCTCAGGATCTTCCACCCGATATCATCCAACAGATGTTCAATGCCACATTCCCTCATGGCCGCCTAAATACCTCGAGTGCAGCTCCGCGATATCCGCAAGCTGAGCGCAAACCGGTGCGAATTGTCACAGCTCAACGCGCGCGCAGAAAGAATAACAGAGTCTGCACCCAGCCTGGACTCTGACTACGGAATCACTGTTCGTCATCCGTCAGACGAGCCCAGAAGTCGGCTTCCGGGAGATTAGGAACGATTAACGGGCTTCTGGGAAATCACTCGTAACCGGTCTTCGTGGCGGTGCAGAATATCAAGAGGCAAAGGAAGAATTCCGAGAAGCGACCAAAACCAAAAAATCTCGCGTGCCCGTCACGTGCCAAGTATCCTCGTATCTCGCGTTTTCACCGTTTTGAGCGCGCTTATTTTTCAATAAGTTATTTGTTTTCAATCCCGGTACGGCATCGGGGTTCGATTCCCTCCGGGGTCGCCAACGTTCTGCCCCCGTCTTTCTACCAGTTTCACGGCGATGCTCGAGGAAATAGGCCCAGCTATTGGGACGGCGTGAATCTTACGAAAACCTGCCCAGAGTGGACAATTCTGGTTGCGCCTGCACCGGCACTTGCTTGGATGGACAGTACCCTCAGTTGTGATTGCCCCACAGCTGATGACGAGGCTCCACAGGCGTTGATCAGCATTACTCCCGCGCAGATCAGGACCAAAAGAAGGAAATGAAGACTTCGTCGGCCAGTTCCCAGAAAGAAAAAGCACAAAATTCCAACACCGAGTGCATATGGTAGGTGAACACTTTGCCTTGTTCCGGATTTCAGGGAGCGCTGAATCTGAAGGTAGCTTGTGCCGCTGTAAAGGGAGGCAGGAGAGAACAAGCATTCATATCCCGGCGGCACTCCAGCCGTGCAGGAAAGCTGGATCTGCTGTTCAAATCTCACCGTTGGAGCGATCGCCAGAACTATGGTCGCCGAACTGGAAGAGGTGAGGTCGATCGAAACGGGCGAAACGCCAAACGAAAAGTCTCCGCCCTCGGCCTGAGTTTGGTCCACTAGAGTCGGCGAAGCGGAGGGTGCAAACAGCGGCGAACCCGCGTAGCTCGCGGAGAGATTGTGTGCACCGGTTCCGAACTGGGATAACTGCAGGGTTGCGGTTCCCGAGACGTCTGTGGACGCAGTGCCCAGTACTGTGCCGGCATCAAGAAAAGTCACCGTGCCTGTGGCCGCACCGCTGGCGACACCGACGTTCGCGCTGAACGCGAACTGCTCTCCGTCGCCGGTGACCGCGATCCTTACAGCGGTTGGCGTCAGACTCCGGTTGGCGGCGCTCACCGTGACAGTAACAACCGGGGACGTGCTGCCTGCAAAGGTTGCATTCGCATTGTACGCAGCGGTGATACTGTGCGTGCCAACCGCCAAAGAAGCGGTGCTGAAAGTACAGCTGCCATCGCCCAGAAGGGAACTGGTTCCGAGAGGCGTAGTCCCGTCATAGAAGGTGACGCCACCAAACGGCATCCCAGGGCTCGAAGTTACATTCGCCGCGAAAGTCACGACGGTTCCCGCGATCGGCGATGTCGAAGAAACCTGCAAAGCCGTGCTCGTGGGAGTGCTGCTGACGGTAACGGTAACGGGAATGGACGTACTGGGCTCGAAGACTTCCTGATCGCCAAAGGGATCTTGCCACCCCTGGTACGTAGCAGTGAGGGAATGGGTTCCGGCGGCCAGGAGATTCGTATCGAAGATCAAGGTTTGGCTGCCATAAGGGACAAACGTGCGCGAGCCAAGCGTGCTTGTCCCATCGAAGAAGGTGACGGTTCCGTTGGGAACCTGTACAGAGCTGCTCACAGTGGCCTGCAAACTGACGGTCTGACTTGTCAGCAGTGTCGTAGGGCTGGCTGTCAGCACGGTGGTCGTTTCGGCGATCCGGGAGTTGTCCATAAACGGGCTTCTGAGAAATCTCCGGCCTTGCCGCATGGCGTTTTGTTAACGGGACCTAAGGGGGTCCTGAGACAAGGGGCCGACCTCCAGCTTGCTGTTTCTTCACCGTTGTCGCCGCGGCAACGGTGAGAAAGCAGGCAAGCCGAATAGAACTTGAAAATACTGTGCGCCAATGGCGTGCGAATATTCTCGTATCTCGCGTTCTTGTGAAGAACCGGGCGTTGCTAGCCAGCGTTCTTGTCTCCCTGGGATTTCTCGGATTGTGGCGCCTGCGACTCGCCTGCAGTCGTAAAATGACTTGTGCGAACCCTCATCGTTCTACTAATTCTGCTCGTCATTGTCGTTCCCACTGTCCTCGTTCTCCGCTCCACAACTCCTGTACTCAACGCAACAGCCGCCGTCACCACGCTTGGCCAGTCCACTCCCGTCTCCGTGCACGTCGAAAATCCGCGCGGCGTCGGCAAAATCACTGCATTTGTCGAGCAAAGTGGCACGCGGTATCAGGTAGGCGAATCTGTACCGCCCACGAAGCAGACCAATACCACCTGGAGTTTCACCGCGGGAATCAAGACCTCTCCGCAGCTCAAGGACGGAAAGGCCACGCTGATTGTGGAAGCTACTTCGAGCGACCTGCTCCACAAGACCGGCCGCTGGGCGCACGAAGTCACGGTCGTTTCGCAACCGCCGAGCGTCACCGCCGATTCCGAGCAACACTATCTCTACCTCGGTATGGCCGATCTCGCCACGTTAACCGTCTCCGGCAACTGGACTGAAGCCGGCGTGCGCGTCGGCGACCAGAAATTCCGCGCCTGGCCCATGCCCGGCGGCGAGCCCGGCATGTTCTCTCTCTACGCCTTCGCCTGGAATATGCCGGCTGGAACCGCGCCCGTCGCCTACGCCTCCAATGGCGCGGGCAACGAAGCAACCAGCCCACTAGTCGTCCAGTTTCCGAAAAAAGAGCAGCCGAAATATACGACGCATGAGCTGCAGGTGAGCGACGCCTTCCTGCAAAAAGTAGTCAACGAACTCGATCCCAACGGCTCCGGCGATCCCGTCACGCGCTTCGTCAAGATCAACAGTGAAATGCGCCGCGCCAACAACCAGACGCTCTCCGACCTCCGCCTCAAGACCGCCGATCATTTCCTCTGGTTGCGGCCCTTCGCCCGCCAGAAGAATTCAAAGGCGGAAGCGACCTTCGCCGACGTAAGGCACTACATCTATCAGGGAAAGAAAATCGACGAGCAGGTTCATCTTGGCTACGACCTAGCAGTCACGCAGCACATCGGCGTCGAAGCCTCCAATGACGGCAAGGTCGTCTACGCCGCGCCGCTCGGCATCTACGGCAACTGCATCGTCGTCGATCACGGCTACGGACTCCAAACCATCTACGGCCATCTCAGCCAGATCAACGTCCACGAGGGCGACATGGTGAAGCAAGGCGAGGTCATGGGCCTCAGCGGAATGACGGGCATGGCCGGCGGCGATCACATCCACTTCGCCATGCAACTCGACGGCGTGCAGATCGACCCGAAAGAGTGGTGGGATCCGCACTGGATCAAAGACCACATCGCCAAGCGCGTCGAGATCGCGGGCTACAGCCAATAGGTTTGCGTTGGCCCGGTGAGTGCTTTTGGGTGGCACAGCGCCGGGTTCCCCAGCACGCGCGCTTTTCGCGTGATGGGGTGGAGCGCTTCAGCGCTGCGATAGGATACGCCCAAACCTGCGCCTTTAAGCCGCTGAGGTCGCTATCGCTTCGCCGTCGCAACCTGCCCATGCTCGTGCAACCGCTGCTGCACCAGCAGCGCGTAATGCACGGCTGAAATAATCGTGAAGAAGAAAGTCGCTCGTAAGAACACAATCGATGCGATCTGCACCGCGCGAATGGACCACACCCGCAGCAGCAATACGAAGAATACGGCGCCAATCTGCGCGCAAGTATTCGCCTTGCCAAAAATGCTAGGCCGGAAATCCCGCAGCCCGGCGATCATGAAAAGCACGCCGCTGATGATAAGAATGGAAACATCCCGGCTGAAAACGACAATCGTGTACTTCCAATAAATTTGTTTCTCGATCGAGAGCACAAGAAACATCGTGCTCATCAAAAGCTTGTCCGCGATCGGGTCAAGATACTGCCCAAGCAGCGTTTGCTGATGCAGAGTGCGCGCCAGGAGCCCGTCAAGCCCATCACTAAGGCCCGCCAGGACGAACAGCCCGAGCGCCCACTTGTAGTCGCCCTTCACCACGTTGATCACAATGAAAGGCAGAAAGATCATCCGTAGCAGCGTGAGCTGATTCGGCGCAGTAAGGATTTGCCGCAGGTTCACCGAGCCCTGTCTCCCAGGCAGTCATTGCCCATGTCGCGCGGGAAGTCCGTGCTCGTGTGGCGCGGGCATTCCTGCCCGCGAAGGCCGCGTAAACTCACCGCCTCGAGCCTGATCGTCATCCTATCCACCCTCGGCGCTCGCCAAGAATTCGCTGGTCAGAATCGGCGCCGGATCCTGCCCCGTCTTCTGCGCGAAGCGCTGCGCCAAGGATGGCAGGGTACCTTCGGGCAAATCGAGTTCCAGTCGCTCCACACGATGCATAGGAAAAAACATCACGCCCGCAGAGAAAGGCTCGCCATCGCGGATCTGCGCAGTGAAATCGTCGAAAGAAGAGAGGTCAACGCCGCGCAGGCTAAGGCCGAACGCAGAAAGCTGGAGAATCGCTCCCCAGAATTTTTCGCGCGGATTCGCCAGCGTGGCGATTACGACCGCACCGGGGCGGAAGGGAGTGGCGGGGCCGGGAGTCTGATAAAAGCTAGTGCTGGGCACGATGAGATTGTCGTCTGTGCGTCCTAATAATTGCAAATCGTCCGGAATCGTACTCCTTCGTTTTCGTCTGGTTAGTCGAGCGGCCGGCAAATCGGAAGGTTCGCAGAACTTGCTTAAGGCGTTTCTCCAACTTTATTGAGTCAAATGGCACGACTACACCGCTGTCGTCGTGCGGTGTGTTGTCCGATACCACGCGGACTGCATGCTCGAAACATACACCGTGGTGGAAGGCACGATACACTTCACCGCTGACGACATTACCCGCAGCCGCGCCGCCGGTTTCGCCGTGAGGAGAATGGATGCCGTTGATTGTTTCGTCTTTGATCGGAAATTGCCCTGTGTCTATCTGGCCGCACTGCTCTTCGGTGCGCCCGCCGCGGAGAATGCTTACAGCAATGCCGGCCGCTTCGAGTCTGGTGCCTCCATATTCCCGCCCACTCTACTCAAGGCAAGGGATGGTCCCGGTGTCACAGGCGGGAATGACGGAACATTGGGGCGCCTCGTCGAGGGCGTACAGCTGCAACGTCTGGGGATAATCGATCACGAAACCATAGTCACGATTACGATAGGTTCGCCAACCGACAGGCCTGTCCGCGGAGACGCAGGTTGCACAGAGCGGGGCAAGTATCGCAAGTACCAGGAGCGGAGTTCTCGCGTACCCCGACCGTTGTCAGTGTTCGCTTTCATTCCTCACCGCTTTCAAATCAATTCCCACTTGCTCAGCCTTCTTATAAAGATGAGAGCGCTCCAGCCCCAGCGCCCGCGCTGTATTCGAAATCTGATTGTGATTGCGTTTCAGCTCGGCAAGGATGGTCTGCTTCTCAAAAACGCGCACACGTTCAGCCAGCGACCCGCTTAAACCCACCTCGGCATTCGCTCCCGATACCGGCAGCGCCAACGCCACCGTCTCCGCGGTCACCTCATTCGCCGTCGCCAGCAGCATTAACCTCTCCACCGCATTGCGCAGCTCTCGGATATTCCCCGGCCAAGTGTGCGCCTGCAAAGCGCCAATCGCGTCTTCGGTAAACGCCATCGGCTTCCAGCCATTCGTCGCGCTGACCTGCGCCGCAAAATGCTCAACCAGCGCCGGAATATCCTCCCGCCGTTCGCGCAATGGCGGTAGCCGTAGCGGAAACACGTACACGCGGTGAAACAAGTCCTGCCGGAATTTTCCCTCGCGTACCAGCGCTTCGAGATCGCGGTGTGTCGCTACAACCACGCGCACATCCACGGCAATCGCGCGGTCGCCACCAATGCGCTCGACCTCGCCCTCCTCCAGCACGCGCAAGAGCTTCGCCTGCATGGCGAGCGGCATGTCGCCAATCTCATCCAAAAAAATCGTCCCGTGCTGCGCCTGCTCGAACTTCCCCAAATGCCGCGCACCCGCCCCGGTAAAAGATCCTTTTTCATGCCCAAACAATTCTGACTCAATCAGTTCCGCCGGCACCGCCGCGCAATTGAGCGTGACAAACGGCCCGCCCGCCCGCGAGCTATGCTCATGCAGCGTCCGCGCGACAAGCTCCTTGCCGGTCCCCGTTTCGCCATAAATACACACCCGAGTCTCACTCGCAGCCACACGCTCCACCTGCGCCATCACGCGGCGCATCGTCTCGCCAGTCCATACAATTTCGTGCTTACCGAGCCGCTGTGACAGGTCGCGATTCTGCCGCTCCAGGCGGCCAAGCTTCAGCACGTTTTCCACCGTGAGCAAAAGCTTGTCGGTGGAAATCGGCTTCTCGAGGAAGTCGAGCGCCCCCAGCCGCGTGGCCCGCACTGCCATCTCGATATGCGCTTGCCCCGACATCATCACCACCGGAGCTGCCACACCCTGTGCCTTCAATTCCTCGAGCAAGGCCAGCCCATCTTTCCCGGGCATGACCACGTCCGACAAGATCAAATCGAACGTCTGCGAGACAGCCAACTCCAGAGCCTTCGCGGCGTTGTCGCAAACAGTAGCCTCGTGTCCCTCCAGCCGAAACGCCCGCGACAGCGAGGCAAGAGTATTCGGTTCGTCATCAACAATCAGCAAGTGCGCTTTTTGCGGCACAGTAATTCCCCAGTCAACCCAAATCTACCGCCGAGACGCAGAGCGCGCCGAGAAAAACAAATCAAGCCTTCCTCGGCGGACTCGGCGTCTCGGCGGTGAGACAGCCTTCTTATATCCTCTCAACTCCCCGCGGCAACTCAATCCGAAACGTCGTCCCCTTCTCCTTCGTGCTCTCCACAGAAATCTTCCCTCCATGATCGCTCACCACAGACTGCACGATCGCCAGCCCAAGTCCGGTCCCATGCTGCTTGGTCGTGTAATAAGGAGTGAACAGCCGCCCACATTCCTCGGGCGTCAGCCCCGACCCGCTATCCGAAACCTGAATCTCCACCCGATCCGCCACCCCCGCCCTGCCTTCGTCCAACCCAACCGCCGCTGTCCGGATCGTCAATCCCCCGCCTTGCGGCATCGCGTCAATCGCGTTCAGGACAAGATTCGACAGCGCCCGGTGCAGCAAATCCGCATCCGCCGAAATCTCCGGTAACTCTCCCAACTCCGTCCGCACCGCAATTCGCCCGCCATCCTGCAACTGCGCCTGAAACACGCGTAGCACCGACCGCACCACGTCATTGACCTGTGTCGGACGCCTCTGTGGCTGCGGCATCTTGGAAAACTCGCTGAATCGCCCGATGATCGTCTTCAGATTGTTGATCTCGCCGAGCAGCGTCGACGTGCTCTCGCGAAAGACTTCCTCAAACATCTCCGGCGACTTCTCTTTCGCGCGCAGCAGATTCTCCACCGTCACCTGTAGCGGAAACAGCGGGTTCTTCAGCTCGTGCGCGAGCCGCCGCGCCAGTTCGCGCCACGCCGCCACCCGCTCCGCCTGCACCGCGCGGTCTTTTTCATGCAGCAAGTCCTCGGTCATTCGATTGAATGACGCCGCCAGTTCGCCTAGTTCGTCGCGCGACTCGACCTCGACTTTTGCTGCAAGATCACCAGCGGCCACTCGGCGCGCTGCATCCGCCAGAGACACCACCGGCCGTGTCACCCGCGCGCCAAACCACAAACTCGCCAGCACGGCGACAAGAATTCCCAAGCCGCCCACCAGCATCGCCGTCGAAAGAATCCGACCCTGTAGCTCAACCAGCGTCCGCCGCGAGCTTCCCACCAGCAGCACGCCCAGCAACTGCGAATTCGGCCCGTTCAGCGGAATTGCGTGCGTGGTTTCTTCGTCCGCCGCGTCGCTGCCCCAGTTAATGCGTGCTCGCTCCTCCCGCCCGCTGCTGCGAACTTTTTCCACAAGCCCGGCCACCCGGTCCGCGCCCGCCGCCGGACCGTTCAAGTCCACCACCGCCCCCGGATTCCACTTCGCATCCAGATTCTGATAAAGCAGCACGCGCGTTCCCGCCGGGATATCGAGCGACGACAAAAACTGCTGATCCAGTCTCTCGCCGCCGATCACAAACAGCGGCTGGTCTCCCACATGCACCGCGCGAATCGCAAACAGGCCGAGCGATGGCCCATTCGGCAGGTCTTCGCGTTTCAAAAACGCGCCCGCCGGCCCGGGTGATGCCGCGATCGCCTGTTCCGGATATCCAAATTTCGCCTGCCACTGCGCCGAAGAAAGTATCGTTCCCGAATGATCGACCAGTTCCAGAAAATCGAGCCCTTGCTGCACCGCAAGCGCCCGGGCCTCCGAAGGATAGGCCCCGGAATCGTCGCTCCCGCCGCTCGGCGAACTCGCCGCCGCCCGATTGATCTCCAGCGCGATCCGCTGCACCGTCTCGCTCGCCGCCACGGCTTCGACCTTGCGCGTTACATCCTGCCCGCGCCTCTGGAACTCCGATCGAAATTGCGCCGCCACCGCGCTCCCTCGATCCTGGTTCGCCTGCTCGAACGATTTGCGCATCGTGTTGTACACCGAAACGGAAATAACGCCGACACACAGCAGAATCGTCACCGCAAAAAGCAGCAACAATTTCTGCCGGAAGCTCATCGCCCGTCCTCCAGCCAAACGTCAGCGATATCCCACAATCCCAGCCGCCCCGCCAACCATCCGCGCACCCGCGGCCCAGCCGCGCTCGCCACCGGAACATGGAACAGCGGAATCGCGTTGTGCGCGTCGAGCAAGCTGCGCTCCGCCGCGAAGAGTTCCTCCACCGAATTTCCCCGCACGGACGGTTCCCCGAGCGACAACTCCCGCGCCACCTCCCGCAATGCAAGCGCCGGATCCGGCGACGGGAGCGCGATCCGCACCAGACGTACATCCTCCGGTCCCGACAGTGAAACCTGCACGCTGATGCCAGCCTCGCGCGCATTTAGCGCAAGCCTTTCTGCAATCAATTGCGCCTGCGGATCGCGCGCATCGTAGCTCATCGTGATCGCGGGCGTCCCAGCTTCGGCCAGCAGTGTCTTCGCGCGCGCAATGTTCTGTTGCGTCGAAAACGCTCCGCTGTATCCCGTCATCCAGTTCGGCAGAATGCTCGCCGCCGGCTCCCCCGCGCCTTTAAGTAGTACCAACTGGATCGGCCGACGATCGATCGCCAATGCCAGCGCCTCTCGCGCCCGCACATCACGGACGCGCGAATTCGGAGTAAAGACCAGAGCCATCAGCTCCACTCGCAGCGACATCGAAGTCCGCTCACGCGCCGAGCCATTTCCCGCATCAGGCGCGGCTTCCGCAAGATCGACTCGCCCGAGTTCCAGCCCCAGGCCCTGCTCGCGCAGCGACTTTCCAAACTCGATCTCCACCCCGTCGATATACGGCCGACCCGCCCAACTCTCGTCCGACGCGGTGAGCTTTAGACTCCTGCCTGGTTGAAAATCGGTGACGCGAAACGGCCCGGTGCCGATCGGAATTCCGTTCGAATCTCGCTTAAGCATCAAATTCCGCGGCAGGGCGAGTTCTGCCGGCAACGACGGCCATGCCACATCGGTGTCAATCGTGATTGAATCTCCACCCGACTGTCCCGGGCGCGCGCCCGCTCCCATCGTCGTGGCCCGCACCGTCCAGGTCGGATGCAATGCCCCAAGAATTTGCGCAATGGCCGCGGGCGATGCCCAACTGCCATCGTGAAACTTCACCGGGCGCAACAGAAACTGCCAGTGCCGCGAACTAGCGTCCCGCTGCCATTCCACCGCCAGTGCCGGTTGCGGACGATCTTCGGCGTCCACGCGTACCAGCGTGTCTCCCACCAGCGAAAGCGCACGCGCCATATCCCAAAATGCCGTGGGATCGGCGGCATCCGGCATCGCAAGTGTCCTCGGTGCCGATTGCATCGCCACGCGCAATATTCCGCCGTAGTGTGGCCGCGTCTCCGCTACCGACGCGGCGCTAATTACTGCAAGCAACAGTAGTGCGACTCGCTTCATAACGGCCCGTATCTTCCCGCTTCACCACCACAAGCGCGCTCGTTCCGCTCGCATCAGCCCAGAGCGCTGTAATCGTGCCATCGAACTCCAACTCCGCACTTACCGCCATCGGCTCTCGATCCGGAATCTCATAAGCACGCACCGTGTCCCGATCCTTCGCTGCATCGCCTTCGCCAGATACCAGAAGCTGCGCGCCCGTTCCACAGCCCGAGTGCACTACCGCGAGATCGCTTCCCCAGTGCGCCCCGCGAATCGCCTGGTCCGTGACGCCGTCGGTCACGTGCGCTGAACCGTCCACTGCGGCAATCGCCCACAGCGTGTACCCCTGCCGCGGAATCGACGCCGCCGAATAAAACGGCGGTACATTCGAAATCTTCCCGATTCCCGGCGACAAGACGCCAGCAAAGAAATTTCGGGTCGGCGCATAAAAGGCTCGTACCGCACCGGTATCTTCCGCAGTCATTGGCCACGGATCATCGCTCGCCGAGCACGTCAGCGTCAGAGGCATCGCCGCGCTCGAGCGGCAAAGCGTTCCCGGCAAGTAGGCGTCAAACAGGTGATCACGCCGCAGCATGATCCGTCCACGCAGGTCGCGAGGAAACGCCCGAGCCGCAGTAATCGGCAGTGACGCATCCATCTGCCAATGTCCCGACTCCTGGCGGTAAACGGCAACGCGCGAATCCTCAAGAGCCAGCAGCCGCGCCGACCCTGCTCCAGCAGCGTTGTCAATCACCGCAACATCCAGAATCCGCTCGTCCTGCGCAAGCAGTGGAGTCGCTTTCAGCGTGATCGGTGGCGCCGCAGAAAGTGCCGAGCCCACAGCCGCCCGCGGCAACGACACCATCACCACCCGGGCAGCGTCGTTGCCCATGGCAACCTCGGCCGTCCAAACAAATTCGCGCAGGCTCTCGGAGAGTACAACGTTCACCGAACCCATGGCCTGTTCGTTCCCCGCGACGTGCACTCCCAGGGATCGAAGTTGTCCCTGCAAGGCAACTCGCACTTCGCGCACTGACTTTTCGTCGAGGGAAGAGCGGTTCGCGACTTCGAGTGCAAGTGAGCCCGGCCCGGTCACCGCAGCAATCTTGCCAGCCAGTTGTCGAGCGCTGTCGCTAAGATTGGACGCGAATAATAAGGGGGGAGAAAAACAAACCACGAGCACTAATAAAAAGCGCGGGAACGAACTCCGCAGCTCCAGCCGCCAACGGCGTAGCAGGCACGCTCGCATGTCGAGGATAAACTGATTATAGCGCGGCATGGAGGGCGAGAATTTCATGGCGACTGAGTGCCTTGGCATGCGAGGTCATTGAGAAAGGCGGTCGGTGGTCACCGGTAAGCTGTCACCGGCTCCAAAGCACGCGAACAATTACGCGGTGAGCAGGAGCCGGCGACCTCGGCGTTTCAGGTTTTCACCTCTGACCTCTAAGCTCTGACCTTTGCAATCCCACACCTCTGCAATCTCAAATCTGCAATCTGCAATTACTTAGGCTCCTCCCCCGCGTCCTCCGCCTGACTGACATTGTTGCTCGCATTCATCCCACGCAAAACATCGTTCGTGAAAAAGAATTTTCCATCCGCCGGAACCATCATGATCTGCAACTTATCCGACAACCGCTCGGCCACGATCTTGTTGATCAGCAGCGGATTCTGTTTCAGAATCTTGCTCTCGCTGCTCATGCGTTCGGCGTCAGCCGCCGCTGTCAGGCGAATCCGCTCCGCCTCCGCCTGCGCCAGCAGCTTGCGCCGTTCCATCTCGGCCTTGCTGTCGATCAGTTTCGCCTCGCCCGCCGCCTCCGCGTTCTTCACCGTCGACTCCTTCCGCGCCTCGGCCTCGAGCTTCGACTGCTGAATCTGTTTCTCCTTCAGCGGCAGCATGTATTGCATCGCATCCGATTCGCCCTTGGCCTGGAGCACCTTCACCGATGCCTGCCCCTCAGCCTCTTTCACCGACTGCACCTTCTGCGCCTCTGCATCGGCCTCGGCAATCTTCACCTGCTTCTGGTGGATCTCCGTCTCCACGCCCATGCGGTCGTTTTCCTGCTCTTTAACGAGCAACGACTCCAGTCCTTTCGCGTACTCCGCGGGCAACTCGATATCGCGAAGCATCACTTCCTTCACCACGATCCCGTCGTTCCCCAGGCGCTTGCGAATTTGCTCGGTGGCGCGCTGCCGAACATCTTCACGTTTGGCCGAGAAGACTTCGCGTACCGTGTAGTTCGGAACCAGCTCGCGCCAGGCCGTCGCCACCACCGGCGGCACCAGTTCTTTTTCGATGGGCTGAGGCAGGTTCGCCTCCACATAATCAAGCCGCTTCGGATCAAGCTGGTACCGAACGGTGATGGCGAGCCCCAGAGTCAATCCTTCTTTCGCCTGGACGTGCAGCGGCTCGCCCTTCGCGCCACCCTTGGCTAGCGAATCTTCAGTGATGCCCGTAGTAAAAAGCTGATCGCGCGTATTGAACAGGTCGACCCGCTCGACCATCGGCACAACGTAGTGCACACCCGGATACAGAGTTCCGGCCAGCGTGCCCCGAGTCTGGCTGACGCGCACGCCGCCCATTCCCGCCGGCACGATCACAATGGACGCCGAAATCAGGATCGGCGCCCACGCGATCATCACCAGCGCGACAGGAGTCCGCCACCGCACAGACGGCTCCGGCGGCGGGGTTGTGCCTTCCGGAAACAACCGCCGGCGATGGGACAGCAGCAGGTAAGTGTCATAAGCAAGAATAGCGGCGGCGATGACAAACATCCCGATGCCGGCGCTCAGCAGCAGGTACTTCACGAACAGCATGGCAGTGCTCCTTTTCTAATTGCTACTGGCTAGTTGTTAGTTCTTAGTTGTTAGTTGTTAGTTCTTAGTTGTTAGTTCTTAGTTGTTAGTTCTCAGTTGTCAGTTCTTAGTTCCGAGTCCCATTTCCACGCAACGATCCCGGCCTAGCCGGCTTCCGCACAAACGCAAATCGCACGATGCGCCCGAAAATCAACTCTTCAATCAGCAGCGAGGCAGCCAGCGAGAAAGTCAACCCGCCGATAATCACCAGTCCTTGAAGCATGGTCTCCATAAATCCTCCGTGTTCCTTCGTTTCCTTCGTGGTTCAAGTTCTTCGCTGCTACCTACTGCCCAATGCCGTCTCCACTCTCGCCAGCCGAAGCCAGGACCACGGCATTCCCCTCGCCGCCAAAGATCGCCGCCACTTGCTCGTCGCGTTCTCCGCGAATCTCGACCCCGTCCCCCACATCCACGCGCGCGAAAAGTTCCTCCAGATCCTGCCGTCCCATCCGAATGCATCCCGTCGAAGCCGCTTTTCCAATCGAAGCCGGCGCGTTCGTCCCATGAATTCCGTATCCCCTCGCGCTCAATCCCAGCCAGCGTGAACCCACCGGGTTGTCCTTCCCGGCGGCGATGACTTGACCTTTGTGGTAGTAAGCCGGGTCCTTTACCCGGTTCACGATCTTGAAAGACCCAACCGGGCTGGGCGTCGAAGTCTTTCCCACCGCCACCCGATAGATCCGAACCACTTTCCCGTTCTCCATCAGTGCCAGCTTCCGGTCAGGGATGCTGACCAGGACCCAGTGCACGGTCGCCTCGGCGAACTTAGGAACCTTCGCTAACGGAGAACCAACCACCGCGGCAGAAGAGGGAGCAGTCTGCAAGGCCAGGCATCGAGTTGCCGTTATCGCCATCGCCAGAACCCATCCCGCTGTCGCCGTCCGTTTCATTGCTCTTCTCCGTTCCGCTGGCTGCATGCACAAACAGCAAGAGCACCTGGACAACCGCGAATAGCGCATTGAGATAAAAGGATTTACAGACAAGAACATGCCATTGAGCGTGTCTCTAAACGGCGTATGTGGCCAGATAGACACAGCCGAAGCCCAGTCCCCGGGAAGATCACTGGGATTACAGCTATTGCCAAGCCCCGCAGGGGCCGACGAGCTTAGCAGCGCTTACAGCGCTGGGAAGAGTGAAGAAAATGATTTAAGTTCCGGCGGAGTTTCTGGGAGGAACGACCCTGCATTTGGGTGGCGCAGCGCTTCAGCGCTGCGATCAAGGCCTCTCCTTCGACGAGGCGGCTTTAGCCGCTGAGGGTAGTACGACAGAGACTCCGGAAGGGCGGCCTTGTGGCCCCGTAAGCCGTGGTTATGATTTCAAAGGTTGGTCGTGCCCCGAAAGGGACGCAAGCGCAAATACAGCCTACCAGCGGGTTGGATCAAGCTGTTCGGAGTTAGTAGAACGAATCGTACTTCGTCACCACCCACCCGGCGGCCTTCTTCTCTTCCGTGATCGAGAACAGATCCTTGTAAGTCGCATTTCGTGCGGGTGTCGAGTAGCGCTCGCCCTTGTAGTGCAGGATCACCAGCGGCGGCGCGTCTTCCCATTCCACGATATTCCAGCCAATCAGCGGATGCTGTGTTTCGGAGTCGCAAATAAACTGCTCCCGTTTGCGGCGGTAGTCCTTCGCCCAATCGGCCAGCAGTTGGCGGCAATTGCCGTCGCTCATCTGCTTGATGAAATCGGCCGCCGTACGCTCGATCGTCCGGTCACGCAGCGGATTCATCGTGATGCTGATCGGCATATTCGTCAGCGGATCACGCTCCTCCGATCGCGCCAGCACTGGCCCCTGATTGCTCAACCAGTTCAGATACCCAAGAAAAACGGCGAGCAGCAGGCCCCCGGCGCAAAGCGCAATTGCAACATGGGTCTTGGAAACCTGCATTCCAAGAGCTTGCGGCAAAGGTAATGGGGCCGCAAGGTTACGATGGGCACAAGAGTAACCGCTTCTGGGGGTCTCCGAGGCTCGCTCTGCGATCTGACCAATCCTCAGCGCGCTCTGCGTTTCACAGCTTCTATCAGTTCTTCGGTCACCGGAGCAGTCAGCTCGTGCCTCTGAGCCGCCCGCACAATCGCTCCGCCGATCGCGTCCACCTCTGGCGGGCGTCCACGCTCGACATCTTTCTGCATCGAACTCCGCATTCCCGGAGGCCCCTTCTTGAATATCGGAACAATCTTCTCGACATCCACCTTCGCGCCTTCGGCCCCCGCCGCAGCGCATGCTTCGCGCACTGCTCCTTCGAGCATGCCCAACGACACGGGATCCGCGAGCACCTCGCCCACGGTGCGACTGAAGGCCGTCGTAGTCAGCGCAATCGGCCCGAGAAAGACCAGTTTGCTCCACATGAGCGTCGGCTCGTCGTCGATGAAGTTGCACGTCAACCCAAGCGCGCGCAATCCTTCGCTCAAACTCTGCAACAGTCCCCGGCCCGCACCCGAAAAGTTCAGCACCGCAAACTTCGTGCGATGCACGAAGTTCCCCGCACTCACCTTCTCAAACTCGCCGGCAATCGTCGCCGGAATCACGCGCGCGGCGCCAAACCTCTCGCGCAGCGCCGGCAGATGCTCCACTCCGTTCAGCAAAGGGACGACCGCGCCAATCGATCCCACATTTCGAACCGCTCCCAGCGCGCTTTCAAGCTGCGTGGCCTTCATGGTCAACCACAACACGTCGCACGCCGGAACGGACGCAGCCCATGTCACATCTACTGCCCATTTCCCATACGGGCTCTCCAGTTGAAGCTGCGCCGGGTGCGCGGCCATCGTCTCCGGCCGTACTACCAGCGTGACGCTCTCGCCCAGATGCCCGAGGCATCCGCCAATAAATCCGCCAACTCCGCCGGCTCCAAGAATCGCGTGTCGCATGAACAAAGAATACATCGCAGTCCGGCACAAGCTCAGCTCCCGATCCCGCGGTATCCAGGGACCCCCGGCACTCCGCGCGTTCTAATCAAGCTCTAACCGCAAGACTCTCGCATCCTTGGTGTCCCTTCGTGTCCTTGGTGATAGTTCTTGTCTTTTAGAGAGGAGGTTTTCCTCATTCGTCTTTTCGGACGACTCCGCATCGTTCTTTCGGGATCTATCCCGCCACTCCACGAACGAGTAAGCTCCACTGTTGCTTTGGAGGTATTTTTGTGACTCGGAAGGCCGCGCAAATTCCCGTATCGAAACGTCTGAAGGCAACAATTACCGATTTGAAAACGTTGCAGGGCCTCCTCGCCTCAGACGATCTCGACGCGCGTCTCCTCTCCGATTTCCGCGACGCCCTCAACCGTGTTCGTAATGTCGCCTGGGCCGCACAGCAATCTCTCGAAGTTCGAGTCACCGGAGACGACTCCACCAGTATCGACTCTCTCCTCGCCGCAGAACGAGTGCGCGCGGCCTACCAGCTCTGCCGCTCCATTCAGGGAGACCTGGGCAGGGACGAAATCGAATTTCAGAAAGGCCAACTCTCCGAGCTCCATACCATCGCAGCGGCGCTGACCAACGACATCAAGTCGCGTTTATCCTGAGCCGAATCGCGCAGCCTTAGTGTCCCTGGTGTTATTACTTCTGCAATATGACTTCTGCAATCCTCACGCTCCGTGGCCTGCTCTAGCTCTCGCCCGCCGCGCAACTCGCCGCCTCCATGCGTGTTCATAGAGACAGCATGAAGGCGTCTGAATTGATCTGAAGAGATGCAGCCGGCTGATACGTTTCAGGACCAATTGTCGCCATTAAGGGTGAGGTGCTTTATGGCAAAAATTATTGAGTTCTACGTACCCAGCAGCTTCAGGAAAAAAGCAACCAAATGGATTCCCGCGGACCAGTACGGGAAGGTGCTCCCGTTTGCTATGCCGCAGAAGAAGACAGCGTGATGAGTGTCGGTCGGAACTCGTACGGCAAAGAAACATACGTGTGCCTTGAAATCCAGCTGCAGCAGGCCTCGCCTAGTCGTCGTCCGGATCGATCGGTGGCGCGTTGTCGAACAAGAACTCGACTTCGTTTTTATATGTCGGAATCTGCTGAAATGTTCTCGGTTTCTGATGGAGGTTGTAAAACGTGCTGAAGTCCGTGGTCGCGCGGCTATCAGCAAACCCGAGAGCCCCTTCACCGAGATCAAAGTTGCCCTCAATAAAGCGTAGGACGGATCCGAAATCGTAGGTCAGATTGTCGATGTATCCCGCCGGTGTGTACGCGGAGACAAAAATCAGCGGCACGCGAAATCCCATCTGATAGCTGCCCTGCACCCCTGGCAATATCGGAGGTGGAACATGGTCGTACCAGCCACCCCAGTCATCCCAAGTCACAATAACTGCCGTCGTATCCCAATAGCTTGTGCCGTCCGGATTCTTGCAAGGACTCGTTCCGAGCGCATCGATGATGCTCGCCACCCAAGCCGGCCCTCCCCAGTTGCTTCCATGGTCAGAGTCATCCCCGTTCGGAATCGACCAACTCATAGCCTGCAAACGGCACGGATTACCCGCCACGCCGAGATCGCTCAGAATGTCCTTGGGATTGAGGTCTACGTGCTTCTGCCATTCGGTTCCCGTGCAATTTTCGTGTTTGGCGTCAGGCACGCAGATCGCTTCAATCGAGTTCGGCGCCGTCCACCACGAACCTCCGCCGTCTTGCCCATTTTTCTTTAGGCTGTAATATCTCCAGCTGATCCCGGCGTTGTCGAGCAAATCGGCCATGGTAGTGAGATTCAGGCAAATGCTCGTACCCGCCGCGTAGTTGATGGTCAGGACTGATTCATGGCCATTGCCGTCGATCCAGTGAACTTTTTCTCCGTTTTGTCCATAACATCCCGACGGGCCGCTGGGGTTTTCCGAAAGGAACTGCCCCTCTGCGTCTCCGCTCGCATCGATCGCCGCAGTTCCTCCAAAAATGTACTGGTGCGCGGGAAAACTCGGACCCTGATTCGTTTGGAACATATAGTTCGCCCAACCGTACTGCGGGATCATCGTCAGATACGGTGTCATAACTCCATCAGGAAACTTACCGTTCACCGTATTCAACACATACGCATAAGCGCCATGGTCCGGACTCGCCGAGGCCGCGCCATCCATTCGGCATGCGTTGGCCTTCTTGTCGAAGTCGCAGGTCCGCTTCCATTGCGGATGGCTGTGAACGACGCTGTAGCGGCTGGCCAGTTCCGCACCCTTCGGTTGTGTCACCCCGTTCGGCGAGGTCGAGTCGAACCAGTTCGAGGTCTGAATGTTGTATTGCGTGTTATCGGGAGTCGTGCTGCAAGGATGGTTCGCACACAACGTGTAGAAGAGGTTGTCGGGGGTCCGGTTCTCCATGAAAACAATGATGATGTGCTGGAACCGTGAGATCTGAGCATGGGCAGGCAAAACCGCAAGCCCCAAAATAAGCAGGGAAATCCTCAACGCATTCTTCATATTGGTCGTTTACTTACTTGGGGAACTGGGGGCGGTCTTACAAATATTCATCGACTTATACACTATTCCGGGAGGGCAGTAAAGGCGAATTTAGCGCGCATCTAGGCCATGAATGGGGCTCCGGGGACGAGTATCGCTCGCGTCGGAAGTTACCCCGCATGGGGTGCTGGAAACATTCTTACTTCTTGATCGCCCGCACACTGTAATTAGCCGTGAACTGGTCGTTCGAGGTTAGCCCCAACTTCTCCACCGTCCGGCCCAGGATGTTCAGCAAAGGGCACACCGTTCTCCGGTAGATCCACCGCGCCGCATTGAAGTGAACAAACGAATCAACCGCGAGGTTAATGGTACGAATGACACTAGCCAAGCTATGGAGCTCAGGAACGATCTCCACATTCGCAAAGTCCGAAAGTAGCGTGCGCAAGCCCGGGCCCGTGAATCTCCAATATTCCCCTTCTGCAAAGCGCGGTGCGCACGCAGGTGCGCTCGCGATAAGAATTCCCCCCGGCTTCAGCGCCGCGTAAATTTCACGTACCGCTCTCGAAGGGTCGGGGAAATAATCTATGACCTGTGTCAGGATCACCAGGTCGAGCGAGCCCGTTGCAAACGGCAACCATTGCCCATCAGCCACAACGCTGACCAGATTAGTCTTCACGACATCGACCGCAATGTACCGCCCGGCATGCCCTTCGAAAAGCGGCCGATAGGGTTGGTATCTCCCGCCCACATCCATCACTGTAAGATTCTTCCCGAGCTGTTCTGCCCATTCTGAAAAAATAAGCCGGCGCGCGCGCAAAACGAGGTAGTTCGGATCCTTAAGCGATGGGCGCAGACGTTGTTCGGCTGTGCGCAGCAGTAGCCCCTCGCCGCACTCCTCGGCATCTTGTTCTTCTGCCGCGTTCACCGCTGATAAGAGTATGGGAATAATTCGTATATTGGAAGCTCGGCGAACGTGCAAGAAACCGACTGGACTCCGTTCTTCAAACTATTCATCACGAATTTCAGAGACTCTTCATGCCGCCGCCGTGCCTGGCAGGCGTAGGGACCTGATAGACGGGCGACTTGCCCAATGGAGGTTTTATGTCGGTAGTAACTATGCTGATGATTGCGGGTTGGGCCGCAACGTTTTCTTTTGTCGGAATTTCCGCCCTGCACGAGTCAGGCAAGCTGAATCGCATTCGCAGGCGCCTCGCACTGTGGTTGGACGCCTCGCTGGCCGAAGAAACCCGTATCTCAGCCAAGCGTCTCCCGGAGGGAGCAGTGAGCTATCAGTAGCTCAGAAGAAAAGCGAAACGCAGATTGACACGGAGTGTGCCCCAGGTGCGCACGCGTTCTAGGCGCGCTAACCTGGGCTCACAGTAATCGCCTGTCTCTACCGCGCTCCCACCGGCGCCGGGCTCCGCTTCTCCATCGGAACGAACTCGCGCGTCTCGTGTCCAATCCAGACCTGGCGCGGCCGCGCGATCTTCTGCTCTGGATCGCTCAGCAGCTCCTGCCATTGCGCCAGCCAGCCGCAGGTGCGCGGAATCGCGAACAGTACGGTAAACATCTCCGGCCGGAAGCCCATCGCCTGGTACATGATGCCTGAGTAGAAATCCACGTTCGGATAAAGCTTGCGCTGGATGAAGTATTCGTCCTGCAGCGCAATGCGTTCGAGTTCGAGCGCGATCTCCAGCTTCGGATTGTGCCCCGTGACCTCGAACACCCGGTCCGCCGTCCACTTGATGATCTTGGCGCGCGGATCGTAATTCTTGTAAATCCGGTGCCCGAAGCCCATCAGCTTGCACTTGCCGTCTTTGACTTTTGCGATGTAGGCGGGGATGTTTGCCTTCGTGCCGATCTCGTCGAGCATGCGCAGCACTTCTTCGTTCGCTCCGCCGTGCAGCGGGCCCGACAATGCCGCTGCCGCCGATGACGTCGCCAGGTAAGGATCCGCCAGCGAGCTGCCCACTGCGCGCATCGCGTTCGCGCTGCAATTCTGCTCATGGTCGGCGTGGAGAATGAACAGAATGTCGAGCGCCCGCGCAATCACTGGGTTCGCCGCATATTTCGGCTCGACCATCTTCCACAGCATGTTCATGAAGTTTTCGGGATAAGTCAGATCGTTGTCGGGATAGACGTAAGGGAAGCCGACGCTGTGCCGGTAAGACATCGCGGCAATGGATGGCACTTTGCCGATCAAGCGCTTGATCTGGTGCATCCGAATCACGGGGTCATGCACGTTGCGCGACTCGGGATAAACGCTGGAGAGCGCCGCCACCGTGCTCACGAACATCACCATCGGGTGGGCATCGTAGCGGAACCCTTCCATGAACTTCTTCGTGCTCTCGTGGAGCATTGTGTGGTGCGTAACCTCATACTCCCAGTCTTTGAGCTGTGTCTCCGTCGGCAATTCGCCGAAGAGCAGCAAATAGCAGACTTCAAGGAATGTGCAGTGCTCGGCCAGCACCTCGATGGGATAGCCGCGGTAGCGCAGTATTCCGCGGTCACCGTCGATATAGGTGATTGCGCTGCGGCAGGAGGCCGTATTCATGAAGGCGGGATCGTACGTCATGAGCCCGAAGTCTTCCGGCCCGGTCTTGATCTTACGGAGGTCCATCGCCCGGATCGTGCCCTTCTCGACGGGCAAGGTGTAGGTCTGCCCCGTGCGATTGTCTGTAATCGTCAGAGTGTTCTTATCGTCCGGCATCGCGGAACTCCTAGCATTTTGTGGTCGGGACGCAGAAATGCAGGCGGAGCAAGCGCCCGTGGCAGAGACAGTAGTCCCGGATGCACACCCGCGCGGTGAGCTACGTCACAGGGCGGTGTTCATCCCGCACCTGCTTATTATGCCATTAGAGACAAGTCGCAAGGGACAGGAGGCTTCAGTCGCGGGACTTTCACGCAGTTGCAGCGCAAGGGAACCCGGAATCCGGATAAGAATGACCGCTCGGCGTTGAAGCGTTAGCAGCCGCCTATTCGTTCGCCGCCTTGCGCGGCGGCCTCAGGCAGCGCGCAAAAACCGCCGACACCGCCGGAATATCGTCGTCCTTTAGCCGGATCGCGCTGCCCAGTTTCTTCAGCGCGCCATTAACCGCCGCTGGCTCCCCGTGCGTCAGGTCCAGCACCTTCTGCCACTCGCGCGCCACCGGAATCCGCTCATCCGTGTCCGCATCCTCGCAGAACTGGTCGGCCGCCTCGGGAGGCGTCCCGTATTCGTCGGCCACGTCTTCGTGAAAATAACCGCGCAAAAACGTGTGCAGCGCGGCAAAATTCTCCACCGTTATTTCCACCTTCGAAGGAACTTCATGCGGTTTCATCAGCGGCACTCCGGATAAGAAGTCAGAACATAGTACCGGTTCGCCCCGCCGTACTTTAACACTACCAGCGCGTGCGTGCACGGCCTCGAATGCACCTCGCCCCTGTTCATTGTGCGCCCGATGGCTTCGGTTCCATCGTAGTCGAGCACGAGGTTCGGGTGCCGGTCCTGCGCCAGCCAGTCGCGAATCTGCCCCTGCGACTGCGCGATCGCCGCGCCGACCACATGCTCTGCCGTCGTACGATCGGTATACGTCGACGCGCCGGTAATGTTTTCTTCGCGCCGCAGCCGCTGCCGCAGATCTTCTTCGCTCTGCCCAACGTGCTTCCGCAGAATGTGCCCGCCTGCGGCCTCGTCCTGGCCCAAATCGCGCGCCGGACCATCGAGCAGGTTTCTTACGGGCCTGGTCTGCTGACTGCCTGCGCCCGCGATTGCATCCGCTTCTTTCGACGCCGATGGCGGTTGACACGAAATCAGCACCAGGCAAGCGCCAGCCCACAAAGCGGAGCCGAGAGCCCAACGCCCAAAGCCCAGAGAGGCTTTCCGATTCTTCCAGATCCAATTCATTCGCTCTCATCCATCGCCGGTCGCTCCTCGCTTGCTGCCGCTGGCTGTGCGCTCCGGGTAAAGATTCAGGAATTGTGCTACTAAACAGGGAGTGCCGACAAGTCTGCTCGACTATCTCGACGGCTTCGAACGCTGGGGAAACGGCCCGGCTTTCGTCTATCCGCGCGGCTACCGCCATGAGCGTTGGAGCTACGCGCGCGTTTCGGCAACGGCCAATCAGTTTGCCCGCGAACTGGCCAAGCGCGGCATCGTTAAGGGCGACGCGGTGCTCTTGTGGTGCCCGAATTCCGCCGAATGGGTTGCCGCGTTTCTCGGCTGCGCATTTTCCGGCGTGATTGCCGTGCCGGTCGACGATGCCGCCGCGCCCGATTTTGCCCAGCGCATCAGCCGCCAGGTCCGCACCAAGCTCGCGTTTTGCCCGCGCGAACGCGCGTCGTACTTCGAACGGGAATCTATAGCTACCATCGATCCTGCCGATCTGTCAGCCGCTCTCGTCGATCATCCGTCAGACCGCTTTCGTCCCATCCCCATTCAACCTTCCGACACGCTGGAAATCGTCTTTACCTCCGGCACCACCGCCGAGCCGAAAGGCGTGGTCCTCACTCACGCCAACGTGGCTGGTAATCTCGCGCCGATTGCGGCCGAGATCGAAAAATATCGCAAGTACGAGAGATCCTTCCATCCCCTCCGCTTCCTCAACCTCCTCCCGCTCAGCCACGTCTTCGGACAATTTCTCGGAATCTTCCTGCCACCGCAACTCGGCGCGACCGTTGTCTTCGAAGACAGTTTCAATCCATCCGAGATCATCTCCACCATCCGCCGCGAGCGCGTCTCCGTCCTCATCGCCGTCCCCCGCGTCTTTGACTCGCTGAAGCAGAAGATCGAGCGCGACCTCGAAGACGCTGGCCAGAACGACGCCTTTGCCGCTGACTACGCCCGCGCCGCCAGCCAGCACTTCCTTCGCCGCTGGTGGACCTTCCGCCGCATTCGCCGCCAATTTGGATGGAAATTCCTGACTCTCATCAGCGGCGGCGCCGCGCTCGACCGCGACACAGAAGAGTTCTGGCATCGTCTCGGCTATGTCGTCGTGCAGGGTTACGGCCTTACCGAAACTACTTCGCTTATCAGCCTGAATCATCCTTTTCATACCAGCCGCGGCTCGATCGGCAAGGTCCTGCCCGGGCGAGAGCTGCGCCTTGCCGATGACGGCGAGATTCTCGTGCGTGGTAGCGGCGTCGCCAGCGGCTACTGGAACGGCCGCGAGCTCGTGCCCGTCACCGGCGAAGCGGGCTGGTACGGCACCGGCGATCTCGGCGCTCTCGACGCCGAAGGCAATCTCTTTTTCAGAGGCCGTAAGAAAGAAGTCATCGTCACTCCCGCTGGGATGAACATCTATCCCGAGGATTTGGAAAGCGCCCTGCGCGCGCAAAAAGAAGTCCGCGATGCAATCGTCGTCGGTACCGAGAGAAGCGGCAATGCAGAACCCTGCGCAGTAGTGATTCCACGAGAGCGAGACGCAGATGGGGCCACAGCCGCAACTAAAGGCGCCGTCGACGCCGCAAACGGAACCCTCGCCGAATTTCAGAAAATCCGCCAGTGGTATGTGTGGCCGGAAGACGACTTTCCGCGCACAACCACAGGCAAGCCGCGGCGCAACGTCATTCGCGATGCAGTCGCCGCAGCCACAAGCGGTCACAGCCCTGCCAGCAATGCCGCCGCCAGCCCCCTCGCAGAACTCGTCGCCAGGGTCACCGGCCGCCCCGCGCCGGACCTCGCTCCGGGCGCGGACCTCGATCGCGATCTCGGCTTAAGTTCGCTCGAACGCGTCGCGCTTCTGGGAGCGCTCGAAGACCGTTACCAGCTCGATCTGAGCGAGACAAAATTCTCAAGCGCCGCCACAGTTTCCGACATCGAGCAATTGCTGCGAACGAGACACGCAGCGAATACACAAGGCACGAGCGGCGCAGCGGATTTCCGCGAGCCTCGAGCTTTCCACTATCCGAGCTGGGCACTGCACTGGCCGGCCACCTGGCTCCGCCTTGCCGCGCACTACCTGCTCATGCGTCCCGCGGTCTTTCTCCTCGGATGGCCAAGTGTTATCGGCCGCGAAAATCTGCGAGGCGTAGACGGCCCGCTGCTCGTCATCTGCAACCATCTCGGCGACGTCGACGTTGGCTTCGTGCAGACGGTGCTCCCGCCGCGAATCCGCCACCGCATCGCAACCGCGACGGGTGGCGAAGCCCTCGAAGCCCTCCGTTCACCCGCGCCCGACCGCTCTTGGCCGGTGCGCGTTTATAACAAGCTGCAGTGGATCTCCGGCGTCACGCTGCTCAACCTGTTTCCGCTGCCGCGCGAGACCGGGTTCCGCAAGAGCTTTGCTTACGCGGGCGAGGCCGTAGATCGCGGTTACAGCATTCTGGTTTTCCCCGAAGGCCGCCACACCGAAGACGGCAAGCTGATGCCATTTCGCACCGGGATAGGCCTGTTAGCCAACAACCTGCGCATCCCAATCCTGCCGATGCGGATCGATGGATTATTCGAACTCAAGCGAGCAGGCAAAAAGTTCACGGCGCCAGGAAAGATTCAGATACACATCGGAAAGCCGGTAATCTTCGCCCCTGAAAGAGCCCCAGCGGAAATTGCCGGCTCTTTGCAGAAGATCGTGATGGAGTTATGAATTGGAGCCGTGACGCAAGTCAGCCCTAAGGGGTCAGCAATACCGGTCACCACTGACCGCTGACCCGTTTCTACCTCGTCCCCGCCGCGGCGCCCATCCCCTTTACACCCGCCAGCCGCCGCATCTCGCTGACCAGCCATTCGGTTTCCTGCTTGTCGCGCAGAGTCCGTCCGAGCGTCAATTTCTTCCCATCACGCGTCGTCATCTCAATGTCGTAATAAGGAGTGCCGTTTCCTCCACCCTGCTGCGCCGTAATCCTGTCAGTGATGTTGGCGATGTCCGGCAATTCAATTCTGCGGTTCGACCCGCTGCCAAGGTATCCCGACTGCACCGTCATGTAGCTGCCGATCACAACGCGCGTCGTGCCCAGCCATACCTTCACCGAAATGTACGTCAGCAGCACCCCGAATCCACCGAATGCGAGTGGAAATATGAATGGAGCGCGTGAGTGTGTGAGGAAATATCCGACGGTGCCAAAAATCGCGGCGAATAGAGTTGTGGAAAAGCCGAAGCTCTTGTTGCGCGCCGGCGGGAAATAGAACTCGGTGCCTTCCGCCACCGGCCGCACCAGAATGGTCGGTTGCTGCGGAGGCAGCGCGCCGCTCGCATGCCCGGCGAATGCTGGCTCGCTGGAGGCAACTTCCGCCGCAGATGGGCTCTGCGCGGTGCGAAAAACCGGAACCTCAAACGTATCGTGATAGTCGACACCCGGCACCGCGGCCATCGCTTCCAGCAGCCATAAGAATTCGTCCCGTGGCCCCAGCTTCTCTGTCGGCTGCGCGTCGAACGGAATATGGAACGCAACCGGAATCGTCGTTCCTGCTGGTCCCGCGCACAATTGCCCGGCGTTCAGCTCCGCGTCGTCGCGCCAGAGAATATTCTCGGTCGTCGTCGAACTATTGCCTGAACCGGTTGTGACGCGGTGCACGCACGATAGCCGCAGGCGCACTCCATGCTCAGGCGAGTGCGGAAACCGCGCCTGAATTGTGCCCTGCAGTTCGCGTCCGATCACGCCCGGAACGCTCGCCATTTCAAAGCAGGTCTTTCCGAACTCAATAAACCTGATCGTCTGCCGGATCGAGTACACCAGCAAGCAGATGCCGGCCGCCGGAAAAAGCAGAGCGAAAAAAGCCGCTGCGGGTTTTTGTTTCAGCGCTTGCGGGATCGCGAAGATCGCCACTGTCCACGAGATCAGGTTCCAGAAGATGGCAAAGACCCAGCTCATCACCATGTTGCCTTCGGTCCTGCTCTTCACCCGTCCGGCGGCCCAATCCTCGCGCCAGAGCCACGGCTCGGACGGGTGCTCGCCCTGCAGGTTGAGTTGCCGCGAATAGCTCTTGTTGCCGGCGATGGCGAGATACATCAGGCCGAATCCAACGCCGCTGAAGATCACGCCGAAGACCATGGGGTACAAGAAGGACTGGGTGCTGGTTGGAGCGACAAACTGGCGTATTGCCATCGAGAATGCGAACAGGCCAAAACCCGCAAAGGGCAGGCCAAACAGGCAAAGGATTACGAAACCGAACTTGCCGGACGCGCTGGAAAGAGCAGTATTCACGCCCCTATTCTGAGGCAGCCTGAAAAGGTGCGTAAGAGCCGGGAAGACAAGCAACTAAAGTAATCAGGAAGTGTTGACGACCTCTGACCTCTGACCTCTGACCTCTGACCTCTGACCTCTGACCTCTGACCTCTGACCTCTGACCTCCCTACCGCTCCCGCTTCGGCATGAAGATCCACTGCAGCACCGAGCTCACAATGCTCATCAGCACGGCGCCAATCAGCGCCGGAATGAATCCACGCACCTCAAATCCCTGCACGAACTGCGCCGCCAGCTCCAGCATCAAGGCATTGATCACGAACCAGAAAAGCCCGAGCGTGAGAATCGTGAGCGGAAAGGTAAGGATCTTCAGGATGAGGCCAAGAGTCGCGTTGACGAGCCCGATAACGAGCGCCGCGATCAACGCAGCTTTCGGGCCGCTCACGTAAATGCCGTGAACAACATGCGCGACAATCCACAGTGCCACTGCGCTTAGAATCCAATGGAGCAGAAGACGCACAGAAGACCTCCTTCAGCTGTCAGCTTTCAGTAAGATTTTGGTTGCCTGACGGCTGATGGCTGATGGCTGAGAGCTAACTATACAACGTGAACCCTCCTGACGATACCGCCGCTCACAAGACCAACGTCGCCCGCTTCCTCGACCGACTCGGCATTCAATATGAGCTTCGCGCCTATGAGGTCCACCCGGAGGATTTGGCGGCGGAAACGGTGGCGGCAAAGATCGGGATGCCGCCGGAGCAGGTCTTCAAAACCCTGGTCGCGCGTCCAGTCGGGAGCAAAGACTGGCGCGGAATCGTCATGGCAGTTGTCCCCGGCGACCAGGAGCTCGACCTGAAGGCCCTAGCCGCGGCAGCCGGCGAAAAGAAGATGGAACTCGTGCCAGTAAAAGAGCTACAGGCACTGACCGGCTACATCCGCGGAGGCGTAACGGCCCTCGCTGGTAAGCGCGAGTATCCAGTCTTCGTGGATGAGACGATTGAGCTGTTCGACGTCGTTTCGATCTCCGCCGGCATGCGCGGACTGCAGATCCTGCTGGCACCAGCAGATTATCTGCGCGCGACAAAGGGATCTGTCGCCGCGTTGGGACAGCCGAAGAATCACCTGCCATCGCACTAAGCTCCAGAGTCCGCCTAATCCATTCTCTCTCCATTGTCATCCTGTCTCTAACGACGCAGCAGCTGTCAAGGACTTTCAGGCAACACTTCACCATCGACACCGTGGGTTTTTGATGTTCGCGCCACTTTGTCTCGTGGAAAGGTTTTGGCTTTTGCCGACCAAGGCTCGTCTTTCTTAATCTCGCGGTGAACCGGCTACCGCCGGGCCTCACCAAGCATCTCTTCGGGACTTGCTCCCATGATTATTTCTTCAGACTCCCCACGCCCTCGGGGAGGCAAGCTGCCCACTCAAGCGCTCGGTCTCGACCAGCCGACCACAGAATGACTCGGGCTCGCCTGCACCATGGCCCTGACCAGCTGCGCGTACGTCCAGTCCTCGCGCAGCATCAGGTACAACCGCGTCGCCAGCTTCCGCGCCACCGCCACCTTGGCCAGCACTCGATTTTTCCGCGCCCCCAGCCGCCGATAGAATCGTCCCAGCTCCGCATCCTTCCGCACCGCACTCTGGCCCGCTTCCACCAGCAAGAAGCGCAGAAACGAACTGCCCTGCTTCGTGATCCGCCCCATCGGCTGCCTCCCGCCAGAAGAGTGCTCGCTCGGAATCAGTCCGAAGTAGCTCCCCACTTGCCGCCCCGATCCGAATCGCCCCGCCGGTCCCAGCGTCAGCACCATCGCCAACGCCGTCACCCGCCCCACTCCTGGATGCGTCATCAGTTTCACCGCCGGCGGCCGTCGTCCCCACTTCTTCTTCCACCCGCCGCCCGAGTTCCCCAATCTCCACATCCAGCCGATCAGGTATTAAACTGAAACCTGCTCGGATCCGCGCAGATCCGCGGCAAAGAATTCTTGCCGAGGTCTTCATGCCAGTTGCCACCCGCACCAACCCGCTGTCTTTCCTCACCGACCAGCTCAACGACCTCAAGGCGAAAGGCACGCACTTCAAACTGCGCGTCCTCGAGGACGAGCAGCGCCCCGTCTGTACCTTCGACGGCAAGAAGGTCATCAACCTCGCTTCGAACAATTACCTCGGTCTGACCACGCATCCCAAGCTGCGCGAAGCCGCTCTCGAAGCCACGCGCAAGTACGGAGTCGGTTCCGGCGCCGTGCGCACCATCGCGGGCACCATGCGCATTCACATGGAACTGGAAGAGAAGATCGCCCGCTTCAAGAATGTCGAGGCCTGCGTCGTCTTCCAGTCAGGATTCACCGCCAACGCCGGCACGGTCTCGGCATTCCTCAGTAAAGACGACTTCATCATCTCCGACCAACTGAATCACGCCTCGATCATCGATGGCGCACGACTTTCGCGCGCCAAAATTCTGGTCTTCAATCACAAAGACCTCGCCCACGCCGAGCAGCAACTCGCCAGCGTCAAAGACCAGCCCGGCCACAAGCTGATGATCACTGACGGCGTTTTCTCCATGGACGGCGACATTGGCGCGCTGCCCGGCCTCTGTGATCTTGCCGAAAAATACGGCGCGATCATGATGGTCGACGACGCCCACGCCTCCGGCGTGTTAGGAAAGCAGGGGCGCGGCACCGTCGATCATTTTGGCGTGCACGGACGCGTCGATATTCAGGTGGGCACGCTATCCAAGGCCATTGGCGCACTCGGCGGCTACGTCTGCGGCACGCGCGATCTCATCGATTTCCTCTATCACCGCGGACGCCCGTTCCTGTTCTCGACCTCGCATCCGCCGTCCGTCGCGGCAACTTGTATCGCCGCCTTCGATGTTCTTCAGAACGAGCCGCAGTGGATGGAGCAGCTCTGGGAGAACACCCGCTTCTGGAAAAAGGAACTAGGCATGCTCGGCTTCGACATCGGCGGTAAGACGACTCCAGCGAGCGAAACGCCGATCACGCCGATCATCATCGGCGACGGGCGCCTCACCATGGACTTCTCCCGCGAACTCTTCAAGGAAGGCATCTTCGGCACCGGCATCGCCTTCCCGACGGTCCCCGAAGGCAAAGCCCGCATCCGCACCATCGTGACCGCAACGCACACGAAAGAGGAGTTGCAGCAGGCGCTCGAGGTGCTGGCAAGAGTTGGGAAGAGGATGGGAATTCTGGGCTAGTTGGTGACGCTCCAGAAGGCGTCAACTACAGGGCATAAGCCTCACACAGGAATTGCAGCGTTCAATTCTTTGCTGTCCCGTCCTCCACGATCGCCTCCACAATCCCGTCAATCGTGTCGGTCACGCGCTTAGCAGGAAGGTTCAGGTTGTTCGACATGATCGAGAACACTACCTCCTGCCCCGATTCTGTCGTCGCGTATCCCGATAGAGCGCGCACCCCGCTCAAGGATCCGGTCTTCGCCTCCACGCGTCTCGCTAATCTCGGCGCGGTCAGACGCTCCGCGAGCGACCCGTCGACTCCCGCCACCGGAAAGCTCGCCTTATAAGCGCCGCCCCAGGGCTGCGACGCGGCATAGCGAAGCAGTTGCGCGATTGCCTGCGGCGTAACCAGATTCTGTCGTGACAAGCCCGACCCGTCGTAAAAAACATATTGATCGCTCGCCACGCCCGCCTGCGTCAGAAACTCGCGCAGCACTTCCAGCCCGCCTTCGACGGTACCTGCATTCCCGCGCTCGCGCCCCAGAAGCCGCAGCAGGATCTCCGCATGCAGGTTCTGGCTCACCTTGTTGATGACGCGCACATCATCCACCAGCGGCTTCGACTCATAACTCGCCAGCACGATCGGTTGGTCGCTCTTGACAGGACGCTCGGGCGGTCGCGCGCTATCCTCGCTGCCTCCATGCGACGGCGCGATCGCCGTTGCGGTAAACGTTGAAATACTCGCCAACTCGGTATGGTGCGTGCGTTCGTGCCCGTAAATGACAACTCCGCGTTTCTCGAGCAGTTGCCGGAACAGCCCGGCAGCGAAGGAAGCCGGCTCTTCGATGGCCAGCGCCTCGGTCGCACCCGGATCATCCAGCGGCACATTTCCCCAAAGCGTCACCACCGTCGATCCCGGCTCGCGATTGACGAAAAACTTCCGCCCCGTGCCCGCCGGTGTGGTCACGATGCGGTTGTCAATCCGGTAATAATCGGCAAAAGGATTGATGCTGACGAACGCCTTTTCCCCGGCCCGATCCGCCGGCAGAATCTTGACGAACACAACGTTGTCATTCACAGTCAGCGCCGAAACCGGCGCGCCGTCCGCCCACACCAGATCGTCCTGGCTCCAGCCTTCGCCGTAGCGCTCGAAAGCGAAATACGAATCGTCGCCAACCACGTCGCCGTCGACGAACTTCACACCCTTTTGCACAAGCGAATCGGCCAGTGACTCCAAAGCCTGAAGCGGATCGTCTGCCCGTTGTGTTTTCCCGTCATAGGGGAGCGCGCGCCCGGAAAGATTCGGATCGCCATGTCCGACCAGAACCAGGTCCCCGTTCAGCCGGCCATAGCGATCGAGCGTGCCAGTTGTTTCGACCGTGGTGCGGAACGTGTATTCGGGCCCAATCAGCGCCAGCGCCGCCGCGCTCGTAAAGAGCTTCGTGTTCGAAGCAGGCGTAAAGAGCTTGTCCGCATTTTGCGCATACAATGCCTCGCCGTTCGCCAGCGAGACCACTTCGATCCCCCAGAATCCGTGACCAAGGTCGGGGGCGTTGAGAATCGCCGAAATGCGCGATTGCAAGCGCTGAACGGCAGGCGACGCCGGAGTTGTGGCGGAGGCAGTTGCAGGCCGAGCCGCGGGAGATTCAATTTGCTTCGTCGGCGGCGCAGCTTCAGCCGCGGTCGTTGCGAAGCCCGGCCGCGCGGAGACAACCGCGGTCAGCGCGAGCACCATCGCCGCGTAGAAACGAAGTCTTGGTTGAGGCTGGTCCATCCGTGATGCCCGGAACGGCATTGTCCAGATTCTAACACCCGTAAAAATACGGTTAGCTTTAGAATAACTACGCTTAGAATTACTAAACAATGCGCGCGATTTTTCAGTGGAAGATCGGCACGCGCGTTCTCGAACTCGGACGCCGCACGCTGATCATGGGCATCGTGAACGTCACGCCCGACTCCTTCTCTGATGGCGGTCTCTTTATCGATGCTGCCAAAGCCGTCGCGCACGCCGAGCATCTGCTCGATGAAGGTGCTTCCATCATCGATATCGGCGGCGAATCCACGCGCCCGGGAACTGTCGTTTCGGGTTCGAGCGCTAGCCAAGCCGCACCACCAGTCACCGAAGAAGAAGAGCGCCAGCGCGTAGTGCCCGTGATTCGCGATCTGAAGAAGCGCCGGCCTGAAGCAGTCATCAGCGTTGACACTTACAAAGCGAGCGTCGCCCGAGCTGCCGTCGGCGAAGGCGCCGAGGTCGTCAACGATATCAGTGGCTTTCGTTGGGATCCGAAAATGGCCAAGACGCTCGCCGAGTTAAAAGTCGGAGCCGTGCTCATGCACACACGCGGCCGTCCGGAGGAGTGGAAGATGCTTCCCCCGATCGGCGACCCGGTTCTGCTCGTCAAGCGCGAGCTGCGCCAGTGGGCCGAGGCTGCAACTTTGGCCGCCATCAAGCGCGATCACCTCGTTCTCGATCCCGGGTTCGGCTTCGGCAAGCGCCTGGAAGAAAATTATCCGCTCCTGGCCCACTTCGCCGAACTTCAGCAAATGGGTTTTCCCCTGCTCGCCGGGGTCTCCCGCAAGTCTTTTATCGGACGAGCGCTCGCACGTGCGGGACAAGACGCGCCGGTCGAAAAGCGCCTGCACGGCACTCTAGCCGCGGAAGCATTGTTGATTCTCAAAGGAGCCCACATCATCAGGACGCACGACGTGGCCATCGCCTCCGAGGCAGCACAACTGGTAGATGCAATCGTGGCCAGTGGAGGCTAGCCAAGTTTGTAGCTTGTCATCCCGAGCCCGAGCGAAGCGAGTGGACGAGGGATCTGCAGTTTTCGCGGAAGAACGCGCCTTGGGTTTAACCTCTGACCTCGTTACCTCTGACCTCACGCCGTTGCCGCTGCTGCACCCGGCTTGAACGCCGGCAAGCGTATCTCAAACACCGCCCCGCCTTCAGGCCGGTTGAAGCACGTGATCTGTCCTTTGTGATCCTGCACCACACCGTAGGTCGCGCTTAAGCCGAGCCCGGTCCCCTTGCCGACCGGCTTTGTCGTGTAAAACGGATCGAACACGCGCCCCGGATTCTGCAGTCCGGGCCCGTTGTCGGCGAATTGCACAATTACGTCTTCGCCTTCCCGCCACACCGCAATCTGCAGCTTTCCGCCACCGATCTCCTGCAGCGCATCCACCGCGTTCTCCACGATCTGCACAAATGCCTGTAGCAGCTGGTTCGAATTGCCCAGCACCCGCGGAACGCTGTCCATGTTCTCGACGATCAGGTTGATATTCCGGTTCTCGAGTTTGAAGCCTTCCATCTGCACGGCGCGTTGCAGCAACGGCCTGATCTCGAGCGGAATTTTTTCTCCCGGTGTCTGCTGCGAAAAACTTAAGAGGTCGCTCACCAGTTCACGCGTACGTCGCGCCTGCTGGCCGATCTTCTGGGCGTTTGCCAGTTGCTCCATGGTCAGATTGCCGCTAGCAGCCATGCCCTCGCTGCTCTCCAGAATCGCCGAGAGCGGGTACTCCAGTTCGCTCGCCGCCAGCGCCACCAGCTCTCCCAACGATGCCAGTTTCGCCTGCAGGATCGCCCGCTCCTGCAGCCGTTCCAGGTTGTCGAAACTCTGCCGCGAGCGATTGAGCAGTTGCACCAGCCGCTGATCCAGCAGGTACTGCTTGAGAAATAGAAGGAGCGCGAGCATGGCCACGCCACCCATCGCCACGCCAAACCGCACCCGGCGCAGATACAGCGAGTCGTGACTCAGGAACAATGTGGCGTACCCCAAAACCGGCAGCGACAGCAGCGCCAACTGCGCGAACATCGGCACCATGGCTCCGCTGCGTTTTGAGACCATCGGCATCGGCGTTTTTTCGTCGATCAGCTGCCGCCCCACAAGCGTGACAACGAGGAAAACAAGCACCGACGCCAGAAAGGGTATGTCGTACACACCGCCCGTGTGATACGTTCCACGCGCGATCGCGGCATTCATCGCCTCGGAGGCGAAGGTATAGAGGCAGCTTCCCGCGAAAACGTAGCCATAGAGCTTGCGCCACGGGCCTGTGTTCGCGAAGTACGCGCTGGCCGCCAGCCCGACCAGCATCATCCCTTCGACCACGTAAAGCAGGTCCCACCGCAGTGTATACGTCGTGATGTTGGTAGCCAGATACTCGTCGGGAAAAACAAAAAACGCGTAAACGACAACCCACCACCCCAGCAGAATCAAGACGTTCAGGGTACTGATGAACCGCCCTTCATTTCCGTCCAGTTCGCTTGGTCGCAATACCACCGCCGCCATAATCGGCACGACATGCAGAAACAGAACAATGTCGCCGGGGAACGGGTCTGGCAGCGACCGATGCAGAATGAGTTCGTAGACCGCCCAGCAGCCCAGGTTGGCGAGCCACATGGCGAGGCTGGCGCTGATAAGTCCCCAGAACAGTCGGACGTGCCCGCGGCTGTCAATGCTGTTGAGCAGCGCGTAGTACATAGCCGCGCCAAGTACCGCGAGAGGAATCAGGTCCCCCATGGCGAGGCGGAAGCTGTTTCCATGGAAGACCAGGGGGGCCAGCGCGAAGGCCGCGAGCAGGGCTATGCCATAGACCACCGCCGATTTGGGACGAAGTGCCACCACTGCTATCTTAATGACTTGCAAACGTTATGTTTAGATCACGTCAGGATTACCCGTGGTTACTAAAGTCACCGGGCGCCGCCACTTCCGGTAGTGTGATAGAAATCACAATCTGATGTGATCGCCCCAACCACGGCCGCTCCCTTTCCGGCTGCTAGAATTTCGCTTATGCCATTCCCAGCAAACCGCTTACGCCGCCTGCGCCAGTCTGAAACATTGCGCTCGCTTGTCCGCGAGACCCGCCTCACGCCCGAGGCTTTTGTCTATCCGCTCTTCGTGTGTCCCGGCAAAGGCGTGCGCAAGGAAGTCCGCTCCATGCCCGGCGTTTTCAATTTGTCGGTAGATGAGGCCGTCAAGGAAGTCGCTGCTGCTCGCAGCTTGGGTGTCCTCTCGGTGATTCTCTTTGGCCTGCCCGAGACAAAGGACGAAGTCGCTACCGGTGCCTGGGCCGACGACGGCATCGTTCAGCAAGCGGCACGAGCCATCAAGAGTGAGGTTCGCGACGTCATCGTCATGGGCGACGTCTGCCTCTGCGAATACATGTCGCATGGCCATTGCGGAATCGTACGTCAGGCAGGCGCGCCACGTTTGCTCGGAGCGGCCGCCGCCGACAAAGCAGTCCCAAAGACCAAAGCGGTGGTAGTCAAAGATCGTAAGGCGCTGAACGCCGCCATGGACAAAGCAGCCCAGGCCGCAGCGCAACAGAAAAACGACAACTACGAAATCGTCAATGACGAGAGCCTCGAACTCCTTGCCCGCACTTCGGTTTCGCTGGCCCGCGCCGGAGTCGACATCATCGCTCCCTCCGACATGATGGACGGCCGCGTCGGCGCCATTCGCGCTGCCCTCGATAAGGCTGGCCTCGAGAACACTCCCATCCTCTCTTACGCCGCCAAATTTGCCTCCGGCTTCTACGGCCCGTTCCGCGAAGCTGCCGACTCGACGCCGCAATTCGGCGACCGCCGCTCTTACCAGATGGATCCGGCCAATATTCGTGAGGCGATGCGCGAGATAGCCCTCGACATCGAAGAAGGCGCGGACATGATCATGGTCAAACCCGCGCTACCTTATCTCGACGTGATTGCCGCCGCCCGCGACCGTTTCGATCCGCCGCTCGCCGCTTACCAGGTCTCGGGCGAGTTCGCCATGATCGAAGCTGCCGCGCGCAACAATTGGATCGATCGCGATCGCGTGATGATGGAATCGCTGCTGAGCATCCGGCGGGCGGGCGCGAGCATGATCTTGACTTACTTTGCGAAGGACGCGGCGAAGTTGCTGGGGTAGGATTCTTAGCTCTCAGCTATCAGCTATCAGTTCTCAGCTTCTGACTTTCGGCTCTCGGAGGGGCGTCGCAAAAGACTGCTTCGAGCGGGCTTGGCGCTTCGCTTTGTATTCTCCTAAAAATAAATTTTGCGGAAATCGGCACTGCGGCGGCTATTTATATCGACGAACGTAAGCTGCTGGATGGGCGGGAGTTGTGGGTGTTGAAATTTTGCCGACATTTTGGCTTGCTGGAACCTCGATGGAGAATACGCGCTTATTCCACAATGACTTGCATTCGGCATTGCGCTTATTTTGTTTCGCTAGCATGCCTTGTCAAGAACTGGGGCGGTATTAAGTTAGTGGTAAACATGCGGCTGGTCCTCGCTTCAAGTCCAATGTTTCACCGCACATAAACCCGAGCTCTGACTCTGAGGGCTTACTGCGAAAATTGGCGGTTTCTTGATAACCAAAACGTAAATACCCTGGAGGAGGTCTGCGGCGGGGCGTTTCGGGCGTTTACCTCATTTGCGGTATGTCACAAAGGTTCGCTTGGCCTTCGCCCGAAAATATTTTTCCCGGAAAAGTGGTTTTCGCGAGGTTGAAAAAGTGGAGCGCCAGTAAGTCAGCGGCTTACAAGAGCTTGAGTTTGCGGCCGAGATGACGGACCGGCTAATATCATAACAGGGCTGTCAAGAGTGTAACTAGAAATATGTATTTATCATTTTGTACGGTCATTAATATATTCAATACGAATATACCGTACGCGCAGAAGCGGGCAAACATATGGTCCTGCTGTATAGTTGTTGCCGTGAACAAGGAGTTCTCTCGAAAAATACTGTTCGTGTTGCTCGTTAGCGCGTTGTGCTGCGGTTGTAACGCGCAACAACCGTCGCAGCCACTTAAATTGCCTTCTGGCCGGGTTGTGAGAGTTCTGGGGGAGGGGCCGATTAACTTCTCGAAGGGGCCTCCCGCGCTCATGTTGAAATATGAAACCAGCCTGCAGGTAGCTGATGCCGAAAAGTTGCGGAGCGAAGCGGATGAGGTTTTTGGCATCCTAAAGATTGATGCCGCAAAAGGAAACTTCACGTTAGTGATTGTCAGTGCAAACGAGAAACCCAGCGGGATGATCTTCAAAAGTTCCCAAGGCTACAACTTCGTTTACGAAAAACGTGCGGACGGCCAGTGGCGTTGTCTTGACGACGACAAGCGCAATATCAATGAGTGAAATTGCCTGATTACAGCAGTTATCATCTGGTTGGCGGTCGGAGATGCCGAAAATGCAAAAACTTATACTGGTGTATTTGATGATTGCGGCCATGACTTCGGCGGTGGTTGCGCAGGTCAACAAAGCGGAGAGGCCAGCCGCTCCATCACTCGAATTGGCCGTAAGGACCGATCAGCAAACCTACCGGATGTCGGACAAGATCAGATTGGAGACTCGGCTTCTGAATACCGGAAACGAGGACGTGTACATCTGGGAATGGGACTTGTGTTGGAATCCAGCCCGAGGACTATCCATGTACTTTACTACGTCGGACGGATCACCTGCCCATGGAGACTTCTTCTTTGACTGTGTACCTCCTCCACCCAAAGAAGGTAATGTGTACGCCTTCATTAAGCTGGAACCGGGGCGGTTTTATGGTGTCGCGGACGAAATCAAGGTGACCGATGTGGTAAGCAAACCGGGTGAGTATGACATAGGCGTCACCTACAACAGTTTCGTGTCACGCAGCTTCATCAAAGAGTCTTTCAAGCACGATCCGATTGCAAAGTTGCCGCTTTGGACTATGGAGCAACCAACTATAACGGCTCCTCGCGTACACATTGTCGTTAAGCCCTGAGCGTAGCTGTTGAAATATCGCGATAGCACTCATTGAGGGTCGATGAGTCAAATCGCCCGATTTCAACATCTATGGACATTTCGGAGCGACCACGCCTAGGTCACGACGATCACATCTCCACAGATACAAGCACTTCGCTGAGCGGACCTTCACTATCTCAACCGCCGGATCGCAAGTTTCCATGACCTTTCCGAACACCGTGATCTCATGGCTTGGTACGTCCACCTTTGGAGGAAGGCTGCCGTTGCGTTCTTCATCCGTTAAGCATGCGCAATCCTTCGTGTGGTCAAGTGGAAGTAGTTCAAACTTGTATCGAAGAGAATATGAAGTTAGGTCGGCAGTGCAGCCAGAACACTCGAATTGGGATCGTTGAGCACTTTGGATTGCGATCTGTGCCAACATGGGGTGGCCGCTGACCAGAGAGACCGATCCCAGCGTTCCGTCTGGGCGTATGCGCAGTGTCAACTCCACTTCACCGTTGATTCGAGCTTGTCGCGCTAGTGGAGGATAAATAGTGGAGATAGCTTTGTAAACACAACGTGGGCTGCTTGGGTGTCCTTGTTGTCCGCGATTTGTCCTGACGAATGTCGAATCAGATAGAGAGAAAGGAGGGCAAGAATCAGAACACATTCCGCTCTCGATCTGCGGGCCACGCATGAAGTTTAGATCAAGAAACCCTGTTAATCCACTTGATGGGGGAGGTTGGTGTAACATCCCGGTTACGCTCAAAATCCCTCAGCAAGAATTTGGGTCGCCACCACTCCGCGTCAACCATGACTGGGTTTCGGGTAGTTTGGAGGTTCGACGCTCCAGCAACTCAGCTCTGCACCGCAACCGTGTTTCCTCACATGGGCGTCAAGTGATTTGAAGATATTCAGATGCTTCGCTGTACCCGGCTCGGAGTCTCTGTACGCATTCAAGAGGTCTTCTCGTATCTCGCAGCGAGTTGAGGGAGGCATTACCTTCACACTCCGCTTACTGATTTTCTGACCCGGTCTGTGCCCTTTGCTCATTTGTGCGGACATTTTAAGGATAAGCCTCGCTGTCAATTTCAGGGGGTCAACTGTCGTAATATCGCGTTATCACTCATCGACCCACGAAGAGGCGAAGAAACGGTGCACACTTGTGACATCCGGGTTTGCGTCGCCCGAGCGCTACAATCTTGGATCAGCGGAGTTCTATGGCCATGATGGGATGGAAATCGGT
>Ga0335083_10000171_pt1 | contig 111495 bp, 105 predicted proteins | sample Lox_Sample_42_FD_206716 | JGI IMG/M metagenome (GOLD analysis project Ga0335083, IMG submission 206716) | Soil microbial communities from Loxahatchee National Wildlife Refuge, Florida, United States - Lox_Sample_4.2 | ecosystem: Environmental > Terrestrial > Soil > Wetlands | place: USA...
ATCCGCGAGTACGACAAAGCCGGACTTACCGTCAGTCCGGCCGATGTCCTGGCAAAGTTGCAGTCTGGCGACAGCGCCTGGGAAAGCATGGTTCCCGCCAGAGCTGCGCAATTAATCAAAGAGAAGAACTTCTTCGGATACCCGCGAACGACTGCCGCGGATTGATGTGTTTCGCTGGTAACGTTGACGTTAGTGCATCATCGGGACCATCGGCTGATCGCTTTTCTTATTCAGGTTGTTGATCAGCGCCGGCGGCTCTTTGCCTTTGCCTTCGGTCATCCAATCCAGCCTCGCCTTCAATTCCGACTTACTTATCTCGCCCAGAACCTTCGCCGCCACGTGCCCGTCACTATCCACAAAAAGTGTTGCGGGCAGCGCTTCTCCGAGGCCCAGTTTCTTCATCTCGTCGGTGTTGCCGAGAAGGATGGGGAACGACATCTTCTGTTGGTCGGCAAATCCCGGAATCTTGCCGCGCGTTGTCTCATCGTCGAGGGAAACAGCGACCACCTGCAAATGGTCGCTGCCATAATGCTTCGCCGCATCGGAGAACAGCGGCATTTCATGCTTGCACGGACCGCACCATGTCGCCCAGAAGTTCACCACTACAATCTTGCCGCGATAGTCAGCGAGGCTGTGCTGCTGCCCTTGCAGGTCAGGCAACGACAGCGCAACCTGCTCCGAAGATGGGCCTCCCGCGACGGCGCTCAACGGCAACAGCATGGCAAGCCACAAGACCAACCGAATGCGATTCATAACCAAGCTCTCATCAGAAATGCTTTGAAAATCCAAATAGCAGGAAATAGTCTGCGAACGCCGCATCGCCCGCGCCGCCGGTCAGTTGATCGGGCACGCTGCGCTTGCGATTGCGCTGAACCGCAACCGGCAGGTTGAAGGTCCATGTGCAACGATTGCGTTCGTACTGAAATCCTGGCTCAACGGACAAGGCATAACCCGGGCGCCGGAAGCCGAGGCTGCCGCCGATCAGGTCTTTCACCTTCACGCCTTCGTAGCGCAGGCCAACCTTGTACGCTAGCCCGCGAATCTTCGGAAACGGACGTGCCACGCCACCATCCACCAGGTACTGGTCGGGAATCGACATGTATTGCGTCAGAGGATTCACCTTCAACGCAACGCCGGCTAACGACGCGTTCGGTGTGTAGTCCTGCTCCTGCGGTGTGATCTCATAAGATCCCGAGATGTACAGCACCGATCGCTTCACCGCCTGGTAAGCCTGTGTTCCGAAAGTAATGCCGTAACCACCCTGCCCCGGCTGGATCGACGAATCCACGAACACCGTCTGCGGTCCCTTCACGGTTTCGACGGTATCCGTCGCGCTCGCATCTCCGGAAGGGAAGACCACGCCATACGAGAACGCAATGTTGTGCGGGCGCTCGGTCGGCGGACGCAGCAGCCAGAATTGCGCCGACACGCCGATGTCGCCGATGCCGTTGCTGTTCGACACCTGATCGGGTGCGCCGGGGATGTGCAGCAGCGTCTGGAACAACTGGTGATCGTACGTGCGCGTCGCGTTCAACACCGGCACGCTGACCGACAAACTCCAGCGCCGGCTGATGTCGTACGTCAGCGAGACGTCAAACAGGTTAATCGAGTTAACGACCTCGGTGCCTTGCTGTTCGCGCTGCACCTGCTCGGTCGTGCCAACGAAATGACGATGAGAATACTGGTGGCGATAGCCCATCGTGATCGACCAGTGATGGGCCGAGAACGGCCCGTTGTCACTGTCGTCGCCGGAGGAAGTTGCACTCTCGCCGTTGGAACTGCTGCACAGGGCGCCAATCACGGGCGCGCTTGATCTTGCGGCCACTCAACCCTGAGCGAAAGCTTTCGGCGTGTTCGCCAGAAAGCCCAAGGTCGCGGCCGCAATGGCCAGACACAGTAGATTGCGCTGCATCGATCCTCAACCCCCAAAATCATCGAGTGCAGCGAAGTCTATTGGCCAGAGACTCACGTCACAATAATGGATTCATACTACTGGCGCGTCATTTCACCGTCAGGACATCCCACGTTACGCCTTCTTTTGGTCTATCGTTCGGCTTACGCTTCCGCAGCAACGCGGCCGCACGAAAACCTGAAGTGACTCCTTATTCCGGCAATGCCGCTTGCGGGCCCGGTTGACCTTGCCGCGGCACTACCAGGTACTCGACATAGTCGCGAAGTTTGTCGCGATGGGCATCGCGGTAACTCGGATAATCCTGTGCGATTCCGGCATCGGCACGCTGTAGCAGAATGTAGGGTTCAAGGAATCCGCGACTGCGGAGCTCCTGCAATTTCGCGATCTGCGGATCAACCTGCGCCGGTTTTTTCTTCGACGTTATCTCGTCGTAGACCGTCAGCACCATGGTGAACGCATCCATCTCTTCCGCGAGACTGTGCCTGTAGGCCTTTTCGTTTGAATAGTGCTTCTGGAACTCGCCTTCATTTTTCCAGAGCACGTGCTTCATCGGATAAGTAATCCACGCCGCTCCCGCCGGATCGACATCTTTGCCCTTCTTGTCGCCGCCCAGTGAATTGGGATCGATGGTGATGGTTGCGCCGCCCTTACCGTTATCCTCCACTTTGCTGGGCGGCACGATTCGCGGCGCCACCAACTGCATGCCGCGCAGGTTAGCCCATTGGATCAGTCCGGCCCACGAATGCTGGTTGTAGGGTTCGGCGACCACGGCATCGAGAAATTTTGATTTGGCCTGTTCCCACTTCTGCTGCTTGATCAGCGCATCACCCCAATAGCGGTAAGCGGTCTCGGCGTTCGGCTCGATGGCTATCGCCTGCTCGAACCACGTTCCAGCTTCGTCGTAATGTCCGCTGGCGAAATCGGAATCGCCGATGAAAAGAGCCGCATGATAATTCTTCGGATCGAGCGCGAGCGCCTTCTGATACTGCACAATCGCACTTGCGTAGTCACCCTTGACGTATGCCGCTTCCCCGGCTTGCATCGCCGTATCCGCATCGCTGCGATCCGAGAACGAAGCCCAGCTGCCGTCATCGGGAATCTCGTTGATGAGGATCATGAGGCTGCTCTTGTCTCCCAGATCGCGGGCTTTCGTCAGGGTCTGCTTGGCCTGAATGCGTATTTTCTTTTTCTCATCGGCGCCAGACATCGTCGCCGCGCTCATCAGCAAGGTCATGCCATAGCGCTCTTCGAGCAGGTAGTCGTCCGGCTTCTCTTTGGCGAGTTGAGCGTAGAGCGGCATGGCTTCCGTCGCATGGCCAAGCTGGTACAGCGTGTCAGCCTGCTTGCGGCGCGACTCGAAATCCTTTGGCTGGTCCGATGCGGTTTGTGCCCAGCCCGCGACTGCGAACATCGACAACAGCAACCACGGCACGCAGTGTTTCATCAGCGCCCCCCTGCTTCTTCGAACGCATAGACACAGGCAGCTTGCAAATTTACTCCATGCGGGTGGAAAAATTACGTCCGCGCGGCATTTTTCCCGCCCTGGTGAATCCCGTTTGGGAACCGCCCACGTTGTACAATTTTCCAGATGGCACTCACGACCGAATCCGTGTGGGATAAGCTCCACAACTGTTATGACCCCGAGATTCCTCTGAACGTGGTCGATCTCGGCCTCATCTACAACGTCCAGATCGAAAACGAGGGCGACGTCGTCGTCGAAATGACGCTCACCGCTCAGGGCTGCCCGTCGCACACCGAGATCAGCCGCGACATCCGCCAGACCATCCTCAGCGTGCCCGGCGTGAATACCTGCAAGATCAACGTCGTCTGGGACCCACCGTGGACCCCGGAGCGCATCAGCAAGGAAGGCCGCCAAAAGCTCGGTATCGAAGACGAGTAACGATCGATTTCCTGGTCAATCTGCCTCGTTCCTCACCATCTGATTTGTGCTGGCCTTGTGCGCGGCGTGAGCGGAATGAGCGAGTTCATTGGTGTAGAATAAGCACGTCGGGACGTGGCTCAGCCTGGTAGAGCACTCGCTTGGGGTGCGAGGGGTCGGCAGTTCAAATCTGCCCGTCCCGACCATTCTTCATTTTTCACTCTTTGAAAGATGAGATCGAACGGCTTTCTGTATGACGGATAGACACTTACCTCGTCTATAGCGCAGTTCAAAAGTACTAATTTCAGCAAACGGGCTTGTTCGGTCGAATTCTGCGTAAGGTATAGAAAATGCGCCTTGTTCGCGAGTTCTAAAATCTTTTTCGCATCCAGCAGTCGATCACCGTTGTTTGCTTCCTTCAAGCCATCGAGTGCCATTTGAATCTGTTGTTCTTCGTTGCGCCATGCGTTCATCCGTCGTTGCCAGAAATCTTCCGTGATGTTGCCGCTGAGTTTGTCGTCATACGCCTTATCCATCATCACGCGGACGTTAGCAAGGCGTTGCTCCAATCGAGTACGTTGAGCCTCACTGTCCCGGTGCGAGCGCTCCTGATGACGTAATAACGAGTTCTCGATGCGCTTCAGCACGTCATCGGGAATGTAGATTGCCTTGAGAATCTCGCCGAGTCTTTCGGAAACCTCCGATTCGGTAAACCTCGGGGTGTCGCATTTTCCCCGGTATCCGCTGCAACGGTAATAGACGTATTTGTCCTTTTTCTTCTCCGTGGTCATGGTGCAATTATCGTGAGCACATGTGAGCAGACCTCGGAAAGCAATTTCGTGCTTTCCGTATTTTCCGCGATTGTGCTGTTGCAAGGCCTGTTGCACCCGTTGGAATAGATCATCCGAGATCAATGTTTCCACGTTCGTTCGGGGACATATTGCAGCGCGCCCGCCCTTGAACTTGGAGCGGTGCAACTGCGGTATGACTTCGCCTCTTCGCGCAGTTCGCTGGCCCTCGACTAAGGATTTCTGCTCGGGTCGTGTTTTGCATCCTTGGCCTTTTTGAAAAGTCGTGTTTCACTCACTCGGCAAGGCTATTCCTATGGCTGGTGCCCGTGTCGTGGATTTCAACTGATCAATCTCACCTATAGTTTTGGCCCAATCGTTCTGATCTTTTTTCGTTTCAATGGGGAGCGAGAGGTCCGAATAAAAATCCAGAAGATTGGCGCGTAGCTCCGCCGACGTCAGATCGAACTTTCGGACCGACAACTGGGCCAGCAGTTTGGCGTAGATTTCGTCCGTGAGGGTGTATTCCGCGGCTTTGGTCGGGTTGCCGCTGTCGAGATCGTAATTCGGGATAACCAGGGCGTTAGCACGCACCTGTTCGAGAAGACCCCGGTACTGATCGACCGTCGCGTTGATGCTCTTGATGTACAGGTCTTCGGTTTGCGGAGTCGGGTTGTTGAATGCCAGCCCTTTGAAGGGTCCAACTTTCGGCATGAACTGTAGCAGCGTCGACAAGAAGCGCGTGCCAACGCCGGGCTTGACGTAATCTTTTCCCCATTGTTTCTCATAGGCTGAGCGAGAAAGGCGATACAGAAATTTCTTCTTGGCGAAATTGGGCGTCTCTCGCATCAAGTTTTTCTTGTGAGTTTGCAGAGCAACTTCAGTCATTCGGGGAATCAGCCGGCTGACCGCGAAGCGATACGAACCCACTGCCAGATCTTCGTGGGTGAGCACGTCTTTCAATTCCACTCCATACACCATCGGAAAGACTCGCTCCAGCAGCGGCTTGGACACCTGGAACCCGATAAAATTGTGATATTGCTCCGACGCATAGCGATTCTTCGCCACCTGAACAGTGTCGAATCCAAACTCGGTTTTCAGATGCGCTGTCTTGTCCTCTGCATAGCGAACTGATTTGCCATACTTCGCTCTAAGCCTGGGATATTCGATGGCGACAGACAGGTTCACGGCACGATGACCGGTGATGTCGGCGGCATAGTGCGACAAAGCCCCTAAGGCGAAGGCATACTCATCGGCGTCCTGGCTTTCGAGCAGCAACTCATGGACGAAATCTCCGCTGCGGACGTAATGAACGAGGTCGCTGAACTCTTCGCTGCCGAATGGATAATAGCCGAGATCCTGAATGACGGCGCCGCCATAAGCATAGGAATGGGCTTCCTGAAGCTGGACTTGCGACAAGGTTGGAAATCGCTTGAGTAGCAGAGGTTGGATTTCATCCGTCCAGAGCAAATCGACGATCTCTTCGTGGGTCAGCACGGAGTACGCGGACGAACCACCGCTGCACAGCAGCACAACGAGAAGAACCGCCGCCGCACGAAATGTAAACAGGCGCCAACCTGGTGCCATGGCGCCTGACAATCTCTGCGTACGTTGCATTAGAGCCGACCGAGAATGAGCAGGACGACAACGATGACCAATGCGAGACCTAGTCCTCCCGTCGGGGCATAGCCCCAGTCCCTGCTGTGCGACCATCTGGGCAGGGCACCGCAGAGCGCTAAAACCAAAACCACAATCAAGATCGTTCCCAGCATAATTTTTCCTCCTTGTGAGACTTAAGAGCGGCGCAGCCCCTCGCGGAACCGCGTCGCCGGTTTCAATTCGAAATGCTGATCGCAAGTCCAACGCCCGGATATCGGGTGTCAAACAGGTAGTAGCCGTTGTCGACGTAGCCGACGTAAACATCGTCGGTGTCGTACCAGTTACCTGCCCACGAGTTTGGCCATGGATCGACGAGACTCATCCAGTAACCCTGATACTGGAATCGGGGATACCCTCCAACGGTCTGGAACGGCAAGCCGTAGATCCGGAAACCGTGTTCGGGACCGAAGTATCCGCGAAAGCGATCGTCGGGAATGCGATAACCGTTGTAACCGCCGCGTTGCTGCCAGGTGCGATGGTCCGACTGCCAACTGCCGGTGCGATGCTGCTGGAAAGCAGCCTGCTGAACATGCTGCTGTTGCTGAGTCGGATGCGGACTTGCGTGCGCCTGCTGTGGTCGCTTGTTCTGCTCGGGCCGTTGCTGTTGAGCCTGTTGCGGTTGCACTTTCTGGGTCTGCGGTTGGTGCTGTTTCTGGACTTGCTGTTGCTGCTTGTCCTGATTGTGCTGCGGTTGTTGCCTCGCCTGCTGTGGCGCCTTGGTTTGATCCGGCTTCGGCTGTTGCTTGGCCTGCTGTGGTTGCTTGTTCTGCTCGGGTCGTTGGGCCTGTTGGGCGTGTTGTGGTTGTTGTTGCTTCGGAGCCGGCTGCGCGTGTTCCTGTTGTGGCTTGGCTGCGCGTTGCTGCTCCGGCTTGGCTTCGTCTTGTTTCTCGGGCCGCTGCTCCTGCCGTGCGTAGGCGGGAGTAGCGATAGCGAGAATCAAGAACGCGATCGCGGTGCTGGTAATTCCAAGTGTTCTCATAAAATGTCGCCTTTTTACGATGTTATGTGCGCTGGTCCTAGCGCAAGCTTCCTGTCGTGGTGTTGACCGGACCGCCGATAGCGTCGCCGGATACCACCAATTCGACTCTACGGTTCTGTTGCCGTCCGGCGGAGTTATCGTTGGAGGCTACAGGAAGCGTATTGCCAAAACCCTGGGACGTGACGGAATCGATCGAAACCCCTTGCTGCACCAGATAGTCACGCACCGAACTGGCGCGGTTTTCGGAAAGCTTCTGGTTCATGTCATCGCCGCCGACATTGTCCGTGTAGCCGCCAACTGCGATATTGAGGCCGGGATACGCCAAGAGAATGCCGGCGACCTTCGCCAGTTTCTCCCGCGCACCTGGTTTCAGGGTGTATTTGCCGGTGTCGAACAATACGTCGGACATGCTGACAATGAGGCCGCGAGCGCTGTCGCGGGTCTGAAGAATCGAGTTCAACTGCTCAGACAGTTTCGTGCGCATGGCCGCTTTGTCGTTTTCCGCTTGTTGTGCATTCTGCTCCGCGCGCATGGCCGCGATACGAGACTGATCGGCGTCGGACTGCGCGGAGGCTAATGCAGCGGCCGATGTTGCCTGGCTATCGGCCAGGTCTGACTTGGCGTTCGCCGCGTCGGCCTCTGCTCGAACGGTCGCTGCCTGGGCATTCGCGGTGTCTGATTGCGCCTGTTCCTTCTTTCGGTTCGCTTCGTCGACTTGCGCCTGCGATCTTGCCTGGGCATCGGCTGAGTTTTGCCGTTCGTTTGCCAGGCGTTCCTCATTCATGTCCTTAACTGCGATTGCGCGGGCATCTTCGGCGGTCTGTACCACTTCGCGCGAGACGGCGATCAAGGCTTTCTTGTCGAAGCCTTTATCCATCGCCTCGCCATCGGCGGTCTTCATCAACTGCTCCGCATGCTGATAGCTGTCGCTGGCATATGTCTTGGCGCCCTCTGATCTTGCAATCCGCATCGCATTTCGCGCTTCGAAAAACTCCAACGGCAGTTTGTCAGTTACGATCACCGGATCGAGCCGGTAGCCGGTTGGAAGATAGCCACCTCGTTCCATCAGTTCGTACTTCGCATCTACCGTCTCGACCGTGCCCTTGGTATCGAGGCGAACGGAGTTCTCGATCACGACGACGTTACTGGGCTGGCGAACGGCGTAATAGGGTTCCGCGGTTACGACCAGCGCGAATGCCTGAAGGTCGGTGGTCACATCGAGCTTGCTGCGATGGTTGTCGCCCACAATCACCTCGCCCAGGTTCACTGCGCGACCTTCGGGAGAAATAGCCCATAAGATGTAGGTAAGGTACTCAGCTCCGAAAGTAGTGGGCTTTTCCAGATTCGCAAATTCCACTTCGATTTCGATGTAGCCCTTCTTGCTTTCCACTTTGGCTTGGCCGTGGGCGGCAGGCATCAGATCGGTGCCCAGGAAATCCAGCTTGGAAGCTCCGCTGCGATGTTTGTAATTCACTGCCTGAACACTGCGGCTGATTACGGTCACCCGGAAAGTGGGAGTCGGACTGATTTGCTCGACGGTCGTAGTAGTGGCGATGGTTTGCGAATTGGTTTGAGCAAATGCGCTCAGACTGAGGGCGATTGCGGCTGCTAATAAGAACTTGATCTTCACAGTATTTTCCTTGGGCAGATATCTGCCGTATTACGTTGTAACGATTTCGTTGGAACGCCGAACCTGCTGGTTTCGTTTCGACGCTCATCCCTTACCGATGCGGATCCCGGAGATCGAATGGAAGAGCCCGAAGACATTCAGGAGCCAGAGAACGACAGCGATGACTACGATGCCATTCAAAATTGACTTGATGGATCCCTGCATCGGAATGAAGCGATTCACCAGCCACAAGAGCACTCCCACCACGATCAGTACTTCGATTACCTGGAGCAAAGGCATTTTGATCCTTCTTTTTGTGGGCCAACGTTTCCCATCCACCTGGAGGAGTTGGCCTGATGGCAGGGTTCGAAGATTAAGTTCGAACCGTATTCGCCGCCGTTAGGCGGCAGGCACGCGGATGAGGAGCGCTGGTTGGTTGGATGAGGTGGTTCGATTGAATCGGGCCGCGATGGGCCTCCGCGCTTCGTGGCACCCGAGGCACCGATCTGGTACCCGGGTGCACCGCGCGTTTGAGTTAGCTGATTACCTACCCGCTTCCGCGATGGCCTGCGCTTTTGCGCCTCTGACAGCGCTGAGGAAGGATTCAGCGGAGGCTGGTGCCTCGACCTTACCGGTCAAAGTTGCACGGGTGGACACATGGCGTCCGTAAATCGCCTGCATGGAATCGTTGTCGCGGCGAATCGATGCGCCCGACAACGTGAGTCCTGCGAAAGCTCCCTTGGCGCGAGAGTAGGTTAGAACTTCAGTCTCGAGTTTCCAGTCGGTGTCGGCGGAAGCATGGCGTCCCACCGGTCCGGCGGCTGCAGAAGCATCGGCCCCCAGTTGGAACTTGCTGGCCAACAGATGCTGCATGCCTTTGTCATTCTGGATGATCATGACCAGGTCCACGCCCTCGACGCCGATCTGCAATCCCCAGCTGCCGCCAGTGATGGCGAAGAAAGCCGGCGCGCTCCATCCGGTTGCGGTTCGGCACGTCGCAACGCCTCTGCCGTTCTCCGCTCCGAACACGAAACCACCCTTGATCATATGCGGTACGACAGCCACGCATTTGGCGTGTTCCAGCACTTCTTCGGGAATTCCGTTATCCGGGGCAGCCATGATCTCATGCAGGACTTTGCCTGCATTTTCGAGCCGATCAGTCGATGATTCGCGATTCGACTCTGCCAAGCCCACATTCGCCAGACTGAGTAAAGTAACCAACAAAATAAGCTTTTTCAATTTTCTCACCCTTTTTCTGCTGTCCCTGCACAGTCCCGGCTGCTTTGTTGCATTCGTAACGCACAAGGTACTTCTTAACCATACCGAGGTGCGAGCAGCTCGTCTGAGCAATACAGCTCAAGGTGGGCTATACTGGCCGAACCTCGGGTGAGGAATCTGATGGCCATTGCGAAACGAGCCCTCGCTGGGAAATCAAAGACGATCGAATTTGAGGGGAACAACCCTTCCGGTTCCCGTTTTTTTCTCAATAAACTGGTCGAGGGTAAGGTCGGCCAGGAATATCAAAAGGACGAACCTGTTTTCGCCCAGGGCGATATAGCAGATGCCGTGTTTTACATCGAAAGCGGAACCGTAAAACTGACGGTGGTTTCAAAGAGTGGCAAAGAAGCTGTGATTGCCATCCTGGCGGAGGGAAGTTTTTTTGGCGAAGGATGTCTTGCCGGTCAGCCGCTGCGCATTTCGACGGCCAGAGCCGTAAGCCGCAGCGTCTTGGTTCGAGTCGAACAATCCGCGATGTTAGAACGACTTCACGGAGAGCCGGAGTTCGCCGAAAGATTCCTCGCTTTTATGCTTGCCCGAAACGTCCGTATGGAAGCGGACCTGGTAGATCATCTGTTTAACTCCAGTGAAAAGAGGCTCGCCCGACTGCTTCTACTCATGGCCAACTTTGGCCAGGAATCGAAGCCTATACCATTAATCGCCAAGATGAGCCAGGAGACACTCGCGGATATGATCGGCACGACGCGGTCACGAGTCAGTTTCTTCTTGAATCGATTTCGAGAACTCGGTTTCATTGACTATAACGGCGACGGCATGCAAGTGCACAGTTCTCTGATCAGTGTTGTGCTGCACGATTAAGTAGCTATGTGCTTGAAAACTGGTGCCACCCCACCCGCCTCCTCCGCCGTGAAGCTAACGATAGCTTGTTTTAACTGCGAATCGACCTCGTCCGCCATGGTCACTACGTCCATCAGAAGCTGGCTAAAATCGACGGTGGTCAAGTTGGGTTGCAGGTTTGGAAGATGCTGACCTGCAAGATGCGCGACTCCTCTACGATCATCGCCACCGAATAACCCTGCGAATGGCGGTTTTTGCAGTGTTCCACTGCCGCTTGTGATACCTGTTTTGTGCCCAGGTTCCGTGGCACCCGCAAGCGTTGAATGAGTTCCGTAAGCAATACGGGGAGGTGACCGGTCCGCTGTTCCCTGGTCAGCGGCACGCGCGTCAGTTCATCCTCGCGCTCCACGCGAGTCAGCCAATCATCGACGGTCAGGGATGCATCACGTCCCAAGATCGTGGAGACTCGCTCAATATTGGTCAATTTCCGTTTTCCCCGTCTCTTCAACTTCTCGCAAATCAGTTCGACGAACGCGGGAAATGGCCATTGGCTTCACCAGAATTTCATCTGCTTGTAGCAAGATTGCGTTCAACGCCTCCTGCAAGGCAGGATACCCGGTGAAGACTAGCGTGACCGCGTCCGGGTTAGTGTGGCGCATCGCACTTACCACGGTAAAACCGTCGCCCGCGCCGGGCATGTGCAGGTCGCAAAGCAACACATCGAAGGATTGCGTCGCGATCAGTTGCAGTGCCTCACCAACGCTTGCCGCTGCCGTAACGCGAAAGTCGTGCAATTGCAGGACGCCCTTCAGGGATGTTCGCACTGCCTGATTGTCATCCACCAGCAGAAGCTTCGGCTTCTCCGTGCTGTCGCTTTTGTTGCTCATTTCCAAGTCCTCAGTCCTCACGCTGTCGCCTAATCTCTTTCTGATTAGTTTCTGGCGAGCCTACCCGTACTTCGAGGCAGCCCTCTCGCCATTCGTAGAGGCATTGCTCCTTCCTCGGGGAGGGCAGGGTGGCCCGGAAGGTACGCTCTGGGTGGTCGCACACAGTAACCGGAGAAACTTTGACCTGCAGGACGTGCGCATGATGAGCAGCCTGGCAGCATTCGCATTCGGAGCAATTTACCTTCAGCAAAGATTACAAGACGCAGAAAGAGTTTCGGCGGCGATCAACATGACATCGGCGATGGCCCACCATATTAACAATCCGCTTCAGGCAGCTATGCTGCTCCTGTTCCGACTGAAAAACGAGAATACTCTGACCGGACCTGCCCTGGATTTGCTGGCTCGACTGGAAATCGAAGTCGACCGAGCCGCGAAACTTTCCTCCGAAATCATTCACGGCAACAGCCGAGGTCACGCCGCTTGATCGCAAAAACCAACCGAGGCTGTCTCTCAATGTTGGAAAGGACATCGATGATGGTTTGTGCTTACGCCGAACATCTGCGGAACTTAACGCTTGTTTCAATCTCACGCGAATTGAGGGTTCGCACCAAACAGCGCGCGGCCACGCCTTCGATAGGTGAACAGAGGGTTCGCGAGACGCAACCCCTGGCTTCATTGCGGCAAAACACAGACCAGCAGCGCAAGGCGCTGCGCGATCATGGCTAATTGCCGGCGATGCCAGAACGGCAAACCGGAAGGCACCCAAATCCACTTCCGAAGACCTGGCACAACTGCTTAAACCTTCATCACCACAAGCTGTTTTTATCTCGGCCTAGTACCAGATTGCCCGTCGGACGTCACACTTGTGGCTCAAATAGTGTTCAGCGTCTCGGCATTTGAGCTGGCACTTGTGGCACCGTATCGGTCCGGCCACTGGAGTGGGAATTCTTTTGACGGACTTCACTTTATTTGCGGCTTCTGATTGGCTCACAGGTCAAGCATACGCGCGAAACACCGGCATGTCTTGCGCCCAGGTTTTTTGGATCATTGCAAAAGATGGCCAAGAATTCGACGCGCGGTGATGGCCCACACCGACAATCCGCTCTAGCCGGGGTACCAGCGTGCTCTTCATTGTGCTGACGTTCAGGCAATGCCCCTTGAATGTTTCCGCCGGTGAGCTATTTTGACCAGCCAAGAAAATTCTCCCCGAGTAAGCTTCATTTTGTCGATCGATGCCTCGTTGCTGGAGGAATCGTACGTGGCCGGCAAAGATCATCTTATGTTCGATCATCTCGACCTATTCAACAGAATGGGGACGCAAGCAACCACTCAGGACTACCGAAATCGGGAGACTGTATTTGAGCAAGGCGACAAGGCCGATGCCATGTTCTACATTCGGAGCGGCAGTGTAAAGTTAACCGTCGCGTCTGGGGACGGAAAGAAAGCCGTGATCGCCATCTTGAAGCACGGCGATTTTTTTGGCGAGGCTTGTATGACCAGGCATTCCCTGTGGAGAAGCACTGCAACTGCAATTCAACCCTCCACCGTCTCCCGCGTCAAACGAGCTAAGATCGCTCGTATCATTCACGACCAACCGGTTTTTGCGAAACTGTTTATCTCTTACCTGCTGTTTCGCATCTCAAGATTCCAAGAGGAATTCGTTGACCAGATCTTCAGTTCCAGCGAAAAAAGATTGGCCCGAATTCTGCTGATGCTGGCTGGTTTTGGACAGCAAACGAACCCCGAGCCGGTTCTGCTGAAGGTGAGCCAGGAGACTCTGGCGGAAATGGTCGGGACAACTCGGTCTCGAGTGAGCTTCTTCATGAACCGATTCCGAAAATTGGGACTCATCAATTACAACGGAACCCTGCAGGTGCATAAATCGCTGCGCGCTTTTCTCCTCGACGCTTAAAGAAACGCGACTTTGGACTTTGGCGCTGTCCCATCACTCGGATCAGAGTCAGTGTTGCGCTAACCGTTGTTGCTCAGAAGTGTTGATGGAAATAGCAACATCGACTCGGAGGCTCCACCATCACAGGCTCGATGGTGAGACGGAGCAGAGAGCGCCGACGGCACGTCAAAGAGACATATGGCAGCAACGCGATACCTTTAGGAGCCCACCAGCAACGCCTCAAAATCAGGTAATTGATGAACGAGCTTTCATGCAGGCCCGATGGGTTACTGTTTTGAAAAACCCAGCTCCAGCCCACAATCTCGACCTGAAGGACTTGAGCAGTCGTTCGGAACTCCGGAGCATAGAAAAGTTCCAAAATCGTCCTCTAGGGCCGACCATTCTTCAGTTTTCACCCTTTCAAAGATCAGATCGAAAGGCCGTCTGTTTATGGCGTACCTCACCGATAGCAGGCCAGTGAAAAGTATCCATTGCCATCGACTCGAAGATTTCTTCGTGTGCCGTTCTATCGGCCAGTGAAGGAAACTTGCCTTTCCGGTCTCACAGTCAAGGCCGAACGGGAGATGGCATTTCGACGACAAACCGTGACGCCAAACAGGGCATTCACGGAAGCCTGAATTCACGGGTGAAATTGCTTCCTGCCGGATCAACTCTACGGTTAGGAATTTTTACCTCAACCCTAACACGCCCAGAAAAAAGCTCACCTCGGATCTTGGTTCTAGAAGTCGTGGAAGTCGAGTCCACCCGGTTGGGAGTATTCCTCGTCGGTGCGACCCTCGATGTCGGATCTTTGTTCGGTAGTTCCGCCGACGGTTTCGGGCTTTTTCTGAAGCCGTTTCTGCAATTTGTCGGCAGCTCGTTGTTGGCGTGCCATTTCTTTCTGGCGCTTCTGGAATGATGGTCGCGAATTTGCCATTGTTAGTTTGATGATACATGACGACCGCACGTTTCGGGAGTTCAACGCGGTTCTCGTCGCTGAACATGTCTCAGGCCAGACACCCAATTTTGCAATCTCAAGCTGGCCCCGGTTCGCGACGCTAGCCGGGGTTCCCGGTTCAAACCACCTCCTCACCGGTCGCCCTGTCATCCTTGACAGTTCCGCTCACCTCAGCGGCCCCATAGCATTTCCGTGGGATCGAGACGCTATCGCTGTCCGGCATCCCAGCGCGCCACTTCGCAGTAATCCGATGCAATCGCGATTACGGTTTTTCCCATCAGCCAACGGAAGTCTTGGAGGGGTTCTATGCAAGCCGAAAACACAAAACGTCTGCGAGCCGCATGGTTTGTAACGTGCGCGCTATTGCTTGTGGGTCTGTTGTGCGCCGCTGCGCCGACCGACCAGAAGATTGAATCTGGAAAGAAAGAAAAGATAAAAGGCACGATCATTTCCCGCAGCGGAGACCTGATCAAGGTGCGGCAGAAGTCGGGAGATACCGCGATTGTCGTCCTTTCCGATACCACCAAGATCGAACGCGATCGCGGCGCGACGCACTTCTTCCGTCATCAGGACATGGACGCGACCGCAATGCTGCCTGGCCTGACCATCGATGCCGACGGAGAAGGTAACGCCAAGGGACAACTTACCGCTAGCAAGATCACCTTCGATCCGAATGAGTTTGCCGTCGAAGTAGCCGAGGAGAAGCAGATCGAATCGAACCAGGCGGCAGCGCAGAAGGCGCAAGCAATCGGCAGCAAGGCCGAGACTGACGCTCAGACAGCCGGCGGTGAAGCTCAGGCTGCGGGCGCCGCGGCTACTGCAGCCGGCGCGGGAGCGGTGATGGACGCCGATGCCATCGCCATGGTGAACAAGCGCGTTTCTGATCTTGGCGACTACAAGACTGTGGCCGAAGCGCAGATATTCTTCCCCGCGAATGGCGCCACGTTAGACGACGCCGCCAAGGCCGATCTCGACACGCTGGCCGCCGCCACCAAACCGGTGCCGGGTTATCTGGTCGAGATTGCCGGCTATGCTTCCAACACGGGAAGCAAAGATGAAGACCAGAAGTTGAGTGAAGAACGCGCTGCCGCTGTGACGCAATATCTTCAGCAGAAAGCCAACATTCCGATGCGTCGCATCGTCGTGCCGGCCGGATACGGCGCGAGCCATCCGCAGGCGACCAATACGGACCCGCAGGGCCGCGCCCTGAATCGCCGGACCGACGTTAAAGTGATCGTGAATCAGGGATTGGTGGAAGGCGATTAGCCAGTTTCAGTCTGACGACGAAAAACTCCGCGACGAAGTGGCTGAGATCCTAGCCACTTCCTCGCGCTTTACCGTGGTTGCTGCGCCTGGGTTGGTTCCGGTTCCTTCAGCTCGCCGTATCCCAGAATTCTGGTATCAGTCCGGAATTTCTTGTAATCGCGGAAGGTTTGTTCGCCCGCGATCTTGAAGTCCTTCAATAGCGCGATGCGGGCGTCGACGTTGAACGTGACGTGTCGCGGAAGCCAGACCTCGTCGTTCACGCGCGTCTGCTCCAGCATGAAATGCGCTCCCTGGTGAATCCGCGCCAGGAACCATCCGACGGAAACGGTTTCCAGCGCCTCCACATCGAGCTTCGCCAGTTGCAGGTCGCTCTTGTCCACCCACACGCGCCCGCGGAATTTCGAGAGGAACTTCGATTCCTTCATGTGCGGAACGAAATCAGGACGCGGTTCCGCGTCAATAACCCACGTGTCGCGCCCACTGACCGCCTCCGACCCCACCAGCTTGAAGTTGTAGGCATCCGCCACTTCATTCACGAACTTGCGGCCATCCTCGCGCTCTTTTTCCTCTTTTTCTTCGCGCTTCTTGCGATCGCTTTCCGATTCGTTCTTGCGCTTGTCGGTGATCTTTTGGATGCGCTCTTCTTCCTTCGCCGCTTCTTTCTCGGAAAGGGGCTTGCCGTCTTTCTCGATCAGCCGATTTACCTGCTCTCCGTAGATTTCGAGCACTTCGTATGTCTTGGTCTCGGTGGACTTCACCTGTCCTTTGCCGTCAAGTCGATTCTCGACGTCGCGTTCGATATAGGTGTAGTCGCGGAGGCGCTTGTCGTTCTCATTGTCTTTGTCCGCGACTACGCGAAACAACTCCTGCATCTGTTTTTGCGAAAGTGCGCCGTGTGCGTCGGGAGTGAGATCGATCTTCGGCGCTTCCGACGCCTGAGCCGGCGGAGACGTGGAACTTTGGCTGTCTTGAGCAGCGACCATCATGACGCCAACGGGCAAAAGTGACAAAAAACACGCGATCGCCAGTTTGAGTCTTTGCATGAGAAACCCTAATTTAGGCGGGTCCTTTAAGAGGACGCGTTACCTGCAATTGTATTAACGATTTTCAGAGTGATGGCACTCGCCTATTTTCCGGAATTCGCAGCAGAGGCGTTCACGATCCGGATCTGGTGATCGGTGAACTCGTGGTGGCTGCCCGGTAACTCGATCCTCGGCATATGACAGGTAGAACAATCCATGCTGGCGACCTTGCAGGTGTGAGCCGCCGGCTTGCCGCCAGCATGGCACGCGAGGCACTTGGAGTCGTAGTGCGCCTGGTCCTGTTCCACTTCCACATGCGGATCGTGGCACGCGAGACAGGTGATGCGCTTATCGGCCAGGTCGTAACACTTGCTCAGCGAAAGCCGGTATGGCGCGAAGCGGACCGTATTCAAGTCGCTGGCATCGGTCTTCACATCGGTAGCCGTTCGATGACACTGGCCGCAAAACGTCAGCACATCTTCCGGCGGCATGTTCGAGAGGGTCTTCATCTCTTCAAGATCGAGTTCTCCCTCCGACAACCCCGCCAGGTGCTTCGGTGCAGCCTTGTGGCACCGGACACACAACACTCCCGGTTGCATCTTGTCGAGGGTCAGCTTTCCATTCTCGACCGCGTTGGTCGCGTGGCAGTTGAAGCAGTTGTTAACACTGGTCGCGCCTACTGGCTTCCCGGCCGCCTCCATCAAGTTCGTAGGACGAATGCCCTGGTGGCCGATGGTGATGTCGAGCCCCTTGATGGTCTTGAAGTAGCTGACGCGGCTTTCGTAGAAAGTGCCGTCTTTCTCGAAGACGTAGGTCTGGCCCACGCGCCCGGCGCCCACCGCCCAGCCGATCGGAATTTCAAGCGTCTGTTTGCCGTCGCTGACGGAATAAATGCTCTGTTCGCCGCGCCGCTCAATGCGATAGCTGTATCCATCGGAGGCGAAGGTCAAAAGCGGCTGCGACGCCAGGATCTGCGATTCCTGCACCGTCTCCATGGCGTGCGCCATCGAGGTCGTCGGCTCTGATTTTCCTTGCGTATGACACGCGGCGCAGGGAACCTTGGGACGGATTGCCGATTGCGCAAATCCGAAAATCGACGACGAAAGAAAAAGCAGGAACGCAAGACTGCGCAATCGACTCATGCCAAAAGCAACCGGTTGTTCGGGCGGTAATTCGAGCTTGCCAGTGAGTGTACCCGGAAATCGAACCACCCGTCATCCCAGGCTGTAAGTGATTGACATGCCCCTGAACGCGGGGTAGTTTGGAAGAACTTCCCCCGCGGCCACATCCGGCCCCTTTCACAACCAACCTGACCCTCTGGGCCCTCGGAAACCCGATCGCGCCATTCGCATGCGCGCGAAACCGCGCGGAAGCGCCCAAAAACCGCACGCGCTCGAAACGAAGAGGAGAAAAAGCATGCTCAGAACAAATTGGTTCACCTTGCTCGCAATCGCCGGAATCGTACTTGGACTCGCAGTCGGCATCGCCAACGCCGGAGACGATCCATGTAAAGGGCTGCCTTCGCACTCCGTCTTGCAGAAGGCGCTGAAGAAAGCGCAGTCTGAGGCGAACGGTGGCTTCGGCCTCAACATGTGGGCTACAGTCGTCAATCGCGACGGCGTCGTCTGTGCCGTGGCCTTCACCGGGAACAACCGTGGAGATCAGTGGCCGGGCAGCCGGGTCATCTCGGCGCAGAAAGCCAATACTGCCAATGCCTTCAGTCTTCCGGCGCTCGCACTTTCCACCGCCAACCTTTATTCCGCCGTCCAGCCCGGAGGCAGTCTTTACGGGCTGCAACACAGCAACCCTGTCGATACCGGCGTCGCCTATGGCGGCGATTCCTTCGACTACGGGCAATATAACGATCCCATGGTCGGGAAGAAGATCGGCGGCGTGAACGTCTTCGGTGGCGGACTCGCGCTCTACAACTCCAGCCATCAATTGATCGGCGCCGTGGGTGTGAGCGGCGACTCATCCTGCGCCGACCACAACATCGCCTGGAAGACCCGCCATAACCTCGTTCTCGATTACGTTCCTGCCGGCGTAAGCGGCGATCCCAAGCGCCCTGACAACATCGTGTACGACATCACGCCGGCGCCCGGCCTCCAGGAAGGTGTCAGCACCGGCGGATGGGGACACCCCGTTTGCAGCGCCGCTGCCGAAGCGATTGCCGCTGACCTTCCTGCGATTCCCTAGGATGGGTGCGGCTTTTGCGCCAAAGGCGTGGATGTTTTGTCCACGCCTTTAACTATCCGAAAACCTCGCATCTGCTGACATATCTTGACGCTGTACGCGATCTCCGCGATTTGAGCCAATAGGCACAGGCGATCGGAACTGAGCACCTACGCCTGCCCCCGGGTCGCGTGTTTCTTGCTCGTTGTGTTCTTGCCACGTTGCTCGGGGGCTTTGTTCGATCTTTCGCAAACCGTCAACTTCGTCATCCTTCTCGATCGCGTTATTTTCGAGAAAGCTCCGGCGATTACCTTAAGAAACTTTTCCTCTCACTTTCAGGTTACGACTTTTCCGATTTGCAGTATGATTTCGGCCACTTTCACGACAAGGAGCAGGGCGAAACGATCCGCTCTTATCGCGGTTATGTCCAGATCTCATTCCGCTCTCTGGCTTCTCGCATTCCTCTTCCTGCTTGGAACTCTCGCCCCCCATCTCGTCGCGCAGTCGATCGACGACGTGCATGTCGCGCCTCGCGCCGCGCCCGACGTCATACCTCCTCCCTCCGACGGCCTTGAAGTTCGCCTCAAGCCGCTTCGTGTCGATGTCGATCTCGTGCTCGTTCCTGTAATGGTGACCGACACCCACGGCAGCCCGGTAGTGGATCTTAGCCGCGATGACTTCAAGCTTTTCGAGGGCGAACAGGAAGAACGCATTCGTTACTTCTACTCGGAAGACGCGCCGATCTCTATCGGCTTGATCGTCGATCTCAGCAGCAGCATGAGCAACAAGATCGAGCGCGTGCGCCAGGCGGTCCAGGAATTCTTCAAGCTCGCCGATCCCGCCGATGACTACTTCGTCATCACCTTTTCCGACAAACCCAAACTGCTGGCCAACACCACTCGGTCAACCGAGACCATCCAGGCCAAACTCGGCGAGATGAAGGCCAAGGGAAACACCGCCTTGGCCGACGCAATCCACGCTGGACTGCTCAAGCTGAAATCGGCACAGTACCGCCGTAAGGCGCTGGTGATCGTATCCGACGGCGGCGACAACATGAGCCGCCACAGCCTCCGCTCGGTGAAGAATCTGGCCAGGGAATCCGACGCGCAGATTTATGCGATCGACGTCTGCGATGCACCCGACGTGCTGTTCACCAAGAAACTTGAAGAAAAATTCGGCAAGCAGTGGCTCACTCACGTCACCGAGGTCACCGGCGGCCGGACCATCGCGGTCGATGACGCGCAGAAGATTCCGGCTGCGGCGTCGCAGATCAGCCTCGAACTGCGAAACCAGTACATCCTTGCCTTCCGCCCAACCAACGCTCAGCACGACGGCAAGTGGCGGAAGCTGAAAGTGAAAGTTATGCGTCCGCCCGCGCCGTTACCATACCAGGTGTACTACAGGACCGGCTACATGGCACGCCGGGAAGAGCCGCAAACGCAGTAAACATCTGTGACCTAAGTCGCATACATCGCCATGCGATCGCAGTTATGCTGCGATCATGGAATGCCCCAAAGATCGCGACAACGTAACCGAAACCGATCTCCGCTTCGCGCCCGTGCGGCGACTGCCTTGTGGCCCGTCACTGCTACCGTTGCAGCGAAGACTGCGGCGTAGTGGCCAATGCCTGGATCATGCGCGATCTCGACGCTCAGCCGAACGACGAATAGTCATTTCTTCTTCAGGCTGATTTTCCGATAGAGTGTCTTTTCTTTCCCAGTTGTCAGCGTGCCTTCCATCGTGCCGTCGCCCACGTTGAACGTCCACATATCGCGCTTGGGCGTATTCCCCGTACACGTCAGGACTTTTTCCTCCGGCGCGTACTTGCAGCTCAAATTCCCCATGAACTGCGGACGATTCTCCACCACCTTAAACGCCTCGATCGTTAATTTGTCCGGATCGTCCTTGTCGGGCTTAACCCGATAGAGCGCCTTCTCGTCGTGACATGGCGAGTTCGGAACGACACAAGTGGAGTCACCCTGCCAGGTGCCGATTACGTCTTTCCATTCCGGCTTGATTTGCGCCGCGAGCCTGCCGCCGGCGATCACGCAAAAGATAATCGTTCCCGCGAAAAAGATTCTGCGCATAAAGAGGCCTCCCCACCTAGCCATCGTACCAGCAACTTTCATCATACTTAGGGTGACTGCAAATCGATACAACGGCGCACTCAAATCGCACAGTCGCGCATCCATTCCCGCCAAGGATTCCGTCCGCCCAGTACAACTAGCTCATTGCTCCGGATCAAGATTAAGAAAGTCCATCAAGCCTTTGCAGGTTCTGCTGATTTCGCTCGCTCTGATCCCCTTGGCTGCCTGTGGCGGATCGCCCGCCGTTACCATCACCGTCAGTCCGGCGACGGCCAACGTTTCCACAAGCCAGGTCCAGCAATTCACGTCCACGGTGACCAATGCTTCTACCACCGCCGTTACCTGGCAGGTGAATGGCGTCACCTCCGGCGACGTCTCCACCTTCGGATCCATCAGTTCCGCCGGACTCTATACCGCTCCCAGCATCGTTCCGTCTCCGGCCACTGTCACTATCACCGCAATTTCTGTTGCCGACACCAACAAAACCTCTACCGCGACCGTTACAATTCAACTCGGAGCGAACCTCGCCATCAATCCGTCGAGCCTTTCTATGACCGCCGGATCGCAGCAGACCTTCGTCGTCACCAGCAACGGTCAGACCCCACCCGCGGGCCAAATCACCTTCTCGCTCAGTTGCATGACCCCCGGCGGTTGCGGATCCGTTACCTCCGACGGCGTTTACACCGCGCCACCCACTCCTCCGGCCAACGGAGGCATCGTGATCCTCACTGTTTCGTTCGCCCCCGCAGCCGGCAAATTCAGCACTTCGGCCACCATCACCATCGTGCCGTAGGTCTCGCCCACCGACGGCGGGCCGCCCATCGAAAGATAACCATTTGTTGTGTGATTACGGTCACAACTCCAGGTGAGGTGTTCGTCGTATAAGAAGTGGCCATGAAAGCCACTTTTCAGCTCCCGCTCCCCGATCCCGTTCCTCCGCTGATGGACGAACTGGTTGACGCGCTTCACCTTCTTTATGAATGCCGCCGCCGTGGCGTCGTCGATGTCGCTCGGCTCGTCGATTACATCGAGTACACCATCGACCAGATCGAGCATCATCGACTCGGTATGTCCGCCGAATTGTTCGAGACCTTGCTCTCGGCCGACGAAGCGTACGACTTGGTGGGGTAAATCTAAAGTTAGGGGACGACACCTACTTGGAAGAAGTGTTCGCTGTCGAAGGCACGAGCCGGCTGACAAACGACGTCAGCACCGACATCGCAATATAGGAAAAGCCGAAGTACGTTCCAAGGTACAGCGCATTCATCGCCGAACTGTACATGCTCTCCGTTATTTCGCTCGTCCGATTGAGCAATGCCTGCATACCCACGATCCCATATGTCCGGCCCCAATCGGACTTTTGATGTCATGTAGATGTTTGAACCCGGCCGCGCGATTCAGGTTTCGCCAATTTGCATCATTTGCGTTAGTGGAAATCCTGCCGATTGCCTACTCTATCCCGCCTGCGCCGCATCTTCTCCCAGAACTTCATCCAGCGCTTCCAGGAACAGATCCGCGTCCTGCTTTGAGAACACCAGCGGCGGCCGCAACTTGATCACGTTGTGATACGGTCCATCGGTTCCCGTCAGCATTCCCCGCTCGCGCAGTCGATTCACCACATATGCCGCCTGCTCTGTCGCCGCCTCGCGTGTCTCGCGATCGCGTACCAGGTCCACGCCTAGAAACAGACCCAGCCCGCGCACGTCCCCAATGGCCGTGTGTCTTTTCTGCAATTCCTGTAGCCGGGACTTCAGATAACTGCCCATCCGTTCCGCATTCTCTTGCAGCTTCTCGTCCTCAAGCACATCGAGCACAGCCAGTCCTGCCGCGCAAGCCACCGGATTCCCGCCAAAAGTGCTGAAGAATTCCATGCCGTTGTCGAACGATCTCGCGATCGCTTTCGTCGTCACCACCGCTGCCAGGGGGAATGCATTGCCGATCGGCTTACCCAGCACCACGATGTCCGGGACCGCGTTCTGCGTTTCGAATCCCCAGAAATGCGTGCCCAGTCGCCCAAATCCCACTTGCACCTCATCGGCGATACACACCGCGCCCGCCGCGCGAACGTGCTTATAAACTTCCGCGAGATAGTTCGGCGGAAATACAATTTGCCCTCCCACACTGGGCAGCGTCTCCGCCAGAAACGCTCCAATTGTGTGGGGCGGAATCGTGTGGGGCGGACATTCTTGTCCGCCGTCGGATCGCTTCAGAATCTCCGCCACCTGCTCCGCGTATTTCGTTCCCGCCTCCGGATCGCTTTCTCTGTAACGTCCCCGATACACGTCGGCCAACGGAGCCACGTGCACCCACGGCTTTTGCCCGCGGCCGCCCGGGCCATTGAATTTGTAGGGACTAACATCGATCAGCGTCGTCGTGTTTCCGTGATACGCGTGTTCCAGCACAACCACGCCTTCCTGGCCGGTGTGAGCACGCGCCAGCCGCAACGCCAGTTCGTTCGCTTCGCTGCCCGAATTCACGAAGTAACAAACGCGCAGCGGATCAGGCAACTTATCTACCAAACGTTGCGCGTAGCGAATCGCATTGTCGTGCAGGTAGCGAGTGTTCGTGTTCAACAACGCGATCTGCTCCTGCACCGCTCGCACTACTCGCGGATGGCTGTGTCCCACCAGAGGGACGTTGTTGTACACGTCGAGATAAGCGCGACCCGTGTCGTCGTACAGGTATTGCATCCATCCACGAACGATCTTCAGAGGTTTTGCGTACGAAACGCTGAGATTGCCGCCGAGCAGCCGGCGCCGATCGGCGAGACTCTCGTCGACGCCACCTTCGCGCTCAGGAAAATGTTCCGCAGGAATTCCCAGCAGCAGGTTCGGATCGGGCGACAGACTCGTCCAGATCGCGCGCTGCGAAGGCCGCGCGACGCCTGGGAAGTCGGCTTCGAGTTCGAGTAAATCCACGATGATCTGAAAATGCAGATGCGGCGGCCAGCCGCCGTTTTCCTCCATCTCGCCATTACGAGCAAAGACCTCGCCCTTCGCCATCGCCTGTCCGCGTCGCAGTTGCTTCGTCGATTCCGCTGCCAAATGCCCATACAGGGTAAAGAAGTCTTCGCCGCCATCGGTTGTATGTTTCAAGATCACCAGCGGACCGTAATCGAGCGGCGCATCGTTCCGCGCCACCAGGTACACCTCACCCTCCAGTGGCGCATGGATCGCCGCACCCGACTCTGCAAACAGGTCAATGCCGAGATGAATCGTGCGACGCTCGTCCGTCCTATTCATTCCTCCGGCGAACTGTGGCGCGTTGTAAATTCCGCGCGCCTCGTCGTAACGACCTACTCCAAAAACCGCAGCTGAATTCTTCAACTCGCGAAAAATTGCTTCATTCAGAACCGTTGCTTCCGCGCCTTTCGGATTCGCTCCCAGGAACCTGCTGTCCACGCTGAGATCGAACACTTTGCAAGGCACGGATCGTATGTCCGCGTCGAGCGGGGAAGCCGCGTGTGTCGAACTCTTCTTTAGGAACTCCGCCACTCGAGCGCCCTTCGCCACCGGCTCGAACCCACACGCGTTGCGAAACACGTACTGAGCGAATCGCGGAGAAATCTTCGCCAGCTTCTCCAGGGCATTCCACGCCGGCGCTTCACTGATCGTCACATACGGATCATCTTTCACCGTCTTGCGATGCGCCGAGTTCACTACGCTTACCGCCAGCCGCATGCCGATCAGCGGAAACAGCACTTCAATCTCTTTTTCCGTCAGCGGATTTGCCGCGTGATAACCACTCACGATCTCAGCCGCGGCCGTTAAAGGCTCATTCTTTCCCAGGATTGCGTAAGCTGCAGCAATCGCCGCCTCCGATACCGTTATCCCTTCATGCATGTCTCCGAAGTCGATGACGCTTACCCGCGGCGCGGGCCATATCTGTGTAACGATCACGTTATAGTCATTCGCGTCGCCATAAATCACGCTGCGCCGCAACTCCGGCATCGCCGGAATCACCTCGCGACGGTACAAGTCCAGCAGGTCCTCGACGATTTTTCTTCGCGCCGGATCGGCCACGTAATCGAGGCACTCGCCGATCCATCCTGCCCGCGCCGAATCCCACTTCAACTCTCGCTTCGCCGCTGGGTGCTCGAAACTCGCGAGTGCATGGTTCATGTCTCCCAGCAGTCGCCCCAATTCTCGCAGCAACTCCGCAGAATGTGGCTTCACATCTGCCATCACTTTGCCCCGAACGTAGCTGAGCGTCCACACCAGGCGCGACGCCCCGTCCTGCACTTCCGCCGTCGTGAATAGCTTTCCTTTACGAGTCGCACGAATCTGCGGCAGGACCAGCGAGGGCGCATGATCCGCCAGGTGTCGCAGTGCTTCGCATTGCAGCTCCACCAGTTCGCGTTCGCGCGACGGATGCATGATCTTCAGCACGAACTCGCCGCCGCCCGAAGAGCGCAGATGGAAGTTATCGTCGTATTCGCCGGGGAGTGCTGTTGCCGTGCCGTTCAGGCCGAAGACTTCACGCGCGATCCGCTCCGCTTCTGCAGTCGAAATCGGTTGCGACACGCGCGACTCGGGCATCGTCATGGCCCACATCGTAACTGCCTGTGGTGTGAAAAATCTATTGCTGGAAGGAACTTGAAGATTTACCGCAGCAGTTCGGTGCTGAGCCCTACGGGTGGTCCGGACTCATGTCGGGTTTCGACCGTATCAGCGCGCCCGCCGCGGCTCCCGCGACCCCGCCGGCCGCGCCTGCAATCCAAACTTTGCTCGACCCGTGACTGCCGCCTGAAACCACGATCTCCTCTTTGGGCGTGCCGCAAAACACCGCCGCCGTCTTGCCATTCTCAAGTCGCACCGACTTCCGCGACCGAACCGTCAACTCGCTCTGGTCCGCAGAGACGTAGATGGTCTTGTCCTTGATCTGCACCGTGTACCGTGCCGCGGCCTGCGAACCCGGCATGATCTCGGCGCAGTCGCTTCGCAGGAAGAACCCGTTCTCGGTGCTCAGCGCAACTTCGCCTTCGATCAATTGTGCCGAGTCGCCGTTGAACAGCAGTTTCGTGTCGCTCAGCATCTTGATCGAGCTTCCGCGCGTCAGCAGTTCGCTTTCCTGGCCGTGCTGCGTGCGCAGCAGTTGTCCGCCGAAGATGTGCATGCCGTCGAGCGCGACCGTGCCGTCAACCGTCGTTCCTGTCCCTGGATGCAGGATGCCTTCCGGAGCCGCGCAAATCACCGGCATGGCGATCGCCAGTAGCCACAGCAACATCACCTTTATTCGGAACCGCACCCTTCGATGTTAGAAATCCAAGCGCGGAAGGGCGGTGATCTGTCCCCATTTTCGGCCATCACGGCGAAGTTTCTCGTTCCAATATGGAATCGGCTGCATCTGGTTCGCCAAACTCGCGCGACACTACTTCGAAACTGTTCCGTCCCGATCCGCTGAGTTACGATGGAACCAATGGCTCCCAAGAGTAGCCGCAAAACCTCTGGCATACGCAAGTCGAGACGCGCCCGGCCCGGCACCGAGCTGGTCGTCATCACCGGCATGAGCGGGTCCGGTAAAGGCTCTGTACTCAAGGTCTTCGAAGACCTTGGCTATTACTGCGTCGACAACCTGCCGGTTGATCTGATCCCCAGCTTCGCCGAACTGGTGCAGTCATCGCAGGAGATCGACAAGGCTGCGCTGGTGCTCGACGTTCGCGAAGGCGCGCGCCTCGAAAAACTGCCGGCCATCCTCAAGAAGGTCAAGCAAATGGTGCCCACGCGCGTGCTCTTCCTCGAAGCGTCGGACGAGGTGCTGCAGCGCCGCTTCAGCGAGACACGCCGCCCGCATCCGATGGGAAATCGCGCGCCCGTGAAGGCCTCGATCGCCGCCGAACGAAAGCGCATCAATCCGATTTCCTCGCTCGCCGACGAAACCATCGACACCTCAAAGTTCAACGTACACGAATTGCGGGCGCACATCGAAAAGCGCTTTCACCGCGAAGAAGCTACTCGCCACATCATGGTTTCGACCGTCAGCTTCGGCTTTCGCAACGGCGTGCCCGAAGATGCCGATCTCGTGTTCGATGTGCGCTTCCTGCCCAATCCGCACTTTATTCCCGAATTCCGGCCGCTGACCGGCAAAGACGCCAAGGTCGCCCGCTACGTCCGGTCGTTTCCGCAGAGCCAGGAATTCATCGATCGCACCTTCGCGATGCTGAAGTTCCTGCTGCCGCATTACATCCATGAAGGGAAGAGCTATCTGACGATCGCGTTCGGCTGCACCGGCGGACAACATCGTTCCGTCATGATGACCGAAGAACTGGCCAAACTCCTGCGCAAGGCGGGCTACGACGTAAAGACCATCCACCGCGACTGCCCAAGGTAGAAGTACCGGCGTCGCTTGTGATCGGTGAAAGCCTAGGAAACAGCCGCGAGCGCCTTCTGCTCGACGATCGACTTCAACGCGTTCAGCACGGCCTTGTCGCCTTCGCGCGAGTCGATGGCAAAATCGACCGCCGGATGCTTGCCACTGGCATGCAGCACCAGCACCGCCGTGTCTTCGTTCGCCTTCTTCGCCATGTAGGGAAGGTGGTGGCGATCGTCTTTGCTCAGCGTGTGTCCGAGCACGACGGCGTCATATTGATTCTTGCGAAGAGCCTGCTCCGCGGCGGCGCGGCCTTGCGCGTGCTCGACGGCGTATCCGGCCTGCTCGAAAACCTTCGACTGCCCGGCCAGAACCTTGGCGTCGTTTTCGGCATACAGAATCCTGCCCTCTGATCCTGCCGCAACCCGCGTTGACTTGGGTGCCACCTTATTCATGGAGAAGCTCCTTTGCACCAAAAAGGTAGCATCGGAGCTATCGCCCCCGAACGTGCCCAAGGTTCACGTTACCGCCCTTACCGCTGACCGAAGGCCATGGCTTTCGGTCACAGGAATCACCTGCCAACGCGATTCGCCGCTAGGCCTTGCACTTCGCGATGATCAACGTGATGTCGTCGTGTTGCTCGCCCGGACTGAAGCGGCGAACCTCGTCAACGACGGTATCGAGGATCGACTGCGGCTCGCGCTCACAGTTGCTGCGGAGAGCCTCAATCAGCCGATCTTCGCCAAACTCGTCAGTCTCATCGTCGGCATTAAACGCTTCGGTGATGCCGTCGGTGTAGAGCGCCAGGATGTCGCCTGGAGCCAGTTGGCATTCTTCCACCGAACACTGCCACTCGCGGAAGAGGCCGAGAACGGTGCCGGTCGAATCGAGCCGTTCGCAACGTCCATCGGCGCGCAACAGAACCGGCGCGTAGTGGCCGCAGTTGGCGTAGCGCAATCGCCGCGAGCGGTCGTCGTACTCGGCGAAGAAGAGCGTGGCGTACGAGCTCTCGGCGGTATTCGCGTGAAAGAGCTGGTTCACCGATTCCAGGAACCGTTGCGGCTGATCGAGCGCCGTCGCGCTCTGGCTGCGCAGGTTCGCCTGCAAGTTCGCCATCAGCAGCGCGGCGCCGATGCCTTTGCCGGAGGTGTCGCCGATGACGATGCCGAACCGGTCGCGGCCAAGGCTCAAAAAGTCGTAATAATCGCCGCCCACTTCGCGGGCCTGCACGCAGATGCCGGCATAGCCGAGAGTCGTAAGCCGCGGCAAAGTCTGCGGAAACAGTCGCGCCTGCACGCGCTTGGCAATTTCGAGTTCCTGCGCCGTGCGGCGCTCGGCTTCCAGCTTTTCCGCGGCGGCGCGACGCTGCGCTTCGATCTCGCGAACGAAGTCGTCGCGTCCGACGAGCGTGAAGCAGTTGCCGTCGAGATCGTCGAAGCGGGTGAAGACGCCGCCGAACAGCGTGGTCTGCGGCGGATGATGAAACTTCACGCCTCGCGCTTGCCACTCGTCGAACTTGGCGACCACGTCTTCGGTGACGAAGACCGTCTGTCGCGATTTGCCGATCAACTTGTGCTCCTCGGACTTGCGCTTGGGCGTGACCAGCGCGAGCACGGCCTGGCCGTCGGGAGGCGCGACGGCAACCCAGCGATCGCCCGACTCGTAGCTCTGATCGACGATGAGACCGAAGCCGAGCTGGTCGACGTAGAAGCGCAGGCTCTTGTCCTGGTCGCGAACGTAGACGTTCACGCACAACACGCGGAGGTAGGGGTTCTCGCGGTCGAGTCGAATGGCGGGTTGTTCCGCGGGATCCTTGGGCCGGCGAGGCATGGAGGGGATTATAGATGGTGATGGCTAACCATCTGGTCACCGGCGAAGTTCCGAATCGGGACGGTGGATGGAGGGTACCCCCTCCCCCGCCATGTTTGAGGGCAAAGGAGTTACGGAACATTTGGCGCCGAATGTTTGCCAGCGCAGGGCTTAGAGGTTGATGTTTGATAACGCGGGAGTTACAGGCACGTTTCGGTGATTTTTGCGGGACCACGTTCCGTTTCGGGAAACGATGAGTGAGGGCGCAAGGGCGGCTCTTATTGGCGAGTTGGTTATCACTCGACTGGAAAGCGAACAGGCGGCGAACCGGGAGATCAAATTTTCGAGCCTGATCCTTTGGATTCAGCAGCTTAGCGGGAGCGGTCTCTGGAAGTGATGGCAATACCAGCCAGTTACACGCAAATTCTGGATAACGCAAGAGTTAACCGCCCTTTCCGATTTTCAAAGAACATTGTCTGCCGAAAACTCGCTTGGAGTTTCCTCTATTTCCAGAGTAGCAAAGTGAACAGGGTTTCGAGGGGCGAGGGGTAGAGCGCAAAATCTTCGTAACGTTAGAGTTGTGGCTGGCGGAAAATAAATTCCTTGACAAGGAATTGTTGAGGGCGAGGTCAACAAGGGTCGTTCCTGAAACGGGAATTCCGCGCGGAGTTCGCAGAGCGGGTAATTTAGGGGTGGGAGATGGTCTTGTGAGCGGTGGTGGGGGGAGTCTGGCGAGACAGCACAGAGGCCACTGAGAGAAAAGAGAGAGAGCCGCATCGGGCATTGCAAATACCCCACTCAACCAAAAGAAGGTTGAATGGGGCACCCTAAGCTTTTACCGTAACGTTATAGTTATATTTTGATGAAGCGCGGCACTTAACGAACGCACACGCGGCAGCAGTTGAAATTCTTTGCAGAGGCGGGAAGAGGAGTATCACTGGATTGGCAGTACAATGTCCATGACGCTTATGAACTCCGTACCTTCCAACTTTTCCGAGATTCTTAAGGACATGCCAGCGGGTGCATGGGCTGCCGTGTCCGAGCGGGATCAGCGAGTAATCGCCTTCGGATCCGACATGCAGAGTGTGTTATCGGAAGCCCAGCAGAAGGGTGAAACTGTTCCTCTTATTGTGAAAGTTCCGGAGCGGCCGGAGATTCTCTTCTTCTAGGGTGGCGTACGAGTGCCACGATTTACCTACAATTACACGAGTTTCCCGATTCCACCCTCGCCGGCGTTCGCCAAGGGTCAGGTGGGGCCGACCAGTGTGTCTTCCCACTATCATTCGCGATTGCGTTAAAACTCGATGTGCTAAAGATTAAGCATCAGTTGACCGGGGGTGTAGGCGCTTCCGGAAATGTGACCTACTATGAAGACGTTGAGATCGACGTTGGCAACGGGCTGAAATTCACCAGCTACGTCGGCTTTACCCAAGGTCTGGAAGTCCAAGGCATGGGACTCTTGGGCCAAAGCGGATTTTTCGAAAACTTCCTCGTCAGCTTCGACTACCAATCCCGGATTTTTACCCTCGAAACCAAATAACTCCGACTGCGAAGTCGAAGCGATACCTTCAATGCACAAGCTTCCGAATAACCGCTCGCTAGACCTTGGGCAGCACGATTCCGGTTTGCGCCTGGTATTTGCCGGAGCGGTCCTTGTAGCTGGTCTCGCAGATTTCGTCGGACTCGAAGAACAGGATCTGGCAAAGGCCTTCGTTGGCATAAATCTTGGCCGGCAAGGGAGTGGTATTCGAGATCTCGAGGGTGACGAAGCCCTCCCACTCGGGTTCGAAGGGGGTAACGTTCACGATGATGCCGCAGCGTGCGTAAGTGGATTTGCCGACGCAGAGAGTGAGAACGCTGCGAGGCACCTTGAAATATTCGACGGAGCGGGCGAGCGCAAAGGAGTTAGGTGGAACGATGCAGACGTCGGAATTGATGGTGACGAAAGAGCGCTCGTCGAACTTCTTGGGGTCGACAATGGTGGAGTTGACGTTGGTGAAGATCTTGAACTCGTCGGCGACGCGGAGGTCGTAACCGTATGAAGACAAACCATATGAGACCACTCCCTGGCGGACCAGCTTCTCGGAAAAGGGATTGATCATTTCGTGCTCGAGGGCCATGCGACGGATCCAGCGATCGCTCTTAATTGCCATGTATGTCGTTGCTCCGCAAAGAGTTAGGCTTATTTCCGTGGGGTGGCAGAAGGCGAGTGAGGCTGGGAATTCGCTCGGTTACTGTTTACCCGGAAGTGACAGCATCTTACGGGCCGAGGGCAGTCGTTGACAATGGGAGTTGAGGCCTTTACTATCAGCAAGTTACGAGAGCTGCGCCAGAAACAGGGCAATCAGGAGCCGCATTGTGATTAAGTTGGATATCATCAACGAGGTGGTGAACAAGACGGGCATCACCAAGACCAAGGCGGAAATGGCTGTGGAAACGGTGTTTGAGAGCATGAAGAAAGCTCTCTCGCACGGCGACCGCATTGAGCTGCGCGGCTTTGGAGTATTCAATGTGCGTCCGCGGAAAACCGGGATTGGCCGGAATCCTCGCACCGGCGCCGAAGTGAGCATTCCACCGGGGAAGGCCGTGCGCTTCAAACCCGGCAAAGAGTTGCAATCCATCGACTAAAGCGAAGGCATCCAACCAACGGCGACCGCGAACCGTCACTGCACCTGGGGGCGTAGAGCAGCGAAGGTTCAGACCTTTGTTATCTTTATCCTGAGCCTGCAGAAATTCAGAAGCATGTCTGAGATTACGCCCCCCATCCCCCGCATCGAAACCGAACTTCCGTCACCGGTCGAAGTCTTTCTGGCGGAGCCGCCGAGGAAGCAGCGCTACTGGCTGCACCTGCTGCTGCTTTTGCTGACGTTCGGAACCACGATGCTGGTGGGGACACAGCTGCAGTTGAATTTTCTGCAGGGGCGTCCGGTGTTTTCGTTTGGCGAAGACTGGATTCCGCTGTTCCCGCTGAAACTGGTGCTGCAAAATCCGCGGACGATTTTGCTGGGGCTGCCGTTTTCGCTGACGCTCATGACCATCCTGCTGAGTCATGAGATGGGACACTACATTTATTGCGTGCGGTATGGCGTTTACGCGACGCTGCCATTCTTCATTCCGGCGCCGACGCTGATTGGGACGTTGGGCGCGTTCATTCGAATCAAGTCGCCGATTCGGAGCCGAACGGCGCTCTTCGATATCGGGATCGCGGGACCGATTGCGGGGTTCGTGGTGGCGACGCTGGTGCTGCTGTTCGCTCTGCCAATGTCGAAGCCGGGAGTGGGGTTGCTGCAGGGCGATGTATCGATCGGGTTTCCGTTGATCTTTCAACTGGTGCACTGGTTCATGTTTGGCGACCTGGGCCGGGTGGTGCCGCTCGATCACATGCTGCTGCATCCGATGGCGATCGCGGCGTGGGTGGGAATGTTTGCGACGGCACTGAATCTGCTACCGGGCGGACAACTGGACGGCGGACACATTGTGTTCTCGTTGTGGCCGCGCGCGCATCGCTGGGTGTCGATCTTTACGATCGGCGTGTTGTTGCCGATGGCGTTCCTGTCGCCGAGTTGGCTGATCTGGGCGGCTCTGATCTGGCTGAGCGGGTTGCGGCATCCGTCGGTTCCGACATGGCCGGGCCTGCCTCCGGGGCGGAGATTGCTGGCGCTGGTGGCGCTGGCGATGCTGGTGCTGACGTTTATCCCGGTGCCGATCGCAATGCCGAAATAACGATAAAGTTACATTCGCGGGCGTGCCGCTGGTTCGGCCTGCGATCAAGTTCAGGTGAGATTTTGGGCATCGACGTCGACGGTGACGTTGGTGCGGGGAATTCTTTTCTCTGCCGCAAAGGCCAGCATGGCGCGCAAGGCGCCGTTTAGTTTCTCGCGACTGGCTGACTTCAAGATGAAGTGATAGCGGAATTCGCGCTTGAGTCGTACGACCGGAGCCGGCGCGGGACCGAGGATTTTCACGCCGGGGATTTCGTTGGCGTTTTCCGAACCCCGGAAGAAATGGCCGATCCACCCGGCGTACTTGAGGGCCGAGTCGAGCTGGTCGCTGCGGATGAGGATGTTGGCGAGGGCCGCGAACGGCGGATATTTCATCCACTGGCGGAACTTGATTTCCTTTTCGTAGAAGCCGCGATAGTCGTGGCGCGCGGCGAACTGCACGGCGTAATGGTCGGGGAAGTAGGTTTGCAGGATGACTTTGCCGGCGATTTCGCCGCGTCCGGCGCGTCCGGCGACCTGGGTGAGCAGCTGAAAGGTGCGCTCGGCGGAACGGAAGTCAGGAAACTTGAGAGCGGAATCGGCACCGACGACGCCGACGAGGGTGACGCCGGGGATGTCGTGTCCCTTGGCGATCATCTGCGTGCCGACGAGGAGATCGACTTCGCCTGCGTGGAGCGCCATCAAGGCGCGCTCGAAGTCGCGGCGTCCGCGAACGGTGTCGCGGTCGAGACGAGCGATGCGTGCAGAGGGAAACATGCCGTGCAGGTGCTCTTCAAGCTTTTCGGATCCTGCGCCGAGGAAATAAACATATTCGCTGGAACACTTGGGACAGCGTTCGGGAACGTGTTCGGTGTATCCGCAGTAGTGGCACTCGATGCGGCGCGCGCTTTTGTGGTGAGTCATGGGGATGTCGCAGTTGCGACATTGCACGGTGTTGCCGCAGGTGCGGCAGAGCACGATGGGCGAGTAGCCGCGGCGGTTCAGCAGGACGATGACCTGTTCGTGACGATCGAGGCGATCTTTGATGGCGTCGGCCAGCTTGCGCGAGATGATCTGCTCGTGGCCTGTGTCTTTGAACTCGTCGCGCATGTCGATGAGTTCGACTTCGGGAAGAGGGCGTTTTTCTACCCGCTCAAGGATTTCGATCAGCTGATACTTGCTTTGGGCATTGTGGTACGACTCGAGCGAAGGTGTGGCGGAACCGAGGACGACGGCGGCATTCGACATCTTGGCGCGCATGACGGCGACATCACGTGCATGGTAGCGGGGCGTCTCTTCCTGCTTGTAGGAGTGGTCGTGCTCTTCGTCGACGACGATGAGCGCGAGATCGGAGACGGGGGCGAAGACGGCTGAGCGCGTGCCGACCACGATGCGGGCTTCGCCGCGGCGAATGCGATGCCACTGCTCGGCGCGTTCGTCGTCGGTGAGGGCGGAGTGGAGGATGGCGACCTCGTCGCCGAAGGTGTCGTGGAGCTGAGCGGCGGCGGCGGGAGTGAGTCCGATCTCAGGCACGAGCATGATGGCCGAGCGTCCGGCTTCGAGCACCTCGCGCATGGCGGCAAGATAGACAGCGGTCTTGCCGGATCCGGTGACGCCGTGGAGGAGGCTGACGGAAAATTTCCGGGCCAGCGCTGCGGTGCGAATCTTGTCGAAGGCTGCGCGCTGGGGATCGGTAAAGCTGGCGTTAAGGACGGCGGGGCGAGGCTTCAGTCCGGAGACGTGGAAGTCGGCCTGCTCTTCGATGACGGTGATGAGTCCGCGCGTCTTCAGCGATTCGATGGACGTTCGCGGAATGCCGAGCGCGCGAAGATGTTCGACGGGAAGTCGGCCTTCGTTGTTGGCGAGCGCTTCGAGGACCTGGATCTGGTTGGAGTTCAGCTTGCGCTGCTTGCCGGTCGTTGCTTTGGGCTCTTTGTGGAGAACGGCCATCGAGATGGTACGGCTGGCGTCGCGCGCGGCAGAGACGTCTTCACGCTTGATCCATTTCTTCGAGACCATGCGGTCAAGCGTGCGGCGGCTGCACTTGATAGCCGTGCGTAGCGTTTGCTCACGGATGCCGTCGGGGCGCTGCGAGAGGTAGTCGAGCACGGCATACTCTTCCATCTGCTCTTCCTGCGAAACGCGCGAGCGAAGGGATGATCCTTTGGTGGCGGATTCGTAAAGCGCGGCCAATCCCTGGTCGGTGATGCGGTACATGCGGGCGAAGCGGACTTCGGCGCCCAGCGGCAGCATGGTGCGCAGGACTTCGCCGAGCGGCGCGATGTAGTAGGAGGCGATCCAGTGGCCGAGCTGCATCAGGGTGCAATCGAGGACGGGTTGCTGGTCGAGCGCGTGGAGGATGGGCTTGATGTCTATCGTTTGTTCTCGATCGTGCAATTCGGTGACGATGCCGACGAGTCGCTTCTCGCGGAAGGGAACGAGCACGCGTCCGCCGACCACGGGCAGGTGGTCACCGACACGATACGTAAAGACCGCGTCGAGGGGGACGGGAAGTGCGATGTCGGCGAAGGAAGGCATGGAAACGTCAATAGTAATTGGTAGGTGGTGTTTGGTTGTGAAGGTTCTAGTTGGTTGGCAGGTGTGGAACGTCGCGTGAATGCACGCGCTGGATTTGGTCTGAACTGGCTCGACGATGTCTTCGATTTCGTTCGGGAAAGTGAGCCTGTGATCGCATGGTCCTGCGCGTTCAAACGAATCAGACCAGGTTACAAAAATGGGCAAGCAGTCTGAAGAGTGGCGGCGGGTCGCTCTTGGTACCGAAATTCTTCCGTGCAATCCAGATCTGGTTTATTGAAATCGTGCTCTTGCCGGGAGGCTAAGGGACGGTAAATTTCATGTCGGCATGAAACTGCGTCGGCTTCCCGTCCCGGATCAGCGGATTGAACTTCCACTGATGAGACGCAGCGTTCACGGCAAGCAACAACGGCGTGGGCACGTTTGCAGTGTTCACTACTCCCATTACTTTGCCGGTCTCGTCCACCGAAATCCTGACGACGAATGTAGTACCTGAAGGAGCCGTCCCCGGGCGAAATGTCGGCTCTACGAAACTTGCCGCCTGTTTGCGCCCTTCTTCGTCAGACAAAACAGGAAATGGATTCTCGATCTTCGTATCGAAGGCAAAGGTAAGTATGCTCTCAACCTGGGTTGGTACGCCGTTGGTGGTGGCCGGTCTAAACTTCCATTCCAGCAGCTGCTTGCGAGCTGCATCGGTCATCCAGGGATTATCGGAATTCAAGCCCCAGGTTTCTCGAATCTTGCCGCTCCGGTCTGCGCTAACGAGCACGCTCAAGACGCCTTTTGTCTTTCCGTCTCGCGCGGTGGGCCAGTGAATTTCGGGCGAGCCGATCATCATAGTTCGAACTGCTGTCTCTGCAATGAGGATCGTTCCAATCTGATCTTCTCGAGGAGTGGGATTTCCCACCGCGAACATTGCATCCTCTGGCGAATTCAGCTTCGATAGTTCGGTCAGGTGCGCTTCGATGTGCGTACCGGGTTCCGGATCAGTTGAAATCAAACGCGCGACTCTCTTCATCTCGAACGGCTTATAGTCGTGGAATTCGGCTGAATAATCCGGGGTTCCGACGAACTGCAGCGTTTCATCCTTGTCGAAGCAAATCGAATAGAAGACGGAGTTGCTGGCCGGAGGTGTTCCAACGGTGGCGGAAAGCCGCATGCAATTTGTGCTGCCCGCGCGTACGGGAGAACTGGCCGTTGCGACCGTTTCGAGCATGGGGAGTGGATTTTCCATTGCGGTCACGAAGTTGCGCAGCCAATGCGGGAAATAGTCTCCAGTATTCTCCTCGTGGACCTTGTCTCCGTTCACGATGCGAAGTTGTGTAAATTCCGGACTCTTAATCGTACGGCGCCATTTGTTGGGTGCGACCCAGTATTCCTCGACCTCGGCCTGGTAGTCGGAATCCGGACTATCCTTTTCTTTGATTGTTGCCTTGAGGTGGAACGGAGTGCTGCCCGGCAGCGTCAATGCCGACAGTTGAACTGAGTTTCTCGCCAAGTCTCCAATGGTTTTCGATTCCCCAAACAGAGGAGCGTGGCCTGAGAGAAGAAAGAGAAGGGCCACACGCAGGGCGAGCTGTGATCGGTTCAAACCGCTTGTCATGTAGCAGGTTTCCTTATTCCTACGTAGCGAACCGTGACTAACCGTTCTTCTTTGGCACTTCCAGCCCCAGGTATTTCATCACGCGCCCCTGGAATTAAGCAACAATACCCGGCGGGGTGAATCGCACAAGCGGTGGTGATGACAACAGCGAACCCCACCTTGAGCACACCCTATTTAGGCTTCTGCACTCTTCAATCCTGGATCGGAAAGGATAGCTGTAAACAAAAGAAACCACGACTCGAAAAAGTGGGTGTGTTTCGCACCGTGTCCTATCGAACTGCCTGAGCGGATTGCTGCTTTGTACGCCCATAAAGCGTGAAAGTCTCAGTCATCCAGATGCCACGGTTATAGAGCACTCGACCGGGGGAGACATGCAAACGAATGTAGCCATAAGAAGCTAGTTGTTCGCCGGTGGGATCAACGTCTCCGCCGGGAGTGGGGATGATGAGGTACTGGCTCAAGGTTTCCTCGCTGAGTTTGCTGAGTGGCGGCTCGGCTGAGCGCGAGTGGTGGACAAAGGCAGTCGGCCAGTTATTGAAAAGATTGCTATCAAAGTACGGTTGAATGGCCACAGAGTTAAAAGCGAAGGCCGATGTTTGATCCCGTTGGACTCCGATCTTGTGAAGGAATGCGGCCATATCTGCGGCGCCGGAATACGGAGCCTCATAGTCGAACTTCCAGGCACGTAGCGCCCACGATGTCTGCACGGCGAAGACAAGGGCAAGCAACGCTGCAAGCACTCTCGGCTTGAACCAGAGCGGCAGGGGCTCCGCCTGGTCAGGATAGGCGACCCATAGCGCGATGATGAGAGCGATGACGATCGCGCCCTGATGATGAGCTCCGCCATAAAAGAAACACTGAAACGTTAGCAAACCTCCGACGCTCAGCAGGAACACAAGTCCTTGACGGCGCCATGTCGCGAAAGCCCCCAGGATCAGGAGAACTGGCACACCCAGCCACCAGGGGTTGACCACGACGTCTTCAATCGTCGTCAGCAGCTTGATGATCCCACCATTTTTCAGTGGATTCATCGTAACCACGTCCGGCGCCGGGCGAGCGATGGCGACTGCCGTGATAGCCGCCACTACAACAATGGCAAGGGCCACCAGATCGCGCGATTTCCGATCCCTGTCCAACTGATTCCAGTAATGTGCTTCCTGCCACAAGGCTCCGGCACCCAAAGCTGCAGCCAGGATGATTCCATGTACGCTGATGCCGCAAAGCAAGGCTAGACAGATCGATAGCGGCAGCGTTCTGCGTTTTCGATAGAAGATCGCAGCCGCAGCGCCGCACAAGAGCAGGAGCGGATAAGGGCGCGCAATTATCGCGTATTGATAGAGGATCGTATACGACGATGCCATCAAGTAACGAACCACGCGTGGAAAGGGAGCCAGGAAAATCAGGAGCCCGGCTCCCGCTATGGCAAATGCCGCGCTAATCCAGTTCATGGCCGCGTAGGGAAGGTGGAACACGTGCTGTGCGATCCAGAGAATGCTTTGCCACAATCCGGGAGAGACTTCGTAATGCATCTCTCCGAAGATCATTTTCCAGAAGGGGAGGTCGCGAGCGACGATCCACGACTGGGCCTCATCGGACCACGGCTCGTGGTGCTTAACGAGCACGAGTACGGAGGCCACATATGCGATGAAGACTGCTGTATCGAGCAGCCGAAATTTATTGTTCTGCGTCATATGAAGTTAATTCGCTAGTCCATCGGCAACGAAAGATCATGCGCCAGCCAGCAATTCGGCTGTACTTATTTGCTCGTCCGTATTTAATTACAAGGTTGCGGTACTCTCCGAAACAGCTGCCGCTTGAACGTTAAAAGTTCGCACCGAATACGAGTGGTTTATTTTGAGCGTGGCGACGTCAATCTCTCTTTAGTCCGTGAAAGAGGTTGCTCAAAAAGTCGATAACCCAGATCAGGACACAACTCCATCGAGTGGCCCACTGCTACTCCAGCGACGACAGTCAACCAGAGGAGCTTTGATGTAGACGTGGTCCTGAATAGGTCGATCGTCGTGTATCGCTATTCATTTTGAACGGACGAGGACGTCCGCGCTGCATTACGATTTCTTTGGTACCTCCAACCCCAGGTACTTCATCACCTCCTGCAGGTCCTTCCAGGCTTCGCCCTTCTGGCGCGGATCGCGCAGCAGATATGCCGGGTGATAAGTAACGCGAAGTTTAGTGCCGCGGTAGTCGAACCACTGGCCACGCATGTTGGCCATGGTGTCGTTCAGGCCGAGCAGAGTCTTGGCGGCGACGGCTCCAAGCGCGACAATAGCCTTCGGCTTGATGACGTCGATCTGGCGATAGAGAAATGGCGAGCAGGTGTCGCATTCATCGCGTTCGGGAGTGCGATTGCCCGGCGGACGGCACTTTACAACGTTCGCGATGTACACGTCTTCGCGCTTCAAGTCCATGGCCTCGATCATCTTGTTGAGAAGTTGGCCGGCGCGTCCGACAAAGGGCTCGCCCTGCTCATCTTCGTCGGCGCCGGGACCTTCGCCGACGAACATCAGGTCAGCCTCGGGATTGCCGACGCCGAAGACGATCTGCTTGCGTCCTTGCTGGTGCAGGCGGCAGCGGGTGCAATCGCCGAGATCTTCGCGGATGAGGCGGAGAGCGGTGACGGGATCCTCAACTACCCCACTCAAGCCAACAGAAGGCTTGAATGGGGCACCCTTGTTTTCCATGTCGTGCGCCATGTCCTGTTCGATTTGCGCCATCTGCTCGGGCGTGGGTTCGACGGTATCGACCTCGCGGCGGTAAAGGTCGTAGATGCCGAGATCGCGATAGTACTGTACTCGGTCGGTGAGAGCGCGAAGAGTTTTCGGGCCAAGAGCGCGAGGCATGACTGTTTGTATCGCATCGGAGAATGCCGCGACAAGGACGGAGATTTTGCGGGCTGTGAAAATCGGCGGCTGCGGTTTTTCGTAAGGGGAACGCGATCTAAGCGGCGCGGCGGATGGTCACGCCGGCTGCGCGAAAGATAGGTTAGCGTAGATGTACGTGGTTCGCGTTCCCAAGTCGCTGGAGAAACTTGCGTCCGCTCCGCGCGTCACTTTGCGGCGCCGTGGCGAGCCTGATCCGGATGGCCGCTGCGTGGTGTACTGGATGCAGCGGTCGCAGCGCGGATTCGATAACCCGGCGCTCGATGTGGCGGTTCATACGGCCAACCTGCTCAAGCTGCCGGTGATCGCGTTCTTTGCGCCGGTGCCGTTTTATCCCAATGCGAATTTGCGCGCGTATGTTTTTCTCAATCAGGGGATTGCCGATATCGCGGAGGATCTATCGCGTCGCGATATTGGTTTCGTGCTGCGAAGGTATCCCGAGCACAGCCTGATCCGGTTTTGCGAGGAAGTGAAGGCGGCGATGGTGGTGGGCGACGAGAATCCGCTGCGGGAGCCGAATCACTGGCGCGAGGTGGCGTCGAAGAAGCTGAGAGTTCCTCTATGGACGGTCGATTCGGATGTGATCGTGCCCAGCAAACTGCTGGAAAAAGCGCAGTACGCAGCGAGAGTGATACGACCTCGCCTGCAGGCGCACCTGGAGCAGTTTCTGGTGCCGTGCGCGAATCCGAAAGCGCATGTGAATTGGTCGAGGCCACGGGGGCTGCATTCATTAGCGAGCGAAACCGATATCACGGAAGGCTGGAAGCTCGACCGGTCGGTCGGCCCGGTAAGTTCGTTCCGCGGAGGCAGCAACGAAGCGCGACGCCTGCTGAAGGAATTCATCCGTCACAAGCTTGATGGCTATGCTGAAAAGCGGAACAGGCCAGAGGTTGACGGTTCCACCCGGCTCTCGCCGTATCTGCACTTCGGGCACATCGGGCCGTTAACGATCGCGTTAGCGGTGCAGAAGGCAGCGGCTCTGCAGAAAGATAAAGACTCGCTGTTGAATGAGCTGATCGTGTGGCGGGAACTGGCCATCAACCTGGCGTGGTTCAATCCGCTGTATGACTCGTTTGAGGTGGCGGAGCCGTGGGCGCACAAAACACTGGCGGCGCATGCGAAGGATCCGCGTCCGGTGGTATACACGGAGCGACAACTGGAAAATGCCGAGACGCATGATGATTTGTGGAACGCCGCACAGCGACAGATGGTGAACTTCGGCTGGATGCACAACGTGATGCGAATGTACTGGGCGAAGAAGATTCTGGAGTGGACGAAATCGGCAGCGCACGCTCATCGCATCGCGGTGAAATTGAATGACAAGTACTTTCTCGACGGGCGCGATCCGAACGGCTATGCAGGTGTGGCGTGGGCGATCGTGGGGAAGTTTGACCGGCCCTGGTTCGAGCGGCCGATTTTTGGGCAGATCCGCTATATGTCGGCCGCCAGTACGGGAAAAAAGTTCGACAGCCGGAAGTACATCGAGCAGAACAGCGGGTCGGCACAGACGGCGTGGTTCTAGAGCTTTGTGTGCGATGGCTGTTCGAAATCTGGCGACTAGCTTTCCTCCCGGCGCATCTTGTAAGAGAATAGGTACATCGGGTGAGGAGTTTGTCGTGAAACATCTCGTCTTCGTCCTCTTCGCTTTCCTGCTGCTGACGGTTCCATTCACTTTTGCCCAAAAAATTTCCGGCGACTATATCGAGACGCGATCGGCCGATGTGTACACCGGCCAGTGCTTTGCTAACGGAGAAGTGAACCTTGTCGGCAACGAGGCCATCATGGGCTGGCATGTCGATCGTGGAGCGTGGGATGGAGTGGCGCTCGACGGATTGAACGTGGTGGCCGTGGTGCGGGCCAAGGCGACGCTGGGCGATCCGTATGCGAACCCGTATCCGGCGAAAGCGGTGCTGGTGGTGGATGAGGCGGCGACCACAAAACAGCGGGCGGCGCTGGTGAGCTTCGTGCATCAGCAGACAGGCAAGCTGACGGAGAATGTCGAGAAGGTGATTTATACGACGATCGACATGGCGGTGGTTCGCAGCGCCGAACACCATGGCATGGCGCTGCTACGCGCGGGCAATTTTGTCACGGTGCGTACGCGCGGGATCAATGGGCACGACCACATCTGCGGCAATGAGGTGACGTTCTATCCGCCGCTCACCGAGACGGCGATGGCGATGCCGGCAGTGGCGGAAAGAGATGAATATCAAGGACCTGGGCTGGACGATACCTGGTCGAACAGCGGCAAGCGCAGCGCGTTTGTGGGGACGTTTGCGCGGTGATGGCTCCGCCTGACTTGGAAGGCTCCCGGTCCCACTTCGGGTCCATACAATCTTGAGAATGTTCTTCGCGGCTATCCGTCCTTGCGCGATCCTCTGAGTCGTGCCTAACCTGAGGGTGTGATCAAGCGATTATTGCTCTTTGCGTTGGTCGTTTCTTCCGTGGCATTTGCTGCGCCTCGGGCAGAGAAGATTGGCGCTTTTACCGAAGGCTCCGACAAGCTAAAGGCCGCGCTTGCTTCCGACGGTTATCGTGTCTACCTTCCAAACACCTTGGCATGTTGCGACGTTTGGCTGGCGAAAACCGTCACAGCTAATAAGAAGGATGTGCGTGGCGCGTACTACCCGGAGTTTTACGAGTCGGAGTTTCTGGGAGTGATTCGCTTCGGCAAGGATGGCGGCGGAGATTTTCGCGGGCAAACGATCAAACCGGGCGCTTACACCATGCGCTACGAGCTGTTGCCCAGCGATGGCAACCACATGGGCGTCGCGCCTTATCCCGATTTTGTGCTGCTAATTCCGGTGGCGGACGATCCCGAGCCGTCGGTGCGATTCGACCCGGGGAAGATGGTGGAGTTGAGCGGCAAGGCTTCCGGGACTGGACATCCAGCGGCGTTCGAGATGGTGCCGGCCGGCGAGGGCGATTCCCCATCCGTCACGCAGACCGATGATGGGTGGATCGTGTTCCAGGGATCAGTCGCAATCGGTGGCGGACGGTCGATGAAGATGGCATTCGTGGTGAAGGGATCGGCGGAGCAATAGGCCTTCGTTTCGAACAGAAAAATGGGGCCATCCCCGTGGATGGCCCTTCCCCCAGCTGTGACAGGAGAGTCACAAGGAACTTTTTGGGTCTTGCGCCAGCGGCCGCTGGATCTGAGCGAGCCGCCAACCAAGACAATTGTTTGACGAACACCGCGCCATCGCCTCCGATCAAGTCACGCGGTTCCCGACGCCGTCAAACTTTCAGCACATGGCCGAAACGTTGTTATGTATTTACGTGGATTTTGGTCAGAAGGGAAATTCAATATTCTTATGCGAATGATTCGAAAAACTTGGAGTAGGAGCCGTGTTTCGAAGTGGAACTAGCGGACTGACTCGGTCCGACTTGGGTGACCTAACGGCGACTTAGACGCTGCGGTTCGAGGACGCGAACGCAGTATGAGCCAACCATCACGCGTTCTATCTATTTATCGTTATCTATTATCTATGGCACCTTGACCTTTTCACAGCCTAGTCGACTGCCGCTGAAACATTCATCACTGCGCCGCTGAGATTTTCTACAATCGCAAGTTGTTGTAAACAATGCGTTACACCTGCCACGTCCGGAATCTTCAAAAGTGAGCTGCTGATAAATTCATCGGTGGGATAATTCCGAAACTAACCAGATCGTTACAGTCTGCATTGTCATACTTCTTCAACGTGCTTGATTCGCAAGCGTTTAGTAGCTGTGGTGAATCGCTATAGCGCTTTTTTGAAGATTGGCACGGTGAATGCATTAAGGAAAGGTGGCGAGCGGCCTCAGACAAACAGCACGCCAGAAAACGGAGATAGGACAATGACAGTTATTCTGGTTCTTGCAACTTTCGTCGCATTCTTACTGATCGATCATTTCTTCTCGAAGAAGCCTGTGGTTCAGATGGAAGTGCAGCCAGCGGTGCCGAAGATTGCGGGTGCCACGGAAGCACGGTTCGTCCCGACGTTGGTTGGCGGTTTCCGAGTGCCGGAAAACCTTCGTTTTCACCCCGGACACACCTGGGCGTTGAGTGAAAGCCCGACGCTGGTGCGAATCGGCGTGGACGACTTTGCGTCGAAGCTGATCGGCAAGATCGACAGCATCAGCCTGCCGCAGCGCGGCCAGTGGGTGCGCCAGGGACAGAAGATCTGGAGCGTGGTCCGCGATGGTAAGAAGATCGACATGGTGTCGCCGATCGAAGGCAGCGTGACAGATGTGAACGAAGAAGTGATGAAGAACCCGGCGCTGGCGAACAGGGATCCGTATGGCGAAGGCTGGCTGGTGACGGTGCAGTCTCCGGATGCGAAGACCAACTATCGCAATTTGCTCGGCGGACAGCTGGCGCGCTGGTGGACGGAAGAAGCGGTTGGCCGTCTGCACTCGAAGTTCGCAATGCCGATGCCGGCGCTGGCGCAGGACGGCGGCGAAGCGGTGAACGACCTGACGTCGACGATACCGGGAGCCGACCTGGAGAAGATGACGAAGGAGTTCTTCCTGGCGTAAAGGATCTGCGGGCTGAGGCCGTGGTTGCGCCCTGTCCCGGAGACGAGAAAGACGGCCAGGGCGCCTGCAAGAAGCAAAAAACTTGAAACTGATGGCGCCGCCCATAAAGCGGCGCCGATTTCTTTGGCGCGACCGATTTTCGCGAGCGCCTGCGACGATCTGCCGAACACGATTACCAGCGGATACCGGCAGTGAGCGGAACCATGCGCACGATCGCATTGCCGGTGGAGGCGTAGTGGTAACGGGTCTCGGCAAAGAGGCGTAGTCCAGTTTCGCGGAGGTTGACGTCGAAGCCGGCGCCGAGACTGCCACCGAGTCCTCCGAAGGTGCCGTTGCCAATGGGCAGTACGAAAGCAGGCTGAGTCAGTTCGGTGGTACGGCGATAGTAGCCGATTCCGCCGACGATATATGGCCGCACTCTACCGACGTACTTGAGCGTCAGCTTAGGGTCGACAGTCAGTGCCCAGAGATGGGCGCTGGAACCGGTGGCTTGTGTTCCACTGAGGACGCGATCGCCCATGGAGAAGTGGTTATACATGTAGTCCACGGACGCGGAGAAGGCGGGGCCGAACTCGTATCCGGCACCGGCGGTGATCTGCCATCCGTTCTGCAGGTAGTTATTGATGTTGCCAAGCAGCGGGGAATAGCCGCCACCGACATCGAAGGTCCAGGGACGGTTCTGGGCGGAGGCGGTAAGGCAGAGACAGATGGCGAGAAAGACGACCCCGAGTGTGATCCTCATGGCAAGTTCCCGAAGAGTATTGACGCTCAGAATGAAGGCCGGGGTGCCTGAGCTGCCACCGAATAGGCGGTGGCGCCATTACAAGTGGTACAGATTTCGCCCTGGCAGGTAGCTTTGCGAACATTGTAAGCACCGGCATTGGCGGCGACGAGAACGTTCGATTGTCGGCGGCAGCACCAACGACTGACATTAAAATGAGGAGACCGATAGGGATTCCTTCTCCTCGCTACGCTCAGAGTCGGAACGACAAGACGGAAAAGACGCCCTCACGATCCGACGGGCTGCGGCAATGGCGCGAGAGATTTCCGGGTAGCATCCAGGGTGTGGATTAGCGATTCGCGAGGAAGCTTGCGGACGATGGGGTCGATGATCCACGCCAGGCCCTTGGGGATATCGCGAGTAAGCGAGATGGCGCGGCACTCAAGCCAAGTGCCTCCGTCGCGTTCTTCAAACTTCCAATAGGAGTTCAAGCGCCAGAGGAATCCGTGGCCGGTGTCGGGAGGCAGGACGGTTTCCTTCGGCGTGCCTGCGTGTTCGACTTCCTGAATGCGCGAGGTACGGGATCGCAAGTTCCAGCGGGTGCGACTAAGTTGGGAATAATGCACGTCGTGCCAGGTGTCGAGCACGACGGTGATCACTTTCTTTTTTAGCAAGCGAAGGTGGATGTGAAAATCGTTGCCGTCGCGACGGATGAGTCGAGAATCTATGACTTCCGGCTGGTAGAGAGTCTTGTGATGGTCGTAGTCCTGCACCATCGCGAGTGTGGCGTCAACGGTGCGGCGGGGACGAAGGCAGCGCCGATCCAGTCGTGAATGAGGCCGTCCGTGATGTGGAGCGGTCCAGAACCAGACCAGAGTTCGGCGACGACGTGCCCATCGCGTATGCGCTTTGATAGTTCGGGTTTCAGAGCAGACCAAAGAAACGGTTGGTTTTCGGTGAGACAAGATTCCATCGTCAGCTCGGCCTGACGGATATGGTCTTCGAAGGCCACCAGAGTCAGCGGAGCGAGCCGGACAGTTTTAGCCGTGTCGGACATGACACCCTGATTGCTGCTCGAATGTTTGCCTACATTATCCGCGCAATGCCTCGCCAGCGCTGTTTTGTTCCTCAAGCGAAGACTTCTTCTATAAGCGCGGCTCACGATGCCCATTACTTGCGGTTGGTGGAACGTGAGCCGGCTCACTTCCGAGAGTGACATCTGTCACGGCCATTCCATCCGCCGCCGATGACACTGTTCTGTAACGAGCAGGCCGAGGGGAGAGGAATGGAGCCACCACTCGTTTAGGCGCTGCCAGAGCGCTCGGCGGGAAGAGGTCTGCGGAAGGAGCGGCCATGCTGCTTGCCTATCGGTTGGTCCGCCTGATCGAAAATCACTCCGAAAAGTTGGCCGATTCGACCCTGAAACGGCTTAAAGAAGACCAAAAGACTCGTGATTATTGCAGCCGCGTGCCGGCGGAGGACTTTCGCGCGACGATCTTCGAAATCTACGCGCATCTGGGCGAATGGCTGATGGGGAAGTCGGAGGACGACATTGCAAGGCGATACACGGAGATCGGACGACGGCGGGCGGAGCAGGGTGCGCTGCTGAGCGAGTTGAACTGGGCAATCGTGCTGACACGCGAGAACCTGTGGGAGTTCCTGAAAACCGAGGACACGCTGGAGCGCCCGTCGGAAGTGTTCGGGGAGTTGAAGCTGGTGCAATTGCTGGAACAGTTTTTCGATCGCGCGATTTATTACGCGGCGGTCGGGTATGAGCAGTACAAGGGCGCGGGAGCGGTGCTGAGGTAGAGGTTATTCGGAACAATCAGGCGTCCGGAATGACAAATATGAGTTGGATGGAAGAGTACAAACGGAAGCTGATGTCGCCGCACGACGCGGTGCGATGCGTCGAGTCGGGGATGCGTGTGTACATCATGGGCGGATGTGCGGTTCCCGAAACGCTGGTGGAGTGCCTGATGGAACGGGCTCCATACGTGCGCGATGTCGAGATTGTGCACATGCTGACGTTTGGCGTGGCTCCGTATGTTGCCCCGGAAATGGCCGGGCACTTCCGGCATAACGCAATGTTTATCGGCGGGAATGTGCGTGAGGCCGTGAACGAAGGACGCGCGGACTATACGCCGATTTACCTGAGCGAGATTGAAGACCTGTTTGAGAGCGGCGAGATGCCGCTGGACGTGGCGCTGGTGCAGGTGTCTCCGCCGGACGCGCATGGCTACTGTTCGCTGGGAATCGGGGTGGAGACGGCGCTGACGGCGGCACGCTGCGCGAAGTACGTGGTGGCGCAGGTCAACAGCACGATGCCGCGGACGTTTGGCGACAGCTTCATGCACGTGAGCAAGTTCAGCGCATTCGTAGAGAGCACGCGTCCCTTGTGCGAGATGAAGAACGAGCCGGTGTGCGAGCTGAACCGGCAGATCGCTAAGAACGTGGCGACCCTGATCGAAGACGGCGCGACACTGCAGATGGGGATTGGCGGAATTCCGAATGCGGTGCTGCCGTTCCTGATGGATCGCAAAGACCTGGGAATTCACAGTGAGCTTGTGGGTGACAACGCAATTCCGTTGATTGAGGCGGGCGTGCTGACGGGAGTGAGGAAGTCGCTGTTGCCGCGGAAGATCGTGCTGGGATTCATGCTGGGGACGCGCGAGCTGTTCGAGTATGCCGACAACAATCCCATGTTCGAGTTCCGGCCGACCGCGTTCTGCAACGACCCGGGAGTGATTGCGCGGAACGACAACATGGTGGCAATCAATTCGGCGCTGCAGATCGACTTAACCGGGCAGGTGTGCGCGGATTCGCTGGGAAACAAGTTCTATAGCGGGATCGGCGGGCAGGTGGACTTCCTGCGGGGCGCTTCGCGGTCGAAGGGCGGCAAGCCGATCATTGCAATTTCGTCGACGGCGAAAGACGGGTCGGTCTCGCGTATAACGCCGATGTTAAATCCGGGCGCAGGCGTGGTGACGTCGCGCGGGCTGGTGCGGTACGTGGTGACCGAGTATGGGGTGGCGTACCTGCATGGCAAGACGATCCGCCAGAGGGCCGAGGCGCTGATCGCGATTGCGCATCCGAAGTTCCGTAACGAGCTGTACGAGTACTGCGAACGCACGCACTGGCTGCAGAAGCCGAACCCGGAGATGGCGGCGTCGATCGCAGGCACGAGGTGATTTTTCTATGGCGGCAAAAGGGAATGTGACGATCCATAGTGACGAGTGCAAGGGCTGCGGATTGTGTGTGGAGTCGTGTCCGCCGAAGAAGCTGCATCTCGCCGACGAACTGAACCAGTATGGCGTGCATCCGGCGGAGTACAACGGCGAAGGATGCACCGGATGCGGTATCTGCTTCTACTGCTGTCCGGAACCGGGAGCGATCACGGTGTACAAGGCGACCGCTACATCTGGCGCTTTGCCAAAGGAAGGCAAAGGACCGGGCACCCAGAACCGGGAGGTGGATTATGCGACAGTTGTGTAAGGGCAATGTCGCGGTGATGAAAGGCGCGGTACTGGCCGGATGCCAGGCGTACTACGGGTATCCGATTACGCCTGCGAGCGAAATCGCGGAAGCGGCGGCGCTGTATCTGCCGGAAGTTGGCGGGACATTCGTGCAGGCGGAGAGTGAAGTCGCGGCGATCAATATGGTGTACGGCGCGGCGGCCGCAGGACAACGGGTGATGACAGCGTCGTCGGGTCCGGGCATGAGCCTGATGCAGGAAGGGATGTCGTACATCGCGGGCGCGGAACTGCCATGCGTGGTGGTCGACGTGGTGCGCGGTGGGCCCGGGCTGGGGAACATCGCACCGGAGCAGAGCGACTATTTCGCAATGGTGAAAGGCGGAGGTCACGGGAATTACAAGAACCTGGTGCTGGCTCCGGCGTCGGTGCAGGAGATGGCCGACCTGACCATGCTCGCGTTCGAGTTGGCAGATCGCTATCGTAACCCTGCCGTTATCCTGACTGATGGCTTTGTCGGGCAGATGATGGAGCCAATCGAGCTGGAAGTGACGGAACAACACATTCCCGAAAAGCCCTGGGCAGTGAAGGGCACTCCCGAGACGCGCAAGAACCTGGTCAGTTCCATCTTTCTCGAGGCCGATGAACTGGAAGTTCACGTTCGCAAGTTGGAGGCGAAGTATCGGCTGGCCGAGCAGATGGAGCAGCGTTTCGAAACGTATATGGCTGACGATGCCGACATTCTGCTGGTCGGGTACGGGATCGTCTCGCGTGTGTTGCGGGACGTGGTAAATGAGGCGCGCGCCGAGGGAATGAGAGTGGGACTGTTCCGTCCGATTTCGTTGTGGCCGTTCCCGTCGAAGCCGCTGGCCGAATATGCGGCGAAGTGCCGCTTCGTGCAAGTGGTAGAGATGAGCATGGGACAGATGGTAGAGGACGTGAGACTGGCCATCGAAGGACGGACGCCGATTGAGTTTTATAGCCGCGTGGGAGGAAACGTTCCTACAGTGGAAGACGTGCATACGCAACTGCTGTCGCGGGAAGCGGCGCACGTGTAGGCCGGACATTTTTGGTCCGGCTTTCGCGAGAGTCGCGAGAAGAGGAAGGAGGCAGCTTTGCCAGGATTCGAAGTAACCCATCATCGCTCCCAGCTGTTTTATGACAAATACGAACGCAAGGCCGAACTGCAACATCAGACGCATTACTGTCCAGGCTGCGGGCATGGCGTCGCACATAAATTGATTGCAGAAGCCTTGCAGGAATTGGATGTTCAGAACGACACCATCTTTGTCAGTCCGGTGGGCTGCTCGGTGTTTGCCTACTACTACTTCGACACCGGCAACGTGCAGGCGGCGCACGGACGCGCGCCGGCGGTGGCGACAGGCGTGAAGCGCGCGAATCCAGACAAGGTCGTGATCTCGTACCAGGGTGATGGCGACCTGGCGGCGATCGGAACGGCGGAGATCATTCACGCGGCCAACCGCGGCGAGAATATCACCGTATTCTTCATCAACAACGGTATTTACGGGATGACTGGCGGGCAACTGGCTCCGACGACTTTGGTCGGCGAGAAGAGCACGACGAGTCCGTGGGGCAGGAGGCCGACGAACGAAGGATTTCCGATGCACATGGCGGAGCTGATCGCGACGCTGGAGACGCCGGTGTATGTGGAGCGCGTGGCGCTGTCCGATGCAAAGAACATCCTGAAGGCGCGGAAGGCGATCAAGAAAGCCTTGGAACTACAGAAGCAGAAGGCTGGATTTACGTTCGTGGAAATCCTGTCGCCGTGCCCGACGATCTGGAAGAAAGAGCCAATCGACGCGCGGCATTGGGTGGGCGAGAAGATGATTCCGCAGTTTCCGCTGAACGTCTTTCGGGACAAAAGACCGGAGATTCCGGAGATCCCGATTCCGCACAAGACGGTTTCCGAAGCGCTGGGCCTGGAAGCGAAAAACGATTCGCAACGCGCGAAGCACATTACACACGATGTGCGAATCAAGTGTGCTGGCTTCGGTGGACAAGGTGTGCTGCTACTCGGCATGTTGCTGGCCGAGATGGGCATGCGCGAAAGCTTGGAAGTGAGCTGGCTGCCGGCTTATGGTCCGGAAATGCGCAGTGGCAGCGCGAATTGCAGTGTCTGCCTGTCGCACGAGCGGATCGGGTCGCCGCTAATCACGTCGCCGGACGTTCTTGTCGCGATGAATGAAATCTCGTTGCGGAAGTTTGCGGCGCAGGTGAAGAACGGGGGAACGATCCTGTATAACTGCGATTCGTTGCCGCCGGACTTTTCGGCTACGCAGGCGAACGTGGTGTGTATTCCGGCGTCGGAGATCGCCGACAAGATCGGATCGGCGAAGGTGATGAACGTAGTGATGATGGGCGCGATCCTGGAAGCGACCGAATGCCTGCCGTTCGATACCGCCGAGGAGATGCTGAACTCGACGATCAAGCGTAAGGAATTCATGGAGATGAATCACAAGGCGCTGGTGGCAGGGCGAGAGTTCATTGCGCAGCGGGTGCACGTGGGCGCGGTGACGCAGCCGGACGGGTTCGCGTACTAAATCAGTGGTTAGTGATTAGTGGGCAGTGGTTAGAAAAGGTCCTCGGCCGAAGGCCGAGGGCTTTTTGTTTTGGCGTACAATGCGGCCTTCCAGGAGGCTGCATGTTCACCCGTGTTCTGCTCGTTCTCGTCCTTGCTTTGAATTCCTTCGCTGCCACGGTTAAACCAACAGTTACAGGGAAGCGTTTGGGCGTGGTTGCCGCCGGGCATCCGCTGGTGGCTGAAGCGGGATTCCACATTCTGCGCGGCGGAGGGAACGCCGTGGATGCGGGAGTGGCGTCGGTGTTCGCGGCAGGCGTGGTGGAGCAGACGAGCTTCGGGTTGGGCGGGGAAGCGCCGATCCTGATCAAGCTGAAGGATCAAAAGGTAGTCGCGATTAACGGCGCCGGTATTGCGCCGGAGTTGGCGACGGTATCGTTCTACGAGAACTTGCCAGCGAGCGATCCGCGGCGGATTTCGGAGGGGACCTATCCCGGCGTGAAGGCGGGGGTCATTCCGTCGTTCGGGCCGTTGTCGGCGATTGTTCCGGGCGCGATCGATGCGCTGCTGGTGTCGCTGGAGAACTACGGCACCAAGAGTTTTGCGGAGGTGATTGAGCCGGCGCTGGAATTGGCGCAGGGATTTCCGATGACCGACCGCCTGGCGACGGGGATCAAGAAAGAAAAAGACCTGATCGCGAAGTGGCCGGCGTCGGCCAAGATTTTTCTTCCGAACGGCCAGGTGCCGAAGGAAGGCGATGTGTTCGTGCAGGCGGACCTGGCGCATACGCTGCAGGGGATGATCGATGCGGAGCGGAGGGCGTCGGGGAAGGGACGTAAGGCTGGTATCGAAGCGGTCCGGGAGTACTTCTATCGAGGACCCGTGGCGCACAAGATCGACGCATTCTGCCAGCAAGCCGGATGTCTGCTGCGAGCGGCCGATTTCGCGTTTTATCATGCGAAGATCGAAGAGCCATTGACGACGAATTATCGTGGGGTCGATGTCTATAAGGTTGGGTTCTGGTCGCAAAGCCCGGTGATGCTGGAGAACCTGAACCTGCTGGCGGGTTTCGATCTGAAGTCAATGGGGCAGAACTCGCCGCAGTACATTCATACGGTCGTCGAGGCCGAGAAGTTGGGTTACGCGGATCGCGATGCGTATTATGGCGATCCCGATTTCAACAAGATTCCGATGCAGTTGATTTCGAAAGAGTATGCGAACGTGCGGCGACAGTTGATGGATGCAAAGACGGCTTCGGCCGCGCACATTCCTGGCGATCCCGAGCACATGCAGGCGCGCGCTTCGGAAGAATTTGCCAGAGCGAGATTGTCGGATCGCAACAGCGATCACCCGGACACGACGTGCGTGAACGTGATTGATAAAGACGGGAATATGTTTTCGGCAACGCCGAGCGCGGCTTGGGTGCCGTCGGTGATTGCAGGTGACACGGGAATTCCGTTGTCTGAGCGGGCGCAGCAATTCGTGCTGACGCCGGGGCATCCGAATCAGCTGGCGCCGCACAAGCGCCCGCGAATCACGCTGACCCCGACGATCGCGCTGAAAGACGGCAAGCCGTTCCTGGCGTTTTCGACTCCAGGTGGAGACAGCCAGGACCAGACTTTGCTGCAGGTTTTCCTGAACGTGGTGGACTTCGGGATGAATCCGCAGGAGGCGGTGGAAGCTCCGAGATTCAACTCAGAGGCCATGTACAGTTCATTCGACGACCACAGCGATCGGCCTCTCGTGCTCGATGTGGAAGATCGACTTCCCGGGGCAACGATTGATGCGTTGACGAAGTTAGGACACAAGCCGAAGGTAGGCGGTCCGTGGTCGAATCCGACGTCGCCGACAATGATCGAGTTCGATCCGGCGACAGGAGTGATCACTGGCGGAGCGGATGTGCGCGGGCACCGCTACGCGATTGGATGGTGAGGTTAATGGCGCTGGTCGCGGTGCATAAGCGTGGCTCCGATGGCGCCGCCCGCTGCACCGAGAACGAGGAAGAAAACAAAGAGGATGGCGAGGGCGAAGGTGACCATGAAAGCCAGCCCTTCGGGAGTCGATAATTTCTCCGCGAGTTGCTGATACACCTGCTGGTTGGCGGGATCGGGCGCCGGCATTTCGCGCATGCGCTTAGTGATTTCCTGCTGCAGCTGGCCGCTGTACAAGACGAATGAAATAAGCACCGCGAGGGCGAAGAGAAGATATCCGAAGAGACCGGCGAGAGCGCCGAGTTTGCCACCCTCAGCCGCTCGCATTTGGAGCGCAGCGGGATGCCGGCGCTTGTAGAGTGCGACTGAGACCGCGCCGCCGATTCCTATCACGAGAATCAGCCAGGGGAGTTCGGCGGAGTTGCCGATGGGAATCATGCAGGCGATACCTATGGCGATGCCGGCAATGAGCGCGCTGGGAATTGCGGAACGAACGGAGAAAGCTTCGGGAGCAGGCGGAAGACGAACGGCGGAAAGCGGAACGGGCTCGGCGGGCGGCTGCATTTCGGCCGGAGTGCCGGGAACGTAAGCCGGCGAGAGGTCGTCGGGAACCGAGACTCGAATTTGAGGAGCGCCGCAGTGAGGACAGAAGGCGGTGCCATCTTCAATCGTCGATCCGCATTTGTGACAGGCGTAAGGCACTCTTCTCAACACTAACAGCCTGTGAAATCTGCCGCAAGCGTAGCGGTGCTAGACTCACGCGGTGAGGTTGAGGATGACGCCGGAGATCTTCAGGACCCATCTTGCGTACAAGGAATGGCAGGCACGTTTGCTGATCCAAGCGGTTAAGCCGTTAACAGTGGGAGATTTCGACGCAGTTCGGGGAGCGTCGCACGGAAGCATCAAGGGAACCTTGCAGCATATGTATGGCGCGGATTTCATCTGGTTGCGCCGGGTGCAGAAAATTCCGGTGACACGCGCCGACGTGAAAATGCCGGAGACTGTCACCGAACTTGAAGAGCGCTGGCTGGCACTGATTGGCGAATGGAAGTCGTGGGCCGAGACGATCCCCGATACATCGTGGAACGACAAGCTCGAGTACACAATGTTTGACGGTTCGCACCGCAGCAATCCTTTATGGCAGGTCGTGCTGCACGTGGTGAATCACGGTACGCTGCACGGCGGACAAGTGGTCACGATGCTGCGGCAGGCGGGGGTGACGCCGCCGCAAACGGATATCCTGTTCTTCTATCGCGAGTTGAACGCGGTAGCAGTGGCCTGAGAGGTCGCCGGCCCCACGCAGCTAGGGTACTCGGTCTGATCAGGCTGTTGGGATTTTTTCGACGACAACGGCCGTTCCATACGCCAGCACTTCGGTGACCCCCTGCATGACCTCGGTGGCGTCGTAACGCACGCCGATCACAGCATTGGCGCCGAGTTCCGCCGCATGTTGGGTCATCAAGTCGAATGCATCGTTGCGCGTCTTCTCACAGAGTTCCGTCAACAGGGTAATGTTTCCGCCGACGAGGGTTTGAAGTCCGGCAGCGAAGTTGCCGATGATGGAGCGTGAGCGAACGATGATTCCGCGGACCACCCCTAACGTACGGGTTACGCGGTAGCCGTCGAACTCGAAGGTGGTGGTGGTCATGGCGTGGGAAATGCGGGTTGTGGCCAAGTCTTTCCTCCCGAATCAATCGAATGGATAGGTGATGCGAACCAGGGTTCGCTGTGAAAACGGAACATAGAGCAATGCAGCGGTGGCGGCGAAGGCCAGGCCGATGCCGATGCGGTCGACGAGGAGAAAAGGCGATACGGCCCACAGCTCGTCGAGCAGAAATAGAATCGGAAACAGGCGGCGGAACTTGGCGCCGGTCTGGCGGTAGTCGAAGATGACGGCCATCAGCAGGTAGAGCCGCATGGGGATGCCAAGTACGGCGGTGATGAGCACGGCGACGGTGAACTTGTCTCCCTGCCCGCTGGAGAAGCGGTCGCAGATACGTGTGATTTCGTGCAGGTTTGCCAACGCGGCGATGTAAAAGCAGAGATACATCACCTGGATCAGGCCGATGAGGGAGCGAGTACGTACCGGATGCGGTCGCGGGATGCCGAGAATGTTGTCGGTTGGTGCGCCGGCGGGAGCAGGTGCGGGCTCGGGTGTGGCATCAACGGTGACAGGCGCTGCCGATGTGGCTGGCGTTTCGCTGGTGATCGTCTGCACCGGAGCGATGAAGCGATAGCCGCGGCGTGCCTTGGTTTCGATGAAGCGCGGATTGGCTGCCGAGTCGCGCAGGGCCTCGCGCAGCTTGTTGATCGCGGTATTCAGGCTATGGTCGAAATCGACGAAGGTGTCGGAGGGCCAGAGCCGCTGGCGCAGGTCTTCGCGGGTAACGATGTCGCCGGCGCGTTCCAGCAGAACCACGAGGACCTGGAAGGGCTGCTCCTGCAACTTGATTTTGCTGCCATCGCGAAGCAGTTCGCCCGCGCGGAGGTCGGCTTCGTAAACCCCGAAGCGATACCGCAGGCTGTTTGGATTGGGTGGATTCGCGCTAGTTTCCATCCGCCGCGTAGTTTACTACTTCGCCCGCAAGAATCGCTGTGCCCCCGCGATAACCGGCGGAGATACAATAAGAAGATGATTATGCCGCAGCGCACGCCCAGGGAAGCGACCCGTGCCGTGCTGCGTGCGGAAGCCATCGGCATACTCATCTTCCTGGTGCTCGGGTTTATCTTCATACTTGTCCGCTATGGCCGATTCATCGACTGGCATGTGCGGTAGCGCGTTGTTCCAGCCGCACGACAGAAATAGATCCCTCGTCCAAAAGAAGGGCTCGTGATGACAACCAAGTCCGAGCCGTTGCTGGTGGCGATTGTTGGTCCGACGGGAAGCGGAAAGACGGCGCTGTCGCTGGCGCTCGCGGAGCGGTTCGGCGGCGAGATCGTGAACTGCGACTCGGTGGCGATCTATCGCGAGTTTGAGCTTGGCACGGCAAAACCTTCCGTGGCGGAACGGGAACGCGCGCCCCATCATCTCTTCGACATCCTTGAACCTGAAGAACAGATGACCGCCGGCGAATATTCGCGCATTGGTCGGGAAGCGCTGGAGCGGGTCAAGGCACGCGGGAAGATGCCTATCGTGGTCGGCGGAACGGGGTTTTATCTACGGGCATTGCTGGAAGGATTGTTCGAGGGGCCGGAGCGGTCGGAGGAATTGCGGGCACGGCTGCGCGAGATCGAGCAGAGGCGTGGCGCTGAGTACGTGCACCGGATTCTGCGCCGGTTGGACCGCGCGTCGGCTGAACGAATTCACGCGAACGATGTACCGAAGGTGATTCGCGCGATCGAAGTTTGTTTGCAGGCAAAACAGCCAATGGCGGAGTTGTGGGAGCAGGGGCGCGATCGGTTGAAGGGATTTCGGATCCTGCGAATTGGATTGAATCCGGAACGAAACGCGCTGTACACGAGGATCAATCGACGTTGCGAGCAGATGTTCGAGGCTGGACTGATTGAAGAGACGGATCGGCTGATGAAGCAGTATCCGAATGCGCCGGCTTTGGCGTCGTTGGGATACAAGCAGGCGGCGCAATTCCTGCGCGGCGAGATCAAGAAAAAACTGGCAGTCTGGGCGGCGCAGCAGGGACACCGGAATTACGCGAAGCGGCAGTTAACGTGGTTCCGGCGCGAGCCGAACGTGAAGTGGCTGGCAGGATTTGGAGATGAGGCTGGAATACAGGAGGCTGCACTCGACCATGTAACGAAGACGATAAGTTCGCCTTCTATGTGAGCGAGCCTCTTAAGACTGCCGGCACTTCACCGTGAACGATCGCAGCAAAATCTGCGAGGATTCGATCTCGAACTTCCAGCTCTTCGATCCGAAGTCGCACTCGGGAGCATTCAGCGTCTGAGCGGTGAACTTGTAGTGTCCAGGTGCGAGATCAGCGAAACGGAAATGACCATCATCGTCGGTCCTGGCGGTTAGCGATACGCCACGTCCTTCCAGCGCGATGTCGGTGCGGGGAACGGGAGCGCCATCATCGGTGACGATGCGAGCGTCGATCATTCCAGCCGCTTGCGGCTTGAAACCAATTCCCTGATAAGTCACCAACATCTTTAGCGCGTTGTCGAGATCCGTATCGCTTCGCACCTCCGAGTGAAAGTTGGCCTGTGAGTCGGGATAACAGACAACTAACTCGCTGGTCTTGTCACCTGGCGACACGGAATATCGAACGAGCTGACCGTTTACGTGAGCTTCGCCGTACCACAGGTACTGGCGCTCCGAGGACGGAGTGTGGCTGAGAGACACGCCCGCCATTCCGCCGATGTCGTACTGAATCGTGAGTCCCTGGGGATTCCAGATGTAGCCGCATTCCGTGTCGATGCAATGTGAACCCGCAGGGAGTCCTGCGACGTAGCCGGGAAGCAGTTTCATGTTGCCCGGACCTTGATCCGGACGTTTGTACGCAGACACGATGGGAGTGCTGGGCGGCCGCACCTGTGAATCGGCTGGGCCGGCGTAGAAGACGATCAGCGTGAACAAGAGCCCAAAACCGGCGATGGATCGGATGGAACGAGAGCGGTAACGATCATGGGTGGATCGGTTCATTTGTATCCGAATCATTCTAAGTTCTGCGAAGAAGTTGCGACAGCACAGCCAGGAATGTTCTTACGAGAACGATCCGTCTTGCCCTCCTTGTCTGCATCCACTAGTATGCCGCGCAGTTCCAAACCTAAAATCTCACCGTTTCTGAAAAGAGAACACCATGAAAACAAGAACGATGTTGCTGGTTGGGTCGTTCTGTCTATTTGCGTTTGTCGCCGGGTTCGCGGCGGACGCCAACGTGGGGACGTGGAAGTTAAATGAAGGAAAGTCAAAGATTCCCGCCGGGTCGCCAAAGAATACGAAGGTGGTATACACCGCTGCAGGCGACAAGTACAAGGCGATGATCGATGGGGTCGATGGCGCAGGCAAGCCTCTGCACAACGAGTGGACCGGCAAGTTCGATGGCAAGGATTATCCGGTGACCGGCGAGCCTAACTACGATGCACGGTCAATCCTGAAGGTGGACGATCATCACTACAAAGTAGCCAACAAGAAGGCGGGAAAAACGGTGCTAACCGGAACGGTTGAGTTCTCCGCCGACGGTAAGACCCGGACACTCACGACCGAATCGACCGACGCCGCCGGCAAGACCACCACTGCAACCTTCGTGTACGACAAAGGATAGTTGCTTAAAAATCCAAGTAGAGCTGAGGCCCTTCCGTCCTGTCAGGCGGAAGGGTTTTTGTTGAGCGTTTGAATTACTTCGCCGCGTCGGCATGCGCGGCCTGCCAGGCGTCGAATCCGCCGGTAAGGTTGGCAATATCAAGGAAGCCGGCGCGCCGCAGAATGCTGGTGGCGATGGAACTGCGGTATCCGCCTTTGCAGTGAACGACGATGAGCTGGTTGCGATCCAGTTCGCTAGTTCGAGTCTCGAGCTGGCCGAGTGGGATGCGAACTGACTTTTCCATTGCCGCAGTTGCGACCTCGCCCGGTTCGCGTACGTCGAGGATCGCGATGTGATCTCGTTCCTGCTCCAATAATTCAGCAAATTCCTGGACGGAAAGTTGCGGGATGTAATCGAGTTCGTAGCCAGCCGCGATCCATCCGGTGATTCCGTCTTCGAGATAAGCGTGAACGTTCTCGATACCGACGCGAGCGAGGCGCAGTTGCGATTCGCGAAGGTGGTCAGCGTCTTCGCCGACGAGCACGATGCGTTTGTCGAGCCCGAAAATGCGCGCGGCCCAGGAGGCGTATTGTCCGGAGAGCGCGATGTGGACGGAGCCAGGAACGTGGCCTACCGCGAATTGCATCGCCGGACGCGTGTCGAGAATGATCGCGCCTTCTTTTTGCAGCCGCAGCACTTCGGGAGCGCGAACCGGTCTTGGCGGCGCGATGCTGTCAAGTGCGGGCGCTCCCTGGCGGTTCAGTTCCACGTCGCGACCAAAATACTCAGGTCGTGGTGGAAGACCGTCGGTCAGCAGCCGAATGAAGTCGTCAGCTGAGCGCGCCTGAAGAGCGTAATTGGTGCGACGCTCTCTACCGATCGTGGTTGAGCGCTCGGAGCCCATCTGTCGGCCACACAAGGAGCCGGCTCCATGGGCCGGGTAGATGACAGTGTCATCTGGAAAGCGGAGCAGCTTCTCGTGCAGGCTCTGGTAGAGCATGGCCGCAAGCTGTTGGGGCGTGTGGTCGCCGGAGAGATCGGGGCGTCCGACGTCGCCAACGAAAAGTGTATCGCCGGTAAAGATGGCCTGAGGGCGGGAGGGGTCAGCGAGGTCCGTCATAGCGGCGCAGACACTTTCGACGGTGTGGCCGGGGGTGCAGAAGAAATCAAAGCGGCAATTTCCGAATTGGATCAAATCACCGTCTTTGACGGCGTGGTGCGGGAAGGTGGCGCCGGAGCCTTTGCCGAGATAAATCCGTGCGCCGGTGCGTTGCGCAAGCTCGATATGACCGGAAACGAAGTCAGCGTGTAGGTGCGTCTCGATAATGTGCTGGATCTTGACGCCTTTATCTTTGGCCGCATCGAGGTAGATGTCCACATCGCGCTGCGGATCGATGACGGTAGCGACGCCCTGCGAGCTGACCAGGTAGGAAGCGTGGGCAAGACATCCGAGGAAGAAAGAGTCCACCTGGACCGATTCCATAAGTGCCATCCGAAGGCGAGTTTATTCGATTGTGAGGCGCGATGTCCGCAGGAATCGCATCTAGCTGGTAAGCCACTGAGATTCAGGCAGAGTCCACTGACCGACGGCCCCAGTATTTGTTATCTTTTCTTCATGCGGATCTCTCGGTTCCTCGTCGTCCTTCTACTGTTTTCGGTGGTTATTCCCCTTAGTGCCAAAGATAAAGATCAATATTTGAAGCCGCGCCCGATCAAGCTCGACCGTGACGGCCAAAAGTGGGCAGAGAAGACGCTCAAGAAAATGACCCTGGAAGAAAAGGTCGGCCAGATGTTCATGGTCTGGGCCAGGGTGGAATTCGCCAACGTCGATAGCCTCGAGTACAAGCGGCTGAACGAGGCGATCACGAAATATCACGTGGGGGGATTCGGAGTGACGGTTCCGGTCGAGTCGGGGCTGCTGATCAAGGGCGATCCGTATGAAGCGGCGATGCTCACCAACAATTTGCAGCGCACCGCCAAGGTTCCGCTGCTGATGGCGGCAGACTTCGAGCGCGGGCTAACGATGCGGTTAGCGGGTCCGACGATGTTCCCGTACGCGATGGCTTTTGGGGCCGCGGGCAAGCCGGAGTATGCGGAAGAATTCGGCCGCATCACGGGGGTGGAGGCGCGGGCGATCGGCATCCACTGGAACTGGTTTCCCGATGCAGATGTTAATTCCAACCCGGTGAACCCCGTCATCAATACCAGATCGTTCAGTGGCGATCCGACCCAGGTGGGCGACCTGGCGGCGGCGTACATCAAGGGTGCGCACGAGGCTGGCATGTTGACGACGGTTAAGCATTTTCCCGGTCATGGCGATACAGCGACCGACACGCACATCGGATTCGCGATGGTGAACGGCAATCAGCAGCGACTGGATTCCGTGGAACTGCCGCCGTTCCAGAAAGCGATCAGCGCCGGAGTCGATTCGGTGATGGTGGCGCACGTCACGGTACCGGCCCTTGACGACGATCAGAACCACGTCGCCAGCACATCGCCGAAGATCGTGACGGATCTGCTAAAAGACAAGATGGGGTTCAAGGGCCTGGTGGTGACCGACGCGCTCGACATGAATGGCCTGATGCGGCTGTACTCTCAAAATCCAACCGTGAACCCGTCGGGAGCTGCGGCTGCGGCGGCGGTGAAGGCCGGGAACGACATGATCCTGATCCCGCACGATCTGGCTGGGGCAATCGAGGGTATTGTGAAGGCCGTCCGGAGCGGCGAGATTTCCGAGAAGCAGATTGACGCCTCGGTGCTGAAGATCCTGAAGGTGAAGGCATCGATTGGGTTGAATAAGGCGCGTCTGGTCGATCCGGAAGCAGTAGGTACCCTGGTGGCGCAACCGCAGAATGTGGCTCAGGGGCAACATGTGGCAGACGCAGCCGTGACCCTGGTGCGCGACAACGGAAAGGTTTTTCCTCTGGAATATCGCCGTAGGGGAACAATTGGTGGGGCGAGTCCGTATACGGAAGTGTCGAAGACGTCGGATCACACGGTGGTTGTCGTATTTACCGATGATCTTCGTAGCGAGATGGGGTGGGGATTCACGCGGGACTTTCACGCCAGGATCAATGACGCGCATGTGCTGTTTGTCGATCCGGACGTGGCCAAGGCTTACACCGACCAGGTGATGGCCGCCGTGCAACAGGCGGAAAAGGTGATCGTTCCGGTGTATTCGTTCCCCGTCGCTGGTCGGGTGATCCAGGGACCGAACGGGCCCATGAACAGTGTGGCTTTGCCGGAAGCGAGCGCGACCCTGCTGCACCAGATTCTGGCGGCAGCGGCGGAGAAGACGGTGGTGCTGGCGATGGGGAATCCGTACGTGGCCAGTGATTTTCCTGAAGTGCAGACGTACGTGTGCACGTTCTCGTTCGCGCCAGTCTCAGAGTTGAGCGCCGTAAAGGCGCTGTTTGGGGAAATTGCAATCGATGGGCATTTGCCGGTCAACATTCCCGAAATTGCCGAACGCGGAGCGGGAATCAGCCGGCCACAGATTCTAAAGGGGGTATCCAATCCCAATGTTCCAGGCAAATAAAGCGAAGCCGGCGGTTGTTCTTTTCGCTACGCTGTTAACCGTTGCGTTACTCGGAGCGTGCTCGGTTTCGACGCAGAAGGATGGAAGCGGTGATGACAAGAAAGTGGACATCAAGACACCGTTTGCCGAGATCCACGTCGGATCGGATACGAGCGCGCAGGATGCGGGAATCGGTCTGTATCCCGGCGCGCGCCCAAAACAGGACGACAACGACAAACATCGTGCCAACCTGCAGATCGGTGGAGAAGACTTCGGGGTGAAGGTGATAGCCGCAACTTATCTGAGCGACGATCCGCCGCAAAAGGTGATCGATTTTTACCGCAACGATTTGAAGAAGTACGGCAAGGTGCTGGAGTGCCCTAAGGGACTCAACGAGAACCACGACGAGCACAATAGTGAGATCCGCTGCGACGACAAAGGCACGGAAGAACCGGGCAAACTCGATCTGGCAGTGGGCGTGCCGGAGCGGCAGCACGTTGTGTCGATCAAGCCCAACGGCAAGGGCACCGAGTTCTCGACGGTGTTCGTGCAAGTGAAGGGCAAGAGCCACGAAACGATGTGATGAGTTCCATTTTGAAACGGGACTTGAAAATCCAGTTGGTTCCCGAATCGGGAAGGGTTTGTCAAACGCAAAAAAGGACGGATTTCCAGCTACCCTGCTGAAAACGTTGCAAATATAAATCTTGGCAATTTGGCACTGAAGCCCTGCTGAATTGGTCATACTAGAGATAGAAGGTGGTTGAGGCGGAATTTCCGTCGCAGCCACCTTTTTCTTTTTCAGGCAAGGAGAAGGTATGGCAGAGGCGATGGTGCAGGGGATCGATGTGTCGCATTTTCAGGGGACGATCGATTGGAATGAAGTGGCGAAGGCGGGCAAAGACTTTGCTTTTATCAAAGCGACTGACGGATGTGTAGGCGCCGATCCGATGTTTAAGACGAACTGGCAGGCGGCACGCGCCGCAGGGTTAAGGCGGGGAGCCTATCACTTTTTTCGTCCACAGCAAGATTCGGAGCGTCAAGCGTTCAGAGTTATTGAGATGCTGGGCAACGATATGGGCGAACTTCCAGTCGTACTTGACTTCGAGATGCTCGGGGATACTTCCGCGGAAGAAGGGTTGCGTGGTGCGATGCGGTGGATGGACGTCGTTGAACAGGCCAGCGGAAGAAAACCGATCCTGTACACGGGCCCGGTTTTCTGGGAAGCAGACCTAAGTGATTCAACCTTGTTTGCGGACTATCCCTTGTGGATCGCGCACTACACTGCGGCGACCAAACCACATATCCCCGCGGCATGGAATCGATGGACGTTCTGGCAGCATTCGGAGAGAGGAGCAGTGAAAGGAATCAAGGGCGCGGTCGATCTTGATCGCTTTCACGGAACATTAACGGAACTTGACGTTCCAGGGGAGCGTATACAAGAGAAGATAGCAGCGATTGGTTGTTGAAATTAGCGGTAACGTTTACGGGGCTGAATGAGGAGTGATTCATGATCTCCGCTCGGCCCCCAAACCGCGCACCTGAACCCGCGATTCGCTCCAACCAAAATTTCTTATAACTATTTGCGGCCGCATGCGTCTATGAAACAAGACTGGAAGAAGGAAGCAGGCAATCATGCCGGGTGTTGTCATGAAACCGAAAAGAAAGACCGGTACTCTGAGATTGGCAAAACAGTCAACGCGTATGAACGCTGCAGTTAGCAGCACAATCATCAGGAGGAAGTGCGTGGATTTCGCGGTAAACACGCGAACGCTTGACGATGTGGCTATCGTCCATTGTGGTGGAAGGCTGGTTTTTGAGAAGGAAGCGGCCGCGCTGTGCCGCGCAGTATCTTCGCTGGTAAAGACCTATCAGAGGGTGATCGTGAACCTGGATGGCGTGGCGGCCATAGACGGTGGCGGCTTGGGTACGCTGGCGGAATGCATCCGCGATGCCCGCGAACAGGGAGCGTCATTGATCTTCTGCCGGGTTCCTCGGAAAATTCGGGAACTGCTCGATCTGACACGAATCTCTTCGATGGTCGAGATTGTGGGCTCGGAGCACGAAGCCGTGGAACGGAGCCGCGCGGCGGCGTAATTCCGGTACCAGCAAACCTGTGGGGCCGCCTCAGGCGGCCTTTCTTATTTGTGCTACTCCTTTTGTTACCTCCCTAGGTTCCTTTCGGATTGAACCGCGACTTCACTTAGAGCAGACTCTCAGCATCTTTTGGACCACCACTTACCGGAGTCGCGATGAAATGCCGCTTCCACGTTTGCTTCTGGCTGCTGTTGCTTGGATTGTGCGCTACGGCAACGGCGCAGGAGCGAATCCTTTCGTACGACAGCGAAATCACCCTGACCGATGACGGTTCGATGCTGGTTCGCGAAAGCATCAGGGTTCACGCACAGGGCCAGAGAATTGTGCATGGCATCTACCGCGATTTTCCTACCGACTACAAAGATGCGCTAGGGATTCGCAAACATGTGCCGTTCGATATCGTCAGCGTTAAGCGCGACGGGAACGAGGAGCCTTACCACACCGGATCGCGATCAAATGGCTTGCGCGTTTATGTGGGCCCGCGATTCGGCACGGTTCCACCTGGCGATCATACGTACGAGATCGCTTATCGCACCGATCGGCAGATCGGCTTCTACAACGACCGCGATGAGCTCTACTGGAACGTTACCGGAAATGGCTGGGACTTCCCGATTGAGCACGCTTCGGCGCGGGTGATCCTGCCCGTGAGCATTCCGCGGCGACTGGTGGAAACCTACGCTTACACCGGACCGGAGGGCTATACCGCGCGAGATTTCAAAGCGCGCCAGGAAAGCGACGGCAGCTTTTTCTTTGAAACCACGAAGCCATTCGGAGTGCGCGAGGGGCTGACGATCGTCTGCTGGTGGGACAAAGGCTATATGCAGCCTCCCACGGACGCGCAGCAGAGGTCGTGGTTTGTCGCGGACAACGAGGGCCTGGTGCTCGCAGTAGTCGGGCTCTTCGTGGTGCTGATCTACCAGGTCGTGACGTGGATGAAGGTTGGAAAGGATCCGGCGCCCGGTACCATTGTGCCCCTCTACATGCCGCCAGACGGGATTTCTGCCGCCGGCATGCGCGAGCTGGTGAAGATGCGTTTCGACAACAAGGCCTTCGCCGCAAGTGTGGTCGGAATGGCGGCGAAGAAATTCCTTACGATCAATAAAGACGCACTGGATGCGTTTACGCTCACAAAGAGCAATGATCCGAAGCTCTACAACGCTTTGTCGCCGGAAGAGAAGCTGGTGGCGTCGAGACTGTTCGCACGCGGATCGACGGTGCTGCTGACACAGGTCAATCGCGAGGTCGTCAGCGAAGCGGTGAAAGCATTGCAGCAGTCGCTTTCGACGAGCATGGAGAAGGTTTATTTCGTGCGCAACAGCGGATACCTGATACCGAGCGTAGTCCTGTCGGTGATAACGCTGGTGCTGGCGGTATTCACCGCCGATTCGCAGATGAAACCAGTCGCGCTCTTTATGCTGGTGTGGCTTACGGGATGGAGCTTCGGCGTCAGTTTCCTCGCGTTCCAGGTATTTAACTTGTGGCGCGCTGTGTTCAAGGGAGGCGGACACAGGGCCGCAACTTCCGGAGGAGCACTGCTCCTGACGTTGTTTGCGTTGCCGTTTTTCGCCGGTGAGGGATTCGGGGTCTTCACGCTGGCGCATTCGACGTCGGTGATCACGGTCATTGTGTTCGGCATCCTGGTCGCGTCGAATTTTGTTTTCCACGAGGTTCTGAAGGCGCCCACGCATCTGGGACGTGAACTGCTCGACAAGGTTGGCGGATTCAAGATGTTCCTGGCCGCGACCGAGAGCGATCAGATCAAGCGAGCACCGGTGAACTGGAACCTCGATACGTTCAACCGCTATTTGCCGTACGCGATCGCGCTCGATGTCGAAGAGGAATGGGCCGGAAAATTCAGCGGGGCAGTGAGCGCCGCCAGCGCGGCCGCAGCAAGTGCGGGATCGAGCATGGCTTATTCGGGAGCGTTGGCGGGAAGCATCATTTCGAGCGGCTTCGCATCCTCTATTGGCGATTCGCTCGCCGGAGCAATTTCAAGCGCTTCTGCCGCGCCGGGCAGCAGTTCGGGCTCAGGTGGCGGTGGATCGAGCGGCGGAGGCGGTGGTGGAGGCGGTGGCGGCGGATGGTAGAAGGGACTTGGAAACGGCTGCGGATTCGCAGCCGTTTTGCTTTAGCTCTGCACATTGGGAAGAGCCGCTGCTTCCGTTGCGTCGAGCTTCGCCAAATCCATGACGATCTGCCTTTCGGCCAGTTCATACATGAGCACAAAGCGCCGTCCGAAGTGGATCTCGCGTGCGGTATAGGAAGCGCGACTATTGACTGTCTGGGCAAAAGTTTCGTCGACGGCCGTGATCAGGACGGCGATTTCGACTTCGGCATCGAGCAGCATTTCTTTGGTCCAGCCATAAAGCGGGCTCGATTCGTCGATGGGATGGACGATGGTCCAGTTCAACGGAAATAGCGCGACCTTCTGGCGCTCAAGCTTGAGCTGATAGAACCTTCGCGGCCGGCTGCCGCCCTCCTGTTCGAAGCGGCTCAGCATAACAGTCGCTTCCAGGTTGATAAGCTGATTCGGGCGTCCGTTCACCACGCGAAACTCGAAGGCTGCTTTGTCGAGATATGGCGCGACGATGGCGCAACTGCTGTAGCGGATGTCGGCCACGGGCCGGGAGAAGCGCGCGAAGATCAGGCCGGTGACGACGGCAAAGCACATCAGTCCGACCAGGGTCTCGGCGGTAACGATTGCGTTAGCCAGGGAGCTTACGGGCGAGATGCTGCCATAGCCGACCGTGGCGAAGGTGTGCACGCTGAAGAAAAAGGCACGCCAGAACGGGGCAATCACTTCATCGCCGATGAGGGCTTTCGGGCCGGCGGCCAGGTACAGCAGGGCGAACAATCCGTTCAGCAGCAGATATCCGGTGCCGAAGACCAGAAAAAACTGTGGCCAAGTCAGGTTCAGGAAGGTGTGATAGCTGAAGATGCGGTTCAGTGGATTGGTGTGTTCTACGCGGACATTGAAGGTGCCGTCGCGGTTCAGCAGCCGGTAATTATGCTTCTCGGAAAGGACGCGCCCGAACCCAAGGTCCTGTTCCACCTGTGCATTCGCGCCCGGAAGCGGCAAGGGTGTAGATCGTTCGGCCATTGTCCGATTGGATTCCTTTGCGCCCTCAAATGAAGCAAGAACAAGCCACCGGTTCTGCCGGCCAAGCCCACATCGCTGGTCTGAGTGTAACTTAGCAACCAAGAATCAGGTACTTACATCGAAGGTAGAACGTTGTCGCGCCCCGCCTCTTCGTAATCGCCACATCAGCGCCCTTGGCCGGCAGTCCCGAAACGTACGTAGGGACATGACCTCACACTTCGTCTGATTCAGCTTACGTAATCTGGCCCTGATTACCAGCTGCTGGCAACTTATCGGCAGCGAAACTCCCCCTTCCGCGCTGCTTCGCCACTAGGAGGATCGATGTTGAGTGTGAGCAAGCTTAGGTTAGTAGTGGGTTTCTTTCTCGTCGGCTGGGCCTTGGGGCTGATGGCCGCCGACATCAAGGCCACGGGTCCTGAAGGGGGTGACGTCCGCAAACTGGCGGTCGTGCCTGACAATCCGGATCGCATTTTCCTTGGTACGAGTTCCGGACGTCTCTATGTTTCCGACGATCGGGGTCACACGTGGACACGTTTCGCGCACCTTGGTGAGGGCTTCGATTACGTTCTCGACAACATCGAAATCGACCCCACCAACACCAAGATCATGTATGTCGCGGGCTGGAGCATTGAAGGACAGTCTGGCGAAATCTTCCGCTCGCATGATGGCGGACAGACCTGGAAGTCTCTCGAGGGCATAAAGGGCAAGTCAGTTCGTGCGTTGCACATGGCGCCGTCGAATCCGAAGGTTCTCGTCGCCGGAGCGCTCGACGGCGTTTATCGCAGCAACGACGGCGGAGATTCCTGGAAGCGCATCTCGCCCGAAAATCACGCCAGCATTAAAGACATCGGCTCGATCGCGATCGATCCGAAAGATCCGGATACAGTTTATGCCGGAACCTTCCACCTCGCTTGGAAGACGACCGATGGCGGCCAGAACTGGCACCAGATCAACCGCGGCATGATCGACGACTCCGACGTTTTCTCGATCATCGTCGATCCTAAAGCGCCGAACGTGGTTTACGCCAGCGCCTGCTCGGGTATCTACACCAGCCAGGCTGCGGGCGAACTATTCCACAAGGTTCCCGGAATTCCGTTCAGCTCGCGTCGCACGCGTGTGTTGAAGCAGGATCCGCGCAATGCCAATGTGGTTTACGCAGGAACTACCGAGGGCTTGTGGCGCACGGAAGATGCCGGCAAGACCTGGAAGCGCATCTCGTCTCCTAACGTTATCGTTAACGACGTGCTGATTCATCCGACCGATCCGAACCTGATTCTTCTGGCGACCGATCGCAGCGGCGTGCTGATCAGCACCAATGCTGCCCGCGCGTTTGTGGCTTCCAACCACGGATTCTCGCAGCGGCAGGTGGCTTCACTCGCCGTGGATGAAAAGAATCCGAGACTGATTTATGCGGGTACGGTCAACGACAAGGAATTTGGCGGCGTGTTCGTCTCCGAAGACGGTGGCTCGAAGTGGCAGCAGATGAGCGCCGGACTCGGTGGACACGATGTGTTCAAGGTTCGTGAGGACGAAAAAGGAAATCTCTTCGCCGCTACGAACGGTGGTCTTTTCCGTTACAGTCCGAAAACGCACCTGTGGATGAAGGTCCTTCCTGCAAAAATGGACGCACACATGAACGTGTACGACCTCGACCTGACTGGATCGGTGTGGTTCCTGGCCACTGCCGAAGGCTTGTATGAGAGCCACAATGCGGGCACCAGCTGGGTTCCGGTGGCGGGTCTCGGCAACCAGACTTTCATCAGCGTCCACTCCAACGGAAAAACGGTCGCTGCTTCCGCTTATTCGAAGGTGTATGAGTCTACGAATAACGGCAAGAGCTGGGAACAGGTCCACATTCCGCTGGTTACGTACATCAGCAGCATGACGCTCGATTCCAACGGTTACGTCTGGCTGAACTCGCCGCAGGGCGTGTTCCACCAGGTCTCCGACGGCTGGGAGAAAGCCCATAGCCTGGCGTCGACCAAAATCGCGGCGCTCGATTTCGATGCCACCTCCAACTCCGTGGTGGCGATCAACAGCGACTCGAACACCGTGCTGGCCTCTGCGGATGGTCAACACTGGCGTTCGGTCTTTAACCCTGGGGTGCCGGTGCGCAGCGTTGTGTTTACTGGCGACCAGGTCTTCGCAGGCACTAAGTTTGACGGTGTCATGAAGGCAGAGCTGGCTCACGCCAGCCATGTCTCCGATTCAGAACCGGGTGGAAAGTAAACGCCTACTTTGCGAGCTGCTGGGGCACGGAGTCTGGACACAGGCTCCGTGCTTCACACTTTGTGACTAATCCCGAGGTTTGAAGTGAAGAAGATTCTTGGCATCATACTTTTGATTGGATTGATTCCGGCTGATAGTTTTGCCGCGAAGGGCGAGCGCGAACAGCGGCGCCTGGAAGACGCAGGCAATGTTCTCAAGGAAATTCTCGATATCCCTGACGATATTCCGAAAGATCTGCTCGATCGCGCAGAGTGTGTGATTGTTCTCCCCAGTGTGAAGAAGCTGGCAGTCGGTGTGGGCGGCAGCTTTGGCCGTGGTGCGATGACGTGCCGTTCGGGGCAGAACTTTACTGGAGCATGGGGCCCGCCGGCGATGTATGCCCTAGAGGGCGCGAACATCGGCTTTCAACTTGGCGGCCAGGAGACCGATTTCGTCCTGCTGGTGATGAATCCCAAGGGGGCGAAGTCTCTGCTGTCGAGCAAGGTAAAGCTCGGCGCGGACGCTTCGGCAGCCGCCGGACCCAAGGGCCGCACCGCAGAAGCTGATACGGACATCGTGATGCGCGCGGAAGTGCTCTCGTATTCGCGCTCGAGGGGATTGTTCGCCGGAGTTTCACTGGAAGGATCTACATTGCGATCGGATGGCAGTGCCAACGAGAATCTCTACGGGCGCAGCCTGAGCGCGAAGGACATCATTCGAGACCATAAGGTCGGTGTCCCAGGAAGCGCTGCGAAGCTGGTAGCGGTGCTGAACCAGAAGACTCCACGTAATTTATCGGATAAGAAATCTTTGCAGTAGAAAGTTTGTCGCCGAGGAAAGTAAGATGGCCATCGACATCGTCGTGACCGAATCTCAAATCATTAATACTCGTCGTTATCGCCGCTACAAGCTCGATGTGCCGGTTCGCATCATTCTTCATTCGGAAGAGAAAACGCGCATTATCGATGGCCGTGGCAATGAATTGAACGAAGGAGGGTTGGCCGTGAACGCCGGCGTGGAGCTCGAATCGGGCGACATCGTCGAAGTGGAGTTCACGCCCGCCTATACAGGACAGCCATTACGCGCCCGTGCCGCGGTGCGCGACCGTGACGGTTATCGCTATGGACTGGAGTTCCTGAACGAAACGCCAATCGATCGCGAGCGCGTGGAAGATATTCGGATCGCTCTCAAGGGCGTAGGCCAATCCTTGCCCCATTAAACCGGGGCGGCTGAGATGCTTCCCGCCAGGGATGGGCCGTGAAAGATCCGATGGCGCGCGTCGCTCAATCCCTGCGTGGCAAACCCAAGCAGAATACCGGCTGTAGCCGTCACTCGGCGGCTGAAACTCACTCGGCCGTTCCCGCCCGTCGTATCGGAAGATCCGATCAGGTGCTGAATTTCCTGCGCCAGCTTAATCGCTGAATCGGACTTGCAGTAGAACCGGTCGTAATAGTGGGGAGTTCCTTCCGGCAAATCGATCATGCCGGAAAGGATCATCACTGGCACCCTAGGTCTGGTGACTTTCATGGATTTGGCAAGCTCGGCGCCATCCATGTGCGGCATTTGGAAATCTAGAACTACGGCATCGAAGTGCTGCGCAGCATGAAGTCTTAAGCCCTGTCGGGGATCGGGAGTGGTGATTACTTTGAAGCCAAAGGCTTCGAGCATGATTTTACGGACTGCCAGACTTTGCACATCATCGTCAACACACAGCAAAGTTGGTTTACGAGCCACGGCGTGACCTCCGGGGGATCGAGATTTGCGGGGTCAGGTTTGGAGACTGCTGATTCTCTCCGGTTTGCACCTTTTATGTGCAGTAACAGTGCCAAAACCACAACGTTGACGACAAAGGAGTTAAGGCGAGCAGCCTAGAACTGCAGCTTGTACTTTTTACCCCGTTCGCGACAAAAAACGCCGACGATGGCTTCAACCTACACGTGCGATTTTAATATCCGGTAAACGAGCGTGATCGGCAGCCCAACCACGTTCGAATAGTCTCCTTCAATGCGGGGAATCCAACGCGAAGCGATGCCTTGAATAGCGTACGCGCCGGCCTTGTCCATTGGTTCACCTGTCGCTATGTACTCGGCGATCTCCGATTCGGAAATCGGGTCCACGAACACCGTCGTGGTTTCCGAGCGGACGTCACTTGTGCCATTGCCTATCAAACAGACGCTCGTGATCACTTGATGAGTGCGGCCTGAGATCATGCCTAGCATCGTTGCAGCATCGGATTGGTCTGCAGGTTTTCCGAGAATGTGCTCATCCACGACAACAATAGTGTCGGCACCGAGCACCAGCTTATGCGAGTGGGATGGGAGAGCGTTCCACACCACCGCAGCTTTTTCGCGCGCCAGACGTTCAGAAAACTCTTTGGGTGCTTCTCCCCGTCGAGGTTCTTCCGGAATGTTCGCGGGCTGAACCGTGAACGATATGCCCGCTGCACGCAGCAGTTCCTGACGGCGAGGTGACGAAGACGCGAGAATCAATTCCATTCGCCAACGATCTTACACAACTCGATCTGCATCGCGTATGAGGCATTCCGGATTTTGGAACAGGGCTGCGATTTACGTTTTGCACAACCTTACTGGGAAGTACACTGGCTCAACTCTTGACCCTCCTGGCCTCATTTCGCATACGCAAGGAGGATCGTGTGGACCAAAGAAAATCTTTTAGCGCTACAGCAGCCAACCAGCCAATCCAAATCGCAGTGATCAATGCGAGTACCGTTCTTACCGATTCACAAGTGCAGAATGTTGTCCCTGCGCTGCAGAAGCAAGTCAGCGAACATTTCTTTCCAGTCTGGGGCGTAGACGCCAATTTGACCTTTGTTTCTCAGGGCAGCACTCCACCAGCGGGGACATGGTGGCTGACAGTTCTCGACGACTCCGACCAGGCCGGAGCTCTTGGTTATCACGACATTACCAACGAAGGCCTTCCGTTGGGAAAGGTCTTCGCCGGAAGCGATCTGAAATTCGGTACCGAGTGGACGGTGACCGCCAGCCACGAACTTCTGGAGATGCTTGGCGATCCCAACATCAATCTGACCGTTTTTGTTCAGCAGAACGATTCTTCCGGTCGCCTCTACGCCTACGAAGTCTGCGACGCTGTGGAAGCCGACAATCTCGGCTACAAAATCGGGAACACGCTGGTTTCCGATTTTGTCTACCCGTCATGGTTCGAAGATTTTCGCGCGGCCAATTCCACCCAATTCGACTATATGCAGAAAGTCAATGCGCCCTTGAAACTTGCCGCTGGAGGCTACATTGGAATTTTCGATGTGACCTCCGGCAACGGCTGGACGCAAATCACGGCGCAGAACGAACTGCACGCACGAATGCGCCCTGACGTTGGAACGCGTCGAGAGCGGCGTCGCACGATTCGCGCACACTGGATGAAGAGCGTAGATCATGCCACGATCATGAAACGTGCCGTCGAGTACCGCAGCCGGCTGGCGCAAATCGTGCGCAAAGCTGCAGCCTGAGTTTTTCCCCTTTCGGCCCCTCCCCCGATTCCCCATCCTCGCTTGCACGAGTGAGGGTGGGGTTCATTCATCGCATCGTTCCACCTGCTAGAATCGAAGTGCAGATGGATCGCGCGCACATTCGTAATTTCGCCATTATTGCCCACATCGACCACGGCAAGAGCACGCTCTCCGATCGTCTGCTCGAACTGACCGGAGCGCTTTCCGCTCGCGAGATGCAGGAGCAGGTGCTCGACGCCATGGATCTCGAGCGCGAGCGCGGAATCACCATCAAGGCCCACTGCGTTCGGATGAACTACCAGGCCCAGGATGGGCAGATGTACCAGCTCAATCTGATCGATACCCCGGGCCACGTCGATTTCTCGTACGAAGTTTCCCGCTCGCTGGCCTCCTGCGAAGGCGCGCTATTGGTGGTCGATGCCTCACAAGGCGTCGAGGCGCAGACATTAGCGAATGCGTACTTGGCGATCAATCATCACCTCGAGATCATTCCTGTCATTAACAAGATCGATCTTCCCAGCGCCGACATCGAGCGCACCAAGGAGATGATCGAAAGCGCTGTGGGGCTCGATGCGCACGATGCGCTGCCGATCAGCGCCAAGACCGGGTTAGGTGTTCCCGAAGTGCTGGAGGCCATCGTCAAGCGTATTCCTCCGCCCAAGGGCGAGCCGCAAAACGCCCTGCAGGCGCTGATTTTCGACTCATGGTTCGACCCTTATCGCGGCGTCATCGTGCTCACCCGCGTTATGCAGGGAACCATCAAGATCGGACAGAAAATTCGTCTCTGGGCGAATGGCAAGGTTTTGCAGATCGAGAATATGGGCGTGCTCACGCCTAAACCTTTGCCTATCGAACAGCTCGAAGCAGGCGAAGTTGGCTTCCTGATCGCCAACAACAAAACGATCTCGGACACCAAAATTGGCGACACCATTACTGACGACGAGCGTCCCGCGATCGAGCCACTTCCTGGTTTCGAAGAACTGAAGCCCATGGTGTTTGCCGGTCTCTACACGGTCGATGCTCACGAGCACACCATCCTGCGTGATGCGCTTGAGAAACTGCGGCTCAATGATTCTTCGTTCTTCTTCGAGCCGGAAAGCTCTGCCGCGCTTGGGTTCGGCTTCCGTTGCGGATTTCTCGGACTGCTGCACATGGAGATCATCCAGGAGCGGCTGGAGCGCGAGTACGATCTCGACCTCATCACAACGGCACCCAGTGTCCGATACCACATCACTAAGACGGACGGCGAAACCATCGACGTCGACAATCCCTCAAAATGGCCGCCCGTTGGCGAAATCGCCAAGATCGAGGAGCCGGTCATCCTGGCCATGATCCTGACCAACGAGGAATACGTCGGCGGCATCCTGAAGCTGGTGGAAGACAAGCGCGGTAAGCAGAAGAATTTCGAATACGTCAGCGCCACTCGCGTGATGCTCAGCTATGAATTGCCGCTGAACGAAGTCGTTCTTGATTTCTACGATCGACTGAAGACTGTCTCCCGCGGTTACGCCTCGCTCGACTATCACGTAGCCGGCATGTGGGAATCCCCGATGGTCAAAATGGACATCCTCGTAGCTGGCGAACCTGTCGATGCGCTCTCGATCATTGTTCATCGGGATTTCGCTTACGAGCGGGGCAAGGCGCTGGTTTCGAAGATGCGGGAACTTATCCCGCGCCAGATGTTTGAGGTGCCCATCCAAGCCGCTGTCGGAGCAAAGATCATATCTCGCGAGACCGTGGCCGCCATCCGCAAGAACGTCCTTGCCAAGTGCTACGGCGGCGACATCACGCGCAAGCGCAAGCTGCTGGAGAAGCAAAAAGAGGGCAAAAAGCGCATGAAGCGCATCGGCAAGGTTGATATCCCCCAGGAAGCGTTTTTGGCGCTACTTAAGGTCGGCGAAGAGAGCAATTGACGCCTTCCCAATTCGGGCCAATCCCTCTTGATAAGCTGTGCAAATCGACAGTCGGTGACCACCTAAGTGTGCAAAACCTCAGGGACTGGAACCGAGATTCATTTCTTTAACACCATAGGTTATCGCTCGGTAAATAGTCTCCAACTGATTGTGCCCAAGGTATTTGGCTATGTGCCACTAGAGGTGCAATGTCCTCGAAACCGCGCCAAACGGGCTCGGGCTCCTCATTGAATCGAAGAATTCCACAGGGTTTTCCACAGGACAGAGGAAAAGAAAAGCGGGCGACGAATCGCCCGCCCAGAAACCGGACTGATTACTTCTGTTGACCTGTCTCTTTCAGGATTTGTTCGGCGTAGTAGTTGTCGATCTTTGCCTGGTCGCGGATCACATCGTAATAGGCGGCTTTCAGCAATTGTTCGCGCCGCTCCATCAGCTGATCGTGGATTGCCTGCCCCACGCGCGGATCATTCAGTTCGCGCTGGCCCGCTGGTTCCTTGGAGATGAGCTTCACGATCTGGTACGCCGCTACCTGCTTGCTCCTCGGATCGACCAGAGGGATGATGCCACTGTACTGTCCAGGTTTCAGTTTCATGACGGCTTCGCGGGTTTCGGGGTCTGTCTGCTGTAAGCCAGATTGCGGGGTGAATCCGAGATCGCCGCCATTTTGCGAGGTGTTCGGATCTTCGGAAAAGTTCATCGCCAATGTGGCGAAGTCGTCTCCACTATCCAACCGATTCAGAATCTGCTGAATTTTCTTTTTGGCTTCCGCATCGTTCTGTGCCTTGTTCGAGGTGTGAACCTGCGGATTCGGATTCGGGGTCACGATAATGCGCGCCAGGTGGAATTGCGGTTCGATGAGGTTGAATTCCGGCTTGTGCGCGTTGTAGTAGTTTGAGATGTCCTGATCGGTGACGTTGATCTTGGATGTGATTTCTTTGTTCACGACTTTGTCGACTGTCAGGCTGCGGCGCAGATCGCGCTTAAAGTCATCGAGCGTGATATTGCGCTCCTGCAGCCGCTTGGTGAATTCCTCGGGGCTATAGGGAGCTTTTACTTCGTTCAGCTTCTTATCGACTTCTTCGTCCGTCGCGAGCAGCCCGAGTTTCTCAGCTCGCTGCATCAGGATTTCGTCGTCGATCAGTTGGCGCAGAATGCTCAGCTTCAGGCTGTCGGCCTGTTCGGCGGTAGGTTGTTCGGGTGCGCCCGAGGTTTGGTTGCGATAGTACTTGTCAACATCCGCAGCGAGGATTTTGCGGCCGTTTACCTTGGCCATCACATCGTCGCCACCCTTGCCTGAATTACAGCCGCTTGCGATTGCAAGAGCGGCCAACGTTATTGCGAGCGTAAAACTGGTCTTATAAGTCCACATTCCCTGAGGTCTCAATCTTTCCTCCCGGATTTCGGCTGCTCACCGAAGCCCGTCGTTCACGAATACTTACAATCCGCCGCCGGTGCTTTTCTGTGCGGTCGCGACGGGAGCCGTATCTCCCGCTTCTACGAGCGCACGATTGATGATGGCCTTCAACTCATCGGCCGGAACTGCACCGCTGATCTTTTGCCCATTGACAAATATCGTAGGCGTAGCATCCACGCCCAGTGATTCCGCTTCATCCATAGAAGCGCGGACGGCGTCGTCTTTCTGCGCCTTCACGCACGCTTGTAAGGCGTCCATGTTGACGCCGGCCTTCTGACCCTGCTCGATCGTCATCAGGTCCAATTTGTCCTTCTGCTGGTCGAGGGTCAAACCGTGTGACATTTCGCCGGCCTTGGCGTGGACTTCATCGGCAAAGTTCCAAAATGCCGTCTGATTTTGCGATGCCAGGCAGTTGGAGTTGATCGCCGCATGCTTCGCCCACGGGTGAATCTCAGTCAGCGGGAAGTCCTTGTACACGACCTTGATCTTGCTGCCGTAAGACTTAAGAATCTCATCGTTCAGTTCGGCGTGCATCCGCGCGCAATAGGGGCACTGGAAATCGTCGAAGTTGACGATCGTGACCTTTGCGTCCTTGTTTCCGCGGATGGGACGGCCATCGATATGCAGTTTCGCCAGGTTATCCGAGTACGGATCCTTGGTCAGATCCATCCTCGTCATTCTTATCAGCGTCTTGCCGTCGCGCGAAACCAGGAAGTCGTAGACCTTTTTCTGATCACCGAGCGCGATCGTAACTGCCATGGAATCGAAGTTGGCAAACTCGGTCGATGGGGTTCTTGGCCCGAGGGTGAGATTCACGCCCGCCGGGAGATCGTATTGAGCGCGGATTTGTTTCTCGATACGGTGGTCGAGATCGGCGTTAGGAGACGACTGCGCGGCGCAACCGAGGCACACCAGAAGAGTCACGGCGCAAAAACGCCAGGAGAAACGGGATACAGACTTCGTCATAGTTGGTCCGAAACCCTTTAATTATCGCATGTTGAGGGCCGAAGCGGAATGAGACGGCTTTAGACTCGTTCGACGGCGTCCCCTGTCATTACCTCTGCGCCACGGCTGACCGATTCGTAGACCTTTACCAGGCGGCGCGCCGAGTCTTCCCACGAAAAACGCCCAACCTGTTCGTAGCCGCGGGCCTTCAATTTCTCGCGGAGGTGCTGGTCGGTAAGAACGCGTTGCATCGCGCGCATGATGTCGAAGACATTTTCCGGATTCACCATCACCGCCGCATTCCCTACAACTTCTGGCAGGGAACTGGCATTCGAGGTGACTACCGGCGTTCCGTGCGCCATCGCCTCCAGCGGTGGCAGCCCGAACCCCTCGTAGAGCGAGGGAAAAATGAAAAGCTTCGCCGTGTCGTAGAAAATTCGCAGGACGTCGATCGGGACGAAGCCCAGGAACCGTACGTCATTCTGTACCCCGCCGCGAATCACCGTCCGTCGCAGGTCAGGATGCCGGGATACCTCGTCGCCGATGATAATCAGCTTGAGATCGGGCAGTTGATTTTCGCGCGCCAGTTCGGTTTTGAGCGCCGAGAACGCTTCAATGATCCGCACCAGGTTCTTGTGAGGACTGATTCGTCCTGCGTAGAGGACGAACGGATAGTTCACCTGGTACCGTTCGCGGATGAATTCGCGCTCCTGCGCGGTCGCGTGTCCGAGCAGAAAGCGATCGTCAATGGCGTTGTACAGCACCTCAATGCGGTTGGGCAGGATGTCGAACAGCCGCGAGATATCGTTCTTGGTGAACTTCGAAACTGCCAGAATTCGCGCCGCATGTTGCAGCACGTAGCGTGTGGCGTAGAAGTTGATGGTCCCACGAACGCCTGCTCCGTTTGTCGCCCGATACATGTAGTCAAGCACATCGTGAACCGTCACGATATAAGGACAAGGCGGCAGGTAGGGAGGCAGCCAGAACAGTGTCGGGATGTGCAGCAGGTCACAACGCTTGTCGCGAATGCAGCGTCTCAGGGCGAAGTAGCCGCGCGTGGTGTTAGCCGGTTCTTTGAGGGGGACGGCGCGAAAATTTGCCGGCAGCTTTTCCATGTCGAAGCTGCGTTCCGCGTCACCGATCAGGAGGAACTCGTCTTTGCAATCGACGCAGCCCAGCTTCTGCACGATGTTTCGGATGTAGGTTCCTACACCGAAGTCGCTGATGGCTCGAATGTCGATGCCTATGCGCACGAAGGGAGTATAGCGCGAGGAACGCCGCGTCACCTTCCGCTCGCCCCACGAGGATCTCTCAAGTCTTCGCCCTCCGACGCTATAATCGCGAATTCGATGGCTCCAGAATCCGTAAGAGCGGGTCAAGCTTCGTTCCCCAGTGAGATGGCGTTCCACAAAATGTGGCGCCGCTATCAACTGCGGGTCCTGAGTGGAATGAAGTCATACATGTCGGATGGCCGTCTGCACGTAGTCGCCGCACCTGGATCGGGCAAGACGATATTGGGGATCGAAGTTCTGAGGCGTTTGAACAGTCCGACATTGGTGCTGGCTCCCACACTGACGATTCGCGATCAGTGGACGGAACGCCTGGTGCAGCATTTCCTTCCGCAGGCCAGTGGTCGCCCCGATTGGGTTTCCACCGACCTTAAGCAACCTGCATTCCTCACCGTGACCACTTATCAGGCGTTGCATGCGCTGTGCTCGGGAGAACCAGAAAGGGACGAGCCGCCAAAGGAAGAAGAGAACGGAATTTCGGATGCGGCCTTCCAGCCGAACGGAGATGCAGACCGCCAGGCGTCCGCCGCCAGGATTCCCGCAGCCTTCCTGAATGCGGGATTCCGCACGCTGGTCGTTGACGAGGCGCATCATTTGCGATCGGAATGGTGGAAGACTCTGACGCTGGTGGCCGAGCATTTGGACAGCCCCTCGATTGTGGCGCTCACCGCCACGCCTCCCTATGACGTCTCGCCGTTTGAGTGGCAGCGCTATGAAGATCTTTGCGGACCGGTTGACGCCGAAGTCTCAGTGCCGGAGCTGGTGCTCGAAGGCGATTTGTGTCCCCATCAGGACTACGTTTATTTCAGCACGCCGAACGAATGGGAACAGAAAGAACTCGCGGACTTTCGAGCGGCGGTAGATGAGTTTGTCGGGCGTCTGCGGTCGAATGAGGAGTTCAAGTCCGCCGTGGCGCGGCATCCGTGGATGATCGCACCCGAAATGCACGTCGAGGAAATTCTCGACGATCCGCAGTACGTGTCGAGCATGGTGGTGTTTCTACGGGCGACTGGAACTGAGGTGCCGAAGGAGGCATTTCGTGTTCTCGCCATCAAGGAGAAGCAGCTTCCAGCTCTCGATTTGGAGTGGCTCGAGATTCTGCTCGAGCACCTACTTTACTCAGACGACGAGACGTTTCGCAAAAACGAAGCGCTACTCAAGGGTCTTCGCAAGCAGTTGCTCGAAATCGGCGCGATTGAGCGGCGGCACGTCAAGCTGCGCAACCCGTCGGACCACACCAGGTTATTGACGACTTCAGTGACTAAGCTGAAGTCGATTGCAGAGATCGTTCGGCTGGAATCGTCCGCGCTCGGCGACCGGTTGCGATGCGTCGTCTTGACCGACTTCATCCGCAAAGCAGAAATGCCGAAGAGCGCGGAGGAGCATCCCGTATTCGAGGACATCGGTATCGTGCCGATCTTCGAGGCGTTGCGGCGCGTGAAGCTGCCAGGGGTGCAACTTGGAGTGCTCACCGGGTCGCTGGTCATTGTTCCAAATGATGCCGAGGACGCGATCAGGCAAGCAGCGCTCGAAATGGGCGTCCGCGAAGAGGACTTGACGCTGCGTCCGCTGGCCAACGACTCCGGTTACTGCGAGGTTGAGTTGCGCGGTGAGTACTACCACGGAGCGGTGCGGCTTGTAACGGCAGTGTTTGAACGTGGCGGCGTGAACGTGTTGGTCGGCACAAAGTCGTTGCTGGGTGAGGGTTGGGATGCGCCCGCGATCAACACCCTCATCTTGGCAAGTTTTGTCGGCTCCTACATGCTCTCGAACCAGATGCGTGGACGCTCGATCCGAGTGGACACCGCGCAACCTGAGAAGACCGCGAACATCTGGCACCTGGTGTGCGCCGAGCCGGGGCCGCTGGGACCGGGCGACGATTACGAACTACTGGTGCGGCGATGCGGCGCGTTTGTTGGTGTTAGCGCGACCACGGTCAGTATCGAGAACGGCACCGAACGGCTGGGTCTGGGCAAGCCGCCTTACAGCCGCGAAGAAATTGGCAAGATCAACGAGCGAACGTGCTTGCGCGCTCTCGATCGCGCGGGCCTGCGAGCGAAGTGGAAAGAAGCGCTGGACGCGGGAGCCATCAAGCAAATGACGGACGGCCTCAATGTGCCCGGGCAGGCGATGCCGGGCGGATTCCTGTTGGCCAACACCATCGCGGCCCTTCTCTTACAGGCGTTGTTCATCTTTACATACACGGCCTCGGAACTGTCGCGTTCGGTGCGAATGATCCATTCGTGGAAGGTTCTGCTGGCAATTCTTGGCGTGGCGGCCGTGATCAGCCTGCCCTGGGCGTTACTGGCTGTTTGGCGTTTCATTCGCCACGGCACCCCGGAGCGTAGCATGAAACAGATCGCACGCGTTCTTCTGGAATCACTATGTAACGCCGACCTGCTCCAGGCGGATTTGAACGATCTCCGCATCTATACAGATCGCAATGAGGGGGGCGGCTCCGTGTATTGCTGGATCGGCGGAGGCTCAGGGAAAGATCAAGCGATGTTCCTGCGGGCGCTCCGGGAAGTGGTCAGCCCAGTCGAGAATCCCCGGTACCTTCTTGCGAGAACCAAGGTGTGGCGATACTTCCGCGAAGATTACTTCTCAGTTCCGGAAGCGCTGGCACGCAAGAAAGAGTTTGCAGAATTCTTTGCCCAGAAGTGGAAGTGTACCGTGGGCACAGTCGAACTCGTATACACGCGCACCCCCGAAGGCCGTCAGACCCTTCTTCGGGCGAGAATGCATTCATTGGCAGCAGCGTTCCAGAAAAGAAGTGAGCGCGTCAGTTGTTGGAAGTGATCAAGGTACCTTTGCTACAGACAAAAGAGACCTACCATACACGAACAGAAGCGCGAGGCTTGCGCTAACAACCACGAGATGCGCCACGTCCGAACCTGTGTGCCGGGCATGATCGTAGATCGAGCCATAGTACTGGCGCCAATGCCACGGAAAGACTTTCACAACGGGAATCGCCCAACCGAGATGTCGATTGACCGCCGCAGGTCCGAGATCAATCAAATCGGGGAAAATCGCACCAGCAAAGCAAGCCGTTAGCAGAGTACGCTGGTGAGACTCTGTGATCGAAACAATTGCCAAAAATAGAACCAGGCTGAGAAGTACATCGAATGCCGAAGGAATGGGGTAGGTGTGCGGAAGGTGATCCAGCAAACCATGTTCTAAGACACAGAGGACAAATCCAGTCGTTATGATCGCCAAACGATGATTTCGTGCTGATTTGGTTGAACTCAAGGTTGCAGCTGTCGCTATTGCGGCAACAGTTTGAAATGTGACGTTCACCGGATCAGTCGCGCGCCGCCACCGACTTCATGCGAAGCGCCTTCACTGCATCCCAAACCCGTCCTGCTACTTCGCGCTTGCTCGCCGTCGGAACTTCGACCACGTCCGACTGCGTAATGATCGTGACCGCGTTCTGTTCTGAGTCGAAGCCGATGGACTTGTTCGACACATCGTTGGCCACGATCGCGTCCATCTTCTTCTTGCGCATCTTTTCTCGGGCGTGTTCCAGGACGTTTTCGGTCTCGGCGGCGAAGCCGATGAGCAGCTGATCATCGCGTCGTTTGGCCAGCAACGATACGATATTGTCCGTCGGTGTCAGGTCCAGCGCGAACGCTTCGTGCTGCTTCATCTTCTTGGACAGCGGTTTCGCCGGGGTGTAGTCGGCCACCGCTGCCGCTCCCACAAAGATCGTCGCTTCTTCCCGCCGCGCCATTACCGCATCGCGCATCTGGGCGGCAGTTTCGACCGGCATAACTTCAACGTTAGACGGAACCGCCAGCGCCGTCGGCCCACTCACCAGGATCACCCGTGCTCCACGTCTCGCCGCCGTCTCTGCGAGCGCGTATCCCATCTTCCCACTCGATCGATTCGAAATATAACGCACTGGATCGATTGGTTCGCGCGTCGGGCCCGCCGTGATCAGCACGGTTTCGCCTGCAAGGTCCTGCGTGGACTGCAACACGTCGAGCACCGCCGCAACGATCGCCTCGTTTTCCGCCAAACGGCCTGCACCAACCATGCCGCACGCGAGATAGCCGCTGCCGGGTTCCACGATTCGCACTCCACGCCGGCGCAGCGTCTCTAAGTTCGCCTGCGTCGCCGGGTGGTTCCACATGTTGACGTTCATCGCCGGCGCGACTACGACCGGGGCGGTGGTCGCCAGAAAGAATGTCGTCAGGAAGTCGTCTGCGATTCCGTGCGCGAACTTGGCGAGGATGTCGGCCGTCGCCGGAGCCACCAGCAACGCTTGCACCGATTCGGCTACGGCGATGTGCTCAATCGCCGAATCGACATTGGGCTCCGCACCTTCCGAGCCGGGCCCAAACATCGATGTGATGACTTTTTCGCCGGAGAGTGCCGCGAACGTAAGAGGTTTAATGAACTCCTGGGCGGCGCGGGTCATGATGACCTGCGGGCGGATACCGCGATCCTGGAGTAGCCGCAGGATCTCCGCCGCCTTGTACGCCGCAATGCCGCCGGTAACGCCAAGCGCTATGCGCATACTGCTTAGATTAGCGGAAATCGGAAAGCGATTCTATGGGGAGTCTCTCAGTCTGTCAGTCTTTCAGTCACTACCGGGACGTTCACAACCAGAGACTGAAAAACTGACCGACTGATGGACTTTTAAGCTTCTGCCGCCTGGTCCAGCAGTTCGCTGGCCTGCTCAACGGCCGATTTTTCCGTTCCGGGAATGCTGTACTTAATTTTGCCGGCGCGAATCTCTTCGCGGGCGATCTTGCAGGGCTTGCGGGTAGTAGTCTCGACCAGTGGACGAGCACCGGACTGCAATTGACGGGCGCGGCGGGCGGCCACCAGGATGTAGCGGTAGTTGCTATCGAAGCCTTCAATCAACTTCATGTGAGTCCTCACTGCGGAGCGGCCGAATTGTCCGGCAAGGGCGGCAATCCGAACGACTCGAAAATCTGCTGTGCGCGTTGCCGCGCATTCGGGAGCAAGGAGCTGTTGGCTTTCGCCAGCGTCTCTTTGTCTAGGGAAACGTTGTGATTTCGCTTGAAGCGTTCCGCCAGCACGATGGACTTCAGCTGGTCGATCGACTCTTCTAACTGGTCGTTGACTAAAATATAGTCGTATTTCGGGTATTTCTCAATTTCTCGGGCTGCTTCCGCAAGCCTTCGAGTAATGATTTCCGTCGAAGTTACGTGTTCTGCCTGAGACCGGCTCTTTAGTCGCTTCTCGAGGACGTCGCGGGATGGCGGCAGGATGAAAATGCTCACCGCCTCCGGCATTTTCTGCTTCACTTGGCCCGCACCCTGCACGTCGATGTCGAGCACCAGGTCGTTGTTCTTGTCCTTCGCGTCTTGCAGGAAGCGTCGCGCCGTTCCGTAATAATCGCCGAAAACGCTGGCGTGCTCGAGAAATTCGCCCCGCGCGATCATCTTCTCAAACTCGTCACGATCGACAAAAAAATATTCGCGACCGTCCTTCTCGCTGCCCCGTGGTTTGCGAGTCGTGTAGGAAATGGAAAACTCGAGGCCGGGAACCAGGCTCAGCAGGCGGTTTGTCAGCGTGGTCTTGCCTGAACCGGAGGGAGCCGAGATGATGTACACGATTCCGCTCATTACTCGATGTTCTGCACCTGTTCGCGCAGCTTTTCGATCTCCGCTTTCATCGCTAGCCCGTGCTCGGTGATCTTCAACCCCTCGCCCACCACGCCGCTCGTCTTCGACAGCATGGTGTTCGCCTCTCGTCCCATCTCCTGAAGCAGGAAGTCGAGTTTCTTTCCGACTTCCTTGCCGCCTTCAATGTGCTGCAGAAAGTGCTTGATGTGCGTCTGCATGCGCACCACTTCTTCCTGGATGTCGCTGCGCTCGGCCATCATCGCGGCTTCCTGCAGAATGCGATCGGGATTCGCCTGCGCCCCCATCAGCTCCTGCAACCGCGTCTGCAGCTTTTCCAGGTAGGCCTTTAGGATCACGTTGCGATACTTGTCGATTTCCGCTGTCGCCGAGGCGAGCCTCGCGATGCGGTCACGCAACTCTTTCTCGATCGCCTTGCCTTCGTCGGCACGCATGTGATCGAGCTTCGTGATGGCCTCTTCGAGCTTGGGAATCACCGCGCCTTCCAGTTGTTCTTCATCGGCTTCCACCGAGCCCTCCAGAGCGCCCGGCATCTTCAAAATGGCGTTTAAGTCCGGATCGGCGTTGATGCCGTTTTCCTTCGCCGCCGCGCGAAACGCCTCCACGTATCCGCTTACGACTTCACGGTTGAGCGCAAAACCGTTCGCTCCGGCGCGTTCTAGGGAAAATGTCAGCTCCACGTGACCACGGGCCAGCTTCTCCTTCAGCACGCGTCGCACGCGCATTTCCAGTGCATCGGTGTCGGCAGGCATTCGCAAATGCAGGTCGAGGAAACGATGGTTGACTGATTTCAGCGATAGCGTGAAGGCCAGTTGATCATGGATGTGACCCTTCACCTGCGCAAAGCCTGTCATGGATCGAATCGTCATGAGTGTTTTGTCGCGACGTGTCTCGTTGGAACTGGGTGCCGCAAACCGCTTGCGATTCTTAAGTGTTCCCGTTTCCAACCTTGGTTTCTAAATCTACGAACTGCAAATCATACAACCGGCGGTAGGTTCCAAGCTTGTTCATCAGGTCTTCGTGCGTTCCGATGTCGGCAATCGTGCCGTTTTCCAGCACCATGATCCGGTCCGCATGGCGCACCGTCGACAACCGGTGAGCAATCACGAACACCGTGCGTCCGACGATCAGGTTCTGGATCGCCGATTGCACCAGTGCTTCGCTCTCGCTGTCGAGTGCCGACGTTGCCTCGTCAAGAATCAGAATTGGCGCATCTTTCAGGATCGCCCGTGCGATCGCAAGCCTCTGGCGCTGTCCGCCGGAAAGTCGCATCCCGCGCTCGCCGATCATTGTCTGATAGCCTTCCGGCATCTCACGGATGAATTCATCGGCCAGCGCCGCTCGCGCAGCAGCCTCCACTTTTGCGTCAACGACGCCCGGCTGCCCGTAAGCAATGTTGTTCCGAACGGTGTCGTTGAACAGGATCGTGTCTTGCGTCACGACGGCGATTTGCGAGCGCAAAGAGTTCAGCGTCAAATCGCGAACATCGACGCCATCGAGCAGAATCCTGCCACTGGTAACATCGAAGAATCGGGGAATCAGGTGTACCAGCGTGCTCTTCCCGGCGCCGCTCGATCCTACAATCGCCAGCACCTCGCCCTTGCGCACGCGCAGATTGATGCCCTGCAACACCTCGCGGCAGTTTTCGTCTTCGCGATACGAGAACCCCGCCTGCTCGAATTCGATCGAGCCCGTAAAGTCTTTCAGCCGGACCGCGTTAGGTTTCTCGGGAACATCGTCTTCCACATCCATGAAGCTAAAGATCGATTCCGATGCGCCCAGCGCCTGCTGAAAACTGTTGTTGTAGATCGCGAATTTTCGCACTGGATCGTAAAGTCGGAACACGCCGCTGAGAAACACAAAAAACGTTCCGGCAGTCATGGCTCCAGTCTTGATCTGGTCGCGCCCCAACAACAGCAGCAGCGCTACCGCTACCATCGCGAAGAGATCCATCAGCGGCGAACTGATCGACATTGCCAGCACCGCCCGCAGGTTCGCCTTAAATAATCGCCGCGCCGCACTCCGGAAGCGCGCCGCTTCCCATCGCTCCATCCCGAATGCCTTAACAATCCGGTTGCCCGTGATCGTCTCGTGCAGGATGTTTTGAATCTCTGCCAGTTTGTCCTGTCCTGTACGCGTTGTCTTTCTTACGCGCTTGCCGATCCTGCGCGCCGACACAAAAACCACCGGGATGAAAAATACCAGCACCCACGACAACTTTCCGCCAACGGTGACCACTACCGCTGCGGTGAAAAGCAGGGTGAAGAACTGCTGCAGGAAATCCGCCATCACCGTCGACATCGCGTACTGAATCTTCTCGATGTCGTTAATCAGCGTCGAAAGCAGTGTGCCGGTCGTGTGCTTCTGGAAAAACGCGACGGACCGCCGCAGGATGGTTTTATAAAGGTTGTCGCGCAGGTCGGTGATCATGCCATACCCGGCGTAGTTCACCAGGTATGTGCCGACGTAGTCGCAAATAGCCTTCACCACCGACGAGCCCACCAGCGCCACGGCCACAATCGTCCATGCGTTCGTGCTGACCCTTTCCGGCATGAACTGATGCAGGTAGAAAATGTGTCCCGACCAAGGCAACTTCAGCAACTGAATATTGTTGGATTGAGATGCCGGATTAAGTACGCGGTCGAAGACCGGACCGACCAGCAAAATACGGAACGCGTCCGACATGCCCACGATCGCCATCAACACTACTGACGAAACCAACTGCAGCAGGTATGGCACCACGTAGCGCAGCAGGCGCAACAATTGCCGCATCAGGCGAAGCTCCGGCGGGCAGGATGGAAGATGTCAGGCAGCAAACCTTCATTTTAATCGGAGAATCGCGCGGGCACAGTGAAGAATTGAAAAGCTGAGCCCAAAAACGGAAAATAACCGCATGGCCGGCACCCTCAAGCCGAAATTCTTCAAAACGGCCGCTGATTTCCGAGCCTGGCTCGCCGATCATCACGCCTCCGAAACTGAGCTCTGGGTGGGCTATTTCAAGAAAGACTCCGGCCGCACCAGCATTACCTACTCCGAGTCAGTCGACCAGGCCATCTGCTTCGGATGGATCGACGGCGTGCGCGTCTCCATCGACGACCTCAGTTATCGCATTCGTTTTACACCGCGCAAGCCGCGCAGCATCTGGAGCACCATCAATATCGCCAAAGCCAACGCGCTCACCAGGCAAGGGCTGATGCATCCCGCCGGCAGGAAGGTGTTCACTGCCCGAACCGAAGATCGCTCCGAGATCTATTCTTTCGAGCACAAAGGTATCCGCGAACTCGATCCGGGGTACGAGAAGGAGATCGCCGCCAATAAGAAAGCCAAGGCCTTTCTCGACGCGCAAATTCCTTCGTATCGTCGCGTCATTACCCATTGGGTGATGAGCGCCAAGCAAGAAGAGACACGACTTCGCCGCCTCGATCTGCTGATCAAGAGTTCGGAGAAAGGTCTCTGGGCCCCGCCTTACCTTCGCGCCCAAAAACCTCGCAAAGCGAAATAGCTGTTCCGAAAAGCGCGGCAAATTCCGGAAACAAGCTGCCCAGAGCTGGTGTCTATTAGGTGCACGCGAGGATGACATGCGCCGCCTGTTCCTAACGCTGTTGTTATGGGCCCTGTCAGTACCCCTTCAGGCACAGAATGGACCGGAAGTCGATGCGCTCCTCGACGCGTTCTTCGCCAAAGATCTGACGTCACTCTCACGACACTTGCCGCCTGAACTGGCCGAAGTCATCAAGGACCTGCCCGCCGACGCTCGCCAGGAACTGGCTAGTCGTTATCTGCTCGGCGAACAGGGCAAGCGTGAAGGGAATACTTATTCGTTTCCTGATGATGGTGCCGTTATCCGCGTCGACCCTCGCTACCGCAATGACGAAGCCTCGCCCTCCGTAAGCCTCTATCTTGAAAAGCGCATGTACAACGGCAACGAAGCCGTGCTGCGATTCCGTCCACAAATCGCCGGCCCAGATCGGCCTTGGCAAGAGCACCAGCGCTTAACGGTGTGGATGAAGTACGTCGACGATAGTTGGCGGATTTACGAACTGGATTTTTACGACCGGGAGATTCGGCTCGACGATCCCGACTATATCTCCTATCTCAAGCGCCCTCGCCCATCGCCTAACGAAGAAAGTGCGGTCGGTTCGTTGCGCACCATCAACACAGCGGCAGTAACTTACTCGTCGGCCTTTCCCGATCTTGGATTTCCTGAATCGCTCGCGGTTCTCGGTGTCCCTTCCTCACAGCCAGGTGCAGAAGAGAACGCGGAGCCGAATCCCGAACATGCTGGCCTGATCGACTCCGTCTTGAGCTCACCGCCGTTCGAGAAAGATGGGTATCGATTTTCTTATCAGAAGTTATCGCTCACGGAATATTCCGCGACGGCACGTCCCGTTAAATTCGGCAGCACGGGCACAAAAAGTTTCTTCACCGACCAATCGGGTGTCATTCGCTCTACCGACGAAGATCGCGACCCCACCCGGGAAGATGACCCCGTGCAATGAGCCAGAAAATGGAAACGGGCACCCTTCACGGGCGCCCGTCACGATGATTGCAGTTTGATGTGGAATCGAAAGAACTACCCTTCCGACTCCTTATAGATGTACTTGATCGCCTGCTTGTAGATCAGCAGGTTTCCCTGGCTACCGCCCCGCGTCACTTTCACGCAAGCCTTGTCGTACCACTCCAGAATCCCGCGCACCTCTTCGCCATTCTGCAAAACAATCACCAGCGGAGTTTTGGTCGCGATTTGTTTTTGATAGTAGAAATTCTCGGCGTGTGTCTGTTCGGCGGGCGGGGTCTTTTTGCCTCCGGCGGGCCGCTCCCGGCGTTCTCCAAAAGGTTCGCTGCGCGGAGATTCGTTCCGCGTCCCGTTCGAGAGCGACGGACGAATCAGTTTGCGGCTGGTGAACGACTCAGGCTCGGGCGCCCTGCCTACAGCGGTGGAATCAGATGAATCCTTCATGGCGGATGGACTTCTCCCGGGCTAAAAAATCACACTCTGACAAGACTGCAGCCCGAAAGCACCCATTCGGCGCGTGGTTCGGTAATGCAAAGGGTGTCACGCAGGTGTGAGCTTGTGCCTACCGTATCACACAGTTGCAGGACGCACAATGATGGTTGCCACAGAGTTGTACTGACGTAACTAGGCGCTTTCCGATGGCCGGATGAATGATTGTCAAAGTGTGCATTGTCATAAAGAGGCTGTCACCGTGAGCGAGGCCGCAGGGTCGAGTCGAACCACCCCGAAGGGTCCCATCCCGACACCGGCAATTGCCCAAGGTTCTTCATCCACAAGACATCGGGGTCGTGCCTCCACGCAAAAATCGGCACTTCACCCCTGCGCCTCGTTCTATACTCTCCGCCACCGAAAGGACAACTCATGAAGCGCCTCGCCATTTCGTTGTCGATCTGTCTCGCTTTGTTCGCTATCGCCGCCCTTGCCCAGGACGAAGGATTCCAGCCCGCCAAAGTGGTCGCCTTCGAGCGTGTCGCTAACGATGCCCAGCATCCGGAAAAAAACGACAGTTACAAAATCTCCATGCGACTCGGAGATACCATTTATAACTGCCACGCCAACGCTCCAGTTACGGTCTTTAACGACTGGACTGTCAACAAAGAATTCCCCGCTCGTGTCAGCGGCAACGGCAAAATTCTGCAAGTCAAAAACTTCGACGGTCAGATCATCGAGATGAATATCGTGGGGAAGAAAAGGCCGAAGTAGGAACACACAGTACCTTCACAGCTTGAGATGTAGGTATTTGTGTCCGTTTAGGTATAGATTTGCTCGATGAAATCCGCCGAATCCAAGGAGATGAGGCTCAGCATCGGCGATTGATCGCCAACAAGGTTCACGACGAAATAGAGAAAGTGGATCGAGGGCGGGCGGCGTTCAGGAAATAGTCGTCGCGAACGCTCTCCACCCTCCTCCATCCGCTACCCACTACCCACTACCCACTACCCACTACCCACTACCCACTACCCACTACCCACTACCCACTACCCACTACCCACTACCCACTACCCACTACCCACTTCTTTCCATCGCCGTCGCCATCGCATCCAAACTCAGCGACCGCAGCACATTCCTTCTCATGCCGCTTTCGACTTCGTGCAACCTCGCCGCCGCCGCCGTGATCCACTCGAAGCTTACCGCCGCTGCCAGCCGATTCAATTCCGGGACGATATCGGAATTCCTCACCTGCCGCGGACTGCCTTCCTTCAGGAACAACAAATCCTCCAGCACCGAATATGAAGCCCGCAGCAACTGGTCGGTCTTCTCTTTGCCTTCCGCCCCGGCACGATACGTCTCCGTCATCCGAAACAGCGGCGAATGGTCTTCGGAATTTACCGCCGACCCCAGCAGCGTCAGCGCATCTTTCCTCGCCGCACTGTAACGCTCCAGGTCGAATCCTGCCGCCTTGCCGCAGGCGCCTCCGCACAGCCGTGCTACCAACCCGCGTGTCGTGGCAGTCCACTCCGGACGTCGCTTCGCCAGCCACTGCTCCAGCTCCTCCGGCGACAAGGGCGCTAACTGCACCGTTACGCAGCGCGAGCGGATCGTCGGCAGCAGCTCGCCCGGGTTCGTTGTCAGCAGGAACAGCGTCGCGAACTCCGGCGGCTCTTCCAAGATCTTGAGCAGCGAATTCGCCGCCTCTTTCATGAACGCCGAATCGGTGAAGATGTACACCGCGTGATCGCCCTTCCGCGGGCGTTTGTAGATCTGCCCGATCACGTGCCGCACTTGGTCCACCTTGATCATCATCTGCGGCGGATCGGGCGGGATGATCAACACGTCGGGAAAAGTCTGAATCAGGATGCGCGTTTCCTTCTTGTCGGTTTCGCGCAGCCCGTCCCGCGTCTCGACGGCCTCGGCAAAGCGCGCATCGAGATCGTCGGCCTGGGCAATCTCCCGACAATGGTCACAGTGACCGCAGAAATCGGCTTCGCCAGTCAGCGGAGGATTCTGGCAGTTCATCGCCTTGGCGATCATCTGCGTCAGCGTGTACTTGCCCGAGCCTTCCGGCCCCGCAACGATCATCGCGTGCGGAAAGCGGTCGCGCTCGAGCATGCCGCGTACGATGTCCACCGTCGCCGAATTGCCATGAAAATCAGAAAAGCCCATACAAGTACAGTCTGCCCGGCGCAATATTCATGCCGGTGTTTTCAATTACAACTTACCAATTCTCTTTCTCACTTCCGCCACAATTTCCCAGTGCACCGTGTTCGGATCCCGCCGCGCGTCCACCATGAACACGCGCTCCGGTTCGCGCGCAGCAATCTTCAGATAGGCTTCGTGTACGCGATCGAAGAACGCCCGGCTCTCCAACTCGAATCGATTCTCATCGACTTCGTTTCCCACCGCGGCTTTCACGTTGCGTCTTCTCGCTCGGGCCACACTCGCCGCCGCGTCCGAATCCATCAACACCGTCATATCCGGATTCAGTCCGCCGCAGATCACTCTATGTACCGCGAGCACCGCATCGCTTCCCAGACCGCGGCCTCCCCCCTGGTAGGCTTCTGACGAATCGGTATAGCGATCGACCAGCACGAATTTTCCCGCCGCCAAACCCGGTTCGATCACTTCCTTGATCAGTTGCGCGCGCGCCGCGAACATCAGCGCCAGCTCCGACATGGGAGCCAATCCGGTTGTCCGCGAACTCAGGATGATGTTGCGAATCTGCTCGCCGGTCGCCGTCGTTCCGGGCTCGCGTGCCGTAACCACGTCATGTCCATCCGCACGCAATACCTCGGCCAGGCGGTTCATCTGCGTGCTCTTACCGCAGCCGTCGAGGCCCTCGAAGGTCACGAATTTCCCGCGCGCAACGCTCACGGCGAAAATCATAGCAGAGCGTTCTCGCCGCCTCCGTGACATCATTCTCCACGCAAAGTCGCGCTCATCCGTTAGGATAAAAGGTTCTTTCGACGGGGTGGAAGGCTACCTATCCATGATGGACCGTCGTTTTTCCCCGGTTGGGGTGAACTTGGGAGAGTACATGCGTAAATTGAAAGCGACAGCAGTTTTCTGTCTTCTTCTTGCTTCCGCTCTGGCGTTCGCGCAGTTGCCCGCGGTCGATTCGACCCATCCATATCCTGGAACCATAACGCTGGCGGTAGACGCGTCCGCCGCCACCACCAAGCTGTTTCACGCCAGGCTTTCCATTCCGGTGAAGCCGGGCGAGAACACGCTCCTCTATCCGAAATGGATCCCCGGCGAGCATGGGCCTACTGGTCCGGTCGTCGATCTTACTGGCCTCAAGTTCTTCGCCAACGGCCAGGAAATCTCCTGGCGTCGCGACGACCTCGAGATGTATGCGATTCACGTCAACGTTCCTGCGGGCGTGAACACGCTCGATGCGACACTCGACTACACCTCGCCCGTCGGCGAAGGCATTTACACCGGAGGCCCCACCGCCAGCGACAAACTCGCCATCGTCAGCTGGAACACGTTGCTCTTGTATCCCGCGGGTTACGACATTCACAACATCACTTATCAGGCTTCGGTGAAGGTTCCCCAAGGCTGGCAGATCGGAACCGCGCTTCCGCTCGGACCACAGGACGGGCAGACCTATTCCTTCAAGCCTGCTTCGCTTTACACGTTGGTCGATTCACCGGTGATCATGGGCGAATACCTGAAGGTGTTGCGGCTGAACACGCCGCAGGGAACGCCCCCGGTGGAGATGGATATCGCCGGAGACAGTCGGGCTTCGCTCGAATTCATTCCCGGCGCGGAAGATCACCTGAAGCAGTTGCCGATGGAAGCCGTCGCCTTGTTCGGCGCAACCCACTATCGCGATTATCACTTTCTGCTTTCGCTCAGCGATCACGTCGCGCACTTCGGACTCGAGCATCACGAGTCGAACGATAGCCGCATTCCCGAAGACTCGCTTGCCAAGGAAGGTGATTACCAGGTTCTCGGCGGCGTGATTCCGCACGAATACGTGCACTCATGGAACGGCAAATATCGTCGTCCCATCGGTCTCGCGACCCCCGATTTCGAGCAGCCCATGAAAGGCGATCTACTCTGGGTTTACGAAGGACTCACCGAATATCTCGGCGACGTGCTGATGGCGAGAACCGGCTTATGGACGCCGGAACGCTATCGCGAGAATTTAGCCGACGTCGCCGCGCAACTCGACAATCGCGCCGGCCGAACCTGGCGTCCGCTGGCCGACACCGCAATCAGCGTGCAGACGCTGAACTACGGTCCGCGTTCCTGGATGAATTGGCGGCGAACCGTCGACTATTACGAGGAAGGCGAACTCATCTGGCTCGAAGCCGACATGACAATCCGCAACCTCACCCACGGTCAGAAGACTTTTGACGATTTCGCCCATCTTTTTTACGGCCAGCCGAGCCTGAAGGAGGGCGAGGTGCCGACCTTCAAGTCTTATACTTTCGACGACATTGTAAACACTCTGAACCAGGTTGCGCCGTACGATTGGCGCAAATTCCTCAACGATCGTTTGTGGTCCACTTCGCCGCATGCGCCGCTCGGTGGCGTGGAAGCCAGCGGCTGGAAGCTGACCTACACCGACAAGCCGGGCAGTTTGCTTCGCGCCGAGGAACTGGAACGCCGTTACCTCGATGTCAGCTACTCCATCGGTTTGCTGGTGAGGAGCGACGGAACCATCTCCGATTCATCTTTCTTCAAGCCCGCGGCGAACGCCGGAATCACACCAGGAATGAAGGTGATCGCCGTGAATGGCAGAAAGTACGATGCCGACATCCTGCGCGAGGCGATCCGCGAAGCCAAGGGAACGCAACAGCCGATCGAACTGCTGATCCAGAATGCGGATTACTTCAAGACCTACAAACTCGATTACCACGATGGCGAGAGGTATCCGATGCTGGTGCGCAACGACAGCGCCGATACCCTGACCGACATCATTCGTCCGCACTCCAAACCGTAAGAATTAACCACGGATTTACACGATTCTCACGGACGAAAGTCGTAACGCTTCGTCCGTGGGATTCGTGAGGGTCCGTGCTGAATAATCGTCGTGTGCGTTTCCGGCCTTTGTGGTGAAATAAACCCATGTCAAAGAACGCCGATGCCAAGCCCTTGGTCGGCATCATCATGGGATCGAAGAGCGACTTCGAAACGCTCGCGCCCGCAGCCGAAATCCTCAAAGAACTCGGAGTCCCGCACGAAGTGAAGATCGTGTCGGCGCACCGGACTCCCGACTGGATGTTCCAATATGCGGAGAATGCCGAGTCGCGCGGACTGGAAGTGATCATCGCGGCCGCCGGCGGAGCAGCGCACTTGCCGGGGATGGTCGCGGCCAAGACAACCCTCCCGGTGCTTGGCGTTCCCATGCCTGCGACCATTCTCAACGGCGTCGATTCGCTGTTGTCGATCGTGCAGATGCCGAAAGGCGTTCCTGTGGGAACCCTCGCAATCGGCAAGCCTGGAGCGGCCAATGCGGGATTGCTCGCCGCATCGATCGTGGCTAACAAGCGTCCTGAGTTGCGCGAGAAACTGAAGACGTGGCGAGCGGCACGGCGCGACGAAGTCCTGAAGCAGGAGCTGACGTAATTATGGCGATCCTTCCCGGTTCGACCATCGGCTTCTTCGGCGGAGGACAACTCGGACGAATGACCGCGATGGCGGCTCGGTCGTTCGGCTACCGCATCGAGGTGATCGATCCCGACCGCAACTGTCCAGCCGCGTACGTTGCCGATCACTGTATCGCCGCCAGCTTTAGCGACGTGGAAGCCGCGATCACGCTGGGCAAGCACTCCGACGTTGTAACGCTGGAGATAGAAAAGATCGCCCTCGACGCTTTGAACGCGGCGGCCAAGTTCGCGCCAGTGCGTCCGAGCGCGAGCGTGCTGGCGATCATCCAGGACCGCGCCAAGCAGAAGGACTGGCTGGCCGGTCACGGATTTCCCGTCGGTCCGTACCGCAAGGCGGCAACCGTACAAGAGCTGGCAAAGGCCATCGGTGAGATTGGCCCCCACATTTTCGCCAAGGCCGCTTTTGGCGGCTATGACGGCCGCGGCCAGTTTGAGATCTCGCGGCCCACGCAGGCCGCCGAGGCCTGGGACGCACTCCGCGCTCCGCTGGTCGTCGCTGAACAGACGCTCGACCTCGACTATGAGATCTCGATGATGGTCGCGCGGCGACCTTCGGGCGAGACTGCCGTGTTTCCTCCCGCGATGAACTACCACGAACAACGCATCCTGGCATGGTCGGTCACTCCGGCGCCGATTCCCGACAGGATCGCGAAACAGGCCGCCGAGATCGCCAACGAAATTGCCGTCAAAATGCAGGTCGAAGGTTTGATCGCGGTTGAGATGTTTGTCACCAAAGATGACAAACTGCTGGTCAACGAGCTCGCGCCGCGCCCGCACAACAGCTTTCACGCCACGGAACGCGCTTGCGCTACCAGCCAGTTCGAACAATTAGTGCGCGCGGTTTGCGATCTCCCGCTCGGTTCAGTGGAACTGGTCCGCCCTGCTGCAATCGCTAACCTGTTAGGTGACTTATGGAACGACGGACGCAAGCCCGACTTCGCCTCCTGCCTCTCGGTTCCCGGAGTGCGGTTACATCTTTATGAGAAGCACACCGCGCGCCCGGGTCGCAAGATGGGACATCTCTCCGCGATCGGGGCGTCCGTGGACGAGGCGCTGGAACGCGTGAAAAAAGCCTACAAATCGTTGGAAGCCTAGACTTGGGACCTCAATTTCGGAGGCCCTGGGAGCGGCGGATCCAATAATTAAACTGATTACCAACTGCCGGCCCTTCTTGATTACTGACTTCTGTTCCATGACCCTCGTAACCTACCCGAAGGGCATTCCAGGCTTCAGAATTAGGACATGCAACTGCGCTGCCTGCTCGTCGGCCTGGACGATCCGCAAATCCGGCCGGTTCGTTCTGCACTGAACACGATGGCGATTCGCTGTGAATACGTTACTTACAGCAGCGCGCCAGATCGCGTGCAGAAGGGGCGTTACGAGGCAATCGTATTGCTTTACGACGGAAGCTCCGACGCCATCGACCTTGTCCAACGCATACGCAGTGGCGTGTCGAATCGCGACTCCGTCATCTTCCTTCTCAGCACTCCTGCGGCGAATGCAACGGCGTTTCGGGTCCGCGCGAATTTCTTTATCAGCCCACCGATTACCGAGCAGACGGTGATCACCACATTCAAAGCCGCTTATGGATTGCTGGTTCGGTCGCGGTCGCGCTGGCATCGCGAGCCGGTGAACGGAACCGCCTACCTGAATCTCGGGCTGGTGAAAAATGTTCCGGCCACAATCCTGAACCTGAGCCAGGGAGGGATGTCGCTGAGTTGCTCGCAGATTCTTCGTCCGCAACAGATGTTGCTGATCCGGTTCGGACTTCCGGGAACGGCGGAATTGCTATGTATGTCCGGTGCCGTCATCTGGACTCGCGCTGATGGTTCTGCCGGCATTCGTTTCGCCGAGGTTCCTCAGCCGACGCAAAAAGTATTGCGTGACTGGGTGGAAGAACGATTGGAACTGGCGAAGGTATATGCCAACTTCCGCGACAAAACTTCGGCCGCTCCAACCGGCGCTGCTCTGTAGCAAAACTACATTGTCCTCTGCATTTCTACCTAGGGCGAAACGAACTTTTTTCGTAGGTAATCTGACTTAACGCTTTCAACCAACCGCTAACTTAAACTCCGGCATTCAGGAACTCGCCTTCGCGAGCGTCTGTTTACTCCCTCCGCCGGAGAATTCATTTGAAGTTTGCGATCCTCTTCCTCAGCCTGACCTGTGCCTTCGCGTTTCCGATGATGGCCGGAACCGCTGTCGTCCCTACTACCACTCTCGCGGCAGAGACCGCGAACAACACCAGCGCATCGAGCACTTGGGCCAACACCAGCACGGGCGATGCAGTTCCCGGCAACGTAAGTCACGTCGATATTCATTCGCTCTTGTATTCCGGCGCGACCACCAAGGTCTACGCGCACTATCTCGGCTGGTGGGGAGGAACCGATGGGCACATCAACATCGGCTACAACTCCGCTACAGCTGCACAGGCGCATGCGCAGGTCAGCGACATGATGAGCCGCGGTATCGACGGGCTGATCATCGACTGGTATGGCGCGAAGAACACGCACATCGATCAGGCATCGCAGTTGATCATGGCAGACGCCCAAACGCGCGGAGGAAAGTTCACCTTCGCGATCATGGAAGACCAGGGCGCGGTGAAGACCTGCGCCAATACCGCCGGTTGCAATGCGACTCAGGCCGTGATCAACGATCTCAACTACATCAACACAACGTACGCCTCGTCGCCGGCCTACATGCGCATCAACGGACGCCCAGTGATCTTTACGTTCGACACGGAGAACCTGCCGAACATCAACTGGACGACGGTGCTTGCGAGTGTGCAGGGAAATCCGATGATCGTGCTGCGCAACGATCAAGGTTTCCGGTTCTCCTGGACCTCGGGCAGCTATTCCTGGGTGGCGATCAACACCTCGAACCAGGGCGACTGGGGTCAAGGTTACCTCGACGATTTCTACGCCACCAGCCGCAGCTATCCCAACGAAGTGGTTTACACGGGCACGTGGAAAGGATTCAACGACCTGCTGGCGAGTTGGTCGGCGAATCGCATTATGAGTCAGAACTGCGGGCAAACGTGGCTCAATACGTTCAATGAGATGAACAAGTATTTCTCCACGGCGCGGCAGCCGCAAGCAGTACAGTTGGTCACCTGGAACGATTACGAAGAGGGCACGGAGATTGAGACCGGCATCGATAACTGCGTAAGCGTGTCGGGTGCGATGAGTGGCTCGACAGTGCAGTGGTCAATCAGCGGCGGACTGGAAAACACCATCGACCATTACACGGTATTCATCTCACTCGATGGACAGAACCTGATGCCGCTGGCCAACGTAGCTGCAGGCACGCACCAGCTTGATCTATCAACTTATGGTTTGGCGGCCGCGAATTACACGCTCTATGTGAAGGCCGTGGGGAAACCGTCGATCCTGAACAAAATGTCGGCGGCGATTCCGTTCTCGCTTGGAAACCTGCCACCCGTTGCGGTGCTTAGCGTGACACCAACCTCCGGAACCGTACCGGTCAATGTCACCGCTTCGACCTCGGGATCAAAGGATCCTGACGGAACCATCGCCGCGACGAAGATCGACTTCGGTGATGGCACAGTCACAAGCACCGCCTCGGCCACTCACACCTATGCGACGGCGGGAACGTACACCGTAATCGCGACCGTCACCGACAACAGCGGAGCAACCGCGTCAGCTACCGCCATCGTTACAGTTAAGCCTAAGACTCCACCGGTGGCTGTGATTGCCGCGAGCCCGGCATCGGGTATGGCTCCAGTGGCGGTGACGGCTTCCACGGCGTCTTCCACGTCCGCCGATGGCACAATCACTAAATCGAGTATCGACTTCGGCGATGGAACCGTAATGACTGGGCCTACGGCGTCGCATACGTACGGCACCGCTGGAACCTTCACCGTAAAGGGAACGGTAACGGACAACAACGGGCTGAGTGCGTCCGCGAGCACTTCGGTGAACATCACGCCGAACACCACGTTTACCATCACCCCAGTAACTCCGCTGAATGGCGCAACCGTTGGTCAGTCCGTGAGTTTCGTGGCAACATCGAGTTCTCCCGCTTCGCCCGTCACTTCCATGCGTATTTACGTGGACAACCAGAGCATGTACACGGTGAATGGGTCTTCGCTTAACACGACATTGCAACTCACTCCGGGATCGCACTACGTCGTGCTCCAGGGCTGGAACCAGGCGGGGACAGTGGCGAAGACACCATTAAACATCACGGTGAAAGCCAATCAGCCTCCCGTGGCAACGCTGGTGGTGACTCCAACAAGTGGGATTGGTCCACTTACCGTCACCGCGACTGCTTCGGGCAGTGACTCTGACGGCACGATCGCTGCAACTTCAATTAACTTCGGCGATGGAACCGTGGTGAACGGCAAAAGCGCTTCGCACGTTTATAACGCCAGCGGCACATTCACAGTCACCGCAACAGTGACCGACAATAGCGGCGCGACGGCCGCCGCCAGGACGACAGTGACCGTGGTGGCGGGGGGCGTGACCATCAGCCGTCCGGCCAGGGGTTCGCGCGAGTCAAGCCCGGTGACGATCACCGCGACTGCAGCGGCGCCCACGCCGATTGTGGCGATGCGCGTGTATGTTGATAACAAGTCCGTCTACAGCCTGAACTCGTTCAGCTCTGCGGTAGCCACGCTGAACACCTCGATCGTGATGTCGACGGGAACTCACAACATCGTCGTCCAGGCTTGGGACACGAAAGGCCTGGTGTACAAGTCGCCGGTGACGATCACAGTGCAGTGATGCTCGCTATCTTTTGTCATCTGTTCATTTCGAGAGTCTCCGCGTGCATGCTCGCGATGGGGAAATGAGGGAATGGCGAAATGGATAGATGGTTTGACACTGGCGGTTCAGCCTGTAGAATAAATGTTTGGGTTATCGTTGATATCCCGCCTGTAGCCCTTCGTGCCGAAGTGGCGGAACTGGCAGACGCGCATGGTTCAGGTCCATGTGACCGCAAGGTCGTGGGGGTTCGAGTCCCTTCTTCGGCACCAAATTTTGGACGTCAAAGGACGGCATCCAGCCGTCCTTAACTTTTGCCAAACTGCCTACGCCGCTCGCTTGGCCGCCCGCGATTTCACTGCCGAGGGTTGCACGTTGAGGTGAATCGACACGCTGCCCTGGGCGAGCCTGAGTCCGGTTATGTGGTTCAAATCTTCAATGACGGTGCTGACGTCTCGCCCCTCGATCCGCTCCAGTTCGATCGTGATGGTGGCGTCGAACTGCTGCGTATCTTTCTGGTGAACGCGGGCCCGCCGTGCTGGCAAACTGCCGTGCAGAAGTTTCGCGACGCTTACCAGCGACCTTCCCTGGCACGCTGAGCACGAGTCATTCCGGCTGTTGCTGATGGCCTCACAATCCAGGCAAAAGACTGCAATTGGAAAAGCAATGATCTGAGCTTCGTCTTGCGTGCGGTTTCCCAGGAACATGAACAGGGCCCTTTGGTAGATCTGCTCCAGGATTTTAGATGGAGAGTTCCTCCCGCTTGTTGCAATCTAGCTACTCTGGATGACGAACCGCGGGGAAACAGGGCCGAACCGCCGGAACCCGAGGGTCGTGTGCGGTACACTGTTGCGCAACATGCACATCTTCTTTTCCCGCGTCTGTCGCACCTTTACAGCCACTTTGTTTCTTGCCTCCAGCGTCACCCTGCTGGCTCAGACCCCGAAAAGCCAGCCATTGCCTCAGCCCACGCCGCTGCCACTTCCCGTTGTCGCCCCGTCCGACAAGCCCTACACCGGCGCACTGCAACTCGAAGTTGATATCAGCAACATTGCCCACCGCGTTGTACATGTTCACGAACGGGTTCCCGTCGAGAGTGGAGTGAAGGAATTAACCCTGCTCTATCCACAATGGATTCCGGGCACCCATTCGCCGACCGGTCCGATCTCGCGGCTGGCCGGAATTATGACGCAGGTAGACGGCAAGCGAGTGCAATGGGTCCGTGACCAGGTGAACGTATTCGCGTTTCATGTCCCGTTGATAGCAGGAGCAAAAGAGGTCGAACTGGACTTTGACTACTTGTCTCCAATCAAAAGGGCAGAAGGCCGTATCGAGATGTCGGATGCCATTGCCGACGTTGCATGGAACGAAGTGCTGATGTATCCCGCCGGGTACTTCTCCCGCGGTATTCCATTCGATGTAACGATAAAGTTGCCAGGCGGATGGAAGTACGCAACAGCTCTGGAGACAGAGTCAGAGCAGGGATCGACGATAAAGTTCAAACAGACACCGCTGAACACCTTGGTAGACTCGCCGTTGTACGCGGGCAGTTACTTCAAGCGCATCGACCTCTCACCCAGCGCGACTGACATTGTGCGGCTCAACCTCTTCGCCGACGAGGAAAAAGATCTCGAACTCACCCCCGAACAACTGGAGAAGCATAAGCAACTGGCGATTGAGGCCGACAAGCTCTACGCCTCGCATCACTACAACCACTACGACTTCCTCCTGCTGTTGAGTGACAAGGTTGGCGGCATCGGCCTCGAGCATCACCAGTCCAGCGAAGACGGCGCGCGCGCAAAGTACTTCCTGGAGTGGAACGCCGGCGTCGCTGGCCGGGATCTGCTGGGACACGAGTACACCCATTCTTGGAACGGGAAATTCCGGCGGCCCGCCGATTTGTGGACGCCGAACTTCAACGTGCCGATGCGCGATGACCTCCTGTGGGTCTATGAAGGAATGACGCAGTACTGGGGAATGGTTCTTACAGCGCGTGCTGGCCTGCGCACCCCCGAGGAGACGCGTGACGTGCTGGCGCGAGTGGCGGGCAATTTCGAAGCCTCGCCGGGCCGTACCTGGCGTCCTCTGGTCGACACCACCAACCAGCCTACGGTTTCGCTTAGGCGTCCGGTGTCGTGGGTGAGCTGGCAGCTTCCGGAAAATTATTACACCGAGGGAGAGTTGATCTGGCTCGACGCAGATACCAAGATCCGCGAACTCACCAACGGTCAGAAGTCCCTCGACGACTTTGCGTCATCTTTCTTTGGCGTCTATAACGGCAGCTTTATTACTTACACCTATACATTCGACGACCTGGTGAAGGCGATGACCGCTGTCGCGCCCTATGATTGGGCGACGTTCTTCCGCGAGCGTGTCTACGACCTGCACCCAGCTGTCCCCGAAGATGGATTCACTCGCGGCGGCTACAAGCTGGCTTATACCGACAAAATCCCCGCCTGGATTACGCGCGGTGAAAGTGTCTATGGACTGGCGGACTTCTCGACCTCACTGGGATTCACCGTAGTGGTTCCCACTCGCGGCGGCGAGGAAGGGCCGGGGGCTGGAGGTCCTCGAGGCTCGCTCGGAAGCGTCTGGTGGAACAGCCCTGCCTATAAAGCTGGCGTTACGCCCGACATGCAGATCATTTCGGTAAACGGCAAGTCGTTTTCCCCGGACGCACTGCGTGAGGCGCTCCTGGCGGCAGAGACCACAAAGCAACCGCTGCAACTTCAATTCAAGCGCGGAGACGACTACACAACCGTCGCCATCCCCTATTTCGATGGATTGAGAATCCCAACCTTGCAACGCGTGGAAGGAACTCCCGACCGGCTGGACGACATTCTCGCTCCAAGCAAGCGGCCTCTGCCGGCAATGTAGGCAGAACACTTAAAGCGGCGACAAATACCGAATCGATTCGTCGTAAACTTGATCGATATAGGAGCGCGGAGTCGCTCGCCCAAAATCTCGATGGCCCAGGCAGCTCGGAATCCAAACCAGAAGTTCGACCGCTCAATCGTGGAAGGCCCTCTCGGCCCCGCGGTATGGCGCCTGGCCTGGCCCACCATGCTGCAGAACGTGATCGCCGGACTGCAGGGCATCATCGATCACGTGATGGTCGGTCACTTCGTCGGCTACGCAGCCAATGCTGCCATCGGCGTCAGCTGGCAGATCATCCTGGTTGTCATCGTTTTCATCAGCTCGCTGTTCATTGGAATGTCCGTGCTCGTCGCGCGATTTGCGGGAGCGAACGAGCCGGAGACGGTGAACCGCGTCGTCTACCAGGCATTCATCACGGCGTTCGTGCTGTCGATCTTGCTGGGCGCCGTCGGATATTTTGCCGCGCCATCGTTACTGAACATCGTGCACGCCGCACCCGCCGTACAGAAGCTCGCACTCCCGTTCCTCCGCGCGATGTTCCTCGGCATCTTCGGTCTGCTGATGTTCTTCATGTTAAGCGGGGCATTTCGCGCGGCGGGTGATCCGCGCACTCCACTTCGTCTTGGCATGATGATGACCGGGCTGACAATCATCCTGAACGTCACGTTGATCCCCCGGTTAGGCCCCTTGGGCGCCGCGGTGGGAACGATCATCAGCAGCACCACCGTCGCAATCTACGGCGTGACTCGGTTCTTCTCGCCGAAATCAGTCATTCAGTTCCATCGCGGCATGGATCTGCGTCCCGACTGGTCGATCATCCGGTCGCTGTTCAGCTTCGGATTGCCGAGCGGCATTCAGGGCATCGCGATGAACATTGCTGGCGTCATGCTGCTGCGGTTCATCGGCTCGCTGGAGCACAGCGCGGCGGCGCAAGCTGCCTACGCTGTCGGCTACACCGAACTGTTTTCGCTCATTACCTGGACCTCCGTGGGCTTGATGGGCGCCTCAGCAACGATTTCCGGGCAGAACCTCGGCGCCGGGAAGCCGGAGCGTGCGATGCAGGGCGTGGCTGTGGCGTCGAGCTTCGGCTTGCTGCTGGCGGCCATTATCGGATCGGCATTTGTGGTCGTGCCGCACTCCCTGTTGGCGATCTTCGGCATGAGGGATCCGCAGGTCACCGAGCTTGGCACCCAATTGCTGCGCTATCTGAGCGTCTCAGGTTTCTTCATTACCGTTGCGCTCAGCTATACCGGGGGCTTGCAAGGCACCGGCGACACTCGCAGCCCACTGTACATTTCTATCGTCTCGCAAATCGTAGTTCCCATCGGCCTCTGCGCTTACTGGCAGTCTGCCGGTCAACTAAGACCTGGACACATCTGGATGGCGATTGTCCTGGGACATCTCACGCGTGCGGCGTTAAGCGTCCTCCGCTTCCGCCAGGGAAAGTGGCGAAACATCGCCATCGGGATTGCACCGGTCAGGCCAACGCCGACTGGGATGGCGAACCGGGAAGAGATCGAGACCTCTCCGAGCCTCGACTAACGACACCGTTAGTCCCGGGGCGGCTTTCGAAGTACAGAACATCCATCCAGGGTAGGTCAATGTCCGATCAGGCACTCTGGAGCACGTACCAAAAACCTCTTTCCTTTCCCGTGGAGCTTGGTATGATCGCCCCACTTCAGCAAGCAATTGGGCTCGTCGGGTAACGCAGCGCAACTTCACGCCACTTCCCACGTCACTTCCTCGTTACAAGCACCGTTTCGCGCACGGCACGACAAGTGTGCGCCAACTGGAACGCACGATCCATCCTGAGGAGTGGGAGCATGCGAAATCAGAAAATAAAGATAGTCGTTTTGGCCGCGGTGCTGGCAGCCGCGTTCAACCTCGAGGCACAGAAGGATCCCGGGCCACGCGCGGGCGCGGTCGGCGCCGGAGGGCCGTATCCCTCGTTAAGCACGGATGAGCAGGCATTCTTCACCACTGCTTCCGCCGTATTTGCCGAAGTGGATTCAGTCCTGGGAACGCTGGCGGGCGAAGATGGCCGCGGCCTCGGACCAATGTTCAACGCTAACAGTTGCGCCACCTGTCACGCAGAGCCGGCGATGGGCGGCAGCAGCCCGGGGATGAACAGCCCGCAGCACCCGGCACCGAACCCGCAGATTGCGCTCGCGACACTCGATGGCGCCAGGAACGTGGTGCCGTCATTCATCAGCTCGAACGGCCCGGTGCGAGAGGCGCGATTTGTGCACAACTCAAACGGCTCGGCTGACGGCGGCGTGCACGATCTGTACACGATCAGCGGCCGCAGCGATGCGCAGGGATGCAGCCTGGCGCAGCCCGACTTCCCGACGCAGCTCTCGAAAAATAACGTGATCTTCCGCATCCCCACCCCCATCTTCGGACTCGGGCTGGTGGAGTTCACCACGGATTCGACTCTGCGAGCGAACTTGGCTGCTTCGCCGAAGGCGAAGTCGCTGCTGGGAATTTCCGGAACGTTAAACACCAGCGCCAACGATGGAACCGTGACCCGCTTCGGGTGGAAGGCGCAGAACAAGTCGTTGCTGATGTTCGCCGGCGAGGCCTACAACGTCGAGCAGGGAGTGACGAACGAAGTTTTCCCTACCGAACGGAGCGAGGTTAGTGGATGCCTCTTTAACTCCACGCCCGAAGACCTCACGAAGTTCACGGTAAATGGATCGACCGTCGGAACGGTGGGAGAGTTTTCCGCCGACCTCATCAGCTTCGCAGCCTTCATGAGGATGTCGGCGCCTCCCGCGCCGGTGAAGACGACTCAGTCCCAACAGAACGGGTCGAACCTGTTCACGCTGGTAGGCTGTGTGCTGTGTCACTCAAGCTCGCTCACCACCGGGAATGCTCCGTACACGGAGATGTCGAACGTGACGTATCACCCGTATTCGGATTTTGCTGTTCATCACATGGGTTCGAAGCTGTCCGACGGCATCACGCAGGGAGCGGCGGGGCCCGACCAGTTCCGAACCGCGCCCTTGTGGGGAGTCGGGCAGCGATTGTTCTTCCTGCACGATGGGCGCACGTCAGACCTGATGCAGGCCATTCAAGCGCACTCGAGCAACGGCTCGGAGGCGAATGCGGTAATCAAGCTGTTCAATTCGCTCGGCACTTCGCAACAGCAGGATGTGCTCAATTTCCTGCGAGGACTCTAAGTCTAATTCTCCGGACCGCGGTTCATCACGACGTGGTCCGGAGGCTTGCCTTTTGAATGGTTCTCTGGAACTTGTTGGACCCGTTTTGCGTATTCCTGTTCATCGGCCTTGGGCAGAGCACCAGACTGTCTTCCATGGAGCACGCATGAACGGTCCCTCGAGTCGTCCCAGCCTTCCCGCATTGACGTCGTTGCGGTTCTTTGCCGCCATGCACGTCTTTCTGTTTCACTTGGACGCGGACCATATCCGGACATTCTCAGGGCTGTCATTCCGCTTGCAGAAGACCGGTTACGTGGGCGTCAGCCTCTTCTTCGTGCTCTCGGGATTCATCCTCACCTACGTTCACGGCGATCGCGAGATGCGTCCCCGGATTTTCTACCGCGAACGTTTGGCGCGTATCTATCCGGCATATCTGTTCTCGCTGCTCGTAACGGCTCCGGGCTTTTTTTATATTTGCTTGAAACTCAAGCAAATGGACATCCCGTTCTTTGCCTGGTTTAAGTATCACGTCGGTTTGTGTTCGGCTCTGGTTCCAACATTAACGCAAGCGTGGGTGCCAAACGCAGCGCTGGCGTGGAATCCTCCAGCTTGGAGCTTGTCCGTCGAAGCGTTCTTCTACCTGCTATTCCCATTCCTGCTGCCTCGAATCCTGCGAATGACCACGAGCACCCTCTGGAAGCTGCTGGCGTTCTGCTGGATGCTCAGCCTGGCGATTTCGCTCACCTACGTCTTCGCGAAGCCCGACGGCGTCGCCCACGTCACCGACGAGGCGTTGAACCTTTTCTGGCTGAACGCAATCAAGTTCAACCCCCTGGCACGCCTGCCGGAATTCTTGCTCGGCGCATGTTGCGGCGCACTCTTCCTGCGCGGCTCATTCGATAAACGTTGGGCTACTCCACTCACGATCACCGGTCTGGCATCATTCGCCACCGTAGTCGTCGCAAGCCCCCACCTTCCTTATCCCGTGATACACGATGGCCTGCTGGCCCCGGCATTTGCCGCACTCATCGTGGGTCTGGCTCTTCAGCCCGCCTGGATGGCCTGGATGCAAGTAAAGCCGATGATCCTGCTCGGCAACGCCAGCTACAGCCTCTACCTGCTGCATGGATTCGTGCTCGGCGTCTATTTCATGCCCATGGGTACTCTCAAGCCCTTTGGTCTTGTGGGCACTGCGATCGGGATCATCCTCCCCATCGTAGTCGCTATCTTTGTCTATCTATTCCTCGAAGAGCCATTGCGGCGCGCGCTTCGTCCGAAGCTTCAAGCTCCGCTCGGCGAGAGAAAAGTAGCAGCCCAACCGGCGTAAAGAGAAAACGTGCCTGTCACAGCGCATTCCCTGGCTTTTTAGATCTGGTCTCTTAAGAGCAGTGAGAGCGAATCGCTGATTCAGTACAATATCCGGTTCCGAAGGAGGCAACCGGATTGGACAAATTCGCAAAGGTGCTCATTATGCTGGTGCGGCTGATCGCGCTGGTAGAGCTTGGACTGGGAGCCGCAATTTTCCTCGGCAAAGCGCTGCCCTACATGAAGCTGCACATCGGGCTCGGATTCGGAATGTCCTTCCTTTTGCTTTTGCTCGCCGGAGTGGCGGCGCTCAAAAAGCTGACGGGGCCTGTCCTGATTGGCACCATCCTGGCGTTCCTTCTGCCCTACATCGGTCTCAAGCAACTGCCCATCAATTTCGGACGAGCCATCAGCCCGGTGCAGTACGCCCATGTCTTCATTGCGCTTGCGGCGATCGGCGCCGCGGAATACATTCACGCGCAGATTCGCAAGCATCCCGGCGGAATCGTGACCGTTACGCACCAATAGCAGGCTTCGCACAGCCAGTTCGTCACGGCGCAACGTGGATCCGGTCATCGCAGCTCTCTTACGGACACGTTACAATGCGGCGCTCGCATTTCTCAGACAGGAGAGCGCCAGTGAAGCAATTCGTCGTCATCATTCTTCTTTCTTGTATTGCCGCTTGGGGACAAAGCGCGAAGCCTTCCCCCGCCACTTCCAAACCAACTGTCGCCGAGGCCGAGAAGTTCGTTGCCGACGCGGAAAAAGAAATCAACGACCTCGGCCTTAGAGCCCAACGCGCCGGCTGGGTGCAGGAAAACTTCATCACCGACGACACCGAGCAAATCGCTTCCGACGCCAACGATGCTCTAACCGCCGCCGGCACTCGCCTGGCGAAAGAAGCCGTTCGCTACGATGGGCTCACACTCCCGTACGACACCGCCCGCAAGTTAAAGCTCATCAAATTGGCGCTCACCATTCCTGCTCCCAGCGACGAAAAGGAACGCCAGGAACTTTCTCGCATTCTGGTGAAAATGGACGCCGATTACGGCAAAGGAAAGTATTGCCCGGCAGGTGAGAAGGCCGGCGACGGCCAGCCGAAATGCTACACGCTGAACGATGCCGAAAAGATCATGCGCGAGAGCACCGATCCGGCTGAATTGCAGAAAGCCTGGGTTGGCTGGCACTCCATCTCCGCCTCTTATCGTAACGACTACGTTAGGTTCGTCGAACTGGCTGACAAGGGAGCACGTGAGCAGGGCTACAAAGATGTCGGTGCGCTGTGGCGCGACAACTACGACATGTCTCCGGACGCATTCGCCGCCGAAGAAGAGCGTCTGTGGCAGCAGGTGAAGCCCCTTTACGATGCGCTATTCACCTACGTACGCACCAGGCTGCAAGAAAAGTACGGTAAGCAACTGGTTCCCGACGATGGTCCGATTCCCGCCGACCTGCTCGGCAACATGTGGGCGCAGGACTGGACCCACATCTATCCCTTGGTGGCGCCGGCAAATGCCGATCCCGGTTACAACCTCTCGAAGATTCTCGAGACTCGCAACACCGACGCAAAACAGATGGTGCGCTACGGCGAGAACTTCTACAAGTCGCTGGGCATGGAAGCGCTTCCCGACACCTTCTGGGAGCGTTCGCTGTTTACCAAGCCGCGCGACCGAGAAGTGGTCTGCCATGCCAGCGCCTGGGATATCGACGCGAAAAAAGACGTGCGCGTGAAGATGTGCATCGAACCCACCGCCGAGTACTTCGAGGTCGTGCACCACGAACTCGGCCACAACTATTACCAGATGGCGTACATGAATCAGCCTCCGCTCTATCAGAACGGTGCCAACGACGGCTTTCATGAAGCCATTGGCGACACGATCGCCAAGTCCGTCACGCCCGACTACCTGAAGCAGCTCGGATTGATCGACACCGTACCCGATCAGAGCAAGGACATCGGTCTGTTGATGGATCGTGCGCTCGACAAAGTCGCGTTCCTGCCTTTCGGATACATGGTTGACCAGTGGCGCTGGAAAGTCTTCTCAGGCGAGATCAAGCCCGATCAATACAACAAAGGCTGGTGGGATCTTCGGCTGAAGTATCAGGGTCTCGTGCCGCCGGTACCGCGCTCCGAGAAAGACTTCGACGCCGGAGCGAAGTATCACGTCGCCAGCAACACGCCCTATGCGCGTTATTTCATCGCCGACATTCTGCAGTTCCAGTTCCATCGCGGACTGTGCCGCATTGCCGGCTATCAGGGTCCGCTTCATCGCTGCTCCATCTACAACAACAAGGCAGCCGGGGAAGCGCTCGAGAAAATGTTGGCGATGGGTGCGAGCCGGCCGTGGCCCGAGGCTCTGAAAGCGCTCACCGGCGAAGACAAAATGGATGCGACGGCGATCCTCGAGTACTTCGCGCCTCTGAAGCAGTGGCTCGACGAGCAGAATAAAGGCCACAAGGTCGGCTGGAGCGGCGACTAACGAAAAAGTTAGACCGGAAAGTAACCGGCAGCGGCCAACACCGCTGCCTCTTTTACGTTACACGCACGTCGAACAGCGCCAGCCAGTACTGCATGGACTGCAGGCTGAATCCCACCAGGATCAGCCCGATGCCGAACACTCCCATCCGTCGTTCCGGCAGGCTGTCGGCATAATGTTCGATTAATGGCGCAATCGTGATCCCCACGCCAGTCGCCAATCCAGTGACCAGCCCGATGCGCAGCGCGAACCGCCACACATGGCTGATGGGATGAAACAGGAAGCTGCACAGCAGTGCCGTGACGGTGTAGCCGATCAGGCGCACCAGCGTTCCCCAGAATTGTCGACGGGTGATGCGCGGCCGCCCCGAAGCCGAATAATCGATTCCCGGACGCATGCCTTTCGAATAGGCGCGAATCTGGCCAATCGTTAGCAGGACGGCGAACGCAATCGCGAAACGAAGACCCATCGGCCGGTAGAGTCCCACCGCAAACCCCGTACCCCGAATTGCGCTGAAAACCCCTTCCCAAAACAGAGAGTAGTGCTCATCGCCGCGCGCAATGCGATGGAGTTCTAAAGCGACGGTCACTCCCGTGCTCGCGCCCGCTGCCAGCCCGAAGAGTGGCCCAAGACCGAGACCATATCCGATACCGAAAACGATCGAGTACGTTACCGCCCGCGTCAGCGCGCGCAACGGACCGTGTTGCCCGCCCAGCAGATCGTACGCGAGATAGAGGCTGCCCAGGACGTCGAGGCAACACCCGGCAACACTGATGGCAGCAAGATGGTGATGGTCCACGTTGTCAGAGTTTTTACCACGCGCGCGCCAATTCGCCTAACCACTGCCATAGCCAACCGAAGTTTCAAGCGGCAACGTGACGCGTGTGTAGCGAATCCACGCTTCGCCGGCGAGCCACGTAAGCGAGAAGCCGGCCCAGAAGGCGATCCCGAAAAACTGGCGCGGAGCGAGTCCGGTGAGCGGGCTGGTCGCGAAGAAAATTCCCATCACCGGTCGCGTGGTGGCGATACCGAGCAAGACCCCGTTCGCACGAATCATCCATTCACGATGGAGCCCGATCTCGCGTCGGCGCGCGTGCAGGAACGCCTTGATCAGTGAAATCAAGAAAATGGAATCGTAGAAATAAATGGCCACGCTCTCCAGCGTCCCGCCAATTGTGTCGCGCACGACGATGAAGCTGTCTCCCCAACCACCTACTCGACCCGGTACGAAAATCGTTCTATCATCTCCAACCATGCTCGGCGGTCGCACCAGCGAACAATGGATCGCGCAATACGCGAGCAGCCACCAGAATCCGGTCAACCGGATGTGCCACACGGTTGGCATTCCGACCATCGTGATTTCACTCGGACTTTTCGCCTCGAGCATCTTCTATCACCCGCTTTGGAAACTGGCCCTCGCTTTGTTCCTCGTCGGATGGGCGCTTCAGTTCATTGGCCACGCCTTCGAGCGCAAAGAACCCGAATTCTTCCACGACTGGCGATTCCTCTTCGTCGGCGTGCGCTGGTGGGTGGCGAAACTCAAAGGCAAAGCCTAGAAACCATCGGCTGCGCAACATTCGACGAACCCGCCCGCCTTGCGCCCAATGCCGCGAGCGAAGATCAGCAGATCCGCGGCGCCAAGACCGCCGGATCCGTCTTCTGATCCGACTTGAAAACTCCGCTGGCTTTTCCTCTCCAGAAAGGGGAACATTAAGGACGTGAGGATGCGGTGATTCCACAAGCGGCAACAGGTCTATCGCGGGAATTCACATTCACATCGGAAGAAACCAACGGCGCCACGGTTCTGCTCTGCCGTGGACGCCTGACCGCTCGTGTCACCGACCGCTTCAAGCAGTCCGTGAAGGCCATGTTCCACGAAGGAAAAACCATCATTTTGGACATGGGCAACGTAAGTCAGATGGACAGCTCCGGCCTTGGCGCGCTGGTTTCCCTCTGGGTGTCGTCGAAGTCTGCCAGTTGCCGGCTGCAGTTCTACAATCTCAGCGCGCCGGTAAAAAGGCTGCTGGGAACCGCACAGTTGCTGAAAGCCTTCGAAGAATGCGGCTCGCACCTAACGAAACTGCCCTGATGGTGCCCACTATCTGCCGGCTTTTGGCAGATGTGGGAAGGTAATCGTTCCCCTTGCCCAAACCCCTCAACTTACGTAATAATAACGGTTTGCACCCGCCGTCTTGGTGTGTCTTGAGGCCCCTTGGGTGGAGCAGGTGCTAGCCGGTTCGTCTGATCGGTGTGGCGCGGACATTCCTGTCCGCGGTAACTTATCGATCCTCATCCGGAAATTCAACAAAAGGAATCAGTTAACGTGCTGATGATTCGTTTGGCGCGCGTTGGAGCGCGCAAGCAACCGTACTACCGTGTCG
>Ga0335083_10000173_pt1 | contig 111110 bp, 113 predicted proteins | sample Lox_Sample_42_FD_206716 | JGI IMG/M metagenome (GOLD analysis project Ga0335083, IMG submission 206716) | Soil microbial communities from Loxahatchee National Wildlife Refuge, Florida, United States - Lox_Sample_4.2 | ecosystem: Environmental > Terrestrial > Soil > Wetlands | place: USA...
TCACGGCGGCGATCGCGACCTCGACCGGATCGATCGCGGCGAGCGCGCGCCAGGCCTGCGGATCGACGAGCCCGATCGCGGCGAAGACGATCACCGCCCCGAGCACGGCCTTCGGCAGATACTGCACGGGCTCGGTGAGGAAGAGCAGGATCACGGCCACGGCCGAGGCTGCGAACAGGCCGGCGATTTGGCTGCGCGCGCCCATGTCGTCGTTGACTGCGGTACGCGAGCCGCTCGCTCCGACCGAGAAGCCCTGCGTGAATCCGGCCGCGGCGTTCGCTGCACCCATCGCCAGTAGCTCCTGGGATCCCCGCACGTTCTGGTGGTGCTTGCCGGCGAAGGATCGTGCTGTGAGGATCTCGTCGGCGAAGCAGACGAGGAAGATGCCGAGCGCCGCCGGTAGGAGTCGGACGATGTCGGCGAACGCGGGAGTCGGGATGTCGAAGCTCGGCAACCCGGAGGGAATCGGCCCGACGACCGTGATGCCGTGCGCGGCGAAGTCGAAGGCCCACGAGAGCCCGATCGCCGCAACGACGACGAGAAGGGCCGCCGGCAGCTTCGGCATCAGAAACCGGAGGCCGAACAACGCCGCAAGCGACACGGCGCTGACTGCGACCGTCGCGCCGCTCACACTGCCGAGCTCCGTGATGACCTCCCAGAGCTGAGGGAGAGGATCCTTCGCATCGATCGAGAGGCCGAGGAGCTTCCCGAGCTGGCCGATGACGAGCACGACCGCGACGCCGTGGATGTAGCCAAGGAGCACGGGGCGCGAGAAGTAGTCGGCGATCCAGCCGAGGCGGAGTACCCAGGCGGCGGCGAAGCAGATCGCGACCAGGATCGCGAGCATGGCCGCCAGCTCGGCGGCGTCTGCGGAGCCGGCGACCGCGAGCGGGAGAATGGCCGCGGCGACGAGTGTCGAGAGAGAGCCTTCGGGGCCGATGGAGAGCTGTCTCGACGACCCGAGCAGCGCGTACGCCACCGCCGGGAGAAGGAGAGCGTAGAGCCCGTTCACAGGTGAGACCCCTGCGACCTCCGCATACGCCATCGCCGAGGGGATCGCCAGGGCCGCCACGGTCACGCCGGCGACGGCATCGCGCCGCGCGCTCGGGCCGCGGTAGCGCGGCAGCTCAGCCGTGACCGGGATCGCGCGCGTGAGGAGGGGCTCCGGCCGGGCGGGCCGAAACGGGGATCTCTGGTCGGACTCGACTGTGGCGGGCGTCGAGCGGGTCGTGTTGACGTTCGTTCCCCTGCCTGAGCGCGGCACACCGCTCCCTTCGTCACCCGTCACCGAGTTGAAACCTACGACGGCGAAGATCGAGGCGGCATCGGCCAGAATGGCCCATCTCGTTCGGCCGAGCTGTCCCTTCGCCGCTCGGCGTGGTCTGGCTCGCGCCCGCCTAGCCTCGGTCGCCGGAGGTGAAGAACGAGGCGAACGAGCCGCCGAGCGAGGCGACGACGACGACCGCCCAGATCTCGAGGACGACGTCCAGGATCCGGCCCGCGACGGTCAACGGGTTCGTCAGGTTCGACGAGACCGTCAGGAGCTGCACGGTCGAGAAGAAGAACGCCTCTCCCAGGCCGTGAATGTCGGTGCCGGCGGCGTGGCGCTCGAATACCCACATGAGGAAGGAGGCGACGATGTCAACGACGAGCGTCAGCCCGAGCGCGATCACGATGCGCGCGACCAGCCGCCGGTGCCGATCCTCCCAATGCAACCAGCGGTGCAGCTCCTCCCGGATCATGGCGGCCGCCGCATCAATCCACCGGTGCCCCCGATTGCCCAACCGCCGGGTCGGCTTGCCCGAGACGGTCCGGGCCTCCCAACCCTTGACGGTCGGAGATGCCGGCCCGGTCGCGATCGATCGAGCCCGAGAAACCCGCTGCCACGGTTGCGTCGAGTCGCGCGATCTCGGCCTTCACAGCAGCGCGATTCTCCGGGCGCACTTCTTGCAGAAGCTTCTCGAGGACGGCTCGCATCCGGCGCATGACCTGGATCGAGGTGCTGCCGAACTCGCGGATCTCGGTGACGCCCAAGACGAGGAAGTCCTCCCAACGGCGAACCGGAATGACGACGCCTCGCTTCGCCGCGCCGGTGTGCCAGGAGGTCCCCGACCGGTCGACCTCTCCAATCACCCTCAGGCTGTCGCCGAGGTAATCGAGGACCTGCACCGCGGTCGTCGGGTCGTTGATGGCAGGAGAGAGCGCCTTGCTCGCCACGTCCACCATGACCCGGAGCGCGAACGCCGGATCCTGCTCGATCGTCCGCTCGAGCCCAAGTGCCACGAGCCCGCGCAGGGCACGCTCGGCTGGGTCGGCCTGGCCGGGGTTGCCGTACACCTCGAAGAGCACGTCGCCGGTCTCGATGAACTCGCCGACAAGACGTTGCCGAGGTCTCGCGTGTTCGCGATGTCGTCGTCCAGGCTCTCGCGTACAGACTTCGCGACCAGCGCGGCGACGGCCGCCGGGCGAAGCAGGTGCACGAAGCGGTTGAGAAACAGCACGAAAATCACCAGCCCGACGATGAGCAGCACTCCCGCCAGGGTGACCCCGAGGTCCGGAACGAATGTGCTCTCGATCCGGCGCAACAACGAGAACGAGTAGGCGAGCGTGCCGATCAGCAGCGCCAGCGAGCCCTTCAGCACGGGGTCGCGGTACCAGAGCCGCATGGACCGCGGTGAGAACGAGCCGCTCGCCATCTGCGCCACCAGTACGGTGACGGTCACGACGAAGCCCGTCAGGGCGGCGACCGCGCCCACGATCGCCGACAGGACCGTGCTCGCGGTGGACGGCGAGTACGCCCAGTCGGATGGCACCTTTACGTGCGAGTCGATCGATATAAGGACCGCGGCACCGAGGATTCCGATGACCGCCCCCAGAGCCGGCACGACCCAGAGGCTCTCGCGGAGGTACTCACGGATCCTGAAGCGGCTCGCCCAGCTCATGATCAGCTGTTCTCGCTCCTATCTGTAGGTCTGGGCTTCTTCGGTGTCGTCGGGAACCAGAAGCGGGAAGTACGTGCTGGCGATCCCGAACATGAACTCGACGAGCTGTGTCGGCGTCGGCGGGTGGCTGGGGTCGGAGAGCTCGGCGGGGATCGGATGCCCGGACTGCTTGGCGTGCTCGACGAGCGCGGGGCCGATCACCTTGCCGAGGTTGCTGAGCACCTCGCCGAGCTGCACTTTGGTCAGCTGCCATTCCGGGAGCGGCCGCGGGTCGAAGTCGGGCCAGGTTGCGGGATCGCGCGGCGTGTCGCGTGAGAGCGCGTGGTCGAACGTACGGGCGGCGGCGTCCCGCGCGGTGAACGCGTCGCCGAGGTCCCAGACCTTGCGCAGCGTGGCGAGGAGCGAGGTGTGGCGGTACTCGTCGTTGACCACGGTGCCCTCATCGACCCACGGGGAGACGATGATTGCGGGCACGCGGTAACCGGAGCGGTCGAACGTGAAGCCGCACTGTCCGGGGGGCGCGCTCGGGTCCGGCGGAGGGACCGGCCCCGGCGGGACGTGGTCGTAGGTGCCGCCGGGCTCGTCCCAGCCGATGAAGAACGTCGTGTTGTACGCGTTCGATCCCTCGCTCGCGTCGGCCGACTTGATCGATCCGTAGATGCGGCCGAGGAAGCTCTCGCCGGACAGGATCGACGACGGTGGATCGAGCTCGATGTCGTAGTCGTGACCGATGAATGCCCGGCCGAAGGCGGGGTGGTAATCCCCGTGCCCGGCGATCAGATGGGGCTCGATGAGGCTGAAGTCGGGCAACGCCCCGTTGGCCACGTCGCGCTCGAACTCGGAGAACGGCACGAAGTGCGTCGCCAGTCTGTCTTTCAGCCGGGGCATGTGGATCCATCCGGTGTACGAGAGCCGGGCGGGCTCCAGCACGTACACCTTCCAGGTGCGGCCGTGCGCTTCGAGCCGGTCGAACAGCGTTTCCTGGGTGTTCTCGCGCGTCCACTTGTCCCCGGGCGCGTTGGTGACGAAGCCCGACGCGGTCCCGGACGTCCAGAACGAGCGGTTCATGAACGTCTGCGACGGGACCTCGGAGAACCAGTGGTCGAAGACGCCGAACGCCCTGGCGATCCCGTTCAGCACCGGCACCTGCTCGGGCGTGTAGCCGGTCATGATCTGCGCGTACTCGTCGTAGGTCGGCTGACGGCCGACCTCGCTCGTAAACGTGCTGATGTAGTCGGTCACGAACCCGCTCATCGTCGGCTCGGTCCCGGGTGGCGGGACGTTCCACGGCGCGGTCACCTTGTCGGCGAGCTTGAAGCGGTTGTGCTCGTCCAGCGTGTTGTAGAGCTGGGTGTTGGTATGGAAGTACTCCTCACCCGAATCCGGGTTCGGCGCGTCCATGTCCTCGGTGACGGTGAATGGCACCGTCTTGCGCTCGGCTCCGTGCTCGGCCCACTCGGGGATCGGGTTGCTCAGGCTCTTGCCGATCACCCCCTCGAACGTCTTGCCGTCCTCGGGCCCGTAGAGGTGACCGAGAACGTTGTCGAACGAGCGGTTCTCGAAGATGACGAGAACGACGTGGTCGATCGCGTGCGAGCGCTCATCACTCATCTCGGTCGACTCCTTCGGCAGAGGGCTCTCGTGCGTGACATGCCGTACACCGCGCTGCTCGCGGTCACGCCGTCGCGGGCTCCGGCTTCTTCGCCGGCGCTTTGAGTGCGGCTGTGACGGCAGCCTCGACGGTCGGGTAGGTGCGGATGCTGATCGGGTGGTCTGTCTCTTGCTGCCGCAGGATGTCGCGAACCTGGCCGATGTCACGGGCCAGGAGCAGCTGAACTCCGTCGCCGCTGAGTTCTTCGGCGACTGCTTCGAGCATCTGCGCCGCGGTCATGTCGATGAAGGGAACGGTCTCCGCATCGATGATGATCGCCTTCGTCCCGTCGGCGCCATGCGCCAGCACGTCCCCGCGGACGGCGTCGGAGTTGGCGAAGAAGAGGCCGCTCTCGACGCGCAGCACGACGATGCCCGGGACCGGCTCGTTGTGCGGGTTCCGCCGGATGTCCTCGAAGTCGCCGTCCGACCCCGGCACCTTCCCCAGCACTGCGACGTTCGGCTTCGAGGCGCGGTAGAGCAGGAGCACGATCGAGACGCCGATGCCGATGAACAGGCCGGGCAGCGTGTCGAAGATGAGCACGCCGAAGAGCGCGGCAAGCGCAGAGATGAAGTCCACGCGGGCCGCGAACCCGTAGATCCGGCCGAGCCCGGCCGTGTGAAGCCGATAGAGGCGGACGAGCGACGCGATGTCGACGAGATCGATCAGCGCCGAGATCACGACCGCGGCGAGCGTCGCCTCGGGGAGATCCTCGAACAGGCCGGTCAGGAAGAGCAGCGTGAGGACCGTGAGCGCGGCGACGACGAGCCCCGAGAGCTGCGACCGCGCGCCCGCCGAAGCGTTCACGGCCGTCTTCGACAGGCTGCCGTTGACGACCATCCCACTGGAGAGCCCGGCGCCGATGTTTGCAGCGCCGAGGCCGATCAATTCCCGGTTGGGGTCGATCTCGTAGTGCTCCTTCTCCGCATAGGTCTTCCCTGCGCCCAGCGCCTCGGCGAATCCGACGAGCATCACCCCGATCGCCGCGGGCGCCAGGTCGAGATAGCTGTGCGCCGCGACGTTCGGCAGGCCGAACGACGGCAGGCCGCTCTGGATCTGTCCGATGATCTCGACCCCGTGCTGGTCGAGATTGAAGACGTGGACGGCGAGGATGCCGAGCAGCACGGCGACGAGCGACGCGGGGACGACGGGCAGCCACCGCTTCAGCCCGAGCACGAGCGCCAGCGAGAGCAGCCCGACGAGCAGCGTCAGGCCGCTCGTCTCGTTGAGGTGTGTCAGCAGGTCCCAGAGCTGCTGGAAGAAGTTGCCCTCGCCCTTGGGGATGCCGAAGAGCTTCGGGATCTGCCCGACGATGATCGTGAGCGCGAGGCCGATGATGAAGCCCTTCATCACCGGCGCGGAGATGAAGTTTGCAAGGAACCCGAACCGCAGCAGTCCGGCGACGATCGCGATGACCCCCACCGTCAGGGCCATAGTGATCGTCAGCTGCACGAACGCGGCCGATCCGCCCGCTGCGAGATTGCCCACCGCAGCCGCTGACAGCGCCGCGGAGGCCGCCATCGGCCCGGTCACCAGCTGCCGCGAGCTCCCGAACGCCGCGTAGAAGATCAAGGCGCCCGGAGCCGCATACAGGCCCACCACCGGGGAAACGCCGGCGATCGACGCATACGCAAGCGCCTCCGGCACCAACACCGCCCACACCGTCAGCCCGGCGAGCACGTCGCCGCGCAGCCAACTTCGCTGGTAGCCCTGGGTCAGTGAGGTAAAGAGCGCGGGTCGCGACATGGCGTTATGCGCGCTCTAGCCCCGCCGTACCTTCATCGCCGGCAGCGTCCCGACCGCCAACTTGTCGAGCTTCAGGTACACGGTGTCGCCGTCGGTGAACTCGATCTGGTCCACCGGGACGGTGACGTCCCTCGAGCCCCAGAGGTGCCCCCTGCGCATCACGAGGCCGGTGATCGCGCCGCTCTTCGAGTCGAGCACGAGCTCGTCGAGCTTGCCGACCCGCCCGTCCGACGCCTCCACGTGCATGCCGCCGTAGAGCCCGAGCTCTCCCTCCGGGATCTCCTCTTCGTGAACCTCGTCGTATGCGGTGTCGTCGACGACGTACTGGGCGCTATAGGCATCGCCCGACGAGTAAGCCCCACCGGACGGTGACTGCTGGACGAAGTCGGCGACGACGAACGGGCCCAGGTTCGCGACGTCCGTCCTCGCGCAGTTGAGGCGGATGGTGTCGTCCGTGACCCCGGCGACGTCGGCCACCGGTACGAGGCGCGTCGGGTTGTCGGGCAGGCTCTTGTCCTCGATCGCCACATGCGTGACCGTGCGGTTGACCGGGTTGACGACGACGTTCGTCGACCTCCCGCAGCTGCCGTCCGTGCACTCGACCTTCGCGTTGATCGGAATGTTCACCGCGACCAGCCCTCCTTTCGCCACTGCCTCAACGCTACGACGGCGACGGGCGGCCCGTCCTCGGCCAAAAGGGCTGAACTAGCTGCTGTCGCCGGAGGTGAAGAACGAGGCGAACGAACCGCCGAGCGCGGCGACGACGACCACCGCCCAGACCTCGAGTACGACATCCAGGATCCGGCCGGCCACCGTCAACGGGTTCGTCAGGTTCGATGAGACCGTCAGGAGCTGGACGGTCGAGAAGAAGAACGCCTCTCCCAGACCGTGAATGTCGGTGCCGGCAGCGTGACGCTCGAACACCCACATGAGGAAGGCGGCGACCACATCGATGACGAGCGTCAGCGCGATCACGATCACGATGCGCGCGAGTAGCCGCCGGTGCCGATCCTCCCAGGTCAGCAAGCGGTGGAGCTCTTCACGGACCGCACCGCCGCGATGGGCGGGCTGGGTGGCGGCGGCGCTCATGCGTGCACGATCGCCTTCGCGTCCCGTTGCGCGGCCGCGAACACCGTCGCGAAGTCGTCCTTCATGCTCACCACCGTCCAGCCGCGCTTGTCCGCCTCGGCGAGCGCCTTCTCGGCGCCGCTCGTGTAGGCGAACTCGCGCTCTGCGTCGTCGTGGAGGACGAGCAGGCGCAGCGACGGCCTGTCCTGATGCTGCGCGAAGTCAAGCATCGCGATGTCGCCGTTCGAGTTTCCGCCCGCCAAGAGCGGTCGGCGGCCGACGTGGGCCCAGATCTGGATCGCCTTCTCCGGCCCGTCGTCGAGAAAGGCGAGCGCTGCCTTGTGCGTGATCGTCCCGCCGTTGCCGTCGCTCGCGTACTCGAGCGCGGACGAGCTGCCGACCACGCGCTCGGGCGGGATGCCGAACACCTCCTGGCTGATCGGCCGCATGAAATCGCCGCCGCTCCCCGAGACGATGTGGTTCGAGAACCCGTTCGCCTCCAGGTAGCCGAGCAGCTCGACCATCGGCGCATACGCGGTCTGGACGTACCCACGGCCGAGGGTCGGGTGCTTCGTGCCGTGCAGGAACGAGGCCGACTTCGCCTCGAAGTCCTCGACACCGATCCCGGCGAATGCGGCCCCGACGCCACCCAGAAACTCCTTTGCTTTCGTGTCGTCGCCGGCGTAGTGCTCGGCGATCGCCTGGCCGAGCCAGGTGTCGTCGTGCTCGTACGCAGACTTCCAGGGCTGGCGATCCTGGAGCTTCGCATCGGCCTTCGCCTGCTCCGCCAGCCGGCGGAGGATGAAGTCGACCTCGACCGGCATCGGCTTCTCACACCAGAGCGTGCCGTCGGCGTCGAACACTGCGATGCGCTCCTCGACCGGCACGGCACTGCTCACCGTCTGCTCGACGAATTCAGCGATCGCGGTCTTCGCCGCGCCCTCGTTCCAGCTCTCCAAGTCCTTGCTCATGACGTCCTCCTCTTCGACAGGGGCCGGGCCTCGCGGCCCGGCCCCTGTCTTGCCTCAGTGGGATGAATCTCCCCTGTCTCGATCAGTCGCGAGCGAACGCGCCCACCGCCTCCTTCTCGAGGTCGACCACCGGCTCGCCGGAGACGTCGACGATCACCTTGTGGATCGTGCCGCCGGTGAACGCCCACGGGGCGTCGCCCGGGTAGTCGGGGGTGACGGGCTCGCCGCCGTCCCTGCCGATGTTGAGACCCTCGCCGGCGAGAGAGAACTTGCCGGGCTGGGTCTTGATCTTGGCCTCGCCGACCTTTTCCTTGTTGATGTAGAGGCTCAGCGTGCCGGTGGTCGGCATGCCGGTGCCCTCCTTCTCGAACACGGCGGCGAGTCGGCAATCGCCGGTCGGGACGGGCTTGGAGGAGACGACGTACTGATCCTCCATGCCGACGTAGTTGTAGTCGTACTTGAGCTTGCCGTCCTTGATGTACAGCGCGTGACCGCCGAAGCGGCACCCGTGTGCGAACAGCACGCCCGCCGGGTCCTTGTCGATCGTGACGTCGGCCCCGATCGCGTAGGAGCGGTTGCGGACGTTCACTGCGACCGCCTCCGGCACCTCTGCGCAGTCCGGGTAGTACGTGTACTGCTGGCGCGGCTTGGTGAGCATCGGCCGGTCTGTGCCGAGGATGTCGACCGCGGTCCGGGACTCGAGCGGGAGGGCCTGGTACTTGCCGGCCTCCGACCACCAGAGCGAGATCAGCTCGTTCAGCTTCTCCGGCTCCTTGTCGGCCAGATCGTGGATCTCACTCGGGTCGTTCTCGGTGTTGAACAGCTCCCAGCGCTGGTTCGTGAAGTCGGCCCAGCCGTCCGGGGTGGCCGGCGTCACGGACGCTGCCTTCCAGCCCTTGTGGTAGATGCCACGGGTGCTGAGCATCGAGTAGAACTGCGTCTCCCTGCCCGGCGCCTTCTCGTCGTCGAAGGTCGCCTTGAAGCTCTGACCCTCGAGCGGGACCTGCGTGGCACCCCTGTAGACCTCCGGCATCTCGACGCCGAGGCAGTCGTAGATCGTCGGCACGATGTCGATCGCGTGCTGGTACTGATGCCGGATGCCCGGCTTCTTGATCTTCGCCGGCCACGAGACGATCATCGGGTCGGCCGTGCCGCCCTGGTAGTTCGAGTACCGCTTCCACATCTTGTTCGGCGTGTTGAGCGCCCACGCCCAGCCGGTCGGGTAGTGGTTGTACGTCTTCGGGCTGCCGAGCACGTCGAGGTACTTGATGTTGTCCTTGATCGTGTCGGCGATGCCGTTCATGAACTTGTTCTCGTTGACCGAGCCGTTCGGGCCGCCCTCACCTGACGCGCCGTTGTCCGACACGATGATGATGAGCGTGTTGTCGAGCTCTCCCGTCTCCTCGAGGTAGTCGAGGAACCGGCCGAACTCGTGGTCGGCGTGGCTGACGAAGCCGGCGTACACCTCCGCCATCCGGGCGAACAGCTTCTTCTCGTCGTCGGTGAGCGAGTCCCACGGCCTGACGACGTCGAGTGCCGGCCAGTCCTGCCCCTTGGGCCCCTTGAGATCGGCGTACGGGTTGATCGGCGAGAGCTCGACGTCCTTGCCGACGATCCCCAGCTTCTTCTGGTTCTCGAGGATCGTCTCGCGGATCTTCTCGTAGCCCATGTCGAACTTGCCCTTGTACTTGTCCGCCCACTCCTTCGGCGCGTGATGCGGCGCATGGCCGGCACCGAATGCGTAGTAGATGAAGAACGGCTTGTCCGGGGCGACGGCCTTCATGTCGCGGACGAACGACAGCGCCTTGTCGGTGAGGTCGATCGAGAGGTGGTAGCCCTCTTCCGGCGTCTTCGGCGGATCGACGGTGTGGTTGTCGTGGATCAGGTCGGGATACCACTGGTTCGTCTCGGCGCCGATGAAGCCGTACCAGCGGTCGAAGCCGCGGCCTGACGGCCAGCCGAGCCTTCTCGAGGCGAGGTTCTCCTCGTCCTCGGCGCAGAGGTGCCACTTGCCGACCATGAACGTGCTCCAGCCCTGCTCGCCGAGAATCTCGGGAGCCATCGCGCACTCCTCCGGGATGTGGCCGTTCGCGTTCGGGAAGCCGGAGGACGCCTCGGAGATGCAGGCCATCCCGTTCGTCGTGTGGTTGCGGCCGGTCAGGAGACACGAACGCGTCGGCGAGCAGAGCGCCGTCGTGTGGAAGTTCGTGTACTTGAGGCCCTTGTCCGCGACGCGTTTGATGTTCGGCACCTCGATCGGGCCGCCGTACGGCTCGAGCGCCGAGAAGCCGACGTCGTCGAGAACGAGATAGACGACGTTCGGCGCGCCTTTCGGCGGCACGGGCTGGGCGTACGGCGTCCAGTCCGGCGTCGAGTCTTTGATGTCGATGTTGATGACACCCTTGAATGGCTTGCTCATGATGCTCCTCCTTCCAATGCAGCGATCGCTTTCGCGTCGGACCTCCTACGCCCGTCTCACGGGAAGCCCGTTGCTTCCCTCGTTGACTCGACGCTACGACAGCGGCGATCGATACGTCATCGGCCAAAAGGGCTGAAATCGCCCGCCTTGGCGATCCCTTGTGTTGGCGTCTTGCGAGACGTCCGGTGGTCGATACAGGATTGAGACATGGCCGAGTTCGCCCCAACGCTGCGGGTGAATGAGATCGCTGGTGGGGTCCGGCTCAGCTTGGACGGTTTCTGCTCCGCCGAGGGCCCGACGTTGCAGGAGGCGGCGGACGAGTTGGTGTGGAAGATGCTCGTGGCGGCGATGGCGTTCCGCTCCGACGGTCTCGACCGCCTCAGCACCCTGCGTCGTCCGGACATGGAGGTTGTGGGCTTTCTGTGGGAGCTCGGCAAGATCGCGGCGGCCGGTGGCGATATCCGCGAGCGCCTGTTCGGCCCGAGCAGCATGGCTGCCTAGGGTCGCAGGGGCGGGAGGGCCGGCACTGCCCATCCTCCCGCCCGTGCCCTATTAGGTCGTAATCGCGTCGGAGACCTCGGCGCTGGACTTCGAGATCGCCTCCCGCAGCTCGTCGTAGTCGCCCGAGTCGATCGCCTTGTTGATCCTCTTGTCCGACTTGACCAGCGCGTTCTGGACCTTGTCGGCATAGGTGTCGTCGACGACCGCCACGACCGCCGAGGATCCCGGCGGCAGGTACTCCTCGACGTCGACGCCGAGCTTCTTCTCCTGGTGCCGCTTGGTCAGGTGGCCGAGCAGGGCTCCGATCCCGGCGCCGATCGCAGTCGCCGCCAGCAGCGGTGGCGCGAACAGTCCGACCACCAGCCCGGCGGTCCCGCCGAGAACGGCGCCACCGGCGGTGTGCTTGTCGCCGTGCTCCTTGACGTCGACCTTGCCGCTGGCGTCGCGAGTCATCACGACGGCCCCGACGACCTGGTACTCCCCGGCGTCCTGGGCGGCCTTCAGCGCGTTGAAGTCGTCGTTCGCTGCCCCGGCGTCGCCGTACGAGCCCACTACGAGCACGAGATTGTCGCTATCCATGGTTCCTCCCTTTCTCCTGGCTCGCGATCATGCGAAGCCGTGACTTGACGCTACGACAGGCCCGATCGATGCGTCATCGGCCGAAAGGGTTGAAATCGCCCGACGTCAGCCGGAGGCGGCTCGCCAGTTCCGCGACCGCCGAGCACGCAGCTCAAGCGAGCACCTTCTCCTTTGCCCGCTGGAACTCGTCGTCCGAGATCACCCCGCTGCTCCTGAGCCCCTGGAGCCGCTCGATCTGGGCCGCCACCGAAGAATCGTGGCGGGTAGATCCGAAGCTCGGGCGGTGTGACATGAGCGCCGCTCCGGCCGACACGGCGAGGCCTGTTCCCTGGGGCACGGCGCCTGGCGGGAACTCCGTCAGTGTCTGCCGGCGCAGAACGTAGACCCCCAGCGCGATCAGGACCGCGAACAGCAGGATCCCGATCGGCGTCCGAAGCGCATGGGTCGGGCCCCAGGCGATGAGCAGGATGTAGGCGAACGCCACGATGCTCCAGGCGAGGACCGGCCGGCGATTCAGCACCGGCGCGATCCAGCTACGCACGGCCGTCCCAAACCGGGTCGGGCCCGCCAGGATCGCGCCCGCGACGATCGCGAGGCCGTAGGCGAACGCCGCCCAGCCGATTTCGGCGAGGATTCCCGTCGCGATTGCCCAGACCCTGATTCCGGCGGGCTTGGTTGCGGCCGTGGTCAGCGCATGCACGACGTAGTTGCCAAGCAGGTGACGGACGACCAGGAGCAGGACGCCCACGACGACGACGCTCCACCCGATGTTGCGCAGTGCCGCACGCCGGGCTCCGGCTGCAAAGTAGAGCGCGAGCCCCCACAGAAGGAAGTCGATGATGATGAGCCAGATGCTGAGCACCTTGATCAGGCGCACGCCTGTCTGCACCTGCGAGAGCTGATTCGAACGCAGCACGGTGATCTGCCCCGCATCGGGCGGAAGCTTGTCCAGGGCCGCTGTGGGCAGGCCGATCTCCTGTCCGAGATTGCGCACGATCTTCGAGACGTCGAGCGTGACGTCGCCGTTCGCCGTCGAGACGCCGGGGCTCGTCTTGTTCTCGACGACAGCGACGAACTGCTCGTGGGCGAGTCGGTTCGTGTCGACCCACAGGGCCTGCACCTTGGGCCTGTCGAGGAGCCTGTCGACCGTTTGCTGCGCCGGCTGGCGCAAGCCGGCCGCGATCGGGCCTGCCAGCGGGGCGACCTGCGGCGGCAGCCGCTGCTGCAACTGGGCCTGAACGTCGACGTTGTCGTAGATCTGGTTGACGATGTAGACGGAGAGCGCGCTGCGGATCTGCGGATCCTGCAGAAGGCTCGCGCTCGACTTCGTCCACGAGTTGGTGTCGAGCATCTGACGGTTCACCCAGGTGGCCAGCGTGAAGACGAACCCGATCAGCGCGGCGAGGACGATCAGGACCCAGACCAGCACCGGCCGGTGCCTGACGTGGCTGAGGGTTGCCAACACGCAGCTGCCTACGAGCCGACGAGGTTTTTGATCTCGAGAGCAATGAAGAACACGATCACCACCTCGCTCACGATCCAGGAGTTCGTGTTCATCCAGTCGCGCACCTTCGGGAGGATCACGGCCGCTCGTTTGCCCAGGAGAAGGACGAAGAGCACGGGCAGTGCCACCAAGCAGAGGGTGAGCAGGACGAAGGGGAGGCAATACCACCAGGGGTCGCTGTCACGCGCCAGGCTCGAGCCCACGACGACGCTCGTGATGATGTCGGTCGGGAACAGGCCGAGCAGCAGCGCGCCGAGCCGGAAGGACATCTTCGGCGTCGCCTCCTCGAGCTTGCCCATCCATGACGGCGGCTTCGAGGTCTTCCTGGTGAGGTACTTGTGTATCGCGGCGACAACGAGGAGGAGCAAGATCGCGCCATCGAGCCATTGTCGGCTCGTCGTCTCGTTCGACGCGCCGGCGGCATCGAACACGATCCTGACCACCACGTACGCGACCGTGACGACCACCGTGACGGCGATCAGGACGCCGGCGAGAAAGGCCGCCGAGTTCTTCTGCCAACTCTCGCTCGTGGCGAGGAAGATGGCGGAGATGATCTGCGGACCGGCGACCATGACGATCGCCAGTGGCAGGACCGTCAGAAGACCCGGCACGCTGCTACTCCTTTTCGCTCGACCATCGAAAATGTCCTCTCTCTCACGGGGCCCTCGGGCTTCCCTGAGTGGCTGGACGCTACGAAAGCGGCGATCGATCCGTCATCGGCCGAAAAGGCTGAGATCAGCCCGACCTCAGCCGGAAGCGGTGCGCGGCCTCAGTCGCGGTCCGGATCCGGGATCGTGACCATGCTCCCGATCGATCCCAGGCCGAGCTCGTCGATGATCTCGACCGCTTCGGATCTGCTCTGGACGTCCAGCTTGCTGTAGATCGACGCGACGTGGGTCTTGACGGTCGGACGCGAGAGATAGAGACGATCGGCGATCTCCTGGAGCGAGAGATGCGTCGGCAGGAAGTGGATGAGGCGGAGCTCGGCGGCCGTGAGCCCGTAGTCCCTCCCCAGCCTGATCCGCTCCTCGAGGCGCTCAAGCCGGGCCGGCAGCACTCCCGCATCGGGATACCCCTGCAAGACGTCCTCTGCAAGCTGGGCGAACTCGACGGCGCCGGGCCGGTCTCCGAGGTCGAGGCTGATCTCGGCGCAGCGCAACCCGAGATCGGCGTCGAGCCACCTGGCCCCGCGGAGCAGCGGACGGAGACGGCGGACGTTCTCGAGCTCTCGCGTTGCCGCCGTGTGGTCGCCGCGCTCCAGATCCGCCAGAGCGCCCGCTGTGGATGCGATGGCGCTGTAGGGCGTGTCTTCGAGGTGCTCATCCCCGATCGCGATCGCCGCTTGAGCGGCCCAGCGGTGGGCGTCTCTGCGATTGCCGAGCTCCGTGGCCGCGAAGGCCAGATAGGCGAGAGACATAATCCGCAAGGCGGGGAAATGCGGGCTCGAGACCACCTCCCGCAGCGGGGCGATCGCCTCCTGCGGCCGGCCGAGAAGAACGTAGGCCATCCCCAGGGCACGACACCCGCTGAAGTACCACCGCGTGCCGGCTTTCCCTTCCGACGCACACACGAGCTCCGCGTCACGCAGCATCTGAGGGATTCCATCGGGAGCCACGGCAGCGCGTACACACGCGAGCGCCGAACGAAGCGACGTCGCCCCGTCGGCGGAAGGCACGTCGAGCGGCCCCCGCTCGGCTGCGGCGACGAACCGCCTCGCTCGGGCCTCGTCACCCTCGTACATGAAGACCCACGCGGCCGCGATCGACAGCTGCGGGTCGGACTCGATCTCCTCGTCGGTGCAGCGGTCGAACCAGAGCCGCAGGGTCTCGCTGTGCCCGCGCTGGGTGAACCGGGGCTGATTCGCCAGGGCGATCCGGCCGGCCTGGGCGAGATCACCGGACTCGTACGCGTAGACGAACGCCTCGCCAGGGGCTCCGTACACCTCGCACCAGCTCGCAGCCCTAACCAGGTACACGCGGAGCAGCTCCGGGTGGCGCCGCTCGAGCTCGGCCCGCAGGAGATCGCCGAACAGATGGTGGTAGCGGTACCACTCGCGGCGATCGTCAAGTGGAATCACGAACGCATTCGAGCGCGCGAGGCCCTCGAGCGAATCGGCTGCGTTTTCGATCCGGAGCACGGCGTTGCACAGTGGCGCCGTCATCCGGTCGAGGATCGACGTTCCGAGCAGGAACGTCCTGAGGTCCTCCGGCTCGCGGTTCAGGACCTCTTCAATGAGGTAGTCGGCAATCTGTTGCTGATCGCCGGACAGGTCGGCGGCCCTCTCGGCAGCATCCTCACGCCCACGGAGAAGCAGCGCCGCGAGCACGACCGCGGCAGCCCATCCCTCCGTCCGCTCCCGGAGAGCCTCGGCCGACTCCTCCGTCAGCTCGAGCCCACCGCTCGCCGCCACGGCTCGGGTCTCCTCCGCGTCCAGGGCGATGTGGGCGGTCCCGATCTCGAACAGGTCCCCGTTCGCACGCAGCCGGCCGAGCGGCACGTTCGGATCCCCGCGTGTGACCAGCATCAGCTGAGAGCCGGCCGGGACGTGGTCGGCGAGGAACGCGAGGATCGCGAGACTCTTCTCCGCGGTGACGAGATCCGTGTCCTCCAGTACGAGCACGAACGGGCTGCGCTCGTCGAGCCCGGCCGCGAGGAGCGGCAGGACGACCTGGTCGATCCGCGGTCTCTGTCGTGTCAGCTCTTCGAGCAGCTGATCAGGCGCCGATCCGATGCGTTCGAGCGCCGCGGCGAGGTGGGAGAGCATGACCACCGGGTCGTTGTCGCTGCGGTCGAGATGAACCCAGCCGGTCGCCCTCGGATCGCGGTCGCTCCACTCCGCGACGAGCGTCGACTTCCCGTAACCCGCAGGCGCAGAAACGAGAACCAGCCGGCTTCGCGCCGCAGCCTCGCGCAACGGTGCGAGGCGAGCCCGCGGCACCACGCCGGGCCGGACAGCCGGAGGTCGAAGCTTCGACTCCCCGACGAGCGGTGCTGTCCTCACAACGTCGGTGCTGGCTATGGCTCTGACCTCCTACCCGCCCGACAAGTCTCGCGGTGACGACGTGGATCCTCCACTCGGGAGCATCAACCGCAACTCCGTCACCCGGAAAGGGGCCGGTCTCTCCGCGGCCGAATCGAATACGACTCCGAAGATATCAGCCCTTTTGGCCGATGACGCGGCGAACGACTGCACCTACCGTCGAAGCGGTGGCCACGTAGGGCTGCGAGCGCGAAGAAGATCGCGTTTACCCGATGCCTCGAACTCGAGTGAGGAGCGTTTGTGCCCGAGGGACTATCCGCAACCGAGGCCGGTGACAAGATCGCCGAGCACGCAAAGCACGAGGCCGAGCACCCGAGTGGCAGCCGCCGCGACAAGCGGATCTCGATCGCCGAGGCGGTGCTCCTGTCGATCGTTACCATCGTTGCCGCCTGGGCGGGCTACTCGGCCGCGAAGTGGGGCACCGAGTCGTCCCTCAACCTCGCGAAGGCCTCGGCGACGCGCGTCAAGGCAAACCGGGCTTACCAGGAGGCGCTGACCTTCCGTGTCGGCGACGCGGTCACGTTCAACGCCTGGTTCGCCGCGCACGCCGCGGGCAACAAGAACGACTTGCGCGTCGCCCGCAGGTACATCAACTTCCTTCCCAACTACCGGGTCGCCTTCGATGCCTGGCTTGCGACCAAGCCGTTCACGAACCCGAACGCGCCCGCAGGGCCAGAGGCGATGCCACAGTTCAGGCCGCCCGGCGCCGCTCTGGCGCGGGCGCTCGACACGAAGGCCGATGCCTATTACGCGCAGGGCCAGAAGGCGGCACGCACGGGCGACCACTACATCCGCGTCACCGTCATCCTCGCGAGCGTGCTCTTCCTCGTCGGCATCAGCACCCAGTTCCCGATTCGACGGGGGCGGTACGGGCTGATCGCAGTTGGCCTCGTGCTGCTCCTCTTCGCCGGCGAGCAGATCCTCTCGCTGCCCGTACCGCCTTGAGCCGTCCTAGGTCTCCAACATCGCGGGCTGGTGGACGACTTTCGAGCGCAGATATCAGCCCTTTTGGCCGATGACGCACCGGTCTCCGGTGTCCTAGCGTCATTGCGCTATCGCTACCCAGCCGCAGACGTCCACGAAGACGGTTTCCCTGACGCCGGCCGAGGCCCGTGTCTTGACTCTCCTCTCCACGTACCGGACGCTCGCTGCCATTGGCGACGAGCTCGGCATCGGCCGTCCTACGGTCAAGACGCACGTGCAACACATCTACAAGAAGCTCGGAGCCAACACGCGAGCCGGGGCCGTGAAGCGAGCTGAGAGCTTGGGGTGGATATCAGCGCGAGAGGAGCGACCATGACCGAGTCCGATCACTCGACCGAGACGCCAGACGAGCTCACGGGTGGCGATCGCGGCCCGGAGCCGGGGCCGCTGGCTGACGCGTTGCCCGTGGGAGGTGACGCCGAGTCGGAGACTGCGAGCGAGCCGGCCGAGCAGGTTGCGCCGAAGCGTGCCCCCCGATCGGCGAAGCGTTCGGCGGCCAAGAGCGCTCAGCCACGGACCCGCCGACCCTCGAGAGCGAAGGTCGTGCCGCACCCCACGCCGGCCGAGCGGGCGGCGCGCGGGAAGGCTGCAAGGGCCGACGTGGGGCGTTCGGTGCACGGAGAGTGGGAGTTGCCCTCGAACCGGCGCGATCCAGTCGATCTACTCGAGGAGCAGGCGGCCACGCGAGTGCCCGAGCTGGTCCCGATTCGCTACGGGCGGATGCTCGCCTCGCCGTTCGCGTTCTTCCGCGGGGCCGCCTCCGTGATGGCGTCCGATCTCGCAGACGTCCCGAGGACGGGATTGCAGGTCCAGCTCTGCGGGGATGCACACCTCTCCAACTTCGGTATCTACGCCGCGCCCGACCGGCGGCTCGTCTTCGACGTCAACGACTTCGACGAGACGCTGCCGGGCCCGTTCGAGTGGGACCTCAAGCGACTCGTCGCGAGCTTCGCCGTCGCCGGCCGCGATCGCGGCTTCGACGCCAAGCAGCGCCAGACGATCAACCGCGCAGTGACGCAGGCCTACCGGAAGGCGATGAAGAGCTTCGCGGGCATGGACACTCTCGCGCTGTGGTACGCGCGGATCGAGGTGGATCAGATCGTCGAGTTGTTCCGTTCGCAGGCGGGCAAGAAGCAGCGGAAGCAGGCCAACCGTGACATCGGGAAGGCCCGGACTAAGGACAGCCTTGCGGCCTTCGCGAAGCTGACGCACCTCGTCGACGGCGAGCCGCGGATCGTCAGCAATCCACCGCTGATCGTCCCGGTCGAGGAGCTCGTGCAGCCAGGCACGCGCGGCGGGCACGGCGAGTTCCTGCACGGTCTCGTCCGCTCCTACTGGGAGACGCTGCCCGGCGACCGGCGGCGGCTACTCGAGCGCTTCCGCTACGTGCACTCTGCGCGGAAGGTCGTAGGCGTCGGCAGCGTCGGCACGCGCGCCTGGATCGTGCTCCTGCTCGGCCGTGACGAGAGCGATCCCCTCTTCCTCCAGGCCAAGGAGGCACAGGCATCCGTGCTCGAGCCGTTCCTGGGCAAGAGCGCGTTCGCCGATCACGGCCAACGGGTCGTCGAGGGGCAGCAGCTGACCCAGGCGGCGAGCGACATCATGCTCGGCTGGCTGCGTGCCACCGACCTCGACGGCGTCGACCGTGATTTCTACGTTCGCCAACTCTGGGACTCGAAGGGCTCGGCGGACGTCGAGACGATGAATCCGAAGTCGATGAGGATCTACGCGAAGGTGTGCGGCGCGGCGCTCGCGCGGAGCCATGCCCGGTCCGGGGACGCGATCGCGATCGACAGCTACCTCGGTCGATCAGATCGGCTCGACCAGGCGTTGGCCACGTTCGCCGAAACCTACGCAGACCAGAACGCGAAGGACTACGAGGCGCTCGAGGCGGCGGTCGCATCCGGCCGGGTCGAGGCCGAGACCGGCGTCTGATGAGCACGGTCGCCTCCGCAGTCTCGACGGTCACGCCCTTCAACGACCCATCGCGCCGCAAGCGCCTGCTCAAGGTCGTGGGCTGGATCGTCGGCATTGCCGTGCTCCTGGTCATGCTCAACCTCCTCGGAGTAGACGTCTGGGGTTGGATCAGCAAGCTCTGGGACGAGGTAAGCGCAGTTGGGCTCAGGTACCTGATTGCGGGCATCTCGCTCCAGCTCGTGCAGACGACGTTCAACGGCGTCGCCTACTACGGCATCCTCAAGTACGCCTATCCGGACGGGAACGTGACGCTCTGGCCGATCGTGACCGCCTACGCGGTGGGAGTGGGGATGAACACCTTCCTGCCCGCGAACATCGGCACGATCGTCACGCTGCTGATGTTCCTGGCCCTCATCCCCGGCTCGACGGCTCCGGGCATCCTCGCCGCCTATGCGGTCGACAAGATCTTCTTCAGCATCGTCGGCGCGCTCGTGTACCTCTATCTCTTCTTCCAGGCAGGCAAGGCGTTCGACATCCACCTCGGCTGGTTCCGCCACCACGGGCTGCTGGCGCTCCTGATCGTCGTCGCCGGCGCCTTCCTGATCGTGGCGCTCGGCCGTGTGTTCTGGCGCTGGTTGAGGAATGCGTGGGAGAAGGCGAAGCAGGGCGGCAAGATCCTCGCGTCGCCGAAGGCGTACATCGTCAAGGTCCTCGTGCCGCAGACGATCAGCTACGCGGCCAAGCTGGGCGTGATCGCCGTGTTCCTCGCTGCGTACGCGATCCCCGTGACGTTCAACTCGGTGATGCTGGTGGTCGGCTCGAGCTCGACGGCAAACGTGACGTCCGTCACTCCCGGCTCCGTCGGCGTGACGCAGGCCGCGAACGTCGTCGCACTGAAGAACTACGCGCCGGCCGACACCGTCACCGCCTCCTCGCTCTCGCAGCAGCTCGTGACCTCCGCGACCAACGTCGTCTACGCGCTCGTGCTCGTCGTGCTCGTCTTCGGCTGGACGGGAGGAAAGGCGCTCGTATCACAGTCCTATCGCGACGCAAAGACCAGGGCCGCCGAGAAGAAGAAGTCCCACGGCAAGGGCGCCGAGCAGACCGGCGCCGCCGGGTAGCACGTGGGCAGTCGCTGGAGCACGGGCCGGATCGAGGCGTTCAGCGACGGCGTGTTCGCGATCGCGATCACGCTGCTCGTCCTCGATATCGGCATCCCCGCGTCGTCGTTCGACGATCTCTGGCGCGGGATCGCCCATGAGTGGCCGTCCTACCTGGCCTACGTGACCAGCTTCGTCACGATCGGGGGGCTCTGGATGGTCCATCACGGCATCTTCCGTGCCCTGCAGTACGCGGACGCCAGGGTGATGCGGCTCAACCTGCTCTTGCTGATGGCGGTCTCGTTCCTGCCGTTCCCGACCGGGCTCATGGCCCAGGCGATCCGAGACACGAGCGCAGAGCGCGCCGCGGTCGTCTTCTACGGTGGGACGCTGCTCGTGATCTCGATCCTGCTCCGCGTTCTGTTGGACGCGATCGTGCGCCGCCCGGATCTCCTCGATCCGGGTGTGAGCACCGAGAAGATCAGGGAAGTCCGCACGGTGGCGACGCCGAACATCGGCTTCTACGCCGCGGTGATCGTGCTCTCCGTGCTGGTTCCGAAGGTCGCCGTCTTCGGCTACCTCGTCATTGCGATCGTCGCCGTCTGGCGAGCGCGTGGTGACGAATCACCGCAGGCCCGACCGGCCGAGGCGGCATGAAAGGACTGCTTCTTCTGCGGGGGCCCCTCCTTCCTTCTCGGGAGGCGGATGCCGCGAGCCGCGGTTCGTCGCGAGAGCGATGCGAAGCGCCGTTTCGCGGATCAACAGATCGGGGAGTCTGCCGATGCGCGGCGCAGCCCGTGAAGCAAGAATAGGCGAAGAAAGGAGGCGTTATGGAGGTTCAAGAGCTGATATCCGGCGTGCGCGACGCGATCAGTGTCAAGCGCGTCTATGGGGACCCATACCAGGAGAACGGGCTCACCGTCATCCCGGCGGCGACAATCCGCGGTGGTGCCGGAGCCGGTGTAGGGGAACAGAGCGGCGAAGAAACAGGAAAGGGAGGTGGCTTCGGCCTACAGGCGCGACCCAGCGGCGCCTGGGTCATCGACGAAGGTACGGTCACCTGGAAGCCTGCGGTCGATGTGAACAGGATCGTGCTGGGCGGCCAACTGGTCGCGCTCGCCGCGATCCTCGTCACCGGACGAATCCTCACAACCCACGCCAGGCGCCATCACCGATTGCTCGAGCTGCTGCCCTTGCTGCCGGCACTTCGGCGCATGCCTGCCCGTTTGCGTTCCCGCTAGCTCGACCCCGCTGCAGCAGCCCGGACTGCAACGAAGGGCGACCGGAACATCAGCCTCTTTGGCCGATGGAAGATCGGCGACTGCGGCGTAGCGTTCGGCAAGTGCGACGACTCGAGCCCGACAACACCAACGTCAGCCGAGACCTTGTGCCCTCACTCGGCCCTACAGTCGAACGATCGCGATGAGCCCGATCTCGACCATGCCCGATGCGCCACCGGCCTTTCACCTGCTGGCGAAGCCGACGGGCGCGGTCTGCAACCTCGACTGCGCCTATTGCTTCTTCCTCTCGAAGGAGATGCTCTATCCCGGCTCGCGGTTCCGCATGGCCGAGGACCTCCTTGAGGCGTACGTCCGGCAGCTGATCGAGGCGCACGCGCGGGTTCCCGAGGTGCAGATCGCCTGGCAGGGCGGCGAGCCGACAATGATGGGGGTCGACTTCTTCCGTCACTCGGTCGAGCTCGCGAACACCTACCTGAAGCCCGGACAGCGGGCCGTCTACACGATTCAGACCAACGGCACCCTGCTGGACGAGGAGTGGGCCTCGTTCTTCAAGGAGAACGACTTCCTGGTCGGGATCTCGATCGACGGCCCGAAGGAGCTGCACGACGCCTATCGCGTGAACAAGGGTGGCAAGGGCTCCTTCGACCAGGTGATGCGCGGCCTCGAGTACCTGCGCTCAGCCGGGGTGGAGTGGAACGCGCTGACCACGATCCACGCCCGAAACGCCGAGCAGGGGCGCGAGGTCTACTGCTTCCTGCGCGACGACTGCGGGGCTCGCTTCGTCCAGTTCATCCCGATCATCGAGCGGGTCAGCGAGGCGGACGAGGACGGCACCGTGCCCTGGAGCTCCTGGCGCGACCGGCCCCTCTACGTGCAGGAGGGAGACCGCGTCAGTGGCCGCTCGGTCACGGCGGAGCAGTACGGGCGCTTCCTGATCGACGTCTTCGAGGAGTGGGTGCGCCGCGACGTCGGCGAGGTCTACGTGCAGATGTTCGACGTCGCGCTTGCCAACTGGGTCGGCGAGCCGCCGAGCCTCTGCATCCACTCCGAGACCTGCGGGCTTGCGCTCGCGCTCGAGCACACGGGCGACCTCTACTCCTGCGACCACTTCGTCGAGCCGCGCTACAAGCTCGGGAACATCAAGGAGCTGCCGCTGGCCGAGCTCGTCGCCTCGCCCAAGCAGCGCCAGTTCGGCCTCGACAAGCGCGAGACGCTGCCCCAGTACTGCCTCGACTGCGACGTCCGCTTCGCCTGTCACGGCGGCTGCCCGAAGGACCGCTTCATCGAGACCCCGGACGGCGAGCCCGGCCTCAACTACCTCTGCACCGGCTACAAGGACTTCTTCCACCACATCGACAAGCCCATGCGGATCATGGGCCAACTCCTCGCCCAGGACCGCGCCCCCTCCGAGATCGTGCAGCTCTACGCCTCCCTGGACACCAAACGCGGTCGCAACGACCCCTGTACCTGCGGCTCCGGCCGCAAGTGGAAGCAGTGCCACGGCGACGTGACTCAGCAGCCGCGGGGCGGCGCTGAGATCCGCGAGTAACCCTGGTCGTCTCTAAAGCAGAAGCCGCTGAGGGGTCGCTTCTACTGGCCTGCCGCGCTCGCGATGTCTTCCGGGCTCATGCCGAGCACTTCTTCCCGGGTCAGGCCGCTGCGGTGCGAGGGTGAAGAGGATCAGGTACAGGCCCTCGCCCGCTGTGAGATCGTAGTCGGTGCCGGACAGATGTTCGATCCCTCTGCGCGTGCGCACCATCAGGCGATAGCGACGCTCGGCCTCCCGGCTGCTCCGCCCAGGCTCAAGAATCAGCGTGCCGGACCGAAAGAGAAGGGCCGGCGAATCCGGCGAATCTTCATCAAAACGCTGCCCGCGGCGGAGCGCAACAAACTGCTCACCGCCGCCTTGTGCTCACACGCTGAGCTCACACGCGCTCACAGCTCTGCTCACACTCGCAGCCGATCGGATGGGCCCCCAATCTTGCCCCCAGCTGCGCCGAAACCGACTCCCCGGATTCGGCTTCAACAAAAGCAATGCGCCGCGCTCGTACTTGTCCGCCCCGCCCATGAGTCGGGCGGCGCAACAGGCTTCAACGCTCGCGCTCACATTGCTCACATTTGCAGGACTTTTAATCCCAAGGTCGCTGGTTCGAGTCCAGCCCGGCCCATTCGCAGAAGGGGCTGCAAAGACGTGCGGACGCGCCTCGCATGGCTCAGCCCCACGTTTGTCAGCCCAGAGCTCCACCTTCCAAGCATCGGGCTCGGCCAGGATCTCCCCGACATCGACGGCGATCCGTGCCTTGCGTTTGTCAGTGAACTCCGACGATCTGAGTCGGACATTCCAGATCAATCGATCAAGATCATCTGCGGTTGTTCTTGAGCGCGGACCTCGCGGGCGGCGTCGGCCGTGAAACCACCGGCCGAGACGTAGATGCCGACGTCGTGAGTGCCCAGCGTCCCAACGAACGAAGTGATTCCATCGCGGCCGATCTTCGGTGTCGGCCTGACGTTTGGCCTGAACCTTGATCCTTGTACTACTCGTAGAAGAAATGCCTACAGGCACATCATGACTCAGTTTTTGGTTGGGCCATTTTGACCTCGTCAGGCGTCAAGCCGACTATTGAACCCGCCAGTTCGGGGTCGGGAATGGCCGCCGCGAGCTTGCCGACCTGATCCGACTTTATCTGCAACGCCTGCTGTGCTTTGGCGACCTCATTGTGGGCAACAGCGAGCTGCTTTTGAGCCTCGCCAGCTTGCGTCTGAGCCTGCTGTGCGTTCTGTTGGCCAGCCTGTAGACCGAAGTATGCGCCCACCATGGTTCCGATTACGGTCGTGATGGGGGCGAGCACCGCTGCCACCGCGCTCGCGCTGTTCGTTACGGACTTTGCATCCTGGTAGTAGCGGACTGCGATCCAGAAAGTGACCAAAGTGGTAAACAAACCACCGAGGACGGCCCAGAGCCCGTATCGGTACCTCCACCTGCCTTCTCCGTCTCCGGGGGCCGACTTCTTCTTCTGCGGTTCCTCGTTCGCTCCGGTCTCAGGTGCCTTCTCGCCCATCGATTCCTCCTTGGACGGACTAGTTCCGCGGCAGGGTCCTGCATCCGACCTCACAAGTCAACCTTGCGTTGAGGCGTCCAAGTAAGCACCGAGGACGACTAGGAAGGGGCGTTCTTTTCCGGCAGGTCAGGGGCCAGTTCGACGAGGGAGATAAGGACCGTCACTGGCTAAACAAGCCGAAGACTGCCCTTCTCTAAACTCGGACATCATCTCTGCGGATTCGGCTGAGGATAGAAAGACGTGACCGTCCACGAGAAGTTCCAAGGGATCGACCATCCCGTGCTCGGGTAAACGCACCCTCGGTCTGCGATCGCGAACCGACAAGTGATGCAGCTTCACCGTCTGCTATGGATCGGTGGAGCGGTAGATCAGCCGCTCGAGGACATCCGGTGCTCACTTCTCGACGGTGACGAGCGTTCCGATCGGCGTATAGGGCCAGACCCTCGCGGCGGCGGCGAGGGGGAGCTCGACGCAGCCGAGGCTCTGCGGCGTTCCGAACGAGGCTCGGTTGAAGGCGTGGATCGCATCGCCGCCGTTGAAGTAGCTGATGTAACGGATGCCCGGGTCGTCGTAGTGCGAGCCGTCCGGGTTCCTGCCGCTCATCGTGCCGACCGGGATGTGCTCGAATACCGGGAAGGTGCCGAGCTGGGTCGGGGCGGCGGGCACGCCGGTATTGCCTGGGGAGCTGAGCACCGTGTGGCCGTTGTGCCACAGGTTTAGCGACTGGGGAATGCTGCTGTGCACATAGACGTAGCTGTAGCCGTTCTCGCGCCGCTTGCCCGCGATCGCGTCAGTGAGGAGGGCGCGCCAGACCCTGGCTCCCGCGATCGCGTCGACGTCGAGCCCATGGGTGTCCTCGAACATCATCACCGCCCCGCGTGTGATCTGGTTCGGGCTGGCCTCGCTCCAGAGTGCGCGCAGCTCAGGCGGGGTATTCGGATAGCGCCAACTGAAGTGACCCCTCGGCGGGTCGACGGCAGCCTGCAGCTCGGCACGCGGCGTGTGCGCAACCGGCGCGCCGGAAGGCGCCCAGTCGAGCGGCAGGTAGCCGGCCTGCGCAAGCAGCTGCTGCAGGCGCAGGACGGAGCCCGGCGGCACCGTCCAGTCGATCCGACGCGTAGCGCGCAGGCGGCGCCCCGACGAGTCGGTCACGGCCACCGTCGGCCTGAGCTCGAGCCGCAGGTCGGAGGCGAGGCGGGCACCGAAGCCCGAGGGCAGAAAGACGAGCGTGTGGCTGTCCGTCTGCCGCCAGCGGCCGGGCGCGGGCGGTGAGAGCTTCGGCCGGTCCGCGCCAAGCACGTCGGCGACCGGCTTGGAGAACGTGAGCGTGATCGGAGCATCCGGAGCAAGCCGCGCGCCCGGCGCCGGCCTGCTGACCACAACGGGCAGCCTTGCCGGCGGGAACCAGCTGACCGCGACCGGCGCGCCCAGGCGCTCCCACGGGCGCGCAGCTGCAGCGACCTCGATGGTGCCGGCAGCGGCCCGGCGCCTGAGCGACAGCGAGCGTCGTGGCCGGCCCAGCGCCCGCCGCCGCAGATGTCCGCCGCTTCCGTAAGCGACTGCGCTCACCGGCCGGTCGAAGCTCACGCGCACCGTCGACCCCCGGCGAATCGTGAGCCAGCGCGCGCTCACGCCCACTATCGGAGCGCGCAGGGTCCGCCGTTCGCGGCGCTCTCTTCCGAGCGCCCACCCGAGCCAGCGTGAGCGGCGCACCAGGGCGACGACCGACACCTGCTCGCCGGGCGTCAGGCGCGTCCGTGGAAACACGCGTCCATCGTGCACGGTCAGGGGAATCCTCCGCCCGTCGGGCCCTAACATCTGCACCTGCTCGAGCGTCCCTCCGAACGGCTGCACCTCGACACGCACGAGAGCGGTCGGGTCGTCCGCCAGCGTGATTCCGGACCATCCGACGAGTGCCGCGACCAACCCGAGCAAGGCAAGGACGACAGCCGCGAGGAGCGCCCAGAGGACACGACGGCGCCTGCGCCGGGGCGAACGCCGTTCGGGCACGCGGGTGAGCGGCGAGGGCGGCGAGACGGTCGCCACACCCAGAGGATACGGATCCGCGCGCTGCGGGCCCACCAGGCGAGCGCCGTGCGGAGTCGCGGAGACGGATGGTTCGGAGCATGCGGGCCCAGGAGGGCAGCGCGCCTGAGCAGACAGTCGAGTCCCGCGTTATCTACGCTCGAAGCGACGTAGCACAACGCAGGCGTTGTGGCCGCCGAACCCGAACGAGTTCGAGACGGCGATCCGGACATCGGCCTCGCGCGCCTCGTTCGGAATGTAGTCGAGGTCGCATTCGGGATCAGGTGTCTCGTAGTTGATCGTCGGCGGTAGCACGCCGTCGCGGAGAGCGAGCGCGCAGAAGACCGCCTCGACGGCGCCGGCGGCGCCGAGACAATGGCCGGTCGCGCCCTTCGTCGAGGAGATCGGCGTCCGTTTGGCCCTCTCTTCGCCGAGCGCGAGCTTGATCACCCGCGTCTCGCTCGCATCCCCCAAGGGAGTCGAGGTGCCGTGCGCATTGACGTAGTCGATCTCATCGGGGCCGATCCCTGCGTCGGAGAACGCCATCCGCATTGCCCGCGCGGGGCGCTCGCCGGTCGGGTCTGGTTCGGTCATGTGCTCGGCGTCTGAGGAGATGCCGTAGCCGGCCAGCTCCGCATAGATCTTCGCCCCTCGCATGCTCGCGTGCTCGAGCTCCTCGAGCACGAGGATGGCGCCCGCCTCGCCCATGACGAAGCCGTCACGGTCAGCATCGAAGGGCCGGCTCGCGGCCGCCGGGTCGTCGTTCCGGCGCGAGAGTGCGCGCAGCGCATCGAAGCCGGCGATGCCGACCTGCGTGATCGCTGCGTCGCTGCCGCCGCAGAGCATCACCTCGGCTCGGCCCAACCGGATCGCGTCCAGGCCCTCGCCGATCGCCATTTGCGAGGCCGCACACGCGGTGCATTGGGAGCCGAGCGGGCCATGTGTTCCGAGCTCCATCGAGACCCAGGCTGCTCCCATGTTCGGGATGATCAGCGGGATCGCGAACGGGTTGACTCGGTCGGGGCCCCGCTCGATCAGGGTGTCCGCGCAATCCTGGAAGGCCTGCAGGCCGCCCATCGCCGTCGCCACCGACGCGCCGACCCGGTCGGACTCGTTCTCGATCTCGAGCCCGGCGTCGGCCTCGGCCTGACGCGCGGCTGCGACTACCAGCTGCGCGAAGCGGTCCATGCGCCGCGCCCGCTTATGCTCGATCCAGCGAGTCGGATCGAAGTCCTTCGCCTCGCAGGCGAACCTGACCATGAACTCACCTGGATCGAACGCCCCGATCGGGCCAGCGGCGGAACGACCATCGATCAGGCGCTCCCAGCTCGTCACGACATCGTCGGCCAGCGGCGTCACCGCGCCGAGCCCCGTGATCACCACTCTCCGGTGTCCGTTGGCGCCCATCACTCCTCGAGTTCCCAGTCTGACATCGACGCGGATTCAGTCGGCGATCGGCTCGAAGCTCGGCGCCTCCTGCGTGCGCGGCCGCGGCTCGACGTCCCTCCCGCGAGCAGCGAGGAGAACCGCCCCGACAACGACCGCAGCGAACGCCGCGACGCGGACGGCACCGATCCACCCCGAGGGGAGCGGATCGTGGAAGAGCACCATCCCGGCGGCGATCGGGAGTGCATTCGTCAGCAGGGTTGAGAGGCCGGCCGTGGTGAGCGCGCCGCCGCGCTGGAAGGCAGCCTGGAGGACGGCTGTTCCGGCGCTGTAGAAGACGATCAGGCAGACGAGGAAGGCGACATTCTCAAGTCGGCCCGAAACCGCCATCTTGGTTGCCACGTCACCGGCGGCGAAGAGGATGCCCGAGGCGATGCCCCAGGCCGGCCCGCGTCCGATCCCGCGCGCGAGCAGCGTCACGCAGAGACCCGCGCCCACGGCCGATGCGGCGAGCCAGACACCGACAGAGGCGTAACTCGCACCGCTTCCCTCGCCGTGGGTCGAGAACAGCGAGAGGCCGAGGAGCGCGAGTCCGACCACCGAGACGGCGGCTCCGACCTGCTCGAGCCTCGTCAGTGGAACGTGCGTGATCCGCGAGACCATGATCGCGAGGATCCCGATTCCACCCGCGGCGGTCGCCTGGACAAGCGAGAGCGGTGCGAGCGCGAGCGCGACCACGTAAAGGACGAATCCGCCCACCTGGATGCCAAAGCCGAGGAGCCACCGCCGCGCGACGAGCAGCGAGCGCAGCGAGGCGATTGGCCGGCGAAGTGAGAGCGGCGGCAGACTCGACGCAACCTCGTGCTGGAGCAGGTAGCCGAGGTTGAGACCGCAGGCCGAGATGATCGTGAGCACGAGCGCGAGCGCGATCTGCACCCCGGGTCAATCCTTCCTCCGCCGGTGAGCGAGACGATATGCAATCCGTGCTCTCGGTTTGCGCAAACGGCGTTGGCAGTACCAAGGCCCCACGGCGTTGTAAGGAACCGCTCTGGCTTCCTCGGATACGGCGATCAACGTGACCTAGGAGGTGCGCGTCCGCGACACTAGCCGTGCACGACGCGTGTGCGAGCCTGCGGCGACTCCAGCTTCTCGTGGACGACTGCGAGCGCGGAGTCACGCAGGGCACAGGCCCGATCCCGGGCGCGCGCGACCTCCCCGACTCGGGCGGCACGGAATCCCTCGTCGTAGATCGGACTCAGCTCAAGCTGGACGCTCAGCGCGGCGCTCTCGAGTGCGGCCGCAGCGAAGAGCGCGGCGGTGCCGGCATCGGGAGCTGCGTATGGATGGCCACGCTCCGCGACGTCGACCGCGAGCTCCAGGATGCGTAGCGACAATTCACACACGCGCAGCGGCGGCTCCACCGCCGCCCGGTAGGCGGCCTGGATCTCCCCGGAGCGTGCTGCCCGACGGGCGCTCATCACTCGCTCGAACGCCCGGATGTCCTCCTCGGCCAGGGCGAGCAGCTCGGCGCGGAGTTCGTCTGCTTCGACCGCCACCGGCTCCATGTCATAGGCCAGCTCGGCGAACGGGTCGCTTGCCGTCGTCTGCCGCGCCACCATGGCGATCAGGGCGGCCGCCAAGGCGGCCGGAACAGCCGCCGCGCAGCTCCCGCCAAGCGACGGGTTGAGCGAGGCGAGCGCGGCGGTGAAGTCGGCCAGCGACAGATCAGCCGAGCGTGTCATGCACCCTCGCAAGTGCCGTCTCGCGCAACGGGGCCGCTTCCTCGCGAAGCTCGCGCACGGCTTCGGCGTGCGCGGTCCGGTAGTCGTCGTCTCTGATCGAGCCGAGGTTGATCTCGACGTTAAGCGCGGCGCCGTGTAGTGCGCTCGCCGCGAGTAGAGCGGCGACGCCGGCGTCCGAAACGGCGTTTGGGCTTCCCCGCTCTGCGACGAGCGCCGCCAACTCGAGGACACGAAGCGCGTGCCTGCAAACGAGCACAGGCGGTTCGACCGCAGCCCTGTAGCCGTCCTGGATTGCTCGGCTCCGTTCGGCCTTCTGCTCAGGCGTGTCCCTCGGCAGTCGGAACGCGGCCATCACCTGCTCGAACGCGGCCGCGTCGGAGTCGACCAGCTCCTCGAGGCTGCGGCGGAGGCCATCGGCCTCCGCTGCGATCTCGTCCATCGACGCGGCCCGGTCGGCGAACGCCGCGTTCCCCGCCGTGTTCCGCGCCACCATCGCCACGAGTCCCGCCGCGAGCGCGCCCGAGAGCGCCGAGGCGCATCCGCCGCCCGGCGTCGCAGCGCCAGAGGCGAGCTCCTCGAGGAAGCGCGCCAGCGTCTTCTCCCTGAAGCTCGTCACAACTCCTCCTCGTCGAGCAGATGGTGCTCGATCACCTTTTCCGAATCGAGGCCCGGGATCTGGAGGTAATAGCCGGCCGCTTCGGCGAGCGCCTCGAGCGGGGCCATCCCGACGAGCTCGCACTCCCGGACCGGCACGCCGTAGCGGGCGGCCTCGCTCCGCACGAGCTCGAGGGCCCGGTGGATCGGCGTCCGGCGGTAGTCGACGAGGTTCATCGAGACCTGGACGAGCCCTCTGTCGGCCACCTCGAGCCCCATCGCCTTTGCGTAGCGCAGGCCGCCGCTCGAGTGCCGGACGGCGGTGGCGATCGCCTTCGCGACCGCGAGGTCGTCAGAGCCGAGGTTGACGTTGAAGGCGATCAGCGGCATCCGCGCCCCAACTGCAGTCACGCCCGAGCGCTCGTTGAAAGCCTGCGGGCCGGCATCGACCGCCCACTCGGGCTCTTGCAGCTTGGCGGCCATGCCCTCGTACTCGCCGCGACGCACGTCGGCGAGGTTGCGGCGCGCCTCGCTCGTGCACGCCTCCTCGTAGAAGAAGACCGGGATCCCGTGGCGCTTCGCGAATCCCCTCCCGAAGCGGCGCGCGATTTCGACGGTGTCCTCCATCGTGAGCCCGCGGATCGGGACGAACGGCACGACGTCGACGGCGCCCATCCGCGGGTGGCTGCCCGTGTGCGTTCGCATGTCGATCAGCTCGACCGCGCACGCACACACCGCCGCCGCGCACTCCTCCACCACTGCGGGCGCGCCAAGGAAGGTGCAATCCGCCCGGTTATGGTCGGCATCCATGGACAGGTCGAGCACCTTCACCGGGAACCGCTCGAGGACGAGCTGCAGGTCGCGCCGGAACGCGAGATCCCTCCCCTCGCTGAAGTTCGGGACGCACTGCAGAATCTGGCCCACGCCCGGACTCTCTCCGCCGCCGCCGCGAGCTGCATCAGCGGCACCCCCGATCGCCCATGCGGAGAAAGCACGTAGCGACCACGCCCTCGACCAGCAAGTCACATGCTGCGGCAAGCCAGACCGCCCTCTTGAAGCAGGTGCTCGCGTAAACGCTTAGCTCGCCCCGGCCAACTCCTGCAGCGGCGCCTCTCCGGGCATCTCTTCGTCACGGGCGACAAGAGCTGCGTAGCGCCCGCCGGTGCGCATGAGCTCTTCGTGGCGGCCGGACTCGGCGATCCGGCCGTGGTCGAGCACGACGATCTGCTCGGCATGGCGAATCGTCGACAGGCGGTGCGCGATGGTGATCGTCGTCCGCCCCTCGGCGAGCTGGTCGAGGGCCTCCTGTACAAGCCGCTCGGTCGCGGTGTCGAGCGCGCTGGTGGCCTCGTCGAGTACGAGGATCGGCGGATTGCGCAGGATCGTGCGCGCAATTGCGATTCGCTGCTTCTCGCCACCCGAAAAGCGGTAGCCGCGCTCGCCGACGACGGTGTCGTAGCCCTCGGGGAGCGCTGCGATGACATCGTGAATCCGCGCGGCCTTCGCAGCCGCCTCTAGCTCCTCGTCGCTTGCATCGGGCTTGGCGAAGAGGAGGTTCTCGCGCACCGAGGCGTGGAACAGATGCGTCTCCTGCGAGACGACGCCGACGAGCTCCGTCAGCGCCTCGAAGCTCAGGTCGCGCACGTCGACGCCGCCGATCGTCACGCGGCCGCGACCGACCTCGTACAGGCGCGCCGCGAGGTAGCCGAGCGTGGTCTTGCCGGCGCCCGTCTCGCCGACGATCGCGGTGGTGGTGCCGGCCGGCACCGTGAACGAGACGTCTCGTAGCATCCATTCGTCGTCGTAGCGGAACCAGACGTGATCGAAGACGACGTCACCTGCCGGAGCGACGCGGACCGCGTCCGGCTTCTCCTCGATGTCGACCGGCTCGTCGAGGTACTCGAAGATCCGGTCGAAGAGCGCCAGGGACGTCTGCACGTCGAGGCTCACGCCGAGCAAGGAGCCGACGGGGAAGAAGAGGCGCGTCTGCAGGGTCGTGAAGGCGACGAGAACAGGGATCGAGATCGCGTGCGATCCGTTGGCCAGCAGGAGGCCGCCGACCCAGTAGACGGCGGCCGGCATGATCGCGAAGCTCGTCTGGATGGAGGCCATCACCCAGCGGCCGGCCATCCGCTGACGCACCTCGAGGTCTGCGAGGCGGCGCGAGTCCACCTCGAAGCGATCGGCGAGCTCGTCGCCGCGTCCCATCGTCTTGCCGAGCAGGATCCCGGAAACCGAGAGCGACTCTTGTACGGCGCTCGAGATGTCGGCGAGCGTCTCCTGCGTCGTCTTTGCGATCCGGCGACGTTCGTTGCCGACCCGACGGGTCAGCAGCGCGAACAGCGGGATCAGCGCGAACGCGAACAGCGCCAGCTGCCAGCTCAGCACGAGCATACCGACCATCGTCGCGACGACCGTCGTCACGTTCGAGGCAATCGATGTGGCTGTGTTTGTGACGACGTTCTGAACACCGCCGATGTCGTTCGAGATGCGCGATTGCACCTCACCGGTTCGCGTCCGGGTGAAAAACGCGAGCGAGAGGCGCTGCAGGTGCCGAAAGACGGCCGCCCGCAAGTCGTGCATCACGCGTTGGCCGACCTGGTTCGAGTACAGCGTCTGGATTACGCCGAGAACCCCGGTCACGACGGCGATCGCGATCATCCCGGCGGCGTTCAGCGAAAGCGCGCGCGTGTCGTTCGCCGTGATCGCCTCGAGGACCCGCTTGAGCAGGAAGGCCGGCAGCACGCCGAGGCCCGCCGAGACGACGATAAGCAGGAGCACCGCGCCCAGGCGCAGCTTGTACGGCGCGAATAGCCGCCCGATGCGCCGCAGGTTCGAGCGGCGCTTCGCCGGATCGGCCGGACGCTCCGGGAGCTCCTCTGCGCTGTGGAAGAACATTCCCACCGCGCTCAGGGTACGCAGCCGGAGGGCCTGGCCGCCGTGGCCAGCGGGTCAGGCCCTCAGGAGCACGGTCATGGTCGCCGGCGGAAGCTTCCTCCGTCGTGTCAAGCTTCGTTCGTAGCTCGAGGGGCGCGAATGGGTCCCGTGTGGACGAGTGGTGGGAAGGGTCGTCCTGTCGCCGCGAAATCCGGCCCCGGAACGGCTACTTCGTCAATCTCAGAAGGCGGCTGATCTGCAGGACCTCTTCCGAGTAGCTAGTTCGAGCCCTGCCCGACCCATCGCATGCCAGAGCAGCGCCTGTTCCTGCCCGGGTTAGCCGCCCGCGGCAGCCTCTACGCGCCCGGGCTGCCTGCGGGGTGGACGGCGCTCGACCCGCCGTCGCTGGGCAGGACGCACGGAAGTTTCGGCGCCCAGCGGGAATGGCTCGTCGAGGAGCTGGCCCGTGACGGCCGGCCCGCCAGCCTGGCGGGCCACTCACTCGGTGCGGCGCTCGCGATCGCGGCCGCTGCGGACCGGCCGGACCTCGTCGAGCGGCTGACCCTCTTCTCTCCGGCCGGCCTCCCGCTCTCGAAGCCGATGCGGGACAGCCTCTGGCTGCTCGTCCAGCAGGTCGTCCGAGGGCTGTATCCGGTCGAGGAGGTCGCCGCGGTCGTCGGCGAAGCGGTCAGGCGTCCCTGGGCGATGCACCGGCTCGCCCGCGCGGCCCACGACCTCGACCTCCGCGAGGAGATGACGCGGGTCGCCGGCGCCGGGATCCCTGGCCTCGTGGTCGCGTGCACCTCCGACACGCTGACGACACCCGGGATCTGCCGGGCAATCGCTGCGGGGCTCGGATGTGGCTACGAGGAGATCGAGGGCGCCGGGCACATGTGGATGCTGAGCGACCGTCCGAGGTTCCGGCGCTTGCTCGCCGACAGCGAGGCATGAATGGACCCGGTGGACCGCACGGAACACGAGCCGCTCACCGTCGACGAGCGTGCGCGCCGCGGTCGGGCGGAGCGCGCAGAGGTCCCGCGATCGAGCCATGGCGAGTTCGAGCCGGCCTCGGACCGTCCCGATCCGATCGGCGTGCTCGAGAAGCAGGGCGAGACGCGGATCCCCGAGCTCGTCCCGATCCGGTACGGCCGGATGCTCGTGTCGCCATTTGCGTTCTTCCGCGGCGCAGCCGCGATCATGGCGGCCGATCTTGCCGGCGCTCGCTCGACGAGCCTGCGGGCCCAGCTCTGCGGCGACGCCCACCTCTCCAACTTCGGCGTCTTCGGATCGCCCGAGCGCCGCCTCGTCTTCGACGTCAACGACTTCGACGAGACGCTGCCCGGGCCGTGGGAGTGGGACGTCAAGCGCCTCGCAGCGAGCTTCGCGGTGGCCGGTCGGGAGAACGGCTTCGCCGCGAAGGACCGAGGCCGCGTGGTTCGCGACACCACTGCGAGCTACCGGTCGGCGATGCGCGAGTTCGCAGCGAGGCGCGACCTCGACGTGTGGTACGCGCGACTGGAGGTCGAGCCGCTCGTCGAGCAGATCCGATCGACGCTCCGCCGGGCAGAGCGGAAGCGCCTTGAGCGCAACGTGGCGAAGGCGCGGACACGCGACAGCATGCGCGCCTTCTCCAAGCTGACGCGCGAGGTCGACGGGGAGCCGCGGATCATCTCCGAGCCGCCGCTGATCGTTCCTGTCGAAGAGCTCGAGCCCAACGCGCCCAGGGCCGAGATGATCCGGGCGGTGAGCGAGTTCCTGCGCGGATACAGCGCGTCGCTGCCGACCGATCTCCGGGTCTTGCTCGGGAGGTACCGGTTCGTGGACCTCGCGCACAAGGTCGTCGGCGTCGGCAGCGTGGGCCTACAGGCCTGGATCGCCCTCTTCCTCGGCCGAGACGGGCGGGACCCGCTCTTCCTGCAGGTCAAGCAGGCGCAGGCGTCGGTGCTCGAGGATTACGCCGGCAAGAGCGCGTACAAGAACCACGGGCGAGGGTCGTGGCCGGCCAGCGCCTGATGCAGGCGTCGAGCGACATCTTCCTGGGCTGGCGGCGGATGACGACGGCCTCGGCGACAGGGCTCGACTTCTACGGGCGCCAGCTGAAGGACTGGAAGGGCTCGGCCGAGGTCGACGTCATGCGGCCCGACGAGATGGCCGCGTACGCCCGGATGTGCGGCTGGACGCTCGCGCGCGGCCACGCCCGCTCCGGCGACCGGGTCGCAATCGGCTCGTACCTGGGAAGTGGCGAGGTGTTCGACACCGCGATGGTGGCCTTCTCGGAGGTCTACGCCGACCAGAACGAGCGGGACTACGTGGCGCTCGAAGACGCCGCCCGAAGCGGGCGGATCACCGCCGAGACCGGCATCTAGCGACGGGATGGCGCCGGACGGCGGTGCCCGAGCCGCCGGCAGCGACGACCACGAACGGCCTCTGCAGGTCGAGGCCGCCGAGCGTCAGGTTTCCCCGCCCGCCCGCGCCGCGCTCGTAGCGGGCGATGATCCTCTCCGAGCCGTCGCCCGGACGGTCGCCGTGGGTGCCTTCGTCGAACACGACCTTCGTCTCGTTCGCATCGCGGCCCACGGCGACGACGTAGAGGCGGCAGCCGTCGGCGATCAGGCAGAGGCCGGGACGGAGCTTCCGGTCGAGGCGGACGTGGAGCGCGTGCCCCTCTTCGTCCCAGTCGGTCTCGAGGTACGCCTCGTCCGCGATCTCGTCCTGGCTCGCGGACAGCACGTCGCCGACGGCGGCGAACAGCTCGAGGAGCTGGGCTCCCAGGTCGGGCGACGGATCGACGGCCCCGACCGCCAGCTGCGCGCTGCCTCTCGTCCTGATGGCTACGGCTCCTGCCAGAGGCGGAAGCCGCCGAGGAAGGCGTTGTTGTTGGCGCCGAGCCGCACGTTCGGGGGCAGCTCGGTCACCTTCTTCACGTTCCCGCCCCCGAGGACGACGTAGTCGGGCTCGATCGCCGCGCTCAGCGTCTCGATCGTCTCGGCAACCGCCTTCTCCCACTTCTTCTTGCCGAGGCTCCTCCTGCCGCGCTCGCCGACGTAGTCCTCGAACGTTCCCTTCCGGAACGGGAGATGGGCGAGCTCCATCGGCTCGAGGACGCCGTCGGTGACCACCGCCGAGCCGAGGCCGGTCCCGAGCCCGAGGAAGAGCATCTTCCCGCCGTCGTAGCTGCCGAGGGCCTGCATCGCCGCGTCGTTGAGGACCTTGGTCGGCTTGCCCATCGCCTCCTGGAAGTCGAACCCGACCCAGCCCGGGCCGAGGTTGACGGGCTCCTGGACGACACGGTCGTCCTTGACGGGCGCGGGGATCCCGATCGAGGCGACGTCGAACGCCCAGTCGGTCGTGATCTCGAGAACGCCCTCGACCATCCGCGCGGGCGTCAGGTCGGGCCCGGAGTCGAAGCGCCGGCGCTCGGAGCCGTCCGTCGAGAGAAGGGCCTTGACGTGCGAGCCGCCGACGTCCACGGCCAGGATCGTCTTTCCGGACACGGCCCAAGCTTCGACGCTCGGCGCCCGGGGCGCAAGGTGGAGGCATTACCGCCGCGTTAGGCGGTCGCCCTACGGTCGACGGCATGAGTCCGGAACGGCCGTTGTGGGTCGCCGCGGGCCTCCTCGCGCTCGCGTCCTTCGTCGTGCTGAAGGTCGCGGCCCGCGCGGGCGACTCGGGGCCGCCCACGGTCCGGAGCGCCGTACCGGCGGGGACGAAGCTGTTCGCCGAGCCCAACCACGACCACGTCGCGGGGCGCGTCCGGTACGACCACAGCCCGCCGGCCGGAGGCGCGCACAGCTCCATGTGGCTCGAGTGCGGCGTGTACGACCACGCTGTCCGCAACGAGCTCGCGGTCCACTCGCTGGAGCAGGGAACGGTCTGGATCACCTACCGCCCCGGCCTTCCCTCGGCCGCCGTCGCGCGCCTGCGCGCGTTCGTCGTGGCCAGCTACCGCGGCCCGCAGCGCTACCTGATCCTGAGCCCCTACCCCGGCCTGCCCGAGCCCATTGTCGCATCCGCCTGGGGCGCGCAGCTCGGGCTCGAGCGGGTCGGCGACCCCCGGCTCGAGCAGTTCGTGGCGCACTTCGCCGGCACCGACCAGGGCGGCGAGCCGCAGGGCTACTGCACCGGCGGGGCCGGCACTCCGGTCGGCTAGCCCTACGCGGTCGCGCGGGCCGGCTCGACCTCTCCGGCGGGCTCCGGCTCCGGCGCCACCGAGTCGCGCATCACCACGAACGCCACCAGCGCGCCCACGAGGGCGATCGCGATCAGCGCCCAGAACGCGTCCTGGTAGCCCGACGTGAACGCGGCGGCCGGCGAGTGCCCGGTCTTCAGCAGGTCGTTCGCACGCGAGATGAAGATGGTCGAGGCGACCGCGACCCCGATCGCGCCGCCGATCTGCTGGTTCGTGTTGATCAGGCCCGATGCGAGACCGGCCTGGTGCGGCTTGACCTGGGCCAGCGCGGCGATCGTGACCGGAACGAACGCGAACGCGAGCCCCCAGGCGAACGTCAGGTAGGCGGGCAGCAGGTCGGGCCAGTAGTGGCCGGCCACCGGGATCTGCGTGTACCAGCCCATCGACGCCGCCAGCACGAGCAGCCCGACGACGATCACCCAGCGCGGGCCGAGCTTCGTCGTCAGCGCCTGCGCGATCCCGGCCCAGATGACCGTCGTCCCGGCGGTGGCCAGGAACGTGACTCCCGTCTTGAGCGCCGACCAGCCGAGCACCTGCTGGACGTAGAGCGTCAGCACGAAGAAGTTCGCGAAGATCACCGCCCCGAGCAGGAAGCCGACGATGTTGGCCGCGAGCAGCTGGCGGAGGCGGAAGATGCTGAACGGTACGAGCGGCGCGGGGCTGCGCCGCTCGATCAGCACGAAGACGATGTTCAGCACCGCGGCGAGGACCAGCAGCAGGATCGTGCGGGCCGAGCCCCAGCCGACGTCGGGCGCCTTCGAGATCGCGTAGACGAGGATCGCCAGGGCGCTCGTCACCGTCACCGCGCCCGCGATGTCGAAACGGCGGTCGGGGACGTCGGCCCTGCTCTCCGGCACGAACGGGAACGTCAGCGCGAAGACGAGAGCGCCGACGGGGACGTTGACGAAGAAGATCCACTCCCAGCCCAGGTACTTGGTCAGGATCCCGCCGAAGAGGACGCCGGCGGCGGCTCCCGAGCCGCCGAGCGCGCCCCAGATGCCGAGGGCCTTGTTCCGCTCTGGGCCCTCCTCGAAGGTCGTCGAGACGATCGAGAGCGCGGCGGGCGAGATGATCGCCGCGCCGACTCCCTGAACCGCCCGCGAGGCGATCAGGACGGCCGCGCTGCCGGCCAGGCCGCACGCGAGCGAGGCCAGGGTGAAGAGGACGAGGCCGACGATGAAGATGATCCTGCGCCCGAGCAGGTCGGCCATGCGGCCGCCGAGGAGGAGGAACCCGCCGAACGTGATCGCGTACGCGGTGAGGACCCACTGGACGGTCGTCTCGGCGACGTTCAGGTCCTTCTGGATCGAGGGGATCGCCACGTTGACGATCGCGACGTCGAGCACGGTCATGAAGAACGCGGCGCCCACGATCGCGAGCGTCAGCCACTTCCGGCGCGGGTGAGCCTGGGCGACAGCCATGCCTCAGCGGGAACGCTAACGGTATTGGTGCCCCCGCTGTCGCAGTGTGATAGACGGACGCAGTGAGCGAGCTTCCGCTCGACGGGCTCCGCATCCTCGACCTCTCGCGCGTGCTCGCGGGGCCGTACTGCACGATGGTGCTCTCCGATCTCGGGGCCGAGGTGGTCAAGATCGAGCGACCCGGGGCCGGCGACGAGACGCGGGCCTGGGGGCCGCCGTTCGTCGAGGGCGAGTCCGCCTACTTCCTCTCGGTCAACCGCGGAAAGCGCAGCGTCGCGCTCGACCTGCGCGGCGACCTGGCGCGGGCCGCGTTCATGCGGCTCGCGGCGAACGCGGACGTGGTCGTCGAGAACTTCCGCACCGGCGGCGCCGACGCGCTCGGGGTCGGGTACGAGCATGTGCGCGCCGTGAACCCCCGCGTCGTCTACTGCTCGATCACCGGCTTCGGGCCGCGCGAGCCCGCCGGCCGGCCCGGCTACGACTTCGTCATCCAGGCCGAGTCGGGGCTCATGAGCATCACCGGCGAGGCCGAGGGCGCGCCGTCGAAGGTCGGCGTCGCGGTCGTGGACGTCCTCGCGGGCCTGAACGCGGCCGTGGCGATCCTCGCCGCGCTCCGGCGGCGCGAGGACACCGGCGGGGGCGCCCACGTCGAGGTGTCCCTCCTGGACAGCGCGCTCAGCGGCCTCGTCAACGTGGCCCAGAGCGTCCTCGTCACTGGCGAGGAGGCGCCGCGCTTCGGCAACGCGCACCGGAGCGTCGCCCCGTACGAGCCGCTGCGCGCCGAGGACGGCCTCGTTGCCGTCGCTGCCGCGAACGACGGGCTCTTCGCGAAGCTCTGCGCGGCGCTCGGGCGGAACGACCTGCACGCCGACCCTCGCTTCGCCACCAACGCGGGCCGCGTCGAGCACCGGGCTGCGCTCGCCGCCGAGCTCGAGCGAACACTCACCGAGCGCCCGGCCGCGGAGTGGATCGAGCTGCTGAACGCCGAGGGCGTCCCGGCAGGCAAGATCCGCGGCGTCCTGGAGGCGCTGGAGGCGGCGGGCGACGAGGCCCGGATGTCGGTCGAGCACCCGGCCGTCGGCCCGCTGGAGCTCGTCAGGACGGCGCCGCGCTTCGACGCGCCTCCGCCGCCGGTGCCGCCCCCGCTCCTCGGGCAGCACACGCGCGAGGTCCTGCGCGAGATCGGCCTCGACGACGCCGAGGTCGACGCCCTAGCAGCCGAGAGCGCAGGCCAGAGCTAGCTACGCGATCGCGTCGGACTCCAGCTCGCGAAGAAAGCCCTCGAACAGGCGGCGATGGCCCTCCTCGTCGTGGAGGATCGCGATCGTCATGTCCTGGGTGACCCAGTCGACGCCGTCGGTCACCTCGATGATCCGGTTGTAGTGCTCGATCGCGCCCGTCTCGGCCTCGATCACGCCGCGGACGATGTGCGCGAGATCGGTCTGGTGCTCGGGCGGCCGGAGGTAGCTCTGCTCGGCCGTGAAGTCCTCCGAGCCGGGGACGACGCCGTAGAGCTCCTTGATCCGGTTGCCGAACTGCCGCGCGTGGCCGAGCTCCTCCTCGACGTCCTCCTCGAGCGACTCGCGGATCTCCTGCGCGCGGACGCCGTCGGGGTTGATCGAGTTCGCGACGTAGCTCATCACCGTCTCGATCTCCATCCAGTAGGCCTTGGTCAGGAGCTCGATGATCTCCTCGCGCTTCTCGGTCAGCTCCTCGGACAGGATTCCTTGGGTTGCGGTTCGGGCAGGCATTCGACCACCTCCGATTTCTCGCTGGACGTTCTGAAAGTAAACCGAAGAAGGCCGGGGCGGTGGCGCACCCGTCGTCACGCCCCGGCCCGATTCCCGATCACGCCTTGGCGATCGGGATCTTGTGAGGCTTGGGAGCCTCGAGCTTCGGCGCGTGCAACTCGAGCACGCCCTTCGTGAACTTCGCTCGGACGTGCTTCGTGTCGGCGTCGACCGGAAACTCGAAGCGGCGCTCGAACTCCCGCTCGAGCCGCTCGCGCAGGCGGAAGGTCTTCTCGACCTCCTCCTTCGCCTCCCTCCGCTCGCCCTTCACCGTGACCGTGTGGTCGGTGACCTCGATGCCGAGCTCCTTCTCCTCGTAGCCGGGCACCTCGAGCTCGATGACGAACTCGTCCGTCGTCTCGTAGACGTCCGCTGCGGGCAGCAAAAGCGGCGCGAAGCCGATCTCCTCGAAGGCACGCCGCATCCGGCGCTCCATGGAGTCGATCTCGGTGAACGGCGACCACTTGATCAGCGTGGTCATGGCTTCACCTCCCTTCACTGGGACCGTCCCGATCGTTGCTCGCGGCGACGCACGCGGCATCGGTTCGAACGCGGATCGGGTTGCGGCTTTCCCGAAGTCGAAGGCGGGCCGCGCCCCGATGCCCGCCGACTCTCACGTGCTCAAAGTGCAGGCGAAAGGAGGTGGACGATGAGCCAGCAGATGCTCGAGAGCAGCAAGGCCGGGCCGGCGTTGGAGCAGCTGACGGTCGGAGTCGTGATGCACCCGGGCGTGGTCACCTGTCCGCTCGAGACCCCGCTTCCGACGGTGGCGCGCATGATGGCCACCTACCGGATCCACGCGGTGGTCGTCTTCAACGAGGACTCCGACGACGTGGCGGGCGCCGACCTGTGGGGCGTGGTCTCCGACCTCGACCTCGTCAAGGCGTCGAGCGCCGGCGAGATCGACGAGCGCACCGCAGGCGGGACGGCTGTGACCCCGGTGGTCACGGTGGAGCGGGACGACACGCTCGCCCGCGCCGCGCAGCTGATGAGTGAGCACGAGGTCACGCACCTCGTCGTCGTCGACCCGAAGCGGGCCCGCCCGATCGGCGTGCTGTCGACGCTCGACGTGGCACGCGCCGTCGCCGAGTCGGGCTAGTCGGCGCGGTGAGCCGCGTCGGCGTCATCGGCTACGCGCAACCGGCGAACGTCGATCTCGTCGCAGCTTGGAAGGCCGCGGGAATCGATGCAGCGCTGGTCGCTCCGCAGGATGCGGTCGCCGAGCTGTCGGCGGGCGATGTCGCAATCGGCCGGCTGGACGTTCTGCAGACTCTCGACGGCGTCGAGCCTGGGCTCGAAGAGCTCGACCACCTCGAGGCACGAGGCGTGATCGTGCTCAACGGCTCGGCGGCGCTTCTGACGGCGCACGACAAGCTCCTCAGCGATGGCTGCCTGGCCCGGGCAGGTGTCCGGCGGCCGCCCGCCGCCCACGTCTCCACCGCCGACGACCTTCGGCGGCTGCCGCTCCCGTTCGTGGTGAAGCCGCGCTTCGGGAGCTGGGGTCGCGACGTCTTCCGCTGCCGGAGCCGCGACGAGCTCGAGGCGTGCCTGGCGGTGATCGCCCACCGGCGCTGGTTCTCCAAGGACGGCGCGATCGCTCAGGAGCTCGTCCCGTCGCCCGGCTTCGACCTGCGCGTGATCGTGGCTGGCGGCACGGTCGTCGGAGCCGCCGAGCGCGTTGCTCGGCCGGGCGAATGGCGGACGAACATCTCGCTCGGCGGAACTCTCCGCCCGGCGCACCTACCCGAAGAGGCCCGGCAGCTCGCAATTCGGTCCGCGGCCGCGCTCGACGCCGACCTGATCGGGGTCGACCTCCTTCCGGTGCCCGACGGCTACACCGTCATCGAGATGAACGGCGCCGTCGAGTTCGACGCCCGCTACTCACTCCCCGGCACCGTCGTCTACACCGCCGTCGCGAACGCTCTCTCGCTCGCCCCGGCCGACGCGGTCACGCTCGGGTGACGAGCGCAGGCGCGTCGACAGTCAGGCGCTGGAATCCGCCGACCTGCCCACCCGGTGCCGGCCCGCGACGCCCGCGGTCTGAGCGGCGCGCGCGACGGCCTCGGCCACGGCCGGCGCGACCTTGCGGTCGAATACGCTCGGAATCACGTAGTCCGCCTCGAGGTGCTCGCGGTCGACGACGGCGGCGAGCGCGTGGGCGGCGGCGAGCTCCATCTCACGCGTGATCGCGCTCGCCCGAGCATCGAGCGCGCCGCGGAACAGGCCGGGGAAGACGAGCACGTTGTTGATCTGGTTCGGGTAGTCGGAGCGCCCGGTCCCGACGACGGCGACGAGCTGCTCGATCTCCTCGGGGGAGACCTCGGGAGTCGGGTTCGCCATCGCGAAGACGATCCCGTCCTCGGCCATCGACCGGATCCCGTCGACGCTGACGGCACCGGGGCCCGACAGGCCGATGAAGACATCCGCGCCGGCCAGCGCCGCGTCAGCCGTCCCGGGTCGTCCGTCCGGGTTCGTCTCTTCTGCCAGGGTGGCCTTGAAGTGGTCCAGCCCGGGCCGGCTGGGGCAGAGGATCCCCTTGCGGTCGCACACGACGACCTGACCGGCGCCGGCCGAGAGGAGCATCCTCGCCGTCGCAGCCCCCGCCGCCCCCGCGCCGGTGAGCACGACCCGCACATCGTGGAGCTCCTTCCCGACGACCCGGAGCGCGTTCAGCAGGGCCCCGAGCACGACGATCGCGGTCCCGTGCTGGTCGTCGTGGAAGACCGGGATCGAGAGCTCCTCGCGCAGACGGGCTTCGATCTCGAAACAGCGCGGCGCAGAGATGTCCTCGAGGTTGATCCCGCCGAACACGGGTGCAAGGGCGACGACCGTCCGCACGATCTCGTCGGGATCCGTCGTGGCGAGACAGATCGGCCAGGCGTCGATCCCGCCGAACTCCTTGAACAGGATCGCCTTGCCCTCCATCACCGGGAGGGCGGCCTCGGGACCGATGTCGCCGAGCCCGAGCACCGCCGTGCCGTCGGTGACGACGGCGACCGCGTTCTGCTTGATCGTCAGGTTCCAGACCTTCTCCGGGTCGTCGGCGATCGCACGGCACACGCGGGCGACGCCGGGCGTGTAGGCCATCGAGAGGTCGTCGCGCGTCTTCAGCGGCGCCTTCGAGACGACCTCGAGCTTGCCGCCGAGATGAAGCAGGAAGGTCCGGTCGGAGACGTGCTCGACCTCGATGCCGTCCACGGCTCGGACGGCCTCGACGATGCGGTGAATGTGCGCCTCGTCGTCCGCGAGCACCGTCACGTCGCGGATCTTCTTGCCCCGCTCGACGCGGACGAGGTCGATCGCCCCGAGCAGCCCGCCGGCCTCTCCGATCGCGCTGGCCAGGCGCGCGAACGAGCCCGGCTGGTTCTCGAGGTGCACGCGCAGGGTTGCGCTGAAGGATGCCGACGGATGGTGCGAGGCCATGCCGAGAGTGTCTCCGAGACGGAGCCTCGAGCCATCCGCGCCGCTACCGAGCCGGGCTTCGGCTTTTCCGCACGCGCTCCGTCAGATGGGCCAGGTGGCCCGCACGGGAACGGTCCGGTCGCTCCAGTCGCTGTAGGCCGCGGGCGGGTCGCTCGTCTCCTCCGGCGCAGATGCGTCGTAGCGGGCGGCCTTCTCGTTGCGCGGGTAGTGCAGCTTCTTGTCCTCGCTGCGGACGCCGACCATGAGGATCGCGCACGGCCCCTTGCCCGCGCCGACGAAGATGTGGTCGGTCCCGGGCGCGCAGTGGAAGAAGTCCCACGCCTTGAGGTGCCGCTCCTCGTCCTCGACGAGCAGCAGGCACTCGCCCGAGAGGACGAGGAAGTCCTCCTGCACGCTCTCGGAGTGATAACGCCCGTTGGGCTGGCCGGGCTGGAGGACGTGGACGCCGATCGCGTACTGCTCGAAGGGCGCCTCGCGGCTCTCGAAGCTCGTCCACTCGCCGCCTTTGTCGTGACGGCTCCACTGCGCGTCCGCGAGGTTGATCACGTACCAGCCCGGAGTTGCGGCGACCTGGCCCTCTGGGGTGTGCTCGATCCTCGCCTCTCCCGTGGACACGGGTCGAGCCTACCCGACTAGATTCCCGGCATGAGGCTGCTCGTCCTCGGCGGAACGAAGTTCCTCGGCCGCGCGGTGGTCGATGCGGCCCTCGCCCGCGGCGACGAGGTCACGCTCTTCAACCGCGGGCAGACGAGCCCGGAGCTGTTCCCGGAGGTCGAGAAGCTCCGTGGAGACCGGGACGGCGACCTCGCCGCGCTCGAGCGCCGCGAATGGGACGCGGTGATCGACCCGTCCGGCTTCGTGCCGCGGATCGTGCGCGACTCGGCCGAGCTGCTCCGGGGCTCGGTCGGCCACTACCTCTTCGTCTCGACCGGGTCCGTCTACGCCGATCCGTCTCCCGGCTTCGACGAGACGGCGCCGACGGCGGAGCTGACCGAGCCGGACAGCGAGGACGTCCTCGCCCACTACGGGGCGCTCAAGGCCGCCTGCGAGCGGGTCGTCGCGGAGGTCTTCCCGGACGCGCATACGAACGTGCGCGCCGGCCTGATCGTGGGGCCCCACGACCCGACGGGCCGCTTCACCTACTGGCCGCTCCGCGTCGCGGCCGGCGGGGAGATGCTCGCGCCGGCGCCGCCCGAGCGGCAGATCCAGTTCATCGACGTCCGCGACCTCGCCGCGTGGATGGTGGAGGCCTGCGACCGCGGCCACGTGGGCACGTACAACGCGACGTGCGAGTGCCGGAGCTTCGGCGAGCTGCTGGCCGCGTGCGGTGACGTCGAGCCGGTCTGGGTCCCGGACGAGTTCCTCGTCGAGCACGAGGTCGAGCCGTTCAGCGAGCTCCCGCTCTGGCTTCCGGGCGAGGCCGCCGCCTTTCTCCAGGGCGACGTCTCGAAGGCGGTCGGCGCGGGTCTCCGCTTTCGACCGCTCGACGCGACGGTGCGTGACACGCTCGCCTGGGCGCAGGAGGCCGGCGAGCAGCTGGTCACCGACCGAGGCCTGCGTCAGGGCCGGGCCGGACTCGACCCCGCGAAGGAAGCCGAGCTGCTGGCCGCATGGCGCACCAGTTGACCTAGTAACAGACTGTTACTAAGTGCCGGACTCTAGGGCGTGCAGTCGGCGCTCTCGTCCTCCGCGCCTTCCGGCGGAAGGCGCTCGAGGAGATCGCGGAGCGTCTGGAGCTCCCCCTGGGAGTAGCGCTCGGCGAAAAGGCCGCGGACGTCCGCGACATGCGCCTCCGAGGCCTCCCGCAGCTTCGCGAGACCGTCGTCGGTGAGCTGCGCGTAGGTCACGCGCGCGTCGCTCGCGCACGAGGCGCGCTCGACGTAGCCGCTCTGCTCGAGGCCTGCCAGCAGGCGCGTGATCCCGGAGGGCGTGAGCAGGATCTCCTCGGAGAGGTCGACTCGGCGCATCCTGCGGTCCGGGGCCCGCGAAAGACGGAGCAGCACCTCGTAGGCATTCAGTGTCAGACCGTGGTCTGCGACGAGGTCGGCGTTGAAGCGCCGCGTCACCGATGCATGCGCGCGCAGCAGGCCCACGAAGGCCTCGATCTCGACTCGTTCCCGCTGTGATGCTTGCGCGCTCAATACTTGACGTCTCAACTTTCTCGCTGTATGATTGTTGACAGCTCAAGTATATCCACCAAGGAGGACGCCGCAATGTCCGCAGTTGCAAGCACGACCATCATCCCGACCGGCACCTGGATCGTCGATCCGGCGCACACGACCGTCGGCTTCCAGGTCACCGACACGGCAGACCTGTTCAGCACGATCGTCGGCCGCTTCACCGAGCTCGAGGGCCGCATCGAGGGAGGCGACGAGCCGTCGTTTGCCGGAGCGATCCGCGTTGCGAGCCTGCACACCGACAACGAGCAGCGCGACGCGCACCTGCTCTCGCCCGACTTCCTCGAGGGCGAGAAGCACCCCGAGATTCGCTTCCGCTCCACCACGACCGAGCCGATCGGCGACGACCGGCTCCGCGTCCGCGGCGAGCTGAGCGTCAAGGACACGCCCTTCGAGATCGAGCTCGAGGCCCGCGTCCGCGGCATCGGCACGGGACAGCTCGGCGACGCGCGCATCGTCCTCGACGCGCGCGGCTCTTTCGAGTGGGGCACGACCACGGTAGAGCTCACGGTCGCCGTCTCCGCGGCGAGGGAGGCCTGAGCAACGTTGAAGATCCTCGGAATCGCCGGCAGCCTCCGCTCGGGCTCGTACAACCGGGCCCTCCTGCAGGCGGCGCGTGAGCTCGCGCCAGCAGGCGTCGAGATCGACGAGTTCGATCTCCGCGAGCTGCCGTTCTACGACGGCGACGTCGAGGCAGCCGGCGATCCCGATTCCGTCGCGGCCTTCAAGGACGCGATCCGCGCGGCGGACGCGATCCTGATCGCGACGCCCGAGTACAACCACGGAATCCCGGGCGTGCTCAAGAACGCGATCGACTGGGCCTCGCGCCCGGCGCTCGCGTCGCCGCTCGTCGGCAAGCCCGTCGCGATCATGGGCGCCTCGACCGGCCGGGGCGGCACCGCCAGGGCCCAGCGGCAGCTCCGCGACGTTCTCGCACTCTCGCACCCGCTCGTGCTCGACGAGCCGGAGGTCCGCGTGCCCGAGGCGTTCATGCGCTTCGACGAGGAGGGCGTCCTCGTCGACGAGGAGGCGCGCCGGTCGATCTCGAGCCTCCTCGATTCCCTCGCCACCGTGGCAGGCGGTGTTACGCTCGCCGCGTGAGCACCGTCGGCGACCTGATGACGAGCGACGTCCTGACCGTTGCCCCCGAGGACACGATCGGCGAGACCGCCCAGCGGATGGTCGAGCTCGGCGTGAGCTCGGCGGTCGTCTCGGACTACGGCAGGCTGATCGGGATCGTCACCGAGCGCGACCTCACGCGCGCGGTCGCCGGCCGGGTGCACACGAGCGAGGCGCGCGTGCGCGAGTGGATGACGAGCGACCCGGTGACGCTGTCGAAGGACGCCTCCCCGGCCGAGGCCGCCCGGATCATGCTCGACAACGGGTTCCGCCACATCCCGATCGTCGAGGACGAGCACACGATCGGGATCGTCAGCATCCGCGACGTTGCCCGCTGGAGCACGGAAGAGGACTGAACTGAGGCGTCGCTTGCGATGCCGTCGTTTCTCACCGGTGACGAGCTCCTAGACGAGCTCGAGCTGGCGATGGGCCTCCAGGCCGGAGACGCCGACACCGACGAGCCGTAGCGCTCCCGGCCGGTCGGCGAGCGCGCGGTCGAGCAGCACGCACGCGAGCTCCCAGATCCGCTCGGCGTCGTCTGTCCCGACCGGGAGCGTCGTCGAGCGGGAGCGGATCGAGAAGTCCGGGTAGCGCACCTTCGTCGTGACCGTGCGCCCGGCCTGGGCCGAGGCCTGGAGCCGGTCGGCGACGGTCTGCGACAGGCGGCGCAGCTCGTCCTGCAGCCGCTCGACCTCGGCCACGTCTCGGGGGAACGTCTCCTCCGCGCTGATCGAGATCGTCTCGGACGTGAGCTCGAGCTGCCGCGGGTCGATTCCGCGCGCACGGTCGCGCAGCAGCGGGCCGAGCTTCCCGGGGAGAACGCCCCGCAGCCTGTCGTCCGGCAGGGCGGCGAGCGCGCCGATCGTCTCGACCCCCGCCTTGCGCAGCCTCTCCTCCGCCCTCGGTCCCACTCCGGGCAGCCGCCGTACGTCGAAGGGCGCGAGGAACGCAGCTTCCTTCCCGGCCGGGACGACCGTCAGGCCGCCCGGCTTGCGCCGGTCGCTCGCGATCTTCGCGACCACCTTGCACGAGGCGACGCCGAGCGCGCAGCTGAGGCTGGTCGTCCCGCGGACGGCCGCCTGCACGGCCTCTGCCACCGCCCTTGCGCGCCCGTAGTCCGGCGCGACCTCGCCCACGTCGAGGTAGCCCTCGTCCATCCCGGTCCGCTCGACGGTCGGGACGACCTCCCGGACCGCGTCCCAGACGGCGCGCGAGTACTCCCGGTAGAGGCGGTGCCTGGGCCGGAGGAAGACCGCGTGCGGGCAGCGGCGAAGCGCCTCGGCGCAGGGCATCGCCGAGTGAATCCCGAAGCGGCGGGCGACGTAGTTCGCGGTCGCGACGACGCCCCGCCCGTGCGGGTCGCCGCCGACGACGAGCGGCTGGGCCCGCAGCTCGGGCGCCTCCAGCTCCTCCACGGCCGCGAAGAACGCGTCGAGGTCGAGGTGGGCGAGAATCACCTCGCGTAGACGATCTGGACGACGACGAACACGACGTAGAGCAGCAGTATCGCCGTGCCGCCAGACCTCCTGATGCCGCGGCGCGTGGCCAGCAGCCCCAGCGTCACGACCGTCATGAGGAGCAGCCAGGCGAGGCCGAAGCCGCCCAGCGCCCCGAGCGAGCCGAGGCTCACGAACAGCGCCGGGAGCGTGATCCCGAAGAGGAGGTTGGTCGTGTTGCTGTTGAGCGTCTCGCTGACGAGCGCCGCTCCCCGGTGCTGAAGAGCGAGCCGGGCAGCCGTGTACGCGTTCGGGAGGCTGGTCAGGATCGCGAGCACGAGGATCCCGACGACCGCGTCGGGCACGTCCCACCTGCCGGCGAGCGAGAGCGCGGCGTCGACCATCCCGAAGCTCCCGGCCACAATGATCGCGAGCGCCGGAACGAGCGTCAGCGCCGGCACGAGCAGAGCCTCGCCGTGCTGCAGCGCGTGCTCGGGCCTGTGGCTCCTCCCGAAGAACGGACGGAACACGCGGGGCGCACGAGTCGGTCCGAGCGCAAGGAGCGCCAAATACGGGCCGAGGAGCACGACCAAGAGCGCGAGCGTCGGCCACGGCCCGAGCAGCTCGAGCAAGAGCGCTCCCACGATCACGGTCGCCGCGAGCCCCACGCCGCCCTCGATCGCGACGGCCTCGCGGTGCAGGTGAATGCGCCCGCACACGATCGCGCTCAGCCCCACCATGGCCGCGAGGTTGAAGACGTTCGACCCGAGCACGACGCCGACGCCGACGTCGGGCGCTCCTCGCGCGAGCGCCGCGATCGCAGAGGCGGTCTCGGGGGCGTCAGCCGCGAGCGCGGTCAGCAGGCCGAGCATCGTCTCGGGAAGCCCGAGGCGCAGGCCGACGCGGTCGAGACGCCGTGCGAAGAACGCCGCCGCGGCGAGCGTCACGACCACGGAGCCGGCGAAGTAGATGAGGTCGAGGAGCGCTGCCATCAGCGGTTTCGCCGACCAGACTTCCCGGCACGCCCCGTCGCTTGTACGGGAACCCTACTCAGGCTTCGGCATTGAGCGCGCGCCTGGCCGCGTCCGCCGCGGCCTCGGCCGCGCGTCCGGCCCGCGCCAGCCGCTCGTCGTCGCTCCCTGTCGTGAGATTGACCTGGACGAGCCTGACCGCTGCCCGCGCCGCTCCTGCGGCGAGCGCTGCGGCGGCGGACGCGTCGGCCCTCGCGGCGCCGTCGGCGCACTCCGACGCGTCGGCCGCGACGGCCGCGACATCCGCGGCGGTCTCGGCGATCGCGAGCGGGACCTCGGCGGCCTTGACGAGCGCGCGCGCGAGATTGGCATCGCGCTGCTCGAGCGCGGTCAGCGCCGTTTCGTAGGCCCGGGCGTCCTGGCCCGCGAGCGCGAGCAGGCGGTCGCGCAGGTCGAGCGCCTGCGCCCGCATACCCTCCGCCCCGCTCCACCCCTCGGACCGGGAGGCGGCCTTCGCGACCAGCGCTGCCGCGAGCCCGGCCGAGACGGCTGCGACCCAGCCCGAGCCGGGGACGGCGTCGGCCGAGGAGACGAGCTCGGCGAGCTCGTGCGCCTGGGTCGTCTCCTCAGGCAAGGGCCTCCTCGAAGGCGGCTCGCGCGTCGTCGCCGAAGACGGCGAAGACGACCTCGTCGAGCGTGGACGACTCGTAGGACCGCGCCTCGCCGACCATGATCCCGGCGCACTCGTCGAGCGGGAAGCCGCCGACCCCGGTGCCGAAGGCCGGGAGCGCGAGCGAGCGAGCGCCGAGCTCGTCCGCGAGCTCGAGGCAGCTCCGCGTCGTGCGCCTGACGAGGTCGGCGTTCGTGCGGAGATCCTGACCCATGACGGCACCGTGCAGCACGTGCTTCGCGCGAAGCCGGCCGGCTCCGGTCGCAACCGCCTCGCCGAGCCCGATCGGCCCGAGTGCCACCGCCTCGCGCTCGATCTCCTCACCGCCCGCGCGCTTGAGCGCGCCGGCGACGCCCGCGCCCATCCAGAGATGGTCGTTGGCAGCGTTCGCGATCGCGTCCACCTCCAGCGCGGCGATGTCCCCCTCGACGACCTCGAGGCGCATCAGCGGACCTCGGCGCTCGTCGCGACGGCGCTCAGGATCTCGTCGAGAGCCGCGTCGTCGATTCGCGGAGCGCGGCGGAAGATCGCGGCGGCAGCGAGATGGAAGCCGTCCGGGAGGTCCGCCGCGGCGAACGTCGACGCGATCTCCTCCATCTCCGCGACCCAGCGCCAGCCCTTGCGCCCGGCCGAGCGCGCAGCCGACTCGGAGCGCTCGGGAAGCTGCGGCAGCGAGAGCCGCCACTCGTCCAGGAGCGCGTCCTCGACACCCTCGGCGCGCGCAAGCGCACGGATCGCCAGGAGCAGCGCAGCGGTGCCCTTCGTCCAGGCGGCGTAGGCCATCTTGACCGCCGACGCGTCGCCCGGCTCCCGCGAGACGATCCGCGGCTCCAGGGCAGTGCCTGCAAACAGCGCTGCCGCGTCCTCCGCCTCCGGGCCCGAGAGGTAGAGCCTGGTGCTCCCGGCCTCGCTCGGCGGTGGGCCGATGATCGCCCCGTCGACGTAGCGCTCGACGAGCGTCGCGATCTCGCGTGCCGTCGCGGGCGAGACCGCGTTCGCGTCGACGTAGAGCCCTTCGAACCAGCCCACCGAGCGGGCCACGCCGAGCGCGGCGTGCGGCGGGCACACGGAGACGATCACGTCGGCGAACCGCGAGAGCTCCGTGACGGTTCCGACGTCCTCGAGGCCCGCCTGCTTCGCACGGGCCGCGGTCTCGTCGCTTCGCCCCCTCGAGGCCCAGAGCACCGAGCGGTCGGCGCCGCGCAGCGCCTTTCCTACGGCCGCTCCCATCTCGCCCGGATGGACGATCCCGATCGCCGCTTCCGCCATGCCCCGCGCCCGCGCCTAGAAGATGAACTGCTTCCAGGCCGTCCACCAGTCGTCGGCCCGAGAGACGATCGTGCGCGAGTCGACCAGCTCGACCCCCGCGCGGAAGCGCAGCTTCGAGGCAGGGTCGGTCCACTTGTACTCGACCCTGATCTCGCAGGGCTTGCCCGGGTCGTACGGCTCGACTGCCGTCAGGTCCGAGAGCGCCTGCTTCGCTCCTGCCTCCACGAGCTCGCGCGCGCGAACCGGCGGCACGAGCCGCGCGCTCTGCACGCCTGTCCCCTGCTTGACCTCGACGGTGGTGAGGCCGTCGCCGAGCAGCGCCTTGCCCTCGCGGCAGGCCGCTGTATCGCCGGTCACCATCAGCACCGGGCAGCCCCAGGTGCCGCAGAGCGCGGCGTTGATCCCGGTCTCGCCGACCTGCGTTCCGTTGAAGTAGAGGTTCAGGAAGTCGCGGCCGAAGATGGTGTGGTTCATCACGCCGTCCGGGGTACCGGCCATCGCGTGCATGCCGACGAACAGCGCGGCGTCCACGCCCTGCTCGAGGAAGTCCGTGTACTCGGTCCAGTCCTCCTGGACGACGTAGTCGCAGTCGGGGTCGAGCTCCTCCGGGAGGAGCGAGTTGAAGCTGTAGTCCTTGCCGGCTCCGTGGCAGTCCATGACGACGATCTCGCTCGCCCCCGCGGCCTTGGCGCCGCGCACGGCCGCGTTGATCTCGTGCGTGTAGAGCTTGCGGCCCTCCTCGTAGAGTGGCTCGCCCGCCGAGGTCTGATCGCCACGCACGATTCCGGAGATCCCCTCCATGTCGCTGATGACGAAGACCTTCACCGTTGTAGCTTTTCACGACGTGGACACCGGTCTCCAGGGGAAGCGCGCGCTCGTCACCGGGGCGTCGGGCGGGATCGGCTCGGCCTGCGCGCGCGCCTTCGCGGCCGAGGGCTGCGAGGTGGTCGTCCACTATCACCGGGGCCGCGATCGAGCGGAGACGCTCGCGGCGGAGCTCGGAGGCGCGACAGCCGTCGGCGGGGATCTCCGGGACGAGGCCGAGGTCGAGCGGTTGTTCGAGGAAGCAGGAGCGCTCGACGCCTGCGCGGCGGTGGCCGGCATCTGGCCGAGCGAGGACGTGCCCGTCTGGGAGCTGTCGCTCGAGCGCTGGGAGGAAACGCTCGCCGCGAACCTGACCGCGACGTTCCTGACCGCGCGCGCCTTCCTGCGACAGGTCGCCGAGCGCGGCCACGGCAGCCTCGTCCTCGTCGGCTCGACCGCCGGGCTCGTCGGCGAGGCGGGCCACGCCGACTACGCGGCCGCCAAGTCCGCGATCGTGCACGGGCTCCTGTTGAGCCTCAAGAACGAGGTCGTGCGCGTCGCGCCTCGCGCGCGCGTCAACGCTGTCTGCCCTGGCTGGACGGAGTCGCCGATGACGCGCGGCTCGCTCGACGCCGAGACGCTCGAGCGGGTGACACGGACCATGGCGCTGCGCAAGGTGGCCCAGCCGGAGGACGTCGCTCGCCAGGTCGTCGTGCTCGCCTCGGACGAGCTCTCCGGGCACGTGACCGGCCAGGTGGTGACCGTCGCCGGCGGGATGGAGGGCCGCGTGATCCACGAACGGCCCGTTCAACCCTGAACGGCGGGCCGAGGCCCGCCGTCCATGACTCGTGCCGCAGGAAAGTTGTCGTCAGTCCCCGGCAGGAGAGTCACTAGTGCAGATCGGCACGCGGAACCGGCGCCTTTAGCGCCGGTTCCCTCGAAAAGGAGTTCATGCGCCCCTGGAAAAACATCAGGCGGGGCCGCCGCCCGGCCCCGCCTGAGTCTCCCGTGAGAGAGCCGCAGTTACATCGGTGGGCCCCGCCGCATCGGGCCCGAACCGTTTTCGACTGAGCTGCCCTCGCCGCATCGGGGCGCTCCGTCGTATGCAGGCTGAGTATCGCGGCGGGCGAGTTGTTGACCAATCCCTCGATCACGGTTGACCGGACCGCTTCACTAACAAACCGGGCCGGGACCGGTACGCGGAAGTAGAGTCGAACCCGCATGGGCAGCCGGTTCGAAGAGCGTCTGGGGTCCGGCCCGGTGGTGGTCGGAGACGGGGGGATGGGCACGCTCGTCACGAGCGCAGTCCCTCGTTTGCGCTGCCCCGAGGAGGCGAACCTCCGCTCGCCGGAGAGCGTGGAGACGCTTCATACGAGTTTCATACGCGCGGGCGCCGATTTGATCGAGACGAACACGTTCGGCGCGAATCGCCACAAGCTGGCGCAGCACTACCTCGAGGACGAGCTCGAGCGAATCAACGGCGCCGGGGTGAAGCTCGCGCGCGAGGCGCGCGAGGTCTCGGGGCGCGAGGTCTTCGTGGCCGGGTCGATCGGCCCGCTCGGCGACTCGCAGACGCTCGCGCCCGAGGAGCGAGGCGAGATCTTCGCCGAGCAGGCCGCGATCCTGGACGGCCGCGGGGTCGACCTGTTCATGGTCGAGACGTTCTACTAGCTGGACGAGCTCGAGGCCGCGATCGAGGCGGTGCGCAGCGTCTCCTCGCTGCCGATCGTCGCCACGCTCACGTTCGACGAGGGCGCCGAGACACTCGCCGGCGTGACCGCGGCCGAGGCCGCCGAGCGACTTCGCCCGCTGGGGCTCGCCGCGATCGGCGCGAACCACGGGGCCGGGCTGCACTGCGCCCTGGCCGCGCTCGAGGCGATGTGCTCCCCGGAAGGCCCGCCGCTCGCCGCGCTCCCGAACGTCGGCCTCGCAAGCCTCTCGGGCGGCCGCGTCATCTACCCGCATGCCACCCCGGAGTACTTCGCCGAGTTCGCCGCGCACGCGCGCAGGCTCGGCGCCCGCCTGATCGGCGGCTGCTGCGGGACGACGCCGGTCGAGATCGCAGCCATCCGCTCCGCGGTCGAGGAGGAGCGCGAGCCGGCCGCCCCGCTCGACGTGCTCGAGCGCGAGCTCCCCGGGCCGGAGCTCGGCGGCGGCCCCTCCGAGACCGAGCTCGCCCGGATGCTGCGCGAGGGCGAGTGGGTGACCTGCGTCGAGCTCGACCCGCCGAAGGGCGGCACCTACGACTCGATGCTGGCCGTCGCGCGGACACTGAAGGCCTCCGGGAAGGTCGGCTTCGTCGACATCAACGACAACCCGATGGCCCGCGCACGCGCGAACGCGCTCATGGCGGCGGTCGCGATCGAGCGCGACTGCGAGCTGGAGACGATCCCCCACCTGACCCCGCGCGACATGTCGATCATGGGGCTCGAGTCACTACTCCTCGGCGCGCACGCGGAGGGCGTGCGCAACGTGCTCGCGGTGACCGGCGACCCGCCCGAGGTCGGGGACTACCCGGGCTCGCAGGGCGTGTACGACGTCGACTCGATCGGGCTCTCGCGGATCGTCTCGCACCTGAACCGGGGCGAGGACTACAACGGCAAGGGGATCGACGCGCCGACCTCGTTCTTCCTCGGCGTGGCCGTCAACCCGTCGGCCGACGACCTCGAGACGGAGCTCGATCGCTTCCGGCAGAAGGTCGAGGCGGGCGCGCGGTTCGCGATGACCCAGGCGCTGTTCGACCTCTCCTACCTCGACCGCTTCGAGGAGCGCCTCGGCGGCTGGCCGCTTCCGGTGCTGGTCGGGATCTTCTACGTCCGCAGCTACCAGCTCGCTGTCCGGCTACACAACGAGGTTCCGGGGATCGTCGTCCCCGAGGCGGTGCAGCGGCGGCTCGAGCGGGCAGGCCGGAACGCGGCCGCCGAGGGGCTCGCGATCGCGCGGGACCTGTACGCGGAGGCGCGTGACAAGGCGGCCGGCGTCTACATGATCCCGCCCTTCAAGCAGCCCGAGGCGGCCCTCGACCTCCTGGACTAGGCAAGAGAAGAGGCCGCCGAAGCGGCCTCTTCCGAGGGCCGGACCCGAGGGCTCTAGTGGGCGAGCGTCCCGTGGCGCCGGTTCCGTGCGACCAGCACTCCCGCGGTGCCGAGAAGGAGAGCGGCGACAAGGCCGACTCCGACTCCGTCGTAGTTCCGGTCGGTGTCGCTTCTGCCCGTCTGCGCATACTGGCCGATCTGATACGTCCTGTTGATCCCGGCCCCACGGACGCTCGTCCCGTTCCGCTTGGCGACGGTGGGCCCGATCGGGGTCTGGTGCAGCCCGACCGGCCGGGTGTTGAGGTCGTCCGTGAGAGGCCTCGCGGCCGCGCTGGTAACGGGGATCACGGCGAAGAGGGCCAGTGCGATGACCGTGCCCTTCAGGATCCTCTTCCTCAGAATGCGCTTGTACATCGCTTCTTCTCCTTCCCGGTGTCCTACGTACGACATGCCACGACCGTACGCCCGACCGGCCTCTGGAGAAATTGGAGAAACCCCTACGGTTTGAACCCGCACAGCGAAGAGGCCGCCAGAGCGGCCTCTTCGAAGAGCCGGAACTGGGTGCCTAGTGGGCGAGGCCTCCCTGGTGCCGGCTGCGGACGGCCAGCGTGGCGGCGACGCCGAACAGGAGAGCGGCGAGAATGCCAGCTCCGATCCAGGCGTTGCTCCACTCGAAGTCGCTTCCGGTCGACACTGCGACGGTCTGGGGCTGTGACGGGTTCCCCAGGCCGGTGGTAATCTCGGGCGACTGGATTGCGTACTGGCCGCGGAACTCCCGGTTCAGCGCCTGGACGTTGAGGACGTCCCTACCGCGCTCGGCAGGCGTCCGCCCGAACTGCTTCTCGTACCGCTGCTGCGCCAGCATGCTCTGGAGCCACGGATCGGGCTGTCCGACCGAGACCGGCTTGGCGGCTGCGCTGGTAACGGGGATCACGGCGAAGAGGGCCAGTGCGATGACCGTGCCCTTCAGGATCCTCTTCCTCAGGATGCACTTGTACATTGCTTCTTCTCCTTCCCGGTGTCTTGCGTACGACATGCCACGACCGTACGCCCGGCCCGACGGGATGGAAATTGGGGAAACCCCTACGGTTTCGAGGGCGTTTTCGCGTCGCGGATGTGCCGCGCCAGCTCGCCGCGCGAGTGCAGCCCGAGCTTCTGGTAGACGCGGGTGAGGTTCGCCTCGACGGTCTTGACCGAAACGAACAGCGTTGCGGCGATCTCCTTGTTCGAGCGACCTTCGGCGACGAGCTCGGCGATCTGGCGCTCGGTGGCGGTCAGGCCGCCCTCCGACCTGCGTCGCCCGCTGACGCGGGAGAGCTCAGCACGGGCCCGCTCGACGAAGGCCGTGGCTGAAAGCTCCCCAAACGCGGCAACGGCTTCCTCGAGCCGGTCGCGCGCGTCTGCCTTCCGCTTCGAGCGCCGAAGCGCGGCCCCGTGGACGAGCAGCGTCCGGGCGCGCTCGAACGGGAGCGGCACCTCCTCGTGCTCCGCGAGAGCCTGCTCGAACGTCGCAAGCGCGTCGTCGAGCCGTCCCTCCGCGCCCGAGAGCAGGCCGCGGCAGCGGAGGCATGACGCGATCGCGCCGCGCCGCCCGAGCCGCCTGGCGTTGCCCTCGTACCAGCCGAGCAACTCGGCCGCCTCCTCGAGCCGGCCGGTGTCGACCAGCGCCTCGACCCGGTCGGGCACGTACCGCGTCAGGCCGGGCTCGTCGATCCCCTCCGTCCGCGCAAGCTCGACGGCCGGAGCGAGCTGCTCCGCCGCCTCCGCCGCGTTCCCGAGCGAGAGCTCGAGCAGGCCCAGAGCTGCCGCCGCGAACTGCGAGACGGGCGCGAACTCGGTCGCCCGGCCGAGCACGAGCGCGGCCTCGGCAGCCTCCCGCGTCTCCTGCTCGAGACCACGGTGCGCGTCGCACCACGCCCGGACCGCAAGCCCGTACCCCTCGAGCGCCTGCTGGCCGGCCTGGCTCGCGATCTCGCGCGCTGCCTCCGCGTTGCGGTGGCCTCGCTCGAAGTCGCCGAGCAGGCAGTCCGCCTGCGCCAGGAGAACGTAGACGTAGGCCAGCGAGCCCTCGTCCCCCGCCTCGCGGGCCCGTTCGAGCAGCGTCTCGTAGCCGGAGCGCACGCCGCTCGCGTCCTCCCACCACATGCGCGCCACCGCGGTCGTCCACTCGGGCTGGGAGATGATCCGCTCACTGCCGACCGCCGGCTGGAGCGCAAGCGCCGCGTCTGCGGTCTCGACGGCCTCCGGTCGGCCGAGCGTCGCCTCGGCCAGCAGCTGCGAGCTGAGCGCCTGCGCGAGCAGCGCGTCGTCCCCGAGTTCTCGCGCGAGGGCCGCGGCCTCCTGCGCGTGGTCGACGGCCTCGCCCAGGCGCCGCCGCCGCCGGAAGAGCTGGGCCGCGGCGCCTTCGAGCGCCCTCACGCGCACCCCGGTGTCGTCGCCGGCCTCCTCGACGGCCTGGAGGAAGAGATCCGTGGCCGCGGCCAGGTCGTCCGCGTACGAGCGGACCCGCGCGAGGCTCGTCAGGACGTCCGCCCGCTCGGGGCCGGGCTCGAGCTGTGTGGCCGCCTCCTCGAGGAGCACGACCGCCCGCCTGGTGTCGCCCGACTCGAAGTGGTAGTAGCCGGCACAGGCGATTCGGCGCAGGCGGCTCGTCTCGAGCTCGGGCGGTGTCAGCTCGGCCGCCTCGCGGCTCAGCTGCGCAGCCGTCGCAGGGGCGCCACGGGTTCGCGCCCGGGTGGCCGCGTCGTCCAGCGCGCCCGCGACCTCCTCGTCGGGGCCGGTCGCGGCCGCCGCGAGGTGGCGGGCGCGCTCGACGGGATCGCGCACGGCTCGTGCCAGCCGGCGATGGACCTCCCGCCGCTCGGCCGGATCCGCGGACCCGTACGCGCCCGAGGCGAGCAGCGGGTGGAGGAAGCGCACGCTGCCGTGGTCGAGTTCGACGAAGCCTCCGGCCTCGGCCGCTGCGAGCGAGCCGGAGCCCGCGACCTGCTCGACGAGGTCGGCCGTGGGCTTCGATGCGGCCGCGGCGACGAGCAGCGCGTGCTGCGCGTCCGCCGGAAGCTCCTGGAGGCGGTCGTGCACGAGCGCGTCCAGCGTCGGCGGCAGCATCCCGGCCTCGAGCACTTCCGGCGCCCGCGCCAGCTCCAGTGCGAAGAACGGGTTGCCGCCCGAGAGCTCGTGGACGCGGTACAGCAGCGGCCGGGCCGGGACCGAGCCGAGCCGCTCCTGGAGCACTGCGTTCAGGGCCAGGAACTCGAGAGGCCCGACCTGCACTCGGAGCAGCCGCTCCGCTGGGAGCGCCTCCTCAAGCGCCTCGCCCCTCGCCGGCCTGCGCGCGGCGAGCAACGCAACCTGCTCGTCGTCCAGCCGCCGGAACGCGAACTGCAGGGCGGCGGACGACGAGTCGTCGAGCCACTGGACGTCGTCGATCGCGACCAGCACCGGGGCATCGGCGGCCAGCGCGCGCAGCGCGTTCAGCAGTCCGGCAGAGACCGCGCGTCGGTCGGTACGCCCGCCGCCGGTGTCGAGCAGCAGCGCCGCCTCCAGCGCCAGGCGTTGCGGAGGCGCAAGCCTGTCGGCGACCTCACCGAGCGCCGGGCCGAGCAGGTCGGCGAGGGTCGAGAACGCAAGGCCCGCCTCGCTCTGCGCCGGTGCGGCCCGCAGCACACGGAAGCCGCTCGCCTCGGCGGCCTCGGCCGTCGCCTGCCAGACCGTCGTCTTCCCGATCCCGGGGTCGCCCTCCACGACCACCCCCCTGAACGCGCGCACCCCGAAGAGGAACTCGTCGATGGCGGCAAGCTCGTCTTCCCTCCCGATCGCGTGGGCGGCGATGGTGGCCATCAGCCCTCGTACGGAATGGTACGACGGCCTCCTAGCGGGCGCAGGGGCCGGTAGAGACCGGGCCGCGCACGGAGGCGAGAGCCTGCCGGACGACCGACGCCGGGATCCCGTAGCCGCCGGAGGCGCCGACCTGCGCGGCGAAGACGGTCGACTGCACGGCACCCGCCCCGTCCACGGCGGGGCCGCCCGAGTTCCCGTGCCGGACGTTCCCGCTCAGGCTCGTGACCACGCGCGTGACCGGGCCACGGCCGTATGCGTCCTCGCTCACCACGTTGACCGTCGTCCCGATGCGGCCCGGGACCGCGTCGAACGGCCCGTCCTCCGGGAAGCCGACGATCGCGACGGGCGCGTTTCGCGCCGGATCTAGGAAGCGCAGCGGACGCGCCGTGAGCCCCGGAACGTGCAGGATCGCGAGGTCGTCGCGCGCGTCGAAGGCGACCGCCTGCGCCTGCAGCGTCCGGCCCGAGAGCGGCGTCACCGTCGTGTCGTCCTCGCCCGCGACGACGTGGGCCGCGGTCACGACCAGGCCGGGCCTGACCACCCAGCCGCTCCCTTCGACGCCGAGCCCGCACGCGGTCCCGAGCACGCGCACGACGCTCGGCGCCGCGCGGCGCACCCCGGGCTGCCGCAGCACGCGCGGGTCGGGCGGCTGCGTGGGCGCGGGCGGGCCCGTGAGGCTCTCGAACGGGTCGATCCGGCCGAGCGCGTTCAGGATCGTCCGCGGCGGCACGATCTCGTTCAGGCGCTGGAGCACGGCGGAGCGCTGGACCGAGCGCCGGAGCTGCGCCTGGCCCGGGAGCTGGAGCGCCATCGCCCCGAGCACCCACACCGCCACGAGACCGACGAGCGCACCGGCGAGAACGCCGAACGCCGAGTCGACCGCGCGCAGGTTCCGCCGCTCGCGGCTCCTGACCGCTGCTCCGAGCGAGCTGCCGACGACCTCGAAGAGGACCGCCAGTGTGATCGCGCCCGCGACCGCGAACACCGGCGCGTACGGAGAGCTCGAGCCCTCCGAGAGCAGGACCGGCGCGAGCCGTCCACCGATGATCGCGCCGACGACGAGACCGGCGAGCGAGAGCCCGCTCCAGACGAGGCCCTGAGCGGCGCCGCCCAGCGCGGCGCACACGACGAACGCAACTGCGACCCAGTCGACAACGGTCATTGGAACTAGGCTACGGGTCGTGGACGGCCCTGAGCTTCAGCAGTTCATCGACCGCTACAACGCGGCCTGGAACGACCACGACGTCGAGGCGATCGTCTCGATGCACACCGAGGACTCCGTCTTCGAGAACCACGTCACCGGAGACGTCAACGTTGGCCGTGAGCAGATCGGCAACGCGATCTCCGGCATCTTCTCCGTGTTCCCCGATCTGCGCTTCGAGGGGCGCCGCACCTACATCCGGGAGGATCTCGTCGTCCAGGAGTGGACCGCGCGCGGGACGCACGAGGGGACGATGACCCGCTCCGGGATCGAGGTGCCGCCGACCGGGCGCAAGGTCGAGTACAGGGGCATGGACGTCATCCCGATCCGCGACGGCCTGGTGGCGCGCAAGGACGTCTACTCGGACTCGGTCACGCTCCTGCGGCAGCTGGGCCTGACCGAAATCGCCTAGCTACACTGTCGCCCGCGCCAAGGGGGCGTAGTTCAGTTGGTTAGAACGCCGGCCTGTCACGCCGGAGGTCGCGGGTTCGAGTCCCGTCGCTCCCGTAGTTCCCGACCCCCTACCTCCAACCAGAAGTACGGCAGGCCCGTATCCCCTTAGCGCGGCAATCCCTCGACTTGACCCGGTTGTAAGGACTTCGGTCTCCGTATTTTTCGACGACTCGATCAGCAGCGCCCCCGGATGCCGCGGGGACGCGCAGGCACGAGCATTCAGGCAGAGGTGACAAAGCATGAAACGCTCTGCGAGATTGGTCTTCCTTGCCACTGTTTCTCTCCCGCTCCTACTCGGTTTGTCGGCGGGCGCAGGGAGTGGGTCACTGGCGAAGGCCAAGCCGATGAAGCCACATACGCTGGTGATCGATAAGGGGCAGATCCGCTCCTTCGCGCAGGATGCTCATTCGATCGCCTGGATCGGTCAGGGCTACAAAGTCCATGTGCGCAGTCTCCTGATCGGACGGAGCGCAATCGTGGGTAGCGCCAGACCGAGCATCGGCGTGGGCGGCCCGGCTCCTGCCCTAGCTCTTGCGGGCACACGCGCCCTCTGGACGCGGTTCGAGGGCGGCAATAACCCGGAAACCTCACTCTGGACGTCCTCGCTCGGCGACGTCCCGATTCAGATTGACCTTTTCGTGGGCAGCTCCGGAGATCCTGGTGGCCTCTTCCTCGCCGGGGTTGCCGGCGACGGGCCGATGCTTCTCTACGGGGCGACGTCCGAGGGCTGCTACCCGCCGCCCTGGCCGCCGGCTCCCTGTCCGACGCTCGAGGCGAGAGGCGGCGTTGTGACAGTCACTGGGCAGTACGAGCAGCCGCCGATCAGCGGCATTCCTGCGCCGGTCATGATCGCCTTTGCTGCGCACAATCCTCAATCGGGGCAGATCTCGCAAGGGTTGCTCGCCGTCGCTCCGGCTGCCTCGCCGCTCGTGAGCGACCTGGGCAACGTGCCGAGGGTGGCGGAGAACGGCCCTGTTCAGGTCTACTGGTTCCTCAACAAGACCGTCCTGCTCTCTAGCGTGGCTCCGCGGGGGACAGTGATGGCAATCGCGCTCAGCTTCGCGGAGCTCGCGGTGCTCGTCCAGCGAGCGGACGGGACGAAGGCAATCGAGCGCTACGACCCACACGGGGGAACCCTCATCGGCACGACGTCTGTCCCGAAGGCGACGGCCTCTGAGCTCAGTACCAACAGCGCCGGGACTGTCTACCGAGTCGGACGCAAGATCTATCTGCTCGCCGGCGGAGCTCCGAAGCTCGTCTGGAAAGCGGCCGGAACGCCGATTGGGCTCTCGATCGAGAGCAAGCGGATCGCCTGGGCAGTCGACCTCAAAGGACGTGGCCGAGTCGTCGCCTTGACCCTTCGCTAGGCGCCGAGCCGAGATCTCTTCAGTTCGACTGGGCTCGCTGCTGGGCTGGGCCTAGAAATGTAAGGACTCCCGTCTCCGTATCTTCCGGCGCACTGGATCCGCGACACCCCCGATGCCGCCGTGAAGCGCAAGCGCGAGCATCTCTGGCGGAGGTGAGAGGATGAGGCGGCTCTCAGCTTGGCTAACTCCGTTCGTAGTGCCGCTGCTGTTTGTGCTCGCGGTCTCAGCCGCCGCGACTCCCACGCCGACGCGGAAGCTCAAGCACGCGAGCGGGCCGATCGTGACGCTGGCGATGGACGGCGCGCGCGTCGTGTACAGCACCCAGGGCAATCGCGTCTACGTCTGGAATATCCGCACCGGGGCGACCTCGCGGGTGCGGGACTCTTCGAGTAGCACCTACCCCATCGTTCAGGAGGTCGCGATCGCCGGGACGCGGGTTGCCTGGATCACGCGTGATGTAGCCGGCAACTCCCAGGACACCAACGAGGATCTCTACACTGCCTCGCTCAACGGGGGAACGAAGCTCCTCGCACACGCGTTCCGATACTGGGACTTCACCGAGAACCACTATCCCCTCTGGAGAGGTGACTGGATCGGCGGGCTGGTCGGCTCCGGCAGGGTGCTCGTCGTCAGCAGATGGACGACGACGCCAAACGATGACACGGGTGCCGAGACGATCTCCAATGCCCGCCTGAGCCTGGTCAGCCCCGGAGGCGGACGGCTGCACCTGCTTCTCGCGGGCGAGCAGTCGATCGTGTCGAGGTCGGCCGACGCCGGTCGCGTGGCCGTTCTCCGGCCAGACGAGAGCGTCGGCATCTACTCGGCAGCCGGGGTGCTCCTGAGACAGATCGAGCCGAGCTCTGCACAGGAGATTTCGATGGGCGGCGGACACCTGGTCGTGCTGACCAAAACGAAGACGCTCGAGGTCTACGACGTGAAGACGGGGGCGCTCACGCACAGCTGGCCGTTCACGATCAAAGGACGTTTGCAGCCGGGGTACTTTCGGGCGTACGGGAGGCTTGCGCTCTTCTCGGTAGGCCACTCGAGCCGAAATCTGCGCATCGTCGATCTGAGAACCGGGCGTGGCATCGCGCTGCCGAGTATCGTCCGGTCGGCTTGGAGCGACGCCTCGGTGGGACCGCTCGGAGTCGTCTATGCCGTCAGCAACGGCAAGGCCTACGGCGGGCATATCCCGTCCGGAACGCTGGTGTTCCTCTCTACGAGCCGCGTGCTTGCAGACATCTCCAGAGGCCACCTGTGAGGCGGTTGTCGACGGCAATCCTCCTCAGCGCAGCCACGCTGGCCCTCCTGCTCACCCTGTCTGCCGGTGCAGGAAGCACTCCCGCGCCGAGAGTCGAGACCGGAAAGCTGCGCGCGCTGCTCAACACCAGCGCCGAGATCGAGGTGTTCGTACAAGACGCGGACTCGCTCGGCTGGATCGACTCCGAGCACGCGGTTCATGTGGCGCGCCTGTCGAAGCCGAGTCGCACAGTGGTCGGCTGGCTCGAAACAGACGTGATCGGTGGCGGCCCGGTGGCGCCGCCACAGCTGGCGCTCGGCGGAGTGCGGGCAGTCTGGCCCGGCTATGACGGCGGGGCAAGCCGCGAGACCGTCATCAAGACGGGCGCGCTCGGCTACCACCCGAAGCGTGGGGAGCGACGAGCAGCGATCGTCACCGTCTTCTCGTACAGCAACGACAGTTTTCAGGGCACTTACCTAGGGGGCCTCGCGGGAGACGGATCGACGCTCGTGTTCGGACACACCGACGAGGTCTGCCCAGGGGAGCCGTGCGGACTGTTCCAAGTCGCCGGCGGCGGAGTCACGCGCGTGATCAGCCGAAAGAGATCCGCGCAGATCCCCAACGTCGTCCCGCCCGCCATGCTCGCGGTCTCGCAAGGAAGAATCGCGATCGTGCCGGCGGCATCGCTGCCGTGGGCCGGAGGCTTACCGTCACTGCCGGCGATCGCCGAGAACGGGCCCGTCCAGGTGTATAACCTCGCGGGCCGTTTGCTCTCGAGCGTGCGTCCCGTCGGCACCGTCAAAGCCGTCGCGCTCGCCTGGCCACAGATGGCTGTACTCATGGGGCGGCACGACGGCACGCAAGCGATTGAGCGCTACAACGCCGCGAGCGGCGCACTCGGCGCTACCACAGTCGTTCCTTCGAGCGCCACGGATCTGGCGCTCGGAACGAGCGGGCTGGTCTACCGTGTCGGCAGGGCCATCTACACGATTCGCACGGGACATCCGGCGCTTGTCTGGCGTGCAAAGGCGCAACCGATCGGTCTCTCGATCGAGGGAAGGCGTGTGGCCTGGGCTGTAGACCTCAAGGGCCGAGGGCGCATCGTCGCCTTGACGCTCCGCTGACGTCGATGTTCGGCTCATGAGGAGGGAGCACCGGAAGGCGCCCCCTCCTCAATCAGCAGTCCCGGGCAGCGGTTTTTGTACCGCTTCACCGGCGAGCACAGCCGCCCGGACGCCGGATACGAGTCGTGGAAGGACGAGCCGCCACGGTGGTAGTCGAGCCGCACCGCCTCAAAGCGGTAGCGCCCCGGTGTGGTCAGCTTCATCCCAAGGATGATCTGCACCTGGGCATGAGGTGCGATCTCCAGCCCGCTCACTGCGTGGCCGTCCTGGGGCATGCGGTAGCCCGGCAGGAAGCCGATGTGCTGCGAGCTAGGGATCGGCAGGCCGTAGGCCCCGAGCAGCTCGATGCCCGCGCCCGGTCGAACGAGACTCGCCCGGTCGAGAGTCACGGACTTGCTGCCCTGGTTCTGGACAGTCAGCAGCCCGTACGAGTACGGCGCACCCATCTTGATCGGAACGCCGATGCTGTTCTTCGCCCCGCCGGGGACGATCAGCGGGCCGTGCCCTCGGGCACTACCGCTCATGGTGGCGACGATCAGCCACACGGCCAAGCCGGATGCGATCACCACGACGAGCGTCACCGCGAGGGCCACGCTGATGCCGCGACCTACCATCCCGAGTAGACCCGGTGTGCAGTGTTCGGCTGTGCGTCACTGCCGCAGTGGTAGTAGGTCGGGTACGCCGAGCCGTGGTGCCAGTGCGAGATCACGTAGGACGAGAACCCGCTCTGCGCGCGAGCAGAGAATCCGAACGCACTGAACGCTCCGCTGAACCACGTGGCGTTGGACGAAACCCGCTGGAAGTCGCTGTTGGGCAGATAGCCCTGTGTGTACGGGCTGGTCGAGCAGTGGTTGTCCAGGTCGTGAACGTTGTCACCAAGGGCCATGCCCGTGTTCCAGGACGACGCCTTCACGATGTAGTAGTTGCTCCCGCCGCAGCCTGCCGGAATCCAGGAGCGGTAGAACTTCTGATAGTGGAAGTTCGAGCGGAGCTTGTAGCCCCACTGCGCGCCCTCGTTCCACTGAACGTAGGCTGACTGATCGTTGCCGACGTGGGCCGTTCCGCTGACGCTCCACCCACTGCCGACACCGCCGACGCCAACCTCAACGTCGCTGTCAGCGCTCTGCCCATAGCGGAACCAGGCGGTCTGATTGTCTCCCGTATGAAGCTCTCCGATAGTCGTGTTGGTGTTGCCCTCGTCGCTGAGTTGGTCGTAGGGCCGACAGCCGGGGACAGCGGCGGCGAAGCTCTTGACGCCGCTGAGGCTGACGGGCCTCACGAAGGCCGACTTCGCGACAACGTTCGAGTCGCTCACCGATCCCTGCCACCGCCCACCGACCAGGTGCCGCGAGATCGACTGGTAGAGCGAGTTGCCTTTGCCTACTGCGGACAGGTCGATGTTGAGCCAGCCGCCGTTGCTAGCGGCAGCGCTGATCGCCGCCGCGATGGCACTGCCGGACGGATCAGCCGTGAGCGTGAAGTTACCCGCCGCGTCAACCGAGGCCGTGGCGAGCACGGTGTCCGGCTGAGCCGAGCCGCCCACCTTCAAGCCCGTTGCCGGAACCGAGGCGCTGATGGTGCCACCTGCCACACTCGGGAACGTGCCCTGTGCGAGCACCGTCGGCCCTCCTGCCGGTGCAGCGATAATTCCATCTCCCGTTCCTTGAGCTGCCCCAAGCGCCCGCGGCGTAAGTGCGAGAGCGAAGCAGGCCAGGGCGGCTGCAAGCATTCGACTACGCATTCCTCTCTCCTTGTCGAAAACGGTCAACGGCTTGCCGCAGAGGTTGAGTTGCTAGCTCCCTCCTTGAGCGGCGACGCCGACCGCCTTCGAACGGCGCGTCCCACGTGGGTCCTCCTCCCTTCGCGACCGGATCGCACCGCCTCTGCCTTGCCTGTTCGAGAGAATTGACGTTACGGCTCTTGAGCCGTTTCTGCTAGTGGCTCTTTCGGTCATGGCACTCTCGGACAGACGCTCACACGAGCGGCAATCGAGACTGCCCAGGAGCCTCATTCGGTCCGCGCAAGCACCGAGGCAGAGTCCTCAACCTCGCCTCGCGCCTCTGCGACGCGGCGCCGCCGGGCCAGATCATCGTCAGCCAGTGGGTCCTGGCAGAGGTCGAGGAGGTCGTCGAGGCCAAATCGCTCGGCCGCCTCGAGCTGAAGGGCTTCGGCAAGCGGGTCGAGGCGTTCGCCGTCAGCGCGGCGTCGCCCGCGCGCCGCCCAGGTTCACCTGTCTGGCGCTAGTCAGACCACCAGTCGCGCTGGCCATCGACGTCTTCGCGCGGTGCCTCGCCGAGATTGGGCGCGCCGATCACGAGGATCTCGAGGCCCTCCGGCCCGGCCTCGTAGCCTCGCCATGTAGCTGGCGGGACGCGCACCGCGTCCCATTCCTTGAGCTCGACGATCTGGTCATCGACCTTCATCCGCCCGCTCCCGCACAGGACCACGTACACCTCCTCCTGCCTCTTGTGCGTGTGGCCGTACGGAAAGCGATGGCCGGGCGGGACACGCTGGTAGCTCAGGCCGGATTCCTCGAGTTCGAGCGCCTTGGTCGCCGAGCGGAACTCCAGGTCCGGCGCGCCGTCGAACCTGGAGCCGAGATCCTCCAGGTCCTCCTTGAGGTTCCTGAGCGTGAACGGCACCGCGCAATCCTAGTGTGGTCTTGACCGCGGCCCATGCAGCTCCCAGTGTCGCGGCAGCGAGAATACCTCGCCCGTACCGAGCAGGGCATCGAGAACGGGTCGGTCTCGTCGACCCGACCAGCTACAGCGGCGCCTAGGCCGGCTCAGACGTCCGCGTAGGGCTCGACGCTCATGTACTTGAAGCCCGAGTCGACGGCCAGGGTCACGACCATCGCCTGAGGACCGAGGCGCTCGGCCAGGCGGTGCGCGCCGACGACGTTCGCCCCTGTCGAGATCCCCGCGAAGATGCCGTCCTCTCGCGCGAGCCGGGCGGTCATCGCGATCGCCTCCTCGTCGCCGATCGCCTCGAGGTGGTCGACCTTCTCCGGGTGCCAGTGCGGCATCCGCAAACCCGTCCAGCCCTGGATCAGGAACGACCCGCGCTCGCCGCCGCCGATCGCGGGCGACCCGGCCGGCTCGTGCGCCTGGATGAACACGCCGTGCGGCTTCAGCGCGTCCGAGACGCCCATCAGCGAGCTCGCCGTCCCGAGCCCGTGGCAGAACCCGGTCACCCGCCCCTCGCTCTGCTCCCAGATCTCGCGGCCGAGCCGGTCGCGGTGGTCGGGGATGATGTACGGGTTGTTGAACTGGTCGGTCGCGTAGTGGCCGGGCAGCGCGGCGAGCTCGGCCGCGCGGGCGACCATGTTCTCGATGTCCTGCGCGGTCACGTTCGGGCGGCCGGCGACCGACTTCACGACGTCGAGCTCGGCCCCGAGGGCCCGCATCAGCTGGAACCGCTCCTCCGTGAAGCAGTCGGCGATCACGATCAGCGCGCGGTAGCCCTTCGCGCCGCAGACGAGCGCCAGGGCCGGGCCCGTGCTCCCTCCGGTGTACTCGACGACCGTGTCTCCGGGCGAGATCAGGCCGTCCCGCTCGGCACCCTCGATCATCGCCTGCGCCATCCGGTCCTTCAGCGAGCCGGTCGGGTTCGTGTACTCGAGCTTGAGCCAGAGCTCCGCGCCGTTCTCGGGCGCGCAGTGCCGCACGCGCACGAGCGCCGTGTTCCCGATCGCCTCGAGGATCGACTCCACCGGGGGATCATCGCTGACCGGTTAGAGTGGCGCCGTGACCGATCAGGATCCCAGTAAGGGAAACACCGTCGGGCTGGCACTCGGAGCCGGCGGCGTCCTCGCCCTCGTCGTCGGATGGAGGCGCAACTTCCCCGTTCTGAGCGCGTTCGGAGCCACCCTGGCGCTCGCAGGCGGAGGCCTCTACGCGCATCGCAAGGTCGCGGAGCGCGACGAGAGGATCGAGGAAGCCCAGAGCCAGATCCGCTCCGAGCTCGACGAGCTCGACCCGCTTACGCGCGCGCAGGTCCTCGAGGGCCTTGCCCGCTCCGACGCCTAGCCCGTCAGCATTCGACGCCGACGTGGTCGAACCGCCAGCCGGCGGGAGCTACCTGCTCACCAGTCGGTCGCGGCGTCTTCCCACCACTGCGACCTGACATGCGTGATCACCTGGCGGCCGCTGCCGTCGGGTCGGACCCTCTCGAGGCCGTCATCGGTGCTGAACACGATCCACCTGCCGTCCGCAGACCAGCTCGGGGTCATGCCCCAGACCTTCAGGGAGCGAACGTGACTGCCGTCCGCGTTCATCACCAGGAGCCCACGGCCGTCGCTGAAGACGATGTGCCTGCTGTCGGGCGACCAGCCCGCCTGCCCGGACGAGTAGACCTTGCCGTACGTGAGCTGCTGCAGGCGGTGATTGGAAGTCGAGAGGCGGAAGATCTGACTCGGAAGCGGGCGATGGGCCGCGGGATCCCGTGTGAAGACGATCCAGCGGCCGTTCGGCGACCACGCCGGCCCCGAGTCGCTGCTCGGCGTCCAGGTCAGGCGCGTCACAGCGCCTGACCGAGCGTTGGCGAGGTAGAGCTGCTCCGGGACACCCTTGCTCGGCGGGGAAGCGGGGTCGGCCGAGAACACGATCGCCCGGCCGTTCGGGGCCCAGTCCAGATCCTGCGCCTCGACATCGGTCGCGAAGAGCTGGATTCGGTGCAGCCGCGTGAGGGCTCGCTGATGTGTGCCGTCCGCGGCCATCAGCCAGATCTGGGCTGTGACCGGAGGCTTCTGGCGCGGCCGGAAGAAGGCGATCTCCCTTCGATCGGGTGACCACCTGGGCGAAGACTCGCTCACCTTGTCGTGCGTGAGGATTCCGAGGCCGGAGCCATCGGGCTGGATGAGGGCGATCTCGCCGCGGCCGCAATCACCCGGAACCATTTGCCCGCCGGGCGTCGCGAACGGGCAGAGATGGTCGTGCATGAACACGACCGGGTAGCCCCCCGAGACATTGCCGCCACCACCAGCGGGAGACGCCAGCACGAGCAAGACGAACAGAACCAGAGGCAACCTCTTCATCGGCCACACCTCTCGTGGGTCTCAGCATCCAGCAGACGTCGCTCGCCGGCATCGGGATCTCCACCGATCGCCGCTCGGCAAAACACGTAGCCGAGAGGGATCCGCGCCGGCTAGGAGGCCGCGTACTTCTCGCTGCCCACGATGTGCAGGGAGACGTAGGGCTCGTCGCCGACGACCCAGCTGTCGTGGCCGGGCGGGATGTAGAAGAAGTCACCCGCCTTCATCACGAACTCGCGTCCGTCCTCCATCGCGGCGACGGCGCTTCCGCTGAGGACGAGGCCGACGTGCTCGACCTGGCAGGACGACTCGCCGGTTTGCGCGCCGACGTGCTCCGACCACTTCCAGCCCGGCTCGTAGGTCGCGCGCCCGAGCGTCGCCGGGCCGACTTCGTACACCTCGAAGCGCCCCTTCTCGAACGTCCGCGTCTCGGTCGGCTCGTCGAAGTTGATCAGCTCGAGATCCATGGAGGAAAGCCTACGCGCGCCGTCGCCGTCCTCGTCGTCCGTAATCATCCCGGCGCGTGGCGTCCCCCACTGTGGCCCGCAATTGAGCATCGACCACGTCGCCGGAGTCCTGCTGGTCGGCCTCCCGATCGCGTTCAACGTCTTCTTCTTCCTGCTCGGCATGCGCTTCGACTACCCGTCCGTGCTCCGCAGCCCGGTCGGCACGATCCTCAGCCGCTTCCACGCGGGAGGAGCGCAGCTCAGGCTGCTCTGGTACGGGTTCATGCTCACCGCGGTGCTGCTCGCGCCGGTCGTCGTCCTGCTCGGCCAGGTGCTCGCGCGCGACGGCCTCCGGGTCGTCCCGGTGATGACGACCGTCGGCGTGCTGGCCGCGACCGTCCAGTTCCTCGGGCTCGCGCGCTGGCCGTTCCTCGTCCCTTCGCTCGCGCGGACCTACGAGAGCCCGAGCTCGAGCCAGGGCACGCGCGAGGCGGTCGCGGTCACATTCGGCGCCCTTCACCGCTACCTCGGCGTGGCCGTCGGCGAGTGCCTCGGCTACCTGTTCACGGGCGCGTGGACCGTGCTCGTCGGAGTGGCCATGCTGCAGTCGAGCACGTTCGACGCCTGGCTCGCGCTGCCAGGGATCGTGATCGGGTCGTTCCTGATCCTCGGTTCTCTCGAGTTCGTCGGGCCGTTCGAGGAGGAAGGCTGGAAGCTCGCCGGCTCGGTGGTGCCGATCGCCTACACCGCCTGGTCGGTGTGGCTGATCGCCACAGGCGTCGTCCTCCTCATCGACTGAGCGGCGAGGATTCGCCATCGCCGTGCCAGCGAAGCACGCCGATTCCACCCCAGGTATCGCCGAGTCGGTTGTCACCCGGGTCGACGAATTCGAACGATTCGAAGCGGTCTCGCACCTCGAGCCAGAACGTGCTCACGCCCCAGCTCTGCTGGGGCAGGGTGTCGTGGAACGCGACGAGCCCGCCCGGCTTGACGAACGGCGCGAAGGTCTCGAAATCGGCCTTGACACCTTCGTAGCTGTGATCGCCGTCGATGAATAGGAAATCGAGTTGCCTTCCGTCCAAGACGGAAATCAGCGCTTCGACCGCCGTGGGCGCATGTGAATCGTCTCGAATGAAGGCGAGCTTCTGCGCCTCGCCGCCGTAGCCGCGAAGAAGGGGAAGAACCTCGTCGGCGCTTCCGCCTCCACCCGCAAACTCGCCGGGCAGATCCATGCTCACGACGGTTGCGTCGGGCGCGGCGAGGCGACACCACAGCCAGAACGTTCCCCCGTGAGCTGTGCCGATCTCTGCGACCGTCGACAACTCCTCCGAGCGCAGAAGCTGGATCAGCGGGACGAGCTCGGTCGGCTTTTGCAGGGCGTTCCGTCGAACGCAGCCGCGGGCGAGCTGAATGTCGGGCAACGGAGTCCGGCGAAACCCGAGCAATGCGTATGCGCGGAGCACGTTGCGCGATTTCCGGTACTCGACTCGACACCATCTGGCAGCTCTGCGCGGGGATTTCAGCCAGGTTCGCATCTCGTCGGCGTCGAGGCCCTGGCCTAGTACTCGTCGCGGCGGCGGACCCACGACTGGCCGCGATCGCCTTCGTTGCGACCCTTCGGAACCAGGTCGAGGTAGTTGTAGGCGGTGTTCAGCAGGTCGATTCCGCGTGCGTACGACGAGTACGTGTGGAACACCTCCCCGTCCTCGTCTTGGAAGAAGACGCTCATGCCCTCGCGATCCTGGATCCCGGGGCTCAGGCTCCCGTAGTTGTAGACGGGGCTCGACCGATCGTCCGGCGTGAACGAGACGCCGTAGTCGAAGTTGAAGTCGCTCCCGGCCGAGGAGACCCATTCGAAGCTCCAGCCCATCCGCTCCCGATAGGCGAGGAGCTTCTCGAGGGGCGCGCGCGAGATCGCCACGAAGCTGACGTCTCGCGCGTTCAGATGGATCACGTTCGGGTTGAAGCTGTCCGCCCAGAACGAGCAGCTCTTGCAACCGGCATCGTCGTCCGGTCCGAACATGAAGTGGTAGACGACGAGCTGGCTTCGGCCCAGGAAGAGGTCGGCGAGCGTCACCTCGCCGTCCTCCCCGTCGAAGACGTACTCGTTCTCGACCCGCTCCCACGGCAGCTCGCGCCGTTGCCGACCCAGCTCGTCGCGCACGCGCGTGAACTCTTTCTCCCTGGCGAGCAACGCCCTGCGCGCCTCGACCCACTCCTCGTGCTCGACGATCCTGTGGCCGCTCATTGGTCGTGCACGTAGAGGACCTCGGTCCCCGCGAGGTAGTCGGCGAGGCCGCGGCGCCGCTCCGTGAACAGGACCGGCACGAAGCCGAGGAACGCCGGAATGATCGAGAGCACCAGCCCGAACAGGCGCACGATCGAGCGGCCCACGGACGGGACGCCGCCGGCCAGGACCCGGACGCGGAGCCGGAGGAGCCGCATCCCCGGTGTCTGGCCCGCGGCACTCCAGCCGAGCACGAAGTAGACGCCGACGACCAGGAGCCAGCCCACCGAGAGTAGGACGCCGACCAGCCACTGTGGGCGAATCCCGCCGACCAGCGAGCCGATGAGGGCGACGATCCCGACCGCGGCCATGTAGAGGAGCGTCGCCAGGATCGTGTCGGTCGCGAGGGCCAGTGCCCTGGTCGCGATCCCCGCGTAGGGGGGCGTCGCCGGGCGCACGCGGCGGCTGATGAGGTGCTCGGCACGGCCGTCGACCCCCACGGCTGCAGAGCGGAGGCTGCCGACGACCTCCTCGGCGAGCCCCGTGGTCTGCCTGGCGATCGCGTCCCGCAGCTCGGGGCTCGAGGCGACGTGCCGGAGCACGTGCTGCGCCTCCTCGCTCTTCAGCACCCGGTCGGTGAGCTCGAGCGTCTGCGGGCTCGCGAGCGCGTTGGTCAGGAGGCGCTCCAGCTCGCCGCTCGAGGCGAGCTCCTCGACCACACGCTCGAGCACGCGGTGCCGGACGACGGAGCGCGCCAGCTCCTCGGGCAGCGGCCCGGCGAGCGTCCGGTCGATGACGCGCGCGATCTCGGGAGCGGAGAGGACCTCGTCGACGGCCTCCTCGAGCTGGTCGCGCCAGGCCCGGGCCGCGGCGCGCGCGGGGAAGAACGCCGCGCGGCCCGCGGCGTCGGCCAGGCTCGACAGGCGCTCGTCTTCTCCCGCTGCCATGACGGAAGTATCACCCGCCGGGCCCGCGTCGATCGGCACTGCCTCCGGCACCCCGTGCGACGATTCCCGTATGAGCGCGATCCTCGCGGAGAAGCTGACGAAGCGGTACGGCGAGACGCTCGCGCTCGACGCGCTCGATCTCGACGTGCAGCTCGGCGAGACGTACGGATATCTCGGACCCAACGGGGCCGGCAAGACGACCACGATCCGCCTGTTGCTCGGGCTGCACAGGCCGAGCTCGGGGCGCGCACTGCTCTTCGGCGTCGACGCCTGGCGGGATCCCGTCACCGCGCACGGGCGGACGGCCTACGTCGCAGGTGAGCCCTTCCTCTGGCCGTCGCTCACGAGCGCGGAGACGTTCGAGTATCTGAGCCGCCTGCACGGCTCGGTGGACGCCGCCTATCGGGACACGCTCGTCCAGCGCTTCCAGCTCGACACGGCGAAGCGGGTGCGTGCGCTCTCGAAGGGCAACCGGCAGAAGGTGCAGCTCGTAGCCGCGTTCGCCTCCCGGGCCGATCTGCTCATCCTCGACGAGCCCACGAACGGCCTCGACCCGTTGATGGAGGTCGCCTTTCGAGAAACCGTGCTCGAGGCGAAGGCGCGGGGCCAGACGGTGTTCCTCTCCTCCCACATCCTGAGCGAGGTCGAGGCTCTCTGCGACCGGGTCGGGATCCTCCGCCAAGGGCGGCTGGTCGACCAGGGCACCCTTTCCGAGCTCCGCCACCTGAGCGCGCAGACAATCGAGGTCGTCTTTGCCGGACCGCCGCCGGAGCTGCCCGCGATCGACGGGACTCACATCGTCCGCGCAGGCGAGAACACGCTCCGCTTCGAGGTGACTGGCGACCTCGCTCCCTTGCTTTCTGCGCTCGCCGACCAACCGGTCGTGACGCTGACGAGCCGCGAGCCCACGCTCGAGGAGATCTTCCTGCACCACTACGACACGAGCGACGGCCGTGTCGGCGGCTAGCTCGATCGCGCGCAGGGCGTTTGCAGACGGGCGCACGCGCACGCTTTCGTTCGCGCTCCTCTTCGCCGGTGTCGCGGTTGCGAACGCCGTCGGCTTCCGGCACACCTTCCCGACCCTCGCCGACCGACTCAGCTTCGCCAGGAACTTCGGCCACGACAAGAGCGTTCGCCTCTTCTACGGCGCCCCGCACGACCTGCTCACCGCTGGGGGCTACACCGCCTGGCGTGCGGGCGGGTCGCTCTCGATCTTCGCAGCGATGTGGGGTCTGCTCGCCGCGATCCGGGCGTTCCGAACGGAAGAGGACGCCGGCCGGCAAGAGCTCGTCCTCTCGGGGGCCGTCACGCGGACAGCCGCGTTTCTAGCCGCACTCGCCGCCATCGGTGCGGGTGCTCTCGTGCTCTGGCTCGCCCTCTTCCTCGGGCTCGTCGGTGCGCGGCTGCCCGCGGCAGGCTCGGCCTTCCTCGCCCTGGCCACGGTCGCCGTCATTCCGGCGTTCGTGGGCGTCGGCGCTCTCGCGAGCCAGATCGCCGCGAGCCGCCGAGTCGCGCTCGAGCTCGGAAGTGCTGCTCTCGGAGGCGCCTTTCTCCTGCGCGTGATCGCCGACACGTCGAGCCTCGGCTGGCTCCGTTGGACGACGCCGCTCGGCTGGACCGAGGAGCTGCGGGCGTTTGCCGGACAACGTCCGTCCGTCCTCCTGCTCCCGGCGGCCGCAGGCGCACTTCTGCTCCTGATCTCGGCCCTGATCTCCGGGCGGCGCGACGTGGGTACGGGGCTGCTCCATACCAAGGACAGCGCCGAGCCGAGCTCGCGGCTGCTCGGCTCTCCGACCCGCTACGCGCTGCGCAGCGAGCGCATCAGCCTCGCCGGCTGGCTGTTCGGGGCAGGCTTCTTCGCCTTCATCCTCGGCGTCATCGCGAGCAGCATCTCGTCCACCACCTTGCCCGCGAGCGTTCAGCAGCGGCTCGAGAAGCTCGGCAGCGTGGCGATCACGACCCCTGCGGGCTACCTCGGGTTCACGTTCCTGTTCTTCATCTTCGTGATCAGCCTCTTCTGCTGCTCACAGATAGCCGCCGCGCGGCGCGAAGAGGCCGAGCAGCAGCTCGAGACGCTCCTCGCTCTCCCGGTCTCGCGCCGTAGGTGGTTCGGAGGAAGGCTCGTGCTGGCCGCTGCCGGGGCCACGGTCATCTCTCTCGTGACGGGCGTGCTTGCCTGGGCGGGCTCAGCCTCGCAAGGCGCGGACGTCTCGCTGGCGCAGATGCTCGGCGCCGGCGCCAACTGCCTCCCGGCGGCGCTGCTCTTTCTCGGGATCGGCGCACTCGCCTTTGCCGTTCTTCCGCGCGCGAGCGCGGGAATCGCGTACGGCGTGGCGAGCCTCGCCTTTCTCTGGCAGCTGTTCGGCTCCGTTCTCGGCGCGCCGACCTGGCTGCTCGACCTTTCGCCCTTCCGTCACATCGGCCTCGTCCCCGCACAACCGTTCCGGGCGGGTGAGGCAGCGGCGATGCTCGCGATCGCCGCGCTCTTGACGCTGGTCTCGCTGCGCCTCTTCGACCGCCGCGACCTGCTCGGCGCCTAGGGCCCTATTCAGCCTCTGCCACGGCGGGAGCGCCGATCGCCTCCTCGCCGTGATGCGCCGGAGCCTGGAGGCGGGTCTGGAGCAGCAGGCCGCCGACGGCCGCGCCCGCGGCGGCGAAGGCCGCCCCCGCGACGAACGCGACGTGGTAGCCGCCGTTCAGCGCCGCGGCCAGGGACTCGCCCGAGCCCAGCAGGCTCGTCGTCCTCCGCGCCGCGATGCTGGCGAGCACGGCGAGCCCCAGCGCGCCGCCCATCATGAACGCCGTGTTCACGACACCCGACGCGAGGCCGGCCTCCTCGTGAGGGACGTCGCTCATGGCGGCGAGCAGCAGCGGGTTGAACGCCATCCCCGCACCGCAGCCGAGCAGGATCATGCTCGGGAGCACGTCCATCGCATAGCTCCCGTCGACCGGCGCGCGCGCGAAGAGCAGGAGGCCGAGCGCCGCCAGCGAGAGGCCGACGGCGAGCGGGATCCGGATCCCGTAGCGCATCACGAGCTTCGCGGACAAGCCCAGCGAGAACGCGCCCATGATCAGGCTCGTCGGCAGGAACGCGAGGCCCACGTCGAGCGGGCTGTAGCCGAGCACCCGCTGCAGGTACAGGGCCGAGAGGAAGAACCAGGCGAACATCGCCGCCGCCCAGAGCACGCCGACGCCGTTCGCGGTCGCCACGTTGCGCAGTCGGAAGAGCCCGAGCGGCACGAGCGGCGAGCTGACGCGTGACTCGATCCAGAGGAACAGCACGAGCAGGCCGGCCGCCACGGCGAGCAGGCCGAGCGTACGGCCGGTCACCCAGCCCACCTGATTGCCGTTCACGATCGCGTAGACGGCGAGCATCAGCGCCGAGGTGACCGTGACGGCGCCTGCGACGTCGAGCTTGGTGTCGGCCGCCGGCCCGCGGCCGCCCGGAAGCAGGTAGAGGCAGAGGACGAAGACCGCGATGCCGACCGGGATGTTGACGAGGAAGATCCAGTGCCAGCTGAGCGTGTCCGTGAGGATGCCACCGAGCAGCACACCGACCGTCCCGCCGCCCGCGGCCACGAAGCCGAAGACGCCCATCGCCTTCGCGCGGTCGCCGGGCTCGGTGAACAGGGTCATGATCAGCGAGAGCGAGACCGCCGAGACGATCGCGCCGCCGAGACCCTGCACGGCCCGCGCGACCACGAGCGAGGCCTCCGACGTCGACAGTCCGCAGGCAAGCGACGCGAGCGTGAAGAGCGCGAGCCCGATCAGGAACAGCTTCCGGTGGCCGTAGAGGTCTCCCAGCCGGCCGCCGAGCAGCAGGAAGCCGCCGAACGTGAGCAGGTACGCGTTGACGACCCAGGCCAGCGAGGTCTCGCTGAAGCCGAGGTCGGTGCGGATCGACGGCAGCGCCACGTTCACGATCGTCGTGTCGAGCACGATCATCAGCGAGCCGAGACAGAGAACGTAGAGGGCGATCCAGCGCCTGCGAGCGTCGAGAGTCATTCGAGAACGGCGTCCTTTCGGTCGGTGTCGGAGAGTAGACGGCGCGTGCGGACGGAACTCATCGGTTCCGGGAACGATGAGTTTGCGCCGCGGATTCCGTCCTTCCTGCGATGAGCGCTCCGCCGGGACCGAGGACCATGGTCTGCGATCTCGACGGGGTGGCGGCGGATGCCTGCACGATCGACGCGCTCGCCCGGCTCCAGCTCGCCGCACGGCGACTCGGCCTCGAGCTGCGGTTGCGTCGCGTATCCGGTGAGCTCACGGAGCTCATCGCGTTCGCCGGCCTAGGGGACGTGCTCCTCGAGCCGGGCCGGGAGGCCGAAGAGCGGGAAGAGCCGCTCCGTGCCGAGGAAGAACGTGAGCTCCGCGATCCCGCCGCCTGAGAGCTCGATCACCTGCAGGGCCCATGGCTCATGGCCTCCGGCCGGATCCGGCTTGTACTGCCCGAACGCGGGCGACCCGTTCGCCGCAGTGGTCGGGATCACGCGCGAGCCGCGGCAGCCGATCCCGGGCCCGAACCACCAGGTGAAGATGTCGTCGCGGCCCGAGAGCCAGAGGTCGAACGGCGGCATCGATTGCGTCGCGTCCTCGCGGATCACCTTCGTGAGCGCCTCGATGTCGTAGCGCTCGAACGCCTTGACGTAGCGCTCGAGCAGCTCGCGCTCGGCGGGGCCGAGCTCCGCGGCCGGGTCGGAGAGGTCCGTCGAGTCGAGCGTCGTGCGGGCGCGCTGCAACGCGCTGTTCACCGAGGCGACGCTGGTCTCGAGCAGCTCCGCGACCTCCCTCGCGCGCCAGCGCAGCACCTCGCGCAGGATCAGCACCGCGCGCTGTCGCGGTGGCAGGTGCTGCAGCGCGGCGACGAACGCGAGGCGGATGGTCTCCCGCTCGACCGCGGCCTCCGCGGGATCGGTCGGGATCGGCTCGATCCAGGTCACCTCGGGCAGCTCGTGCAGGTTCTCGAGCACCGGCTCTCCTGCGGGGCCGAGGTCCATCGGGCGTGCGCGGTGCTTGCGGCTCTCGAGCTGGTCGAGGCAGACGTTCGTCGCGATCCGGAAGAGCCACGAGCGCAGCGCCGCCCGCCCCTCGAAGCGCTCGAGCCCGCGCCACGCGCGGAGGAGTGTCTCCTGCACGGCGTCCTCGGCCTCGAACGGCGAGCCCAGCATGCGGTAGCAGTACCCCGTCAGCTCGTGGCGGTGCTCTTCCAGCTCGTCCGGGCGGGGAGTGACGGTGAGCGTCCGCTCCTGCACGACCTCCATCCTAGGTAGAGACGGTCGCGTGGCCGAGAACTCATCGCCCGCAGATCAGTAGATCGCAGCAGGGACATTCAGCGTGCGCCCCGATGCCATCACGCTCCGTCTGCGTCAACGTGACGTTGTGCACGAACCCGGGAGGTGAGTGATGGGTACGACCACCGACGGGAGAAGGGCTGAGACATCGCTCAAGCCGCTGAGCGATGAGGAGGAGCTGCGGCAGGAGGCGATCGCGAGCTTGAAGCGAAAGCGCCGCTTTACGGACGATGCGGTCGCCTACGTTGCCGTCAACGGGGTGCTCTGGCTGATCTGGGCACTCACCGACCGCTCGCTCGACGGCGGCATGCCCTGGCCTGCCTGGGTGTCCGTGATCTGGGGCTTCCTACTCGCGCTGGACGCGTTGAAGGCGTTCATCTTGTGGCCTCGCAGCCTGCACGGGCCGCTGACCGAGGGCGACGTGGCCCGCGAGATGGAGCGCTGGAAGCGGACCGGAACCAGGAGATCGCGACCGACGCCGATCATCTGACGTTCGCTCGCTGCTAATCGGGAGCTAGGCTCGGCTGGTGCCTGCCGCAGCGGGCGGCCGAGATTCCATGGCCAACCCGCTACCAGTTGCGGCTGGATCGAGTCCTCGGGAGGGGCGACGAATGCTCGTCGCGTAGGCGCTTCACCTCTTCTTGCTCGTGCGTGCTCAGCGAGCCCTCGTCGGCCGCTATCCGTTCGCGCTCCCGTTCCCGGGACGCCCGAACCCAGTTCCTCAACCTCCTGAGCATGCTCCCGTCACGTCTCCTCGCTCCAAGTGGCGCCAGCACGGCGAGTCTGCGCTTCTGTCGTTCAGCCGTCAAGCTCGAGCCCTGTGGCCTGCACTCCAAGCGGGACGCTAGGCTCGGCAGATGCCTGCCGGGACTCTCACGATGACCTTCACCTCCGGCGACGGGCTGCTCCTAACCGGCCTGCTCGCCGCCGGGCTCGTCCTGCTCTCGATCTCCCAGTTCGTGCGGGTGCCCTACCCGATCCTGCTCGTGCTGGGCGGGCTCGTGATCGCGTTCATCCCGGGGATGCCGCACATCGAGCTCCCGCCCGACCTCGTCCTCGTCGCCGTCCTTCCTCCCCTCCTCTACGGGCTGGCGTTCTTCGCCTCGCTGCGCGAGCTGCGCGCGAACATCAAGCCGATCGGCCTGCTCGCCGTCGGGCTCGTCCTGATGACGACGGTCGCCATCGCGGTGGTGGCTCACGAGACGATCGGGCTGGGGTGGCCCGAGGCATTCGTGCTCGGGGCGATCGTCTCGCCCACGGACCCGACGGCGGCCACCGCGATCGGCCAGCGCCTGGGCCTGCCGAGACGCCTGCTCGCGATCATCGAGGGCGAGAGCCTCGTCAACGACGGGACCGCCCTCGTCGCCTACAAGTTCGCGGTCGCGGCCGTCCTGACCGGCACGTTCTCGCTGGGCATGGCCGCGGGCCGCTTCGTGCTCAGCGTCACCGGCGGGATCGCGATCGGGCTCGCCGTCGGCTACCTCGTCCGGCAGCTGCGCAAGCGGCTCGACAACCCGCCGGTCGAGATCACGGTCTCACTCCTGACCGGCTACTTCGCGTTTCTCCCGGCCCAGGCCGCCGGCGTCTCCGGGGTGCTCGCCGCGGTCACCGTCGGCATCTACATGGGCTGGCACACGCCCGAGCTGACGACCGCGCAGACCCGGCTCCAGGGTCAAGCCGTCTGGGAGATGGTCTTCCTCGTCCTGAACGCGCTGCTGTTCGCGCTCCTCGGCCTCCAGCTGCCGCAGATCGTGGACTCGCTCTCGGGCTACTCGACCGCGACGCTGATCGGCTACGCGGCCCTCGTCAGCGGCGTCGTCATCGGGGCGCGAATCGTCTGGGTCTTCTTCACCCAGTACTGCCCGCACGCCCTCAGCCACTGGGCCCGCCGGCACGATCCCATGCCTTCCTGGAAGGCGAAGGCGGTGCTCGGCTGGTGCGGGATGCGAGGAGCGGTCTCGCTGGCCGCGGCGCTCGCGCTGCCGTTGACGACCGACGCGGGAGGCGCGTTCCCGGGTCGCAACCTGATCGTCTTCCTGACGTTCTCGGTGATCCTGACGACGCTCCTGCTCCAGGGCCTGACGCTGCCGCGCCTCATCCAGGCGCTCGATCTCGACGACGGCGGTCTCGCGGACAAGGAAGAGGCGAGAGCGCGCATCCACGCGTCCGAGGCGGCGCTCGTGCGGCTCGAAGAGCTGATCGCGGAGGAGTGGGTCCGGGAGGACACGGCCGAGCGGATGCGGGGCCTGTACCAGTTCCGCAGCCAGCGCTTCCAGGAGCGCTACGACCCCGACGGCGACGGCTCGGTCGAGAGCCGCTCGGTCAACTACCAGCGCCTGCGACGCGAACTCCTGGATGCGGAGCGACAGGCCGTCGTGGACCTCCAGCGAGGCGGCGAGATCGACGACGAGGTCATGCGCCGCGTCGTCCGCGACCTCGATCTCGAGGACGCGCGCCTGGACGCCTAGTCGGCGGGCCGTCCTCCGAAGTCGCGCACGAACGCGTCGAACACGCCATTCGTGTCGCCCGGCACGAGGACCGACGCGTACGAGGAGAACGCGAGGCGCCGGTCGTCCGCCGTGAAGGCGACGCCGCTCACCGAGCTCGCGTCGGCACCCTGGTTACCGCTCTGAGCGAGGCTGGCGAGGACCGTTCGGCCGGTCCGGAGGTCGCGGACGAAGACATCGGTGATGTCGTTCTCGTCGCCGGTGACCAGGTTCGACGCCAGGGAGGTGAACGCCACGTAACGGCCGTCGGCACTGATGCTCAGGCCGCCGAGGTTCTCACCGTTCGCCTGACGCCCTCCGCTCGAGACGCTCACGCGCGTCGTCCGGTGCGTCCTCCGGTCGCGGAGGAAGATGTCGAACGTGCGGTTCGTGTCGCCAGTGACGAGATTGGTGTCCGCCGAGTGAAAGGCCACGTAGCGGCCGTCCGCGCTGATCGCCGGAGCATTGCTGCCGGTGAGGGTGCGGTCGCCCGTCCCCTGCTTGCCGGAGCTGGACACGCTCACGCGTTCTGTCCTGCCCGTTCGGCGGTCGCGGACGAACACGTCGCTGAGCTTGTTGGTGTCGCCCGGGACGAGGTTGGTCGCCGAGGACTGGAACGCGACGTAGCGGCCGTGCGCGCTCAGGGCGGGCTCTGTGCTCTCGCAGTAGCTCGCCTTGCACCTCGCCTGAGCCCCACGGCTGTTTACGCTCACCCGCGTCGTCTTGCCGGTGGCGAGATCGCGCACGAAGACGTCCGAAAGCTTGTTGGTATCGCCGCGAACGAGGTTCGACGCGAGCGACATGAAGGCCGCGTAGCGGCCGTCCGCGCTGATTGTCGCGAACGAGCTCGGGCCATTCGCCTGGTGTCCCGCGCTGCTGACGCTGATGCGCTTCGTCACTCCGCTCGCCTGGTCGTGCAGGAACACGTCCTCCACGCGGTTCGTGTCGCCCCGAACGAGGTCCGCCGCGTCCGACTGGAAGACGACGTATCGCCCGCTGGCGCTGATCCCGCCCGCGGTCGAGCCGCCCCAGGGGTCGGAGCTCGGCGCGGCCTGGGCGCCGCTGCTCGAGACGCTTACGCGTGTCGTCGTGCCGGACGAGCGATCGTGCACGAAGACATCCCACCGGTCGTTCGTATCTCGCGGGACCAGATTTGTCGCCTGGGAGTTGATCAGGACGTAGCGGCCGTTCGCGCTGATGCCGGCCGCGTAGCTGTCCCGGTCACCCTGGAGGCCGCCGCTCGAGACGCTTGCGCGTGTCGTCGAGGGCGGAGCCGCGGCGGCGGCGGAGAGAGCCAGGAAGCCGAAAGCGATCGAGGTCAGGAGTGTTATCGCCTTTTCCACGGGGTCCTCCTTCGTTGTCGAGCCCATGCTCGTCCGACTCGGCAACAGGCCCGTCACGGCCAGGTAACGGTTTCGCGACAGATTCCGCGGCTCAGCGCGAAGGCGTGAACGCCGCGCCGTCGGCAAAGCCGGGGTCGCCGCCCCAGACCAGCAGCGAACGTCCAGTCCACACGCCGACGGGGTCGAGGCGGCCGCGCAGCGGCGCCTGTGGAAGCGCCGACCATCTGTCGGCCCTCGGGTCGTACGCGAGGCCGTGAGGGGGAATCACGAAGCGTCCCGGGTTGCCGGTCTCGCCGCCCCAGAGAAGGAGCTGCTTCCCGGTCCAGGCCACTGCTGCCCTGGCCCGGCCGGTGTCCATCGGGGGGAGCGCTCGCCAACGGTTCGCCACAGGGTCGTAGGCGAAGCCGGTTGCCGGCGCGTTCCTCCCGCCGACGACGAGGAGCTCGCTTCCGTCCCAGACGGCGGTGGCACCCGACCGCGCCTCCGGCATGGATGCGAGCCGCCGCCAGCCGTTCGTCCCCGGGTTGTACGCGGCCGTGCGCGCGCCGGAGACGACGACGAGCTCGCGCCCGGTCCAGGCCCCGGCCGAGGCGGGGCCGCCGCGCAGCGGCGCCGGCGGCAGGCTGCGCCAGTGGTCCGTTGCGGGCCGGTAGGCGGCGGCGCCGTTGCCGGTCCAGCCGATCAGCTCGCGGCCCGTCCAGACGGCCACCGCGGGTGCGAGCGCTGCGGGCGGCGAGGCAAGTCCCCTCCAACGGCCCGTCCCGGGATCGAACGCTTCCAGAGCGCCCCTCGTCCAGACCAGCAGCTCCTTGCCCGTCCAGACCGCGCGGAACCCTCCCCGGCCCGGAGGCGGCTGCAGCCGGCGCCAGGCGTTGATGCTCGGGTCGTAGGCCGTGAAGACGGGTGCGTTCCCGACGCGCCCGAGGACGAGCAGCTCCCGGCCCGTCCAGACGCTCGCGCGATTCGTTGGCGCAGCGACCGGCGCTCGGGCCAGAAGGTGCCACGTCCCCGGCAGCGGCGGTGCGAGCGGGCCGAGCGTCGCGTAATCGCTGCGGCCGACCGGATGGTCGAGCACGACGCCCCCACCCGAGGAGACGTCGACAGGGGAGCCGTCGAGCTCGAAGCGAACGGCTTTGACCGTCGGGAACTGCGTGAGCGTGTAGACGACCTGGGCGAGACGGAGCTGCAGAGAGCGGGCGCTTGCGCTTGCCTCGTAGTTCGATGTGAGGTCGACCTTGGCGACCCGGTTTGCGATCGTGACGCCGAGCAGGCGCGTCCCGGACGGGATCGCTGTCGTGAGGCCGGCTGTTCGCTCGGCCGGGGTCGGTCCGGCGAGGAGCGCTTGAGCGGCGGCCGTCGCGACGCGCGGCGTGGGCCTGTGCGTTCGAAGTGCCTCCACGAGCCGGCCGTGGTGCGTGAACCAGACCTCGAGAGAGCGGGAGCTCGACAGCGCTCCCGTGGGCTGCGCCGCCTGGGTGGAGGTCGCCTGCCGCGGTGGCTGCCCGAGGGAGACGGCGTTGTCCGATCCGCCGCCGGAGAGCAAGAGCCACACAGCGACGCCCACTGCCGCGAGAGCTGAGGCTGCGAGCAGTGCCTTCACGAGGCCCAGACTACGCCGCGCGCTCAGTGGAGCTCCGGCGTCAGCGCTGCTCCGTCGGCGTTGCTCCAGACGATCAGCTGGTGGCCCGTCCAAGCCGCGGTCTGGCCGGAGCCGAGGACCGGAATCCGGGGAAGGCTCGACCAGCGATCCGCCTTGGGGTCGTACGCCAGCGCACGAAGCGCCTCGCCGCCGCCGAGGACGAGCAGACGGCTCCCCGTCCAGAATGCGCCAACCGGCGTCAGCGCCCTTGGCGGCGGCGCGAGGCGGCGCCAGCGGTTCGCCGCCAGGTTGTACGCCATGGCCGTGTTCGAGCGCCCGCTTCCCTTGCCGAGGACGAGCAGTTCGCCGCCGTCCCAGGCGGCGGTGCCGCCGTAGCGGAGGTCGGCCGCGGGCGGCGCCGCAAGCCTGCGCCACGTGTCGGCGGCAGGATCGTAGGCGGCTGCCCGGGCGAGCCTTGCCGGGTAGGGCTTTCCGTCCGGGCTGAAGCCGCTGACGACCACGACGAGCTGATGGCCGGTCCAGGCGCCAAGGGGGCCCTGGGAGGGCGCGAGCGGCGAGCGAGCGAAGTGGCGGTACGCGTTTGTCCCGGGGTCATAGGCGAGGCCGTCGCCCCAGGCGTCACCGCAGCAACCGCCGCCCCAACCGATCGCCTCACGGCCGGTCCAGACGACGAGCCCACCGCCCACAGACCTTCGCAGCGTCCGCCAGGACTTCGTCTGTGGGTCGTAGGCAACCGAGTGGAAGGCGCCGAAGGCGAGCATTTCCTTGCCGGTCCAGACCGCGTGGTACTCGGGCACGTAGCCAGGGCCCGGGGGCGGAGAAAGCCGTGTCCAGTGCCTCGAGGCAGGGTCGTACGACTCGGCGGCGTCGACCGACTTCACGACGTAGGGAGCACCGCGGGAGTCGAGCGCCGTCATGTTGCGACGGCCGAAAAGGATCAGCTTGTCGCCCGTCCAGACGCTCGTGGACTCCCCGTCGAGCTTGACCGGGGCAGTCGGAAGCGTCCGCCAGAGCGGGACTCTGGCGGAGCGCTCCGAAGGGGCTCCTCCGCAGGCGACGAGCAGGAACGCGAGCGAGCTGCCGAGACCCAGCACGGTCGCGACGACGACGAGCTTCTTGACGAGCGCTTCGGTTGCAGGTGACATCGCGACCTCCTCGGGCTGCATGGACGTTGCGATCCCATGCTGCTGCGCGCCCGCAACGCACCCGTTACGGGCGCGTAACGGTTCTGCAACGGGCGCCCGCTAGAGACGGAACGTGAACCGCGTGCCCTGGCCGGGCTCGCTCCGGACCTGGATCTCGCCGCCGAGCAGCCTCGCGTTCTCCTGGGCGATCGCGAGCCCCAGGCCCGAGCCGTGCCCTGCCCTTGCCGGATCCGCCTTGTAGAAGCGCTCGAACAGGTGCGGCAGGTGCTCCGCCGGGATCCCCGGCCCTCTGTCGGCGACTTCGACGAGCGCGCCGCCGTCATCGGGCCGGACCCGGACGTCGACGCCGTCGCCGCCGTGCTCGAGGGCGTTGCCCACGAGGTTCGACACGATCCGCTCGTACCGCCGCGGGTCGGTCGTCACGGGTGCCTCCTCCGCGTCGAGGCCCACGCGCCCGTCCCATCCGCGCGACTGCAGGATCGCCGCCGTGAGCGCGGCGAGCTCAACCTGCTCGTCGTGCACGCTCTCGGCGCCGGCATCGAGCCGGGAGATCTCCATCAGCTCCTCGACGAGCCGTCGCAGGCGACCGACATCCGAGATCAACAGCTCGGCGGGACGGCGCGACTCCGGAGGCATTCGCTCGAGCTGCTGGGCGAGGAGGGAGGCCTCGCCGACGAGCCCGGTCAACGGCGTGCGCAGCTCGTGCGCGACGTCCGCCGTGAAGCGGCGCTCGCGGGCCTGCGCCTCGTTCAGCGCTTCGATCTTCGTCTCGAGGGCCGCCGCCATCTCGTTGAACGCCTGCGCCCAGGCGCCGAACTCGTCGCGCCCCTCGACCGGGAGGCGTGTTTCCAGCAGACCCTCGGCGACGGAGTGAGCGGCGACACTCGCCTGCGCCACCGGGCGAAGCGTCCGGCGCGCGAGCAGCGCCCCGGCCAGCGCCGCGAGCACGACGACGATCGCGAGCCCGGCTAGGAGGATGTTGCGCAGGACGATCAGCTCGTGGCGGAGACCCTCCTCGGAGAAGAAGAAGTAGAGGTCCCTCCCGGCGGCCGGCCCCCCGACCACGAGGTAATGCGTGCCCGCGACGGTCCCACGCTGATACCCGAGCCGCCCCTCCTGGACGAGCTTCCGCAGCTTCGCCGGCACGGCGGGCAGGCCGACGGAGAAGCTGGACTGGAACGTGCGCCCGCGGTCGATCCCGACCGTCTCGAACCCACGCCCTTCGAACGCATTCAGCAGCGCGTCCGAGCTCTCGTAGTCGGGCGCGATCTCGAGGTTGCGCCGCGCTTGCTGCGCGGACGAGTGCACGGAGTCGGCCCGCAGGTTGTGCCGCACGACGACGTACGAGCCGATCGCGAGCGCGGCAGCCCCCGCGCCCACCGCGAGCACGAACGCGATCGTCAGCCGGCGGCGAAAGGGCATCAGTCGGGGTCGAAGCGGTAGCCAACCCCACGCACAGTGTGGATCAGCTTCGGCTGCTTCGGGTCGTCTTCGATCTTGGCTCGCAGCCGCTGCACAGCTGCGTCGACGAGCCGCGAGTCGCCGAGGTAGTCGTAGTTCCACACGAGCTCGAGCAGCAGCTCCCGCGTGAACACCTGCTTCGGCCGTCGCGCGAGCTCGAGCAGGAGCCGGAACTCGGTCGCGGTCAGCTCGATCTCCTCACCCTCGCGCCTGACGGTGAAAGCGCCGGGATCGATGACGAGGCCGCCCGCGGCGATTACGTGATCGCCCGGGTCGACGGCCGAGCGCCGAAGCACTGCCTTGATCCGCGCGACGAGCTCCGGCAGCTCGAAGGGCTTCGTGACGTAGTCGTCGGCGCCGAGCTCGAGCCCGACCACGACGTCGTGCAGGTCGGAGCGAGCGGTCAGCATCACGATCGGCGTCTGGCTCTCGCGCCTGATCTCGCGACACACCTCGAACCCGTCCAGCGAGGGAAGCATCACGTCGAGGACCACGAGTTCGAACGACCCCTGCCGAAATTGCAGCAGCCCCTCGCGACCATCGCCGCTCGCAGTCACCCTGAAGCCCGCCTGCTCGAGGCCAAGAGTCGTGATCTCCCGGATCGAGGCATCGTCCTCCACGAGCAGCAGATGCTCGTTCACGCGCCAAGCGTAGGCAGCCTCCCCGGCCGTGGCTAGTCGCGGAGTCGAGCGCTCTGGCCAGAGACTTCTCTTCGCGAGCGTCGTCGCCGTTGCGGAACGGTTACGGGCCTGTGACGTCGGTGTTGCCCGCCGGTCCGAGGATGGAGGGCGTAATCGACACGGAGGCATCCATGAAGCCCTCGCTCTTCATCTCAACGGCCATCGCCATCCTCGTAGCAACCGTGGCGGCATCCTCGCCCCTCCTCGCCGCGCCGACGTCCCCGTCCGCGGCTCGCCAGGCCGCGGTCCGGATCCTGCCCGGCTTCCGCTCGCCGACCGGGAATATCAAGTGCTTCGTCGTCAGGTCGCTGTACTGCGAGATCGACAAGGCGAGCTACCGGCAGAGACTTCAAGCCCGCTGCGACCTCGACTGGCACGGCTTCGAGCTCAACGCCGCGAATCGGGCGAGGTCCTACTGCACCAGCAACGCCGCCTACAACATGGGCACCGAGCGTCCGAACAACGCGAAGCTGGCGTACGGGAAGAGCTTCCGGCACGGGGTGTTCACCTGCCTGTCCCGCGTCACCGGCGTGACGTGTCGCAACCGGACCGGCCACGGCCTGTTCGTCTCCCGCCAGGCGTACCGCACCTGGTGAACGGCCCGAACGCCGAGCCCTTCTCCCGAGAGCGCCCGGCAGGGCGCTCTCGCTCTCTGTGTGTGTCGAGGAAGATGGGTTGCTCAGCCGGCGGCTTCGGCCTTGCGCAGGCCGCGCACGGCCCAGAGGCCGAACAAGAGCACGAGCGCGAGCGCCACGCCGAACGCGGCCTCGGTCTCGGTCGGCGACCGGGCCAGGAAGCCGCGGCCGGCCTCGAGCACCCGGGTGAGCGGGTTGACCGTGGCGACGGCGTGGATCCAGCCGTTCAGCAGGGCGAGCGGCACGTAGACGGGCGCGAAGAAGAGGACGAGGAAGACCGGCATCTGCATCACGGGCCCGGCTTGCATCGTCCGGAACCGCATCGCTACACCGCACGCCCAGAGCAAGGACGCGACGTTGATGATCAGGCCGAGCGTGTAGAGACCGAAGAGGTCGACCCCCGCGCCACCGAGCGGGACACCGGCGACCAGGGCCAGCACGGTCAGGAAGGTGACGGTCACGGCCCAGCGCCCGAGCGCGGCGAGCCCGTAGCCGATCACGATCCCGGTCCGGTGCGGCGCGGCGAGCAGCAGGCGGCGCGCGAAGCCGCTCTCGAAGTCGCGCGCGATCCCGAAGCCCGTGAACACGCCGCCGAACGCGGCGGACTGGAGAACGACGAACACGAACTGGAAGGCCGTGTACCCCGGCGGGTAGTGGAAGCCGGGAACGTCCTGCACGCGCGAGAGCCCGCCCGCGAACGCGACGAAGAAGAAGAGCGGGAACACGAGCGACGGCAGCAGCAGCGACGGGTTCGTCAGGAAGTTGTGCAGCGTCCTCCAGGCGACGCCGCGTGCCACGTCCAGAGTGTTCATCTCGCCATCCGCTCCCTGAGCGCCCACGAGGCGAGCGCGAGCGAGACGACGACCAGGGAGAGCGCGATCCCGAACCCGAGCCCGAGCGCCTCCTGGTCCCAGCCCGTGATGACCAGGCTGCGGATCCCCTCGAGCAGGTACGAGACGGGGTTCGCGGTCGCTGCGGCCCGGAACCAGTCGACGGACATCAGGTTGCGCGGGATGTTCATCGACGAGATGAACAGGAACACGAAGAAGACCGGGAACAGGCTCTGCACGGCCTCCCCCGAGCCGGTCCGGAGCGCGGCAAAGCAGCCGAGGGCGCCGAAGCCGAGCACGACGATGGTCGTGAAGACGAACAGGACGGCGATCCCGGCGGGACCGGACGCGAAGCGGACCCCGACGATCAGGCCGATCGAGGTGTAGAAGGCCGCCTGCGCGAGCCCGATCGTCAGCGCGCCCCCGAGCTGGCCGCAGAGGACCGCCAGCCGGCTCATGGGCGTCAGCGACAGGCGATTGAGGAAGCCGGTCTGGATATCGCGCGCGAGGTCCGTGCCCGCGTTCATGGTCGCGAACAGCGCGCCCTGGATGAACGCCACGGCGAGCGCGAAGCTGACGAACGACGTGGTCGGGAACCCGGGAAGCCTCGTCGCGGCGTGCAGCCCGCCCGAGTTGACTGCGAGCAGCAGCATCGGGAAGAGCAGCGGGGCGATGACGTTCGCCGGCTGGCGCACCGTCCGGATCACAGAGCGCCTGGCCAGCACGAAGACCTGATCGGCGAAGATGGACGCGCCGGTCACGCGGGTTCCATGGCGAGTCCGCGCTGGGGCGGTTCCTGCTCCTCTTCGTCGGCCGCGCCCTCGAGGGAGCGGCCCGTCTTGGCGAGGAAGACGTCGTCGAGCGAGGGCTGATGCAGCTGCAGCTGCTCGACCTTGAGGTGCTCGGCGTCGAGTGCCCGCACGACCTCGGCCAGGTCGGCCTCGCCGGAGCGGAGCCGCACGGCGACGCCGTTCACCGACGCGCACGGCTCGCCGAAGCGCGCCAGGATCGCGGCGGCGCGCTCGCGCTCGGTCGAATCCACCGGGATCGCCTCTACCGTCGGCTGCCCGACGGTCGCCTTGAGCTCGGCGGGCGTTCCTTCCGCGACGATCCGCCCGTGGTCGATGATCCCGACCCGGTCCGCGAGCACGTCCGCCTCTTCGAGGTACTGCGTCGTGAGGAAGACGGTCACCCCCTCGTCGCGCGCCAGCCGGGAGACCTCCTCCCAGAGCGCGGTTCGGCTCTGGATGTCGAGGCCCGTGGTCGGCTCGTCCAGGAAGAGGATCCGCGGCGAGTGGACGAGCGCCATCGCGAGGTCGAGCCTCCGCTTCATGCCGCCGGAATAGCCCTTGACCTTGCGGTCGGCCGCCTCTGTCAGTCCTACGCGCGTGAGGAGCTCGTCCGCCCGGGGCCTGCGCAGCTCGCGCGGCAGCGCCTGGAGCGACGCCTGGAGCCGGAGGTGCTCGCGGCCGGTGAGGAGCGGATCGAGCGCCGCCTCCTGCAGCGCGGCGCCGATCGAGGCCCGCACCTGCGGGCCCTGGTGCACCACGTCGTAGCCGGCGACGCGCGCCGTCCCTTCGGTCGGCGGAAGCAGCGTCGTGAGGACGTGGACGGTGGTCGACTTCCCGGCGCCGTTGGGGCCGAGGAAGCCGTAGATCTCGCCGGGCGCGACCCAGAGGTCGATCCCGTCCACCGCGCGAGGGCCTTTCTTGAAGACCCGCACGAGCCCCTGCGCCTCGATTGCGTGCTCGCTCATGAAGCTGGTACGGTAGCAGATACTTGATCTTGTCAAATATGTAGGTATTCAGGTATAGTTCGAACCCCATGGCCACGGCAACCGAGCCAGTGACGACGAGCGCGGCCCGCGAGGCGCAGAAGCTCTTCTTCGAGATCGGGATGGACCACCGCGCAAAGGTCGGCGCGCGCCTGGTCGAGCTGTCCCTGACGTTCGTCCAGGCCCACGCGCTGCGCCTGCTCGATCCGGAGCGGCCGCTTCCGATGAGCTCGCTCGCGGAGCTGCTGTTCTGCGACGCCTCGAACGTGACCGGGATCGCCGACCGGCTGGAGTCGCGCGGGCTCGTCGAGCGGCGAAGCGCCGAGGGCGACCGCCGCGTGAAGGTGCTGACGCTCACGCCGGCCGGCGTCGAGCTGCGCAGCCGGGTGCTCGAGATCATGGGCGAGCCCCCGGAGGCAATCGCCTCGCTTTCCCCCGCAGACCAGCGGGCGCTGCGCGACATCCTGCGCCGTGCGGTGGCTCACCTACGCGACTAGCGGGTCGCCCCATCTAGAGCGCACGCTATTGTCCAGGCGCTGTGCGCCTGAACAGCCGCCCCGTCGTCATCGCCGCCGCGGTTCTGGGGATCTTGCTGATCGTGCTGGCCTTCTACTACTGGGCCGAGCCCGCCAAGTCTCTGCCCTCGTGGCTCCCGGGGCACGAAGCTGGATCGAGCCATCATCACATCAAGCACGGCCTCGCGTCGTTCCTCCTCGGCCTCGCCTTGCTCGCCTTTGCCTGGTTCCAGAGTGGTCCGCGACGCACAAGACCTTCCGACTGAGTGATCCTCGTCGTCCTCGCCGTACTGATCACCTACTGGCAGGCCGCCATCCTCGGCTTCCTCCAGGGCGTCGCGGAGCTGTTCCCGATCTCGAGCCTCGGGCAGAGCGTGATCCTGCCGAGCATCCTCGGCTGGAACATCCACCAGAACGACAAGTACTTCCTCACCTTCCTCGTCGCGACCCATCTCGCGACGGCCCTCGTCCTGCTCGGCTTCTTTTGGACGGACTGGGTGCGCATCGTCAGGGGCCTCGGGCGCAGCCTTCGCGACCGCGGCATCGACCCCGCGGACACGGACGCGAAGCTTGCGTGGTTGTTGGTCGTGGGAACGATCCCGGCCGGGATCCTCGGGCTTCTTCTCGAGAGCAAGCTCCGCCACGTGTTCGCCTCTCCACGCTCCGCTGCCTTCTTCCTCATCGTGAACGGCGTCCTGCTCTTCGGGGCCGAACTGCTTCGCCGCCGGTCCAAACAGGTCGAGCAGGACGACGACGCACGTATCGCGCGCCAGCTCGGCTGGGGCAGCGCCATCGGGATCGGATCGGCCCAGGCCCTCGCGCTGATCCCCGGGTTCTCACGCTCCGGGATGGCGATGGGCGGCGGGCTGCTCGCCGGGCTCTCCAACAAGGACGCCGCGCGGTTCTCGTTCCTGCTCGCCACGCCCATTATCGGAGCGGCAGCTGTCCTCAAGCTGCCGGAGCTCTTCGGCTCGGCAGGAAACGGCGTTCGCGGCCAGGCGCTGGTCGGCGCGCTCTGCGCGGCCGCGGCCGCCTACGTCTCGGTTCGCTTCCTGATGCGCTATTTCGAGACGAACACCCTGATCCCGTTTGCGATCTACTGCGTCGCCGCGGGTCTCGCCGCCTCGCTCTACTTCGCGACCTGACACGGTCTTCGCAACGCCTTCGTGACGAAGGCGTACCGGAAGGCGCGCGACGCCTGGCTCCTCCGCTCGGCCGCGGATATCCGTGGTGGAAACAACGAGAGGAGTCTGCATGCGGATCGTTCGAAGACCATTGCTGCTGCTGGCGGCGCTGCCGCTCGTGGTCGCAGCCGGAGCTGCGCTGGCCGGCCAGAGCAAGCCGCACCGGGCGAAGGGCGTCATCTTCGCCTGCGTGCAGAGGCCGGGCGGCCGCCTGCGCGTCGTCGCGGGCACGGGCTCGTGCCGCCGCGGCGAGCAGCCGCTCGCCTGGAACATCCAGGGCCCGCAGGGAAAGCCCGGGCCCAGCGGAGCCGACGGGTCGCAGGGCCCGGCCGGTCCGTCCGGCGCCCAGGGCGCCCGCGGCGCCACCGGAGCTGGAGGGCCGGCGGGGGCGGCGGGTGCTCGCGGACCTGCGGGCCCAACCGGCCCGGCAGGGCCCCGACTCGGCTCGCTCGACGAGCTGAGCGGGACGACGTGCCACGCTCCGGGGGGCGCCGGAACGCTGTCGATCACGTACGGCGCGACCGACGGCGCGGCCTCGATCGCCTGCGTCGTCGGCGGAGGCGGAGGCGGCGGTGGCGGCGGCTCGGCCACGCTTGCGATCAACGAGCTGATGACCGGGATCACAGGCTCGGCGGCGAACGAGTTCATCGAGCTCTACAACGGCGGCTCGTCGGCTGTCGACCTGAGCGGCTACAAGCTCGTCTACCGCTCCGCGGCGGGCACGAGCGACGTCTCGCTCGCCACGATCCCGTCCGGCACGACGCTCGCGGCAGGCGGCTTCTACCTGCTCGGCGGGAGCGCCTACGCGGGCTCGGCGACACCCGACCAGAGCTTCTCCACGGGCCTAGCGGCCACGGGCGGCGGCGTCGCGCTGCGCGACGCGAGCGGGGCGATCGTGGACTCGGTCGGCTACGGCGACGCGACCAACGCGTTCGTCGAAAGCCATCCCGCCGCAGCTCCACCCGCGGCGGCAGCGCCCGGGAACAGCCTCGTCCGCTTGCCGGACGGCGACGACACGAACGACAACGCGGCCGACTTCGCGGTCAGCGCGAGCCCGACGCCGAAGGCCGCGAACCACTAGCGACTCGGCGCCTGCGGGCGTTCGAGGTCGCGCTGAGAGCGGGAGGCGGCGCCTGCGCGGGGGCCGCCTCTCGCCAATCCCTCCAACGGGGCATGCCCGCCGAAAAAGGCAGGCCGATACTGCGCTTGCGGAAACATCTCCGCACGGCGTATGAACGAAAACTGCGGCTATTGATCTCATCGATCGGAAATCCCTCGTACGGTGCCTCTCCCCCGAGCTCATGCTCGTGGATCCCGAGCTGGCCGAGCGCGCCCGCGAGCTTCTGCGCGACCCCGGTGAGACCAACGGAAAGGGGAACATGTCGGCACTAGGGATGCACGAGATCACGTCGTCGGTCGGACTCGGACTCGAGCCGCCGCTGAGCCCACCCGTCGTTCGCGGCCCCAACATGTCGGCCCAGTACGACCCCATCCCGGCTGATCTTCCCTCTCCTCCGCCGGCCCTTCGGCCTCCCGACAGCGCGCTGGTCGCGGAGCCCGTCGCCGCGCCCGTGGTGCAGCCCCCGATCCAGGCGAGCGCGCCCGAGGAGACCCCGGCTCCGGCTCCGGCCGACGAGCCCCAGATTCAGATTCACGCTCCGGACCCCGAGCCTCTCCAGGCTCCCCAGCAGCAGGAGCAGCAGCCCGCGCCGGTGCAGCCCGAGCCGTTGATGGCTCCCGTTCCGGTCGAGCAGCCTGCTCCGATGGCACCACCTCCCGCGCCCGCTCCCGAGCCCGAGGTCGTACAGCTCGTCGCTCCGGAGCCGGTGGCCGTCGAGCCCGAGCCTGAGCCCGAGCCCGAGCCCCCGGCGATGGCGCCCCAGCCCGACCCCGAGCCCGCGCTCGAGCCTGAGCTCCCGGCGATGGCCCCCGAGCTCGCACCGGTCCAGCCGGCCGCGCAGACCGAGGACTACTTCGCGGCGCCGGCTGTCGAGCAGACTCCGCCTTCCGCACCGGCCCCCGACCCGGAGCCGGTCGACGCGGCACCGGTGCCCGAGCTCCAGCCCGTCGAGCTCGCGCCCCCGGTCGCACCGGCCGTCGAGCCGGAGCCGGTGGCAGAGGTGCCCGCCGACCTCCCCGTGATCGACCCGTTCCCACCGGTTGCCCTCGAGCCGACGATCGTCGACGAGCCCGTCTTCGCGCCCGAGCCGATGCCGGCCGAGCTGCCCGCGATCGAGCCCGACGTGCTCGACCCGTTCGTCCAGGCACGCGCGGTGTTCCGCGTCGTCGTCCGGCTCCAGGACGGCGAGGGCGTCGAGGTCGGCGAATTCCGCGACTTCGGGACAGCGATGGAAGGCGCGCAGGAAGTGATCGAGCAGTTCGCGAACGCGAATGGGACGTGGCCGTTCTATGCCGGCCGGTTCATCCGCCCCGACCTGATCGTCTCCGTCGACGTCGTCGACGGAAGCTCCGCGTAGCGAACCGCTTTCGCGCCCTTAAAGAATCCTTCCAATTCGCGCACGAGCGGCTAACGGACGGCGCCTTCACTGAGCCGTGCAGGCTCACAACGGAGGTTTCCCCCATGCCACGCAAGCTCATCGTTCTCGTGTTCGTCGCCGCAGTCGGCCTCACGGTCGCGGGCATCGCGAGCGCGAACTGGCTCAACGTCGTCCGCGGGACGAAGAACGCCGACGTCCTCACCGGCACCGACAACCGCGATCTCATCCTCGGGTTCGCCGGCGACGACCAGATCAGCGCCGGCGGCGCACGCGACATCGTCCGCGCCGGCAAGGGCAACGACACGGTCGACGGCGGCGCAGGGCTCGACGCGCTCTTCGGCGGCCCGGGCGACGACACGCTCAACGCCGGCGACGACGGTGCCGTCATGTGGGGCATGGGTGGAAACGACACGCTCAACGCGAGCGACAGCGGCCGCAACGTACTCCACGGCGGGCGCGGCGACGACACGCTCAACGGCGGAGCCGGACGCGACCGGCTCTGGGGCGGCTTCGGCGCCGACCACCTGAACGGTGGCGACGGAAACGACGTCCTGCACTCGCTCGCGCCCGACGGCCAGGTCGACACGCTCGACTGCGGCCCCGGCGACCACGACGTCGCGTGGGTGCGCTCGGACGAGTCGGACGTCGTCCAGAACTGCGAGGTCGTGAAGACCGTCTCCGTCTCGCACTAACTCCTGCTTCAGAGTTGCCCTCCCGACGAGGCCCGCCCCTGGCGGGCCTCGTGCCGTCTAGGCGCGCTCGACGTCGTCGAGGAAGCGACCCACGACGTCGAGGTAGCGCCCGGGCTCCTCGAGATAGGACATGTGCGAGCTCTCCTCGAAGAGCACCCACTCGGAGCCCCGGAGCCCACGGTTCAGCGGCTCGACGAGTGCGGGCGTGCACTCGTCGTGCCGGCCCGAGGTGATCAGCGCGGGCATGCGGATCTCGCCGAGCCGGCCGGTCACGTCCCAGCGCTTGAGCGTGCCCGTGACCGTGAACTCGTTCGGGCCCCACATCGTCTCGTAGACCTGGGCCCCGAACTTCTCCCGCGCGCGCGCCAGGGCCTCCGGCTCGGGCTCGAGCCGGCAGATGTGGCGCCGCTTGAACTCGGCCTCTGCAGCCTTCTCGTCGAGCCCTTTCGGAAGCGCGGCTCGGAGGCGGGCCGTCTCCTCCGCCCAGCGCGGGGCGCTCGTCGGGGCCGAGTTGAGCACGAGGCTCGCGAGCCCGGGCGGTTGCGTCAGCGCGTACTCGAGCGCGAGCATCCCGCCCCAGGAGGAGCCGAACAGGTGGAGCCGCTCGAGCCCGAGCCCCTTGCGCACGCTCTCGAGCTGCTCGACGAACGTCTCGACCGTCCAGAGCGAAGGATCGTCGGGCCGGCCGGAGTCTCCTCCGCCGAGTTGGTCGTAGAAGACGACACGCCGGCCTTGCTGTGAGAGCGCTCCGAGCACCTCGAGCGGCGCGTGCGTGCCTCCGGGGCCGCCATGGAGGCAGAGGAGCGGCAGACGGCCGGGCTCCTCACCGTCGCCGACAATCTCGTACCACGTCTCCCACTCGCGGAACCGCAGGCGTCCGGCCACCGGGCGAGTCTAGTGGCGGCAGGTCAGGCCGAGCCGGCGCGCAGCCGAGTTCGAGACTCGCCGCGCGGTCGCCAGCTGAGCCTGCGCCCGTGCCAAATCGCCCGTGTCGCGCCGGAAGAACGCGTCGCCGAGGACGGCGATGCCGCGCTGCACGCCGTCGATCGAGCGGATGAATGCCTTCGCCTGCGCGCGCTCGTCGTCCGGGGGCTTGAAGCCTGCGAGCTCCGCCTGCTCGCGCTCCTCGAGGTCGATCACCTGCTGGCCGAGATGGAGCAGGCCCTTGCGGCTCCGCGGGGACGGAAGCACGCGGACGGCTGCAGCCCGCCGCTTGCAGACAGCGTCGACCCGCTTCGCGAAGGCCGCGGCGGTCGGCGCCTTCATGCGCGGCCCGTCGGGAAGTACCGCGTCCACCCCTACGCCCGCGCTCCCGGAAAGGCGGCCGCTCCCGTGGACGACCACGCCCATCTTCTGCCGCCCCAGCTTCGAGCTCCCGTACGTGCAGACGTAGTCCCACCCCGAGGCACGGTCCGTCGCACAGCGGATGTTCTCGAAGGCCGAGGGGTCGAGCCCCCGCTCCCTCTTTGCGACGTCCGAGGCGCTCATCTTCCCGCCGCAGGCGGTGAGCAGGAGCGGCATTGCGGCAAGCGCGAGAGGCGCTGCGAGGCGGCGCATCTCCGTTTCATCGGCTCCCCGCGCGGGAGCCTTGAAGCGGTCAGCCGATCGTCCAGGTGTCGCCGGAATGCAGGAGCTCCACGAGGTCGCCCTCACCCTGCTCGCTCCGTGCGTGCTCGAGCTGCTCCTCCATCAGGCGATCGTAGGCCGGGCGCTCGATGTCGCGGAACACGCCGAGCGGGGTCGGCCCGTGCGGCGTGTGCGAGAGCCGCGCGAGCGCCGAGGCCAGGCTCGGCGACTCGTGGTGCTCGTCGTGGCCCATCAGCGCGTCCTCGCCGACCTCGGCGACGTCGACCAGCTCGGCCGAGCCGTCCGGGCGCAGGCGCACCCCGCGCTCTCCTTCCTCGCCGAACCGGATCGGCCTGCCGTGCTCGAGCAGGATCCGGTTCTCCTTGTGGTCGCGCACGCTGTCGAACGCCCCATCGTTGTAGACGTTGCAGTTCTGGTAGATCTCGACGAAGGCGACGCCCTGGTGCGCGTGCGCCCGCCTCAGCATCTCGGTCAGATGCACGCGGTCGGTGTCGATCGAGCGCGCGACGAACGTCGCCTCCGCGCCGAGAGCGAGCGCGACCGGGTTGAACGGCCAGTCGAGCGAGCCCATCGGCGTCGTCTTGTTGACCGTGCCGAGCGGCGTCGTCGGCGAGTACTGGCCCTTCGTGAGCCCGTAGATCTGGTTGTTGAAGAGCAGGATCTTCACGTTCACGTTGCGGCGCAACGCGTGGATCAGGTGGTTGCCGCCAATGGAGAGCGCGTCGCCGTCGCCGGTCACGACCCACACCGAGAGGTCAGGCCTCGAGAGCGCGAGCCCGGTCGCGATCGCCGGCGCACGGCCGTGGATCGAGTGCATCCCGTACGTCTGCATGTAGTACGGGAAGCGCGCCGCGCAGCCGATCCCGGAGATGAACACGATCCGCTCCCGCGGGATGCCCAGCTCGGGCATGAACTTCTGCACCGCGGCGAGGATCGCGTAGTCCCCGCAGCCCGGGCACCAGCGCACCTCCTGGTCGGAGGTGAAGTCCTTCGCGGTCAGGCCGGGCTTGCCCTTGCCGTTGCCTTCGCTCACAGCATCGCCTCGATTCCTTCTGCGATCTCGCCGGCCCGGAGAGGCAGGCCGCGGACGCGGTTGTAGCCCACCGCGTCGACCAGGAACTCGGCGCGCACGAGCTTGAGCAGCTGCCCGAGGTTCATCTCGGGCACGAGCACCCGGGCGTAGGCGCGCAGCACCTCGCCCGTGTTGCGCGGGAACGGGTTCAGGTGCGTGAGGTGCGCCTGGGCGACGTTTCCGCCCTCGCGTCGGACGCGCCGCACCGCCGCCGTGATCGGCCCGTACGTCCCGCCCCAGCCGAGCACGAGCAGCTCGGCTCCGTCCGGGTCGTCGACCTCGAGCTCGGGGATGTCGGCCGCGATCCCCGCGACCTTCTGCGCGCGGAGCCTGACCATCAGGTCGTGGTTGTCGGGGTCGTACGAGACGTTGCCGGTCTCGTCCTGCTTCTCGAGCCCGCCGATCCGGTGCTCGAGGCCGGGTGTGCCCGGGACGGCCCAGTCGCGGGCGAGCGTGTCCGGATCGCGCACGTAGGGGAGGAACTCGCCGCCGCGGTTCGGCTTCGTCGCGAACTCGACGCCGATCTCGGGCAGCGACGCGACGTCCGGCAGCACCCAGGGCTCGGAGCCGTTCGCGAGGTAGGCATCCGAGAGCAGGTAGACGGGCGTCCGGTACTTGAGCGCGATCCGCGCAGCCTCGAGCGCCGCGTCGAAGCAGCCGCCCGGGGTGGACGCCGCGACGACAGGCACCGGCGACTCGGCGTTGCGGCCGAACAGGACCATCAGCAGGTCGGCCTGCTCCGGCTTCGTCGGCATCCCGGTCGACGGGCCCGCGCGCTGGATGTCGAGGATCAGGAGCGGCAGCTCGAGCGTGACCGCGAGCCCGACCGTCTCCGCCTTGAGCACGACACCCGGGCCGCTCGACGTGCAGACGCCAAGGGCGCCGCCGAAGCTCGCGCCGAGCGCGGCGCCCACGGCCGCGATCTCGTCCTCGGCCTGGAACGTGCGGACACCGAAGCGCTTGTGGCGCGAGAGGTGCTCGAGGATCTCAGAGGCGGGCGTGATCGGGTACGCGCCGAGGAAGAGCGGCAGCCCGCTCTTCACGCTCGCCGCGATCAGCCCGAGGCCGAGCGCCTGGTTCCCGGTGATGTTGCGGTAGGTGCCGGGCGGGAGCCTGGCCGGCGCGACCTCGTACGAGACGACGAAGTCCTCGGAGGTCTCGCCGTAGGCCCAGCCAGCCTTGAACGCCTTGACATTGGCCTCGGCGATCGTCGGCTTCGAGGCGAACTTGCGCTCGATGAACTCGACCGTGTTCTCGGTCGGCCTGTGGTAGAGCCACGACATCAGGCCGAGGGCGAACATGTTCTTCGAGCGCTCCGCCTCGCGCTTGCTCACGTCCACGTCGTTGAGCGCCTCGAGCGTCAGCGTCGTGAGCGGCACCTCGTGCACGTGGTAGCCCTCGAGCGAGCCGTCCACGAGCGGGTTCGTCTCGTAGCCGGCCTTGTCGAGGTTGCGCTCGGTGAACGCGTCGCGGTTGACGATCAGCGTGCCGCGCCGCTCGAGGTCGCGGAGGTTCGTCTTCAGCGCCGCCGGGTTCATCGCGACGAGCACGTCGGGCCGGTCGCCGGGCGTGAGGATGTCGTGGTCGGCGAAGTGGAGCTGGAAGCCGGACACGCCTGGAAGCGAGCCGGCGGGCGCACGGATCTCGGCGGGGAAGTCCGGGAGCGTCGAGAGGTCGTTGCCGACGAGCGCGGTCTCGCTCGTGAACTGACCTCCGGTCAGCTGCATCCCGTCGCCGGAGTCCCCTGCGAAGCGGATCGTGACCTGCTCGAGCTGCTCGACCTGCTTGGCCATCTGCCTGTTACACCGTAGCGCGCACGACCGTTAGACCCCAGGCCTTACCGGATGTGAACAGCTCGTCGGGATCGACCTCGTCGCGCCAGCCGAGGAAGTGCCGCTCCGGCTCGTCGGCGGTGGAGCCGTAGACGGCCAGGCGCTCGGAGCGCTTCTGCCGGCTCTCGCCGCGCTCGAGCTCCTCGAGCCGCCGCTCGGCCTCTTCGGCCGCGGGGCCTTCCGCGTAGCCCTTGGACATCAGAGATCGCCCCGAGGTGACTGCGTTCGGGTCGACCGGTCAGTTCCGACGGGCGCACGAACAGAGTCCGCACGCCCTGGGGCCGGCATCGCAGGCGACGCCTCGGCGGCCTCGTCGAGCAGCGCCTGGAGGTCGAGTGGCGCGTTGACCATCGCAACGCCCGGGCCGGACTCGGGGCGCGGCCACTCCTCAGCCGGACGGTCGCGGTAGAGCTCGAGACCGTTGCCGTCCGGGTCGCGCAGGTAAATCGCCTCGGAGACGCCGTGGTCGGTGGCGCCGTCCAGCGGCCAGCCCGCCTCGACGAGCCGCCGAAGCGCATCGCCGAGCCTCGCGCGGTCCGGATAGCGGATCGCCGCGTGGAACAGGCCCGTCGTGCCCGGCGGAGGCGGCGGGCCGCCGCGCGATTCCCAGGTATTCAGGCCGATGTGATGGTGGTAGCCCCCCGCCGAGAGGAAGACGGCCTGGTCGCCGTACCGCTGCATGACCTCGAAGCCGAGGATGTCGCGGTAGAAGGCAATCGCCCGGTCGAGGTCGGCGACCTTCAGGTGGACGTGACCGATGTCGACGCGCGGGTCGATGCTCACCAGGAGCGACGATACCCGGCGCGACCAGGGGCTCGTTGACGGTGTCCGCCTCCGCGGGCAAGATCGGGATCCCGTGCCGGCTGGAGATCGCGAAGGGTCGAGCGGCGTCTCCGACGCTGTCCGGCCGCGTGGGCCGTTCTCGCTGCGGGCCTCGGCCCACCGCGCCGGCGACTCCACGCGCACGCGCGCCGACGGTCCGCTGGTCGCGGCGCTCACCACGGGCGGCCTCGGCCGCGCCTGGCAGCAGCCGGACGGAACCGTCCAGCTCCGCGCACCGGACGAGCCCGGCCTCGCGGAGCTGCGCTTCGTGCTCGCGCTCGACGACGACCACTCCGAGTTTCTCGAGTCGTTCCGCGACGACCCGCTCCTACGCCGGGCGCTGCCGGTGCTGCGCGGCCTGCGCCCGCTTCGGCTCGGGACGGTGACGCACTCGCTGCTCCGGGCGGTCTGCGGCCAGCTGATCCAGGCACGGCTCGCGCGCGAGATCGAGCGCAACGTGATCAGGGCGGCGATGCCGCAGGTCGGCGGTACGCGGCTCCGCCTGCCGCCCGACCCCGCGGCGCTCGGCCGCTTCTCCCCGGCGGAGCTGCGGCGCCTGGGCCTCGGCGCCCGCCGCGGGGCGACGCTCGTCCGCCTCTGCCGCTCAGTCGACCTCGAGCGGCTCCGGTCGCTCCCCACCGACGCGGCCACGGAGCGGCTCGAGCGCGAGCGGGGGCTCGGGCCGTGGTCTGTCGGTGTCATCTGCCTCGAAGGGCTCGGCCGCTTCGAGCGCGGGCTCGTCGGCGACCTCGGCCTCGTGAAGCTGTGCTCGGCCCTACGCGGCCGTCGGGTCGAGACGTGGGAGACCGCCGAGCTGCTGGAGCCGTACGGGCGCTGGGCCGGTCTCGCGAGCGTGTACCTGCTCTCCGCGTTCCCGCGGGGCCTCGTGCCGCTCCCCGCTCGCGTAGCTGCCTAGACTCCTCGAGATGGCGAGCAAGATCGCAATCCTCGGGACGGGGACGATCGGCGAGGCCCTGCTGAGCGGCCTCTTGAGCGGTGGCTGGCGCGAGCCGTCGGAGATCGTCGTCACGGTTCGCGACGAGGAGCGGGCGAAGGAACTGGCCGAGCGCTACGGCGTCGAGGCGACGACCTCGAACCCAGAAGCAATCGTGGGCGCCGCCCTGGTCGTCGTCGCCGTCAAGCCGCAGGACTTCGATGTCCTGCTCGGCGAGATCGGGGGGTTGCTGACGCCCGAGCAGACCGTGCTGTCGGTCGCGGCGGCGATTCCGACCTCGGCGATCGAGAGCCGCATCGCCCCCGGCGTCCCGGTCGTCCGCTCCATGCCGAACCGCCCGGCGACCGTCCACGAGGGCGTGGCAGGCGTCTGCCCGGGAGCGCACGCGGACGAGGAGCACTTGAAGCTCGCAGAGGAGGCGCTCAGCCACGTCGGCGGGGTGGTGCACGTCCCCGAGCGCTACATGGACGCCGTCACGGCGGTGTCGGGCTCGGGCCCCGCGTACTTCGCGCTTCTCGCCGAGGCGATGATCGAGGCCGGGATCCTGCTCGGCCTCTCGCGCGAGGTCTCGACGCAGCTCGTCGTGCAGACGATGCTCGGCACGGCGCACCTGCTCCGCGACGAGGACGTCCACCCGGTCGAGCTGCGCGAGCAGGTGACCTCGCCTGGCGGGACGACGATTCGCGCGATCCGCGAGCTCGAGCGCGCCGGGGTTCGCGCCGCCTTCCTCAACGCGATCCAGGCCGCTGTCGAACGGTCGCAGGAGCTCGCCGCCGGAGAGCAGTGACGCCCGCAGGCGTCGAGCTGATCCGCGTCGAGAACGACGAAGAGGCCGCGGCTGTCGTTGCCGCCGAGCTGGCGGCGGCCGCACAGGAGGGGCTGCAGATCGTGCTGACGGGCGGGACCACCCCCCAGCGGGCCTACGAGCTGGCGGCGGAGCGCGAGCCGAACTGGAGCAAGGCGGGGGTCTGGTGGGGCGACGAGCGCTGCGTTCCGCCCGAGGACCAGCACTCGAACTACCGGCTCGCCCGCGAGCGGCTGCTCGACCGGCTCTCGGCCCAGCCGCGAAGGGTCGAGCGCATCCGGGGCGAGCTGGGAGCGGAGGCCGCGGCCGCGGAGTACGACCGGGCGCTCGACGGCGCGCGGCTCGACCTCGTCCTGCTCGGGATCGGGCCCGACGGTCACGCGGCCTCGCTTTTCCCGGGCGAGCCGACCCTCGACGAGCGCTCGCGGCGCGCTGTGCCGGCGAAGGCGAAGCTCGAGCCGTTCGTCGACCGGGTGACGATGACGCTGCCGGTTCTGCGCTCCGCTACCGAGGTGCTGTTCCTCGTCACCGGGGAAACGAAGGCTGACGCGGTCGAGCGTGCGTTCGGCTTGCCGCCCGGCCCGGCGACGCCCGCGAGCCTGATCCGCTCCGAGCACGGGCGCACTCGCCTGGTCGCCGATGCCGCGGCGACGGCACGGCTGAGTTGACCCAGACGGCGCCGGACCGTATATATAGGCGGCGCATGAGCTCGTCGAACGGCAGCGAGATCCTCGAGGTGCTGGTCCTGGACCGGCCCGAGCAGCTGAAGGCGCTCGGTCATCCGCTGCGCCTGCGGGTGCTCGAGACGCTCGGCACGGACTCCGCAGAGGCGCTCACGAACCGCGAGCTCGCGAACAAGCTCAGCGTCGACCCGGGCCACCTCCACTTCCACGTCCGCATGCTCCTGCGCGCCGGCCTGATCACGCTCGCCGGCACGAACCGCGGGCGAGAGAAGCCCTACCGGGCAGTCGCTCGGACGCTACGGGTCGCACCGGAGCTGCTCGCCTCGGGGCTGACCAGCGATCTGCGTGCCGCGATGCTCGACGAGGTGCAACGCGGCTGGGACAAGCACAGCGCCGAGGGAACGTTCCGCTCGGCGCAGGTGACCGCGCGGATCCGGCCCGAGCGCGCGCTCGAGCTGATCGCCGAGTTCGTCGAGAAGGCCCGGGACGCCGAGGAGGACAGCGCCGACCCGATCGTCATCACGGCCGTGCTCCACCCGCCGACGAGCCCGGGCCGGCTAGTCGGGGAGTAGCGGAGAGCTCAGCTCGGCGTCCATGTCGCGCCGCCGCGCGAGCGCCTGGAGCACGAGCACGGTGTCGGCGACGGGGATGTCCTCGAGGTACTCCTCGCGCCTCTCGAACGACTCGAGCACCGAATCGGCGGCCTCCGCGTAGCCGAGGACGTCCTGCGCTGCGATGAAGGCCAGCGCGTCGCCGACGTCGCGGGGGAAGTCGTCACGGATCCGGATCGCGTCTGCGTGCACGCGCGCGTCCACGTCACGGCCGAGCACGAGCAGCGCGAGCGCGGCCGCGTAGCCTCCGATCGGCGAGTCGGCCTCGGCAGCTCCCGCCTCCAGCGCCCATGCGGCCGCCTGCTCGGCGCCCGGCCAGTCGTCCGCCAGCACCAGTGCCTTGATCGCGCCGATCGGCCGGCCCCAGCTTCCGGGCGGCGCGTCGTCGAAGCTCTCCCGGTAGCGCTCGGCGGCGCGGTGGAGCCAGTCGGACGCCTCGTCGCGGCGGCCCTGCATGAGGAGCGCCAGGCCGGCGCCCCCTGCCGCATTGCCGAGCCGGGTCAGCTGGCGCTGGCGCCCGTCCGGATCGTCGTCCTCGTCCGGCGTCCGGAGCCGCGACTCCCCGTCGAGGTACCGAGCCTCCTCCCGCACGAAGTGCGCGGCCCAGTCCTCCTCCGGCCCGCCGGCGTCTGGTTTAGGCACACCCGACCTCCTCCCCACTGCGATCGTATCGAGCAACTGCGCACGGATGGGCTACGGGACCGTGCCGGATGTGTGCTGCTTCGTCCACCACGCGATGGACTAGGCTCCTCGGCGTGGCGCGTGAGCTGCGCGAAGTCGTGTACGTCGACGGCGTTCGAACCGCATTCGGGCGCGCCGGGCCGAAAGGAGTGTTCTGGCGGACGCGCGCCGACGACCTCGGCGTGAAGGTCGTCCGGGAGCTGCTCCGGCGAAACCCTCGGCTCGACCGGGCTCGGATCGACGACGTGATCATGGCGGCGACCGCGCAGGTCGGGGACCAGGGGCTCACCCTCGGCCGCGACGTCGCGCTCCTGGCCGGCTTGCCGCCGTCCGTCCCGGGCTTTGCAGTCGACCGGATGTGCGCCGGAGCGCTGACGGCCGTCACAGCGGGGGCCGGCGAAATCGCAATGGGCTCGGCAGACGTCGTCCTCGCGGGCGGCGTCGAGCACATGGGGCACCACCCCATGGGCGAGGACGTCGACTTCAACCCGCGCTTCGTCGCGGAGAGGCTGGTCGATTCATCCGCGGTCACGATGGGCGCGACCGCCGAGAACCTCCACGACCGCTTTCCGCAGCTGACAAAGCGGGACTCCGACGCGCTTGCCGTTCGCTCGCAGCACCGGGCGGCCGCCGCCTGGGAGAACGGGGTGATGCGCGAGACGGTCGTCCCGATGTCCGTCTTCACGGACGATGGGTGGCGCCTCGCCGACCGGGACGAGTTCCTGCGGCCGGACACGAGCCTCGACGGACTGGCCGACCTGCCCACGCCCTTCCGGCCGGGTGGCCGGGTCACGGCCGGCAACTCCGCCGGGCTGACCGACGGCGCGGCGGTCGTCCTCTTGGCCTCTGAACAAGCGGCGCACGACCTGGGCCTCGAGCCGCGGATGCGGCTCGTCTCCTACGCATTTGCGGGAGTCGAGCCGGAGCTGATGGGGCTCGGCCCGGTCCCGGCGACCGAGAAGGCGGTCGCGCTCGCCGGCCTGAGCGTCGACGACATCGGCCTCTTCGAGCTGAACGAGCCGTTCGCCGTCCAGGTGCTCACCTGGTGCGAGGCGCTCGGCGTCGCTCCCGAGGACGAGCGGCTCAACCCGTACGGTGGCGCGATCGCGTGCGGGCATCCGCTCGCTGCAACGGGGGCGCGCCTGCTGGCGCAGCTGGCCTACGGCTTCCGCGAGCGGCCCGGCGTGCGGTACGGCCTCACCGCCCTGTGCGTCGGGATGGGCATGGGCGCGGCCGTGATCTGGGAGAACCTCGCTGGCTGACACCGAGTTCAAGCTCGCGCGCGTCGAGACCGAGCGCGGCGCCGTCGCGCTGGTCACGATCGACAACGGCCAGGACTACACGAAGCCGACGTTCTTCGGGCGGGCCGCGCTCGAGTCGCTGGAGCGGCTGCTCCCACAGCTCGAGGACGGCGACTGGTCGGCCCTCGTCGTCACCGGGAAGCCGTTCGTCTTCGCGGCGGGGGCGGACATCAGCGAGTTCCCCGGAGCGACCCGCGAGCTCGCGATCGAGGGCAGCCGGGCGGGCCACGAGCTCTTCGGCCGGATCCGCGCCCTCCCGTACCCGACGGTCGCCGCCGTCAACGGCGCGTGCCTCGGCGGCGGGGTCGAGCTCGCGCTTCACTGCGACGCGCGTGCCGTCTCGACCGCCGTCCGACACTTCGCCTGCCCCGAGTGCTTCCTCGGGATCGTGCCGGCCTGGGGCGGCACCCAGCTCGTCCCGCGACTGGTGGGCGTCGAGACGGCGGTGAAGTTCGTGGTCGAGAACCCAATGCGCCAGAACCGGCTCCTGACCGGCCCGAGCGCGTTCGAGCTCGGCTTCGCCGACCGCCTCCTCGAGCCCGCGGAGTTCGTCGACGAGTCGATCGCGTTCGCGCTCGAGCTCGCAGCCGCAGGGACACGTCCGGGGGACAGTCCCTCGGACCTTGCTGCAGAGGACGTGATCCGGAAGGCCCGTGCTCGGTTGGACGGGCAGGTGCACGGCGCCGCGCCCGCTCCGTACAAGGCACTCGACCTGATCGAGGGCGCGTGCTCCGGCTGGTCGCTCGAGGACGGCTACCGGGCCGAGGAAGAGGCGGTCGGCGAGCTGTTGCCCGGCCGCGAGGCCCAGGCGTCGCTCTACGCCTTCGACCTCGTCGAGCGGCGGGCGAAGAACCCGCCGGGCCGCCCGGAGGCCGAGCCCAGGCCCGTGCGCAAGGTCGGGATCGTCGGCGCCGGTCTCATGGCCGCGCAGCTCGCCACGCTCGTCCTCCGCCGTCTCGAGGTACCCGTCGCCATGCGCGACGTGAGCGAGGAAGCCCTGACGAACGCGCGCGAGAGCATCGAGTCGGACCTGCACGAGCAGGTCGCAAAGGGCCGGTACGACGAGGGCAAGGCCCGCTTTCTCGCGTCGCTGGTGTCCACCTCGACCGGATACGAGCACTTCGTGGACTGCGACCTCGTGATCGAGGCGATCTTCGAGGAGCTCGAAGCGAAGCGACAGGTCTTCGCGGAGCTCCGCGAGCACGTCGAGCAGCCCGAGTGCGTCCTCGCCACGAACACGTCGAGCCTCTCGGTCGCCGAGATGGGTGCGGACGTCGGCATCCACTTCTTCAACCCGGTCGCCCTGCTCCCGCTGGTCGAGCTCGTCCGCACGGACGACACCGACGACGCGACGCTCGCCACCGCGTGGGCTTTCGCCGAGGAGCTGCGCAAGCGTCCCGTCCTGGTCGAGGATGCGCCCGCGTTCGTCGTCAACCGCGTCCTCACGCGGCTGATGGCCGTCGTCCTCGACGCCCTCGAGCACGGCAACACCACCGACGAGGCGGACGAGGCGATCCTTCGGCTGGGCCTGCCGATGGCCCCGTCCGTGCTCCTCCAGATGGTCGGCCCCCGAGTCGCCAACCACGTGCTCGGGACCCTCCACGACGCCTACCCGGACCGATTCGCGCTCTCGCCCACGCTCGCCAACTACGCCGCGGGCAAGGACGAGATCGCGGTGCAGGAGGACGACCCGAGAACCGAGGACGAGATTCTCGAGGCCGCGCTCGAGGCGGTCGCCGACGAGATCCGCCACCTCCTCGACGAGGGGGTCGTCGCCGAGGCGAAGGACGTGGACACCGCGCTCCTCCTCGGCGCCGGCTGGCCGTTCTGGCTCGGCGGGATCACCAAGTTCCTCGACCAGACCGGCAGATCGGAGAAGATGTTCGGGCGCCGGTTCGCCGACATGGGCACAGTGGCGCCGACGAGATGACAGACGACTGGCGCATCCGGATCGAGCTCGCCGAGGAGCAGCACGCCGAGTCGCTGCTCGACCGGCTCGGCCTCGATCTCGGCTCGGACGAGGCGAAACGGCTCGCGCAGGAGCTCGAAGGACACCGCTTGGCCGTGTCGCGCGACGGAAGCGAGCTGTTCGTGTACGCATCCGCCCAGTCCGAGGCCGAGCAGGCAAAGCGCGTCGTCGAGGCCGAGCTGGCCGACGAAGGGCTGGAGGCGGAGATCGAGGTCGCGCACTGGCTCGCGGACGAGGACCGCTGGTCGACCGATCCACCCGGCGAGACCTGGGAGGAGGAAGAGCTCGAGCGCGGCTACGCGCCCTGGGAGGTGCGTGTCGAGCGAGAGTCGCACGAGGAGGCGCAGAAGCTCGCGGACGAGCTCGAGCGGGAAGGCTACGACGTCGTTCGCCGCTACCACTACCTGATCGTCGGCGCCGCCTCCGAGGAGGAAGCGCGCGAGCTCGCGCGCAGGGTGCACGGCGAGGCCGAGCCGGGCGGAGAGGTCGTCTGGGAGGTCACCCCGCGGAACCCGTTCGCCGTCTTCGGCGGCCTCGGCGGCTGAGGAACAGGGCTCCAGAAAATCTCCAGCAACCGGGCGCGGATCGGTTATGCTCTGTGTGCGACGCTCGCCTAGGGGATCACCGCGGGCGCGCTCTCTTTCCGAGAAGGCAGCACAGGACGTGCTGCCAGACATGCAAGAAGCGACCGAGCATCTGACCTTGACGTCGGAGGCTGAGGGCCTCAGTGCCTCCGCCCTCCGCGCCGAAGCCTGGGCCGGGGAGCCCTTCCTCCACCCCGATGAAGACCCCGACCTCGTTCTCGCGCCCGGAACCGCCCGGCGGCGGGCGCTCGACGACGCGATCACCGAGATCGAAGCGGGGGCGGACGAGCCCTCGTACGGCTGGAAGATCCGCTACGCGCTGATGCTCGGGCTCGAGCGGGTGCTCAGCGGGCAGCCGCCGCAGCTGGCCTCTGGCACAGAGCTGCGCCGCCACCAGATCGACGCGCTCGCCGGGATGCTCACGGAGCTGATCGCCGCAACCCAGGTCGAGCCGGAGCTGAACGGCAACGGCGCGGCCGTCGAGGAGGTCGAGGTCGAGGAGGACGAGGACGACCTCGGCGTCCATCTCGAGGCGCGGCCCGACGATCTCGTGCTCCCCGAGGAGCACGCCGGCCGCGACCCGGGCGCGAGCCGCCGCTACCGGTTCCGGCACCCGACGGCCTCGGGCAAGACGATCGCCGCCGCCGGCTTCGTCGAGGCCGCGCGAACGCTCGGCGTCCTGATCCTCACGCACCGCCGCCTGCTCGTCACGCAGTTCCACCGCGAGCTGACCGCCGAGGGCTACGGCGAGCGTTTTGCGGATGCGATCGAGAAAGGCCACGCGCTCCCGAGGCGCAACCCGGTCACGGTGCAGACGTACGCGTGGTTCGCGCGCCACTGGCGCGACCTCGACCCGCATGCGTACCAGCTCGTGATCTGCGACGAGGCGCACACCGCGCTCGGCGAGAAGACGAGCACCGCGATCCGCGGCTTCTCGGAGCCCCTCTTCATCGGCATGACCGCGACCGAGCAGCTGATCGCCAAGCAGGTCTCGGACGTCTTCCCGGCCTCGATCGACGAGCTCCCGCTCGGGGACGCCGCGCGGAGGGGCCTGATCGCGCCGCTGCGGTGCCTACGCGTCCCACCGGCCGCGGCAATCTCGTCGGTCCCGATCGTCGGAGGCGACTTCGAGGAGCAGGCGCTGGCCGCCGTCCTCGACCACAAGGCGCTCAACCAGGCCGCTGCGAGCCTCTACCGCGATCGGTTCGAGAACACGCCCGGGATCGTCTACGCGGCAGGCGTCGACCACGCGTACAACCTGGCGAAGGAGTTCCGGGCCGCGGGGCTGAAGGCCCAGGCGGTCAGCGGGCGGACGCCGCCGGTTCAGCTCGCCGAGACGCTCGCCGCCTACGAGCGCGGAGAGATCAACGTGCTCGTCAACGCGATGCTGCTCGCCGAGGGTTGGAACTCGCCGCGGGCGACCGTCTGCATGCATCTCGCGCCGACGGCCTCGAAACGCGTCTACCAGCAGCGCATCGGCCGGATCATGCGCACCCACCCACGCAAGGAGGCAGGCGTCGTCGTCGACTTCGTCTCGAAAGCCGCGACGCACAGCGAGCGGGTCGTCTCGCTCCACAGCCTCCTCGACGCGGACTTCTACCGTGAAGGCGCCCGCGTCACCCCGGCTCCGCGGCGACGGATGCAGCGGCGCGCGCGACGGAAGCTCTCGCCCGCGCCCTGGCTCGTGCCGGTGACCCCGGACGTCAAGCGCCGGCTCGCCGTCATCACGCGGGAGTGGCAGCGGGTCGATCCACGCTACCTCGACGACGACGAGCAGCTCTACTGGGCGACGATCGCGGGCCGCAACGTGCGCTTCGACGAGCGCGTCGAGTTCGTCAAGAAGTTCACCGAGGGCAAGGCGAGCAAGGGCGCGCTCGAGCAGTTCCTGATGGCGTGCGCGGCAGAGAACCCGAACCGCCGCCTGCGCCTGACCGCGCTCGCCGACCGCGTCTCGATGACCGTCGACCGGGCCAGCTTCGACGACCTCGTCACGCTCGTGACCCAGGCGCCGACCTGGGAGAAGGACCGCGTCCATGGCGTGCGTACGCTGCTGCGGGCGCTCGGCGAGGGCAAGGTCGACGCGCCGGAGCAGATCCTGGCGCGCTGGACGTGGAGGCTCGCGCGCGCGACGCGCAAGGTGCAGGACCGCCGGGCGAGCGGAGAGTTCCCCGAGGCCAAGCGCCTGCTCGGAGCGCTCGCCAACTCGCGCGGGCACCGGCACGAGGAGAACGCTGCGAAGCTCGTGAACGCAGCGCTCGAGCAGCCGCGGGAGGTCGGCGCAGCGCTGCTCGCCTCCGCGGAGGGGTACACGCCGCGGGCGAACAAGCTCATCGACGCTGCCCGCGAGCGGCTCGGGACGATCGAGGAGGTCGCGAACGCGCTCGCCGACAACCTCCCCGCGCCGAAGGCTCCGTCCGGCCGCTCGCGCAGGCGACGGCGCAAGCGCAAGAAGAAGGGCCGCGCCCAGACGCAGGCCCAGCAGCGGAACGGCGCAGCAGCCAAGCAGAAGCCGGAGCCGCAGGCCGAAACCGCCCCGGCCCCAGAAAC